>Ga0302309_10000117_pt1 | contig 110429 bp, 114 predicted proteins | sample III_Palsa_N1_1_FD_200453 | JGI IMG/M metagenome (GOLD analysis project Ga0302309, IMG submission 200453) | Peat permafrost microbial communities from Stordalen Mire near Abisko, Sweden - III_Palsa_N1_1 | ecosystem: Environmental > Terrestrial > Soil > Palsa > Peat permafrost | place: Sweden...
ATGGATTCAGCGTCAGCTAAGACCCTTCTTCTATACGCCAATACCTGATGCTTGGTTAAATGCTTCTTCATACACATACCCATATTTTAGACAAACAGAAGTGTCGGAGGGATTGGGGCTTAGTATAGTGGACCCTTACGATAATATTTACCACTTAATACATTTATGTTAAAATATGCTTACTTTGTTGAGGTGAAAATTTATCATTTATCTCCAAGGTACATTAATATACTCTCTGTTATCTACTATTTGTCAACTCAGTTGAGGAACAACTCACATAAGCTTTCTTGTGTTTATTGTTCCTCAACTGAGTATAAGTACCTCCTACCACAATAAGGAGTAACAGTGGCATACGAGCGCGGTACCGTAAAGTTTTACGATCCTCGGAAGAAGTTTGGATTTATCTACGTCATTGATGACATAGGCAATCGATCGGGAGAAGAAGTTTACTTCCATCTCTACGATTACAGACTCGTCAAGCACACACTAGAAGGACCGACCTTTGGCTCAAGAGCCGAGTATAGACTTGACCAGCGTCTGCCAAAACCTGGTGAGCAGTTGCTATTCCGGCGCAGCTCAGGAAAAAAGGGAGACAAAGCCCGACCGTGGGTTTTCGCTGACGTTTGGGACAAGACCGTGACCTATCGGGTCACCGTGACCACCCTCATAACATTTGAGGACAAAATTCACAGTGAGTCGATCGTGTGGGAAGGTTCCAACACTGATGAGCTTTGTAGGCAGTTTCCGCCGAGCGACATCTTGGGCGCCGATCCGCTGTTTCAGCTTGACCTTGAAGACGGTTGGATTCGTTTCAAGACTCGCTATCAGCGATTCACCCAAGATGGTCTCTGGACAGATTGTGGTGACCCACGTTACCGCATCACTCCAGTGACCGAACTCGAACGAGCCATTGATGCTGAGAATCGCCAAAGATGGCCCGGGGACTACTTGTAGAAAACAAGAGTTGATACCAGGAAGGTGGAATGATTGAGCGTCAGGATGCTTCGGCATTCGACAATCTTTTATTTTTACCTTCCTGGCAGTACCTAAGCACATTATTTGTAGTGTTTTTGGGTATTGCCAAATGAGAAAACGCATCATGTACCTTGACAAAAGGTACTACTTGTGATAATATTAAATTGTTTCGTTGGAGCTTAATATTTACTTTCGAAGCACCTTAACTAACTGTTTAGGCGTAGTAAATTCATCTAATTTATATGTGGGTTTACTCTGCCTAAACAGGCACATGGTGTTGGGAAACCAACAAGGAGCACAGTAGTAGTGGCCGAGCCGCTGCTTGCAACCCAAACGGATGGGTAACGATACGGCAAGTCCGTCAACTTACGTATCAAGCTAGAGGCCCCAGGGCTTTTAGTTATGGCTGTACTAGCTAAACATGCAAGGATGCGATCTCCGCTAAAAGTGTTATAGGAACCTGGGTTCTGAAAAACATCTTAAGGTATGCTCCTGTTCGAGCAAAGTCTACTGCAATACGCTGTTTTCAGCAGTAGACAGATCGTAGGTCCTCCCGGCACCCAAGTGGTGAACATCGTTAGCCTCGGCGCTAGAGTTATTGGAGATCAGTAGTTTGATCTTAGATAAACTAGCCTGACGGGCTTGGATACGTGCCGGTAAAAACCAGAGCGGACGAAGGTCAAAGCACAACACACAAATCAAGCAGTACAGAGACCTTATCGGTCTTTGCGACGAGCTCTTTAGGCAACTGCCTGGGAAATCGTATTTGTAGGTTGCAGCGCCATTGGCAAGTAGATTTACGGACTTGTTCGTATATCTCTAGTCAACTCATAATTAATACCAGCATCACCATTTGGGGTGAACCGTCCTCTTTGCTAGCTCCAGCTTGCAAACGACGGTTCACCCCATTCTTCACTCTACAAATGTGGTTTGTACTGATGAGTCCAAAAGGACGAAAGTGAAGTCTGGTATTTTTGATGTCAAGATAGCTTGTGGGATTAGTGGATTGCCAGATATAACTGTCCGAACTTGGTCTAGGGTGGTGTACCATACAATTTTAAGAAGTTAAATTGTCCTAACTAATTGATTAGCTATCATGTAAGTTCTAATTACTATCTGTTAATTAAGTTCGAATCTAGAGTGGTTGGCCAATAATTTAGATCATCCTTTAAAATTCAAATGTTGGTTTTAAGTCTTATAGAGAGACCATCAGGTCTCTCTATAGTTTTGTACTATTTTTATCTAACATAAGTTACTACATTGTCTTTAGAGCTGACACGATATTTTTAGCATCGGTATCTGCGGCTTGATCATCGCTATGAGCAGTTTTAAGCTGATTGTTGTCTCCGGTTAGTAGTTCATGGTTAGTGTTGTAATCACTTGGCTGTAAGTTAATGACACTGCTCTCTATATTGCTGGATATGGAGTGCGCAGTTTCTACTTTACTATTTAAGTCACTTAGTTCACTCTGCATAGAGCTTAAGTTCTTACCAGTTTTTTGCTCAGCCGTAATGCGTGTTTGTAGTTTTTGGGATAACGTAGTCAATCTACTTTGGACTGTTTGCTGATCATCAGCTACTTTAATTAGATCAACTTTAGGCGCTACTAGCGCATAGACACGATATTCTGTGTAAATACTATTTACGTCTGATGCTGCTGAAGACACAGTCGTATCGCTATCCAACTGAGTTTTTAGGCTAGTTAATCCAGAGGTTGTTGAGCTAACCTCACTACTCAAAGTTGACTTATCGTTCGCCGTCAAATAGGTAGCCGCATTAATTTTACTAGTTAGAGTACTAAGCGTTGTAAGACGGCGCTCAATTTCCTGATCGCCTTTACTAATAATATTTTGGAGACGAGTCTGCTGATTAGTTGTCTTAGTGCTAGCTGCTGTTGCTGTGGTTGAACTATCGGCTGAGACCACTCCTCCGGTTAGTAGCAAACCGCTAACTACAGTAAGGCTAAGCATAGCTGCCAGGCGGTGCTTCATTGAAGCTATTCTATCGATATGTATGAAAATCATTTTCTACTCCTGTTCTTAATTTTGGCGTCAGTTACGCTCTACATACTTATATGCGTTTTAGGTCATAAAAGTTTCAACTAATCCGTTGGAATAGCTATTTCTTGAGATTGATCATTAAGCGCTGAATTAGCACTGCTCTGATCACTACTTTCCTGACTTATCGAATTATTAACACTGTTTAAGTCACTAGTTAAGCTTGCATTGTTCGTGCCGTTAGCCGACGACCCATTAGCTGCTGCTTGAGAGGTCGGGTAGGATTGAATGCTAGAAGATTTTGAGGAAGAAGGTCCCTCAAAAACTCCCCCGCTTTTATTATTATCGTGCAGGGGAATAATAATAAAAATAGCTAGCAATACTAAAGCGCCTGCGAGTGTCGGTATCCATACTTTAAATCTGCGGTGTGCTGTCTGGTGTTGATTATTAATTTGTTGCAAAGTTGTCTCTACAAAATCACTTGAAGGATTATAGTTCTTTTGAGAGCTCTTTATATCATCATCTAATTTGTCCATATAACTCCTTTCTTAAATGTTCCTTTGCCCGGTGTAACCAGGTACGTATCGTTCCAACTGGTCTGTCTATAATTTTGGCAATCTCTTCGTAGCTGAAGCCGTCCCAGTAATATAAAGTAACTACTTGTTTATATGCCGAAGGTAAATTATCGACTGCCTCTCTGACTGCCTCCTGATCTAATTTTTTATCTACTAGTTCTTCTGCTGTAGGCTTGCTATCTGGAATAAATTCCTCTACATCATCGATGTCGCTGATAAATTTAGTATTTTTAAAATGCCTATATGCTATGTTGTCGGCAATCTTGTAAAGCCATGTTGAGAAAGAATAGGTTTCATTATATTGTGACAACTTGTTGTAGGCTCTAATAAATGCTTCTTGAGCCACATCTTCAGCAGATTGTTCGTCGTGCATCAAATTATAAAGGTGCTGGATTAAGCCACGGTGATAACGTTCGACTAAAAAGCGGTAACTTTCCGTATTTCCACTTCGTACGTCATCTATAACTGCTAATTCTTGTGTATCTGCCATAATTGTTGATGTTCATTACATTGTATACAGTACTTTCCTAAAAAGTTTCATTCTGTACAAACTCAGTAACTTAAATAGGGAAAAGTCTCCATATTAATGAAACTTGAAGTCTCAACACATAAGCTACACTATATTTATAGATGTTCTTGAGCCCAAAAATGACCGAACATTGTTTAGGGTAGCGTACCACGATTTGAACTCTGTTAATTTTTGCTGACTCTTACAGTATTTATACTCGATATAATTATACGTATCATTTGACCTTATAGTATAAATATACTAAAATATAAATATATGAGTGCTGGGGACTTTTCGGAGCGTTTGGATGCCATAGACCAAAACGCCAATATAGCTAATCGTGCCGAGTTGGAATACTCCAGCGCAATGGGTCGGGTTCATAATTATATCGAGGCCGTTGCAAGAGATGAAGTTAGCTTAGAGATCCTACGACAAAATCCTGATAGAGAGACGGGAGTGACTGAAGAAGAAGTTGATGCCACAATAAAACAAAACAGAAAATCTTTACTGACTCAGTTAGAGGACGCCATTTTAAGACGTAAAGAAGTCCTTATCACATTACACCAGACTGAGCTTGACCGTAATAAATTGTTTATTAGCCCTAGTGACGACTAGGTAGGCTTACGCTTGTTCTAAAACTTGTTGAGTTCATTTTAGGACCATAAGGTACTCTGTCAGCCATTCGGCGTTGACTTTGAGTTCTTTCTGTATCTTCTGGCAATGTAACATGCCGAAAAATATCACGGACTTCAGCATCAACACCCAGAACCATGTCATAAAAACTGTTCTTTCTACTGCTTTGGCAATCGTGTCAGCTCGAGCCTCCGCTGCTTGACGTGCTTTTACTGAAGGGTCATCCTCATCTAATATGCTACTAAATTGATCAAAGAGGTTTTCACCATCTTTCAAACTAGTACTTTCTGCTAACGCAGTTAGTGTAGATGTATCGTGACCTTTATAAGCTTGTGCTCTTAAACTTTCGAAAGTTTCTATATCTGCTATTTCAGAAGCAGGTATAGAAAGTGTGATAGTTTCTTGATTATTTGCCATATTATTCAACTTTCAACTTTTTATTTTTGTTTGCTAGTGTTTTTAATATACAGTATTTATATCAAATTGTCAATATTATTGTAAAAATATATAAATTGATGCTTGCATTAACTGTTTGGCAAAAATTTTTAGTAATCATGCACGCTGTTCAGGGCAGTGTGACATGATAATTCGTCAAATATTTTGCTATATTATTCTTATGGAAGACACTGGTTTTAAAGATAAATTCGGCAAACCTATTAGTATTGGCGATGAAGTTCAATACAAATTGGATGGCAAAGGTAGAGGCCCAATAGCAATGACCGTTGTTAAACGTGGTAAAAAAATTGTCGCGGTTCAAAAAACTGATTACGGCGATGGCACTTTTATTGCACTAAACAGCGGAAGTCTTAAATTCATAAGCATATTAAAAAAGGTAATAGAGTAATTAATAAGTATCTTTTACGAGTAAGTGCTTAAGTAATAGTAAAGTCCTAACTTCGCTCACTACGGTGCATAGTATTTGATTTTTCAAAATATAATGTTATTGTATAAATATGCCACGAGAAACGACATCTCACGAGGGACAAACAACGCTTAATAGAGATGTAGACTTTTATAATGACTACTCAGCTCAAGTTATTAGAGACAGAGAGCGTCATGATGATTTTAAAAGACGACACCCAAATCGTGCTGAACAGTCAGACGCTATATACAGAAACGATAAGATATTTGGGCAAATAGAAGTGCTGGATGGCCTACGTGCAGCAACAAAAATGGCCCAAGTTGAAGACTCCTTCGACTCTCCCTAGATAGCAATCTTTGTCATTACTAGCGTAGTAGTATTATCGAGCTGTTAGGTAAAAGTGTCCAAACATCGCTCAAGCCAGGGTGTTAAGATTTAAATTAGTGATGGAATGAATTACGATAGCTGGACGTTTCTGACCGTGACTGGTTCATCAGTTTTTCAACTTGTTTTGTGAAATTACTTATAAATAAGTGCGCCATATCATCACTAAAGTTTTCTTTAACCACTATCCTCATTACAACTGTATTATTTAAATTTGAGGGAAGGGTATAAGCTGGGACCTGCCATCCTTGCTCGCGTAGAGAGTCGGATAAATCATATAAGGAGAAAGCTGTGACATTCTCCTTTAACGTAAATGAAAATACAGGTATATCAGACCCAGCGCTGAGGAGCGTAAATTGGTCCAAATCTTCAATGCTTTTTGACACAAAAAGAGCTGTGTTTTGGCATTTCTGCAATATATTAGTATAGCCTTGGCGACCAAGTCTTAAGAAATTGTAGTACTGAGCAATGACTCCGTTACCAGGCTTTGAGAAATTAAGTGCAAAGGTTGGTTCATCACCGCCTAGATAATTTACATTAAAGACAAGTTCTTCAGGCAAATCGTTTGGATGACGCCACAGTATCCATCCCACACCCGGATACACCATTCCATACTTATGCCCTGAGGTGTTAATGGATTTAACACGCTGTAATCTAAAGTCCCAAATTAAGTCTGGTTGTAGAAAGGGTGCAACAAAACCACCACTAGCTGCATCAACATGAATTGGTATGTCCAGACCGGTTCTTTCTTGAAGCAAATCAAGAAGTTTACTTAATTCTTGGATCGGCTCATAGCTACCATCAAGTGTGCTACCCATAATCCCTATAACACCTATAGTATCCTCGTCACATTGCTCTACTGCTAAGTTTGCGTCTAAATGATATCGCCCTTTGTCTAGGTTTACAAAACGAGGTTCAACGTCAAAGTAGCGACAAAATTTTTCCCAACATACCTGAGCGTTAGCTCCTAGTACTAAGTTTGGTTTTGACGTTTGTTTACCTAGCAATGTTTGCTTGGATCGCCAATTCCATTTAAACGCCAGACCGGCCAACATGCAGGCTTCACTTGAGCCAATAGTCGAAGTACCGAACGGACTGCTATCTGCCGGTGCATTCCATAATTCAGAGAGTATATTTACACATCTCTTTTCGATCTCTGCTGTTTGGGGATACTCATCTCTATCTACTAAATTCTTCTCGAAACTTTCAGACATAAGTTTAGTGGCCATTGGTTCCATCCAGGTAGTAACGAAAGTGGCTAAATTCATATGTGCCTCACCATCAAGTTGCAGTTCGTCTTTTATAACCTGATAAATAATATCTGGCGAAACGCTCTCTTCGGGCAGCTTATATTTTGGAAGGGCATGATCAAGTAAGCGAGAGGCATAGGTTGGCGTAAGCTTATTGTCCTGCTCACTTTGTTTAGATACACGCTTATGCATATCTAAAGTTTAACATCATCACTAGAGCAAACTAATCTATGTACTACACTGGAATCTCAACTTATTTCAGGCCATAGTATCAATTATTCAATTCTGCTTTGATCTACTTCTTACTCTGGTTCGTCACCAGCAATTGTTATATCGCCAAGGGAGTCGCTAGATTCTAAGTGCTTATAGGATATTGTAGCCCTATTCCCGTCTTCAGTTTCTCCAGAGATTATAAGACCACCAAAATCACCAAGTCGTTTTAGGTAATCTGGCATGATGCGAACAACGCTTAAAGCATCCTTCTGATTGTTACTAATTGGATCAACTGGTGCGCCAATGTATTCAGCGAAGCTGCTTTTACTCCCTCTGGGAGCATCAAGTGCTCCGACGATTTCATCAGAGCTAGGAACTTTCATTAAAAGTAATTTACGTTCATTATTCATATATTGACTTTATCATACTATTTTGCTATAATATATTCAAGTTTAAAAAATAAAAATGATAGAAAAAACACACAGAATCTACGACACAGATGACTTTGAAGGCCAGTCCGTACACCCATACGAACAAGCCGAAACAGGGCATTATTTAGACTATTGGCAAAGCTCGGCAGAGTATCACAACCAAATACCGGGTGAACATGAAATGGCTGAAGTATCTCTGCGTAATCAGAGAGATCTAGAACTTCTTGATGCTGCTCTAGATTCACCTCATGAATTAATTCTTAGTAGAGAGATTGTACGAAGAGAAGATGTGGCAGAAGAATGGTACCTTAAACTAGGTACTTTCAATAAGCTTCAAGGCGCTCAAAAAAATCTACTTACTGGCTTCACTCATCTTTGGCAGGGTGCAAAAGGCGTAAAAAAGCAAGGACAAGAACTTGATGTGTCATTTAGGAAGGCAGTCATAGAAATAGCTTCCATAAAAAACGGTGTTATCTCTGAATCAATCAGAGCGATGGTGGATCAGCCAGAGCACGCATCGAAAGCTATTCTGGCAGGTAATTGCCTAATAGATTTAGTAAGAGCAGTGCCTGCAGATGAGCGCACTAAAGAACATACAGTGTTTTTAGGTCTTGCTGAAAGAATGAATGCTTCTATGGTGGACGAGCTATCTGGTAAAAGTAACCTTGAACCAAGCCAGAAACGCGTACTTTCCGATGCGCTCAAGTTTAAATATGAAGCTCACTTTGAAGGGTTGACTACCAAGTTTAAGACAGGTGCTATGTCTGAAGAAGAATATCAGGACAAGTTTAATAAAGCGCTCTATAGACAATTTGAAGAGATTGGCAAATATGCAGACGATTTATCAAACGGTGATTTACATGAGCTTTACTTTACGTCTCTACTTCGCTACTGTGTCACATCCTGCATAGACGAGACACGTTATGTAGTCCAAGCAGCTACAAGACGACAGGATGAACCGCACGATAATATGGGTCCAATGGTGTTGCCAAAGCTTTCATTTGACGCCAAACTTATTGATCTTGATAAGGAAATTCGCGAACAATATATACAGCTAAAGATGCCAGGTGTAACCGGTGACTATGTTAGCAATATACTGGTTATTGACAGCCTACTGACCGGTCGGAACAATACTTCAGAAAATCATCAGGAGCTTATAGCTGGGATAAATCAAGCTCAGAGCTTGCTAAAAGAATTAATAACAGGCAACCAATACACAGGTAATTACACTACAGTCTATAGACACATTGAAGAGTTAAATTCGCTTTTAGATCTATCGGCATAAAAGCTTGAGCATTGTTAATCTTAAATAGTTATAAATAGTTCAATATCATTCAATTGACTTTTCTACTATTTTATGCTACACTCATAGTAAGGTTAAAAACAAAAAATGTCAGCAACAATTCTAGAAACTGCTCCAAGCTCCCACCTAAACGAAGAGGAACTACGTCAAAATACTGCAGAACACGTAGCACAACGCTTAGCTCCGCAAGCGATCGAAGCTGCAGGCGCAGCTGTAAAAAGTTTTTATGGCGGAGAAGATCATTTTATCGGTCGCACTCAGCAAGGTGAATACAGGTCGATAGTAGTCAAAGATAAAGATGGTTCAAAAAATGAAACTGTTGGCTCTGGAGAAGATCCACAAAGTGCACTTGAGAGTGCCTTAGAAGGCATGCGATCACTTGAGACCATTCAAACACGTCCGCTTATACGTATAAAAATGAACGAGAAAGCCGCCGTAGATTTTACGGAACTTGGCCATTACGCTCCAAAGATTGCCCCTAGTACGGAAGCCTATCCGATACCTGACTATCTTGAACATGCCCTTACAGATTTTCCAATTGGAGATATGACTTATAAAGAAACTGTGGCTAAGAAAGATTGGGACAAAGAGCTAACAGGAATAGTCTCTAACTACTTAACGGCTAACGAACATGGGCAACGAATTGCAAAAGAACTTAAAATTACCGACCTCAGCGCGTTAACGCCTGAGCAAGCCGTGAAACTGAGTTTAGGTGTAGTTCAAAATCTTTCTAAATACACATCCAACGAGGCAGGCGTGCCAGATGGCAAACGAGCTGACAAACTAACTACAATGCAGTTACTGCAAGAAGGTATCGACAATAAAGCAGACTCAGACTGGAAAGGAAATGGAGTATGTCGCAATGTAGCTTCTAACACCAAAGCTGTCTTTGAAGCCTTAAAAATGAATCAAGGCGAACACAGTATGCTTAGAAATACGTATGCCGTTTTTGAGGCAGGTTTCGACGGTGATGGCTATGATGATAAGCGAGAAGACATTGAAAAGAAACTACTAAATTCACGAGCGATCGACGCAGATCCTAAGCTTTTACCTGGTCATGCTTGGGTGAAATTTATAACCGTAGATGCAAAAGGTTCAGCCAATATAGCAATAGTTGATCCTACCTGGGCTCTTGAACAAGATGCTCCTACCGCTTTGCAGCATATGGATTACACTTTGCCTCGTATGACAAACCTGGCAGGTGAATTATTTGCTAAAAGTGAAAATAAAAAAGAAGCTTTTGAAGAATTCAGCTACTATTTCGACAAGCTTAATAGGAGAGCCTTGGCTGACCAAGGGGGATCGGAGAAAATCGCAAATACAAGTCAGTTCGCTATGGCGGAATACATTAAGGCTGCTGATGCATTGTTACCGGAGCTTAGCGAAGGCGATAGCCTTCGATCCGTTCCTGAGAATGTAGCCGCAGCAGCTTATCGACTCCAAGACAGGCTACAGAGTCAAGAACTAGAGACTCTTTATAAGATTTCACAATTTGCAGAAAATCAAAACATGCAGACTATTGTCGAATCTTATGTTCGAGGAACTATGGTCCAAAGACCAGATTATCAGACAATATTAAGACTTGTTCAACCTGAAGACGACCTTCAAGAAAAGATTTTTGACGCAATGGACGATCAAGATATCACCAAATATGCTGACGTTAGTGGCAACTTTCGTGCCAGACTTCGTGAATTAAGACCGGACTCGTTGCCAGCATTTGATGCTTCAAGCCGAGAAGCAGACGCCAAAGAACTTCGCTTCTTGGTTGATAATTACAACATACGCAGCAAAACTCCTGATCATATAGGGCGCGAACTGCGTCGAAAGTTACGCAGCGAGGCTGGAAGTGACGACGTATATGAAGCTGTAACTTTTGGTCGTAGCGATTACGATCTAGCTAAGCATTTCAATGGATTAAGAGATCGTATGGCTAAGATCGCCCAACAATAAACACTGCAGTATCTGTTTAAATTAATGTACCGAGCTCATGCTTATAAGATTTTATTGTTATAAGATATTTTAATGAGCAGTGGTGAATCAATAGAAGAGTCTGATCGGCTAAATGAACTGCATGAATTAAGACTAGTAAAAGAAGCTGCCACAAATCTATTAATGGCCATGTGGAGAGCAAGTATTCTAGGATACGTACCGGATAGGGGCCCAGTATTTGATAGCGCCTTAGAACTGCGTGATTTATTAAACCCAGAATGGCCAAATAATTCTGATTGGTTACCAGAACCTTTGGCAAGCGAAAGAGAAGCCGGTTTTCCTAAGCTTCAATAGCTCATAACTTCAACCAGCCAGGGTGTGATATAAACTAATGTGCATCATCCCAGATATGATATGTGGGTACCTATGGGCGGACACATAGAACTCGATGAAGATCCTGAGCAGGCATTGTTCCGGGAAATAAAAGAAGAAACTGGCCTGGAAGTAGAAATATTATCAAACAAGCCAGATTTTGAACAAAACGATACAAAATTTGTGTATGCACCTATGTTTATTGATGTACATAATGCCAACCCACCACACAAACATAGTTCTCTTGTCTATTTTGCCAAAGCTAAAAACGACAAATACGTTTTGTCGGACGAGCACTCGGAAATCAATTGGCTTAGTTTAGACGATCTGGATAAGCCAGAGTACGCGTTATCAAAGTCCGTTATGTTCTACTGCAAAGAAGCCATCAAAGCTGCTAAAGAATAATCTTCGACTATTTTTCTAAAAAGGTCAGAGCGAAACCAGTTTTGCCAGCTCTGCCAGTTCGTCCAATCCTGTGAACATAGTCTTGGTAAGATTGTGGCGTTGAGTAATTAATAACGTGAGAAATATCTGAAACGTCAATACCGCGGGCGGCAACATCAGTAGCGACTAGTACTTTAACTTCGTTATTTTTAAATCTCTTTAGCGCTCGTTGACGCTGTGCCTGAGATCTACCTCCATGAATTGTGTCGGCGGCAAATCCTCTGCCTTCTAGTTCTTTAGATAGCTTGTCGACACTACGATGTGTGTCGTCAAAGATCAGAGCTTTTAGGGTTGTATCTTGGATTAGAAGATCGTGCAGTTTATCTAATTTATCGCCAATTGAGTTATAGGAAACTATATTCTGCTCAACGTTATCACTTGTCTCGCCTGATTTAACTGAAATCTGAACAGGGTTATTAGAAAATTGATCAATAATTCCTTTGACTTTACTATCTAGTGTAGCTGAGAAGTAAAAGCTTTGTCTGTCAGGCTTAGTTTGACTAAGAATATGACGTATATCATTTATGAATCCCATGTCGAGCATGCGATCAACTTCATCAAGGACAACAATATTGCAGTCAGATATGTTGAGTGACTTACGTTCTAGATGATCTTTAACACGGCCAGGTGTGCCAATAATGATGCTTGGGTTGTAACGAAGTTCTCTTAGTTGTGGCATCATAGCGACGCCGCCAATAAGCAAGGCCCCGTCTAGTCCGCTACCTTTAGCAATCTTGCGGCACTGTTCCTCAATTTGTTGAGCTAATTCTCTTGTTGGAGCAAGAATAAGAGCCTTAATGTTTGGTTCTGACATAAGGCGGTGAAGCATAGGTACAGCAAAAGCTGCGGTTTTACCTGTTCCTGTGTCAGCTATACCGACAATGTCTCTACCTAATAGGCCAGCAGGTATAGCTTGGTCCTGAATAGGTGATGGCACAGTAAAGTTCATAGCCGCTATATTAGTTTGTATTAACTCATTCACCTCGAAATCCGAGAAAGTATGCGTTGGCGTATATTTTTCTACTACGCTTTGTTTTGCACCCTGAATGAATTTGGATGGATGAATATAGTCTTTCTTTGGTTGACGGCCTTTATTGCCGCTACTGCCGCGATTGCGGCCATAAGATGACTGTGCCTGACCATATCGGTCAGAGCGTTTTTGATTATAATAAGGCATAAAAAATGAATCCTTTTGTAGTTAGTAGTTATTGAAACGATTGCCTACAAATGAAAATCGAGTCAATACTTACTATCTCAGGATCCATTAGAAACAATACTATAACTTTAGCATAATTAATTTGAATATGCAAGGCTAGTATTCATTACAGGCAATACGTCTCTAAATATGCTATGATTGCGTTTAAGCAGGTGATTAATTATTACCCTCCGTTGTCTAATTTAGTCTTTTGAAGTCAAAACTATCATCGTGAGCAGCAATAATGAGCGCAAGCGATACATATTATAAGAAAGGACTTAGGAACTATGGCAATGAAACTTTATGTTGGCGGTCTCGCTTACAGCGTAACCAACGAGGAACTAGAAGCACTATTTGCAGAGCAAGGCAAAGTTGTAAGTGCAACTGTTATTAAAGACCGTGACAGTGGTCAATCTAAAGGATTTGGCTTTGTTGAGATGGATGACATTAAAGAGGGTCAAAACGCTATCAAAGAACTTGATGGTAAAGAGCTAAACGGCCGAGCAATCACAGTTAATCAAGCTCGTCCTCAAGAAGATAGACGACCACCTCGCCGAAACTTTGACGGTGGCGGTGGCAACAGCAACCGACGTCGTTACTAAATCTCGAACTTTTTATTTCGCCTATTTGCCACGTCTGTGCAATAAACGGTAAAAGTTTAAATCATAACCCCAGCCGAAAGCCCTAGGGGTTATTAATCGTGGCTCCTTAGGGTTCCAAAGACGTGAACGATAACGGGCTTTAGTTGGCTTTCGCCAGTCATAAGGGACACCTAAGAATTTTCCTACTCTATTCTTGCTATCTTTAGTCATGCCTGAATTATATTACAAAGTAACCATATGTTTAACGTGATTCCCAATTAAACCATTTGATGCCAATATAGCTAAACACTATGATGTAGCCGACACAAGTCAGCAAAGCCAAGGAGGAACTACTAGTCCATGTTCCTATGTGGGGAATGCCTTCTGTAACCCTGATTACCGTACCGAAAGGTGACCACCTGGCAATTGCTTTTACTGTATTGCCCAAAACCCCGCTTAGGCCCAGTAAGCCGAATAACATAAATGCAATGTAGACAAATCTAACGACGGCATTAACGGTATCGGCTGATTTAATAAGCGCGACCACTGCTTGGGAAGCGCTCAAAAAAACCGCACCGCCTAAGAGTGATGCAAGTAGAACTAGTGTGTACTCTAAGAGGTTAAAATGTTCGTGATAGAGTATGCTACCAATAATAAGTACGACTGTTGCAATCGAAAGATTAGATAACTCCTGAACAAGTATTCGGCTAACCATAATTGTCCAAGTTGGAGCTGGGGTAACACGTAGTCTTTGAAGAACTCCTCTTTCTCTATCCCGAGCAACGGCCAGAGCATATCCGAAAAGAGATAACGACATGATGCCTATGGTCATTACGATTGCGAGTACAAACATTCCACCACCAAAGGCCTTTAAAGTACCTTTGTTATCCCAGGTTACTAGTAAAAATATAGGAAACAAGATGCTTATAAGCAGGGAACGCCTTGTTCTTATTAACACGGTGAAATTGGCGCGCATTAAGGACTTCAGACATTGCTTTGGGCTAATTGAATCAATCACGTATTTCACTCCCTGTTAAACCTATAAATACATCCTCAAGTGTTACTTTACCTCGTGCCGCTTTACGGACATTCGGATCATCTTTATGCTTTCTTATCAGTTCGGCCGGCGTGCCAGTAGTTATAATTTTTCCATGATCAATAATTGCAACTCTATCACATACGGCTTGAGCTTCTTCCATGGAATGTGTCGTTAGTAATATGCTGCCACCCCTACCACGCTGGTGCTCTATCCGATCCCAAAGCTGCCTTCTGGACTGAGGATCAAGACCGGCGGTAGGTTCATCAAGTAAGAGAAGCAGCGGATTGTGAATATTAGCAATATACAACGATAGACGTTGCTGTTGACCTCCTGAAGTCTGCTTAAATCGCTTATCAATCTCGTCTTCAAGCCCGATTGAATGAAGTGCGTCTTTCATATCGCTATCTGAAAGAGAGACGTTATACAGCCCTGCGTAAAGCCTAACTATTTCTTTTAAGGTTAGTTCTGCCTGAAAACTAGTCGACTGGAGTTGAACCCCAATATTCGCTTTGGATTGCAAAGGATTTTTCTGCATATCAATGCCATCTAGCATGAGGCTACCAGCTTGTGGCTTAACTAGTCCCTCTACAGCGCTTAGGGTACTGGTCTTACCGGCGCCGTTAGGGCCTAAGAGGCCGAATATTTCGCCGCGCCGAATATCCAGCGATACGCTATCCACCGCGACTTTATTGTCGTAAGTTACGCGTAAATCTTTAATTACGAGTACGAGCTTATTGGATTCCTCGCTTTTAGACATATTTACATTCTATCCTACTCAGTACAAATATTTTTTGTACAATACCAAGATGAATATAATCACACCCAAGTTCTAGCAATATACAATTACTCGGGTGCTTCTTACTGCGTTATGGCAAGTAATTCTTGCGACGTGTTGGCTACATTCAGATCAATTGTAGGTATCCACTCTACATTTGTTATTTCGTGCCCATTTGCTTCATAAACGCCTGGGTTAAGCTGAGCTTTAAATATCGTATATTTAAAATCTAGTCGATCAGTTTGCCAGATACCCCGAGCAACTAGTTCAAATTGAATACCTCTTAGGTCTACATTAATTTCTTCTTTTACTTCACGAATTACTGCTTGTTCACGAGATTCACCAGCCCTTATTCCTCCACCCGGAAGAGCCCATAAACCATTACTCAGCCAGTTTTTAGTCATTAAAATATTATCGCCATCTTGTAGCATGACGTAAGCTCTTTCTGTTCTACGTATAAATATGCGCATTAACGGTAGAACAATTTTGTATCCTATTAAACCAAGGCGAACATATATTTTATATAGTTTGCTCAAAAACAAATCTCTTTCAGCTTAAGCAGTTAAGCGGCATTATCTTCGAATTTTCTAGCATTCGTCATGACAGGTCCATAAGATAAATGTTCTCCAACTTCTATAGGACTATCATGAGCTGTAAGGACAAAGTTCTGGGCTATCCAGAGAGAGCTTTCTCTGCCGGCTGGCGAAACTTCAATTTCACTGAATGACGACTCCATGGCTTTAACTATACGGTATAGAACTTGGGATCTTACACCGTGCATGGAAGCTATGATGTTCATAGCAACAAGTCCGCCCTGGTTTAGCCTATTGCTAAGCATTCGACTCACTTCCGGTGTCTGAAAAGAGACTGGTATTTTAGTTTGCTCGTAAGCGTCCAGGATTATCATGTCGTAAGTAAAGTCTAGTTTTTCTAGATAATTACTGCCATCGCCTATATGTACTCTTGTATTTTCATTGGGCGTAAAACCAAAGTGATCTCGGGCAATACTTACCAGACCTGGATCAAGCTCAACTACGTCCAAAGCCATATCTGGATAGTCTTTATTTATTGCTATGGGCAAGGTAAACGCACCGCCTCCAATAATAAGCATGCTTCTAGGATTAAGTCCGCGGATAAGCTCCATAAATCTTTCGTTATAGTCAAACAGTAATTCTTTTTTGTTATCTAAAGCCACACCAGACTGGGCAGCTATCTTGTCTTTAGAATAAAGTACTCTAGATGGACGATCGTTATAAACTTCATCAACAACTATGTAATGATCAAATTCAGTATTGCCATCAAAGATTACAATTTCTTTCATATTTAACAGTATATGGGATAGTTGGGCATAACACTTTTAAGTTCATTAAAAAATTGTTGTTAGAATATTAACAGATTTATTTCAGGATAGTGGTCTACTCTTCTAACAAGAGACTGTGTGAACAGGAGGTGAATATGACCAAACAAATAAAGTCACGTCGCAAAGCCTCTTCCACGCCTAGGGTTTGGTGGAGAGCTTACTTAACTTGACTAGCTCTTATTGAAGCTAATTTTATGTCAGCTGCAGAAGGTTTAGAAGCGTCTAAACTACGTGGCCAAAAACCTTTTGAACTTACGAGCGATATTTCAATTGAATAATAGATAACTTGGCTTTGAAGATAAAGCCAAAACAATAAACCAAGAGCAACGGCAAAGTAACTATAAAGCGCACTTAGGTGTTTGAGTTCGTGCGCCAATACATATCCTCCAAGTAACTGTAGGAGAATTAAGCCAACTGCTCCGACAATTGCACCAAATCTTATTTCTTTTAGAGTTACGTGTCTTGGCAGGCTGAAGTTGAGAAGAAAGGTGAATAGGCTAGCTAGTAGAATTAGGTCAACTACAATCGACAATAGCCGGAAATCCCAGCCATGACCAGCAGCACTCGTTAGACTAGCTATTATTGAGGCTGTGAGCAGGCCACAACCGCCAACTGCAACGATGCCCAAGCTCTTGTATAAAGATTTAGGGAAAGTAAGTCTATCTTTCTTGGATATGTGCCACATATCTTGCACGCCATTTATAAACGAATTAGCCACACCTCTTGTACCGTAGAGGGTGAAAAGCAAACCAATAATCAGGGCAGGACCATAAGTATGTAAACGATGGACCTGTGTCGTCAGTTGATTACCAAGCAAGGGAAAATAATTTGTCAGTCCTTTGATGATAGTTACTTTGAAATGTGCATTCTTGCCAATCAGCGTGTCTGTAAGAGTTGTTAGTACTAGTAGTAAAGGGAAAAGGGACAGAAAGCTGTAATAGGTTAAGAGTGCAGCCTGCTTGCCTCCCTTATCATCATCGTACTTCTTAATAACCGCTATAACGAAGGCTGTTAACCGATGGTTTTGCTGATATCTATTAAGCCAATTTAAAAATTTCTGTATACGCTTCATTTTCCCTATTCTACAGATTTTGTTAAAAAGTTTACAGCTAAGCACCAGCCTTAAGCTTAATAATGTTAATCATAAACTAAAATCTTAAAAGGAGCATACGTATTATGTCAAACGAACAAGCTGAAGCATTAATGGATTCATTTGAAAAGAAGTGGAAGGCCAAGCAAAAGCGAGACTTTATTGGCAAGATGGAACGTAAGTTAAGCCATAAGGAAAGATACTTAAACTAACATCTTCCATCTTCATTCAATAGTTTTTCACTAAACCGCCCTATATCGGGCGGTTTCTTCTTGTCTAGAAGTGAATATATGTCATTATACGATCAACATAATCAGGCTTGTGCTTTTCAAGAGGCAAGCGGGCTGATAGAAAATCTACTATTACGCTCTCGTCATTTTTCGATACGCATAAACCTACTGGCGGAGAAAAGCGCTTTAATGGAGCGAGTGTCAATGTCGTAAAGTTTCCATCTGAAAATGCTGAAAAAGCCCTAAAATCTCCATAATTAAACGTTTTTCGTCCTATGATTACTGATTGTTCGTCCAAGCCATACTGGATATTCTTGGGATGTCTACGCCCATACGCTCCGAGTGTTATTACCGCTATGATTATGACAATTACACTCACGACATCCTTGGCTAGCAAGTATACTAGAGCACTTGGGACGAACGCTGCAAAGGCAAGTATTAAATACCACTCATTACTTTTTTCATGTTCAACAAATTCTGGGGCTACCCAACCTATGTTTTCACCTGGATCACTTACTTCTTCATTAGCATTAACTGGCTGTGCTAGATCGTCTGGATTATTTACAAATGACGTAAACGGCTGGGGATCGTTATACGTAGTATTCTCGGTAACTCCTGCGTCATAGTTCGGAGCCGGGGGAGTTGGTACGCTCGGCTGATCTACTGCTGGCACAATTTGTTCAGTAGGCACATTTTGCTGCGGAATACCCATAGGCTGCTGGGGTTGATACTGGTCCTGATCAGGAGAAGGAGCGGGTGTATTTGGGGCTAAGGGAACATTATTTGTTGGGATCACACTATCTGGCATAATGACTGCCCCGGGTTGATTAGCGGGGGGCTCATTAGATGTAATTTCCTGTCTGTTTTCCGCGTTATCCATAAGGGTTATTGTACCTTATACCGACTGCATTAAACAAAACTTGAAATACATCTGATATAATTACCTCCGTTACTTGAGAACATCTCTTGAGAGTTTACTCTTAAGAACCAGGAAGGGTGTCCGAGTGGTTTAAGGAACTGGTCTTGAAAACCAGCGTGCCAGAAATGGTACCGTGGGTTCAAATCCCACCCCTTCCGCCAGAGTACATTTAAGGTTACAATTATTTTCTATACGGAGAGGTACCCAAGTGGCTGAAGGGGTCGGTTTGCTAAATCGATAGGGGGGAGTAATCTTCCGCGAGGGTTCGAATCCCTCTCTCTCCGCCAAAACACTGCCGTTGACTTAAGCTTTTGTATTGACATATATTCACATACTCCGAGCATATATTGTATGTAAAAAGGAGTGATCTATGACATGGGCTACTGTTCCTTTAGAATGATGGCCCCATGCGTACAAGCCAAGACTGACTTTCTTATTCGTTGTCGCAGCCGAAGAGATATTGGCGGGTTATGCTGATGACATCACCATAACCGTTAAGCAAGCCCCGGGAGAGCCGGTACTAAAATTTTACAGGACAGTATAATAACTAGGGACCGTAGTTTCGCATCCCATAATCTACGAGTTTATTGCCGGAGTTAGGATCGTTTTGGCTGAATATGCCCATAAGCGACGAGAAGCCGAAAATACCAACAATACCCATACCCAACGTAATCAAGAATTGTTTCCGAGTCATTTCTCTAGCCATTAGCTGGTCTATTTTATGCATCTCTTTTTTTATCTCTGTTTAAAATTAAGCTAGTGCCTATCTAAGCAGTATATTAAATTAACAACATATAGGCTGTCAATAGGTACAAGCTTATGCTTGTTGAAAAAGTTGAGGAGTTTGTCCTCTCAGTTGGCCACTGCCGTATATATGACTTGGGTAGTATAAGCTCCGCTGCTAACAGTAGTATCAGCGCAAGCTCCGTACCATACTGTGGTCGTAACAGCTGGATCAGCCGCGCCTGAAGTAGTAGCTATTGTGTCAGCTAATTGGTCGCTGGCCTCAATGCCAGCAAAGAGCGTGCTGCCTCGGCTGGCATTTGATTGGCTGGTTGTAGGGCCACTGCCAAAACCACCCAGTCCATCCACGCGATAGCCCCAACTATTACCCGTTAAGGTAGTCGGGCTGGTAGTCGTGCCGGTAGTGGCGTTAATAGTCCCCGATCCATTAACTAACGCTGTGTTAGTGCCACTATCGGCTAAAGTCAGGGTATATCCGTTAGTGTCATCAGTGAAAACCGTTGCACTGTCGCTCTGAATTGTACAACTACCACTTGAGGTCGGAGTTACGCTTATATTGACACTCCCATTACTAGAAAGGCTGATACTGCAAGCAACGCCATATTCGCACGATCCATACGTTCCGCTACCATATTCCCCACTGGGGTAGGCAATTGCTTGGCCACTACATAACGCTAGCCCTAAGCAAGCAAGCAAAATTGAGACATTACGCCTCCATTTACTTTGTAGTAGCCTCAATGCACTCATCATTTCCTAGACCTTTTTTTCTTCTTAGACAAGTATTTGGGGCGAATTACTAGAAGTAGGATTACCAAAATCAGAATAGAAATTATAATAAATCTCACCGTGGAGGACATTACAAGCACCCATTTAGTGGGCAATGTTTTGTGTTGGTTTAGAAAACTAACACTGCCTGTAACTTTAAATAGGCCGATGCTGGGCGTTTTATACCAAGGTACCGTTATTCTACGAATGGTTTGCGGTAATAGTTCTTTGACAGTGTACAAACTATACTTGGTGTGGCCGAGAATATCGCGCACATTATATTGGATTGTCGCAGGGTAATTTATACTGCCATCATTTTGGAGGCGGATAGTTGAGGTGAGGGGCGGTTTTTGAAAAAAATTTGATTGCCAGGTGAGCAACTCACCTTTTTTAACAACCGGACCAGCCACTTGGATATAAAATAGTTCGCCGACCTGTTCGTTGAGGGTGACACTGTTGGCAACTTTGGGGTACTGAGTTTCGGCGAAAGCTGCAGCGTAGTAGCCACCGGGCTGAGTGTTTTCTGGAACAGAGACAGTATAATTAATGGTAATCGTTTTGCCGGGATTGATAAATCCTCCTGGCACAGAAAAGTTTAACCAGCTACTAATGTTAGGTGCGGTAGGCAGAATCGTAAAATCCGGCGTGTAATCTTCGCCACTTACACGGTAAGGCGTAGCATATACCAGGAACTTATATCCGGTCTTGCCCTGATCAATTACTTGGAAGGAACCGTGATAGACCGAGCCTGGATTAATAACCGGACTGACTGATGTCGGCGTCATAGTTATATCTTGTGACGCGGCGTAGGCAGTAGCAGGGACAATACAAAACGTTGCCAAGAACGCTAAAACAGCGACAAACCGTACCCAGTATGCTTGTGTTACGCCTTTTCTATGAATCACCATCTCAATTAGCGGTTGCAGTGTAGGTTACGCTATCTGTGTAAGTACCAGAGGGTTGCGAGGTATCAGCCGCTACGGCATACCAAACTGTAGTTGTGTCGCTTGAGGCAGTGCCAGAAGTGGTCTTGAGGGTGTTTGGCGAACCTGTAGCCGGCATACCAGCAAATTTCAAAGTACCGCTGACAGCTGCGCTGTTAGCCGCTGCGTAACCGCTGCTGTTGAAGCCGCCAAGGCTCTGAACCGCATAGCCCCAGGTATTGTTGGCCTGTGCCACCGGTGTTGTCTGAGAACCACTGGATGCGGGGATCGTATTGCTGCCAGAAACTAATGTCGTTGTAGCGTCTGTATCCGCCAGCGTTAATGCATAACCCGACGAATCATTAGTACTCACCGTCACGGTATCACTAGCAATGGTTTGGGCGCCAGAACCAGTTGGCACCACGTTGACGTTAACCGTACCATTAGTTGTTAAGAGACTGATAACTGAACTGATGTTAGAGCTTATGGTAGTGGAAGCTGTTAATGCTGAGACTACGGCGGTGGAAAATGTAGCAACCAGTAAAGTTAAAGCGACAGTCAATACTAATTTAATGTTTTTGAAATAAAATTGTTCTAAAGCCATTTTTTAATTTTTGTTTTGGTGGTTACGAGCTTAATTGTAGCGGCGGCCTTCGTAAAAGTAAATACCAGCCCGGCTATCTGAGACATCTACAACCAAGTACGAGTGTTCATAGCATAAAGCTCATGTTATTATTTATAATGTCAAGCTGTTAAAATTTGATCAAGTGGATTGACTAGAGAGGGATTTTATGTCAAGTTTACCTACTCCTGGCAGTAATGCCAATAACTGGGGCTCTATGCTGAATGACTTTCTTCAGCAAGCCCTGGCGGCAGATGGTACTTTGGTGACAGCTGCTACCAATCCTTACACTAGCGCCGCCAATACAAATTTAGCAAGTGGCAGTAACCCGGGCTTGGTTCAGCTTGCTGGCGACTTAGCGGGTACATATAACAGTCCTGCGCTGGCCTCGGTGATTACTGCTGGCAGCGTCGGTTCCAGCTCGGCCATTCCGGTCTTGACCTATGACGCCAAAGGCCGGATTACAGCTGTTAGCACTGCTGCGCCAAGCGGGGGCAGTGGCGGCCCAATTGATCTTGATGGCGGGAATTCGACGTCTTCGTATGGCGGTACAACTAGTATTAACGGTGGAGATTCAACCTAGTGTCTACGCAAATCCAATTCCGGCGCGACACAGCTGCCAACTGGACCTCGAATAACCCTACCTTAGCTCAAGGTGAAGTGGGGCTCGAGACTGACACCCAAGCCTACAAGATCGGCGACGGGGCAACCGCTTGGACTAGCCTGGGCTATAATCAATTAGCTCCTCAGATAACTACAATGTCGTTGCAGGGGCAAAGCAGCGACCCTTCGGCACCAGCCTCAGGTAATCTGGTGTTATACAGCAAAGCCATAGCTGGGCGCATGATGACCAAGCAGCTCGGCCCGAGTAGCATCGCAACAGCTCTGCAGCCCATTCTGGCCCGTAACAAAGTCGGCTATTGGGCCTCACCGGGTAACGCCACAACCACCCCAGGAGTTTTCGGTTATACGGCGCCGACGACAACGGGTACGGCGACTACCAGAAACGTGGTAGTGACGAGTCTGTTCACTCGTATGCGGCGTGTAGGGTACGTGTCTGCAGCAACCGCCGGCTCCTTGGCGTACCAATACGTTGCCCAGGCACAGGTTACCGTGGGTGACGGTGCCGGCAACGGCGGGTTTTATAAAGTATGCCGTTTCGGTATTAGTGACGCCGCAGCCGTTAGCGGTGCCCGGATGTTTTGTGGTGTCAGCTCGGCTATCACGGCTCCAACCAACGTTGAACCTTCAACGCTGACCAGCTCCATTGGCATGGGCCACGGGGCATCGGATACTACAATGAGTATCTTCTACGGGGGGTCGGCCGCCCAGACACCGATTAACTTGGGTAGCAATTTCCCCAGCAATACACGCAATACCGATGTCTATGAACTTGCGCTCTTCGCGCCCACCAACAGTAATAACACGGTTTATTACGAGGTGACACGTATCAATACTGGCAATGTGGCCACTGGTACGCTGACGGGTACGGCCGGCACTGTTTTGCCGTCATCTTCGACACTTTTGTCTTACCAGCGTATTTGGCGCTGCAATAACGCTACAGCTCTGGCCGTTGGCTACGATATCATGTCAGACTACATTGAAACGGACAATTAATGGCGATTCAATTGCAATGGCGTCGTGACACAGCAGCCAACTGGACCTCGAATAACCCTACCTTAGCTCAAGGTGAGCCGGGCTTTGAAACGGACACTAAGGCATATAAGATCGGCGACGGGGCAACCACCTGGAGCTCTTTAGCCTATGGTTCATTTTCCACTGAAGCGATTGCTGGACTTTTTACTGACCAGGTCAGCGGTAGCGACCCCTCGGCGCCGTCGTCAGGCTACCTTACCAGTTATGCCAAAAGTATTGCCGGCCGGATGATGTTCAAACAAGTCGAGCCGAGCGCTGAGGTCACCGCCTTCCAGCCATTCCTGGCCCGTAACAAAGTCGGCTATTGGAACCCCCCGGGCAACGCGGCCACCGTACCGGCAATTTTTGGCTATACTGCTCCAACAGCACAGGGTACCGCCACTGCTGCGACTGTTGCGACGACCAACCTCTTTACGCGCATGCGCCGACTTAGTTATATATCCGCTACTACAGCAGGTTCATTGTGCGGTAATCATGTTAACATTACACAGGTTACCGTGGGTGACGGTGCCGGCAACGGAGGGTTTTATAAGATTATCCGTTTCGGATGCAGTGATCCAGCTACTGTTTCCGGTGCCCGTCAATTTTGCGGAGTAAGTTCCGGCGCCGGAAATGCCACTAACGTCGAGCCTTCAACGCTGACCAACGTCATCGGCATTGGGCATGGGGCGGCTGATACTAGTCTGTCAATATTCTATGGCGGGACTACGGCCCAAACTGCCATCGCCCTCGGATCAAATTTTCCAGCAAACACGCTCTCCGCAGATGCCTATGAGTTGGCCCTTTTTTCTCCGTCTAACCAGTTCAGCACCGTCTATTACGAAGCAACCAGCATCAATACGGGCAACGTGGCCACTGGTGTCATCGTTGGTGATGGCGCCGGTATCGCCTTGCCAACCCCGGAAACACTCCTGACCTATTGCTGGAACTATCGGACTAACAATGCAACCGCGCTATCGGTTGGGTTAGATATCATGAGCGACTATATTGAAACTGACAACTAAGGAATAGGTTGTTTAGTATAAATAGCAGCCAGTTACATATGTGGTGCTCGGAATAAAACACTTTGATAACTGCTCAAACCTACCAGTTCAGCTATGGCTGTGGGTTTTTTACTGGCATGGTCGTTGCGCCGGTAGATAACACCGTTATGATTGGAGCTAATATTTGTCATAAGGCTAATGTACTGGCTGTATATAGCCCGACTTAGCGTAATCGGCTCTGATCCAAGTTTATTTTTATACACTGTAGGCATGACATTTTCCTGACTGTTACTAAGTATCTCTGTAATTATGCCCTGATCATTAACTAATATATATCTTACGGGGGCAATCACTGCACTAATAACAACACTGCTGTTTGTTGCTGGAGAAGGCGCCACAGCACAGCAAGTGTTCAAGAGCAGTGTGCTACCAAGTACTATAAAAGCAACAGTTAATACAATTGGGCTCCAAAACGTCCTCGGCATGAGTCATGATATATTAGAATAATATTTACTATTAGTAAATATTATTATTTACCATAAGCTTTATGTTGTGGTGCTTGTAATTCGAGGCGCGGCAGTAAGCCTCTTAATATAAAATTGAAGTAATATCAAGGCTACTTGAAGACAAGCTTCATAGTCCTCGAGATTTGCAATTTTTGAATTTTACTCTTTAGCCATGCATTAAAAATGGCACAAGAAGATACATATTAACTAGGCCTGAGGCTATCAGTAAAAATCTCATGCCTCCAGACAACTGCCTGTTATGCTTTTTATACATGGCCATGAAAACAACAAAAAGTTCCGGCAAAAAGTCTAAGCTATAACGAGTCCCAAATTGCTCCAAACCGATACCGTAGTAAGTTAATACAAAGAGTATGCATACTCCTGTCGCTAAAAGCAGCCTCTTTATCTGGTCGCTATAACTCGACCACTTATACGTAAATAAGACGAGAAAGTAAGGTGAAGTAATAAACATGCTCATACCCAACGTGTTGTTTTGTATGAAAGGAAACTTCAGCGTCCATGAGTTGTTATTTATTAAAGAAATGTCTGGAGCTCTAAGAACAAGGCTATAAAGGTTAGCCGGTATGTGCTTAATGCTGAAAATACCATACGATCTAGAAATAGAAGAGTCTTGGTAGAGAGTCTGGTATGCAAAACCGCCGTTAAACGGACTACCGAACCTCACGAAGTTATATAAACCTATCAGCAAAGCTGCTACCACAACGGGTGATAATAACTGAATATAAAGCTTTAGATTTTTCCTCTTAACAGGAGCTTTTAACCATAGCTCAAATACGAAGAACAGAATAATTGGAGATGCGGTAATCCTTGTCAGCATAATAGCCGCGCAGATTGAACCTATTAGCCACCACCGTCTTCGGCTATAAAATTCATATAGGCTCCAAAAGATCAGGAAAGTAGCAAGAACTTGTGCAAAAAACCAACTGCTTGATACCGCAATAATTCCTATGAAGGCAGTACCTAATGTAAAAGCCAAACTCATTAGAGCACTGTCTTCTTGGCTGTATTTGAAAATGCGAGCTAGCTTGTATACAAAAAATATCACACCTAGGATGAAGACCCATTCTATATAACCTTGATAGAAGAAGGCATGGAATATATCAAACAGAGCGACAAACGGCATAAGCACAACAGCTGGAAATGGACCTTCTCCCCAATATATTTTGCCGTGGTAATTAATAGGGTCTTGGCCAAGTGAACCAATTGGGTGTAAGAAGTTAGTCTGCCCGTGAACAAAAGCCTGGGCGAGTAGAGATAACTGCTGACTTCCTTCCGCCACTCTTCCTGATACGAGTAGCATAAACAAGATACACAAAGATAACCCATAAATTAACAACAATTTATAAGGGTTTTGATTCTTCAGCTGGTTGGTGTCTATCTGGCTCATTATGTCTTTGTATAAATAATAGGGCAAAAGTGCAGTAGTTAAAACAAACTGCATCTTACTGTTGTGTTTAATGTGTTGTAAATAGTGTGTTCAACGTTGCGTGACAGATTGAAACTAAGCTATACTGTTATCAACACAAAAACGCAAGCTTTTTAAATACGATAGAGTTTGCTGATTCTTAACCAAATAAAAGAACCTAATTTGGAGGGTAAAAATAATGGCGCGACGTAACCGCGATGATGATCTTTTGTTGGAGGAGGACGAATTAACTGCTGCATTTCTTGGAGATGACTCTGCACCAGTTAGTGATGAACCTGCTCAAGACAGTCCAGCACCTACTGTCGATGATGAATGGGATGAAGACGAGGCTTTACCAGGGCAATTAGCCGTTGATGTTTATGAAACTAAGGAAAAGCTTGTTGTTAAGGCTAGAACAGCCGGCGTGAACAAGAATGATCTAGATGTTAGCATCTCAGATAACCAGCTTACTATTAGGGGCACTCTTAGCTCAGGTAGTGAAGAGGGTGTAGAGAATTATTTCTTGCAAGAGTGCTACTGGGGCGAGTTCTCACGAACAATTGCATTACCAGTTGCAGTTAAAGAAGAGGAAATAGAAGCATTACTGAAAGATGGCGTTCTAACTATATCTTTCAGTAAACTACAGCAAGACACAGTCAAGAAGATACAGGTACTGTAAACAAACAATCTAAGGCCTAGTCATAGGCTCAAGCATATAAAAATAACCCCTGCAATTTAGGGGTTATTTTCTTTTTAAGACAGTCTGTCTAAGAAAGCGTCTTTGTAACTACTTTAAGCGCCTGGGCTGTTGGCAGTTGTGGCGTTGTTAAGAACAAAGTGTACTATAGCCTGTGCTAGAGCAACTATAATCAGACCAACGATAGCGTATATCAAAGTGTTCTTTGCACCACCGACTCTGGTACTGTCACCACCTGAGGTGATGTACCTGAATCCACCTACGATGATCATAATGACTGCAGCCACGCCGACTATTAGTGAAAATATGTTAACAATTTTCTTAGCTATACTCTGCAGCGTATCTTCACCGCTACCATTTGTTGTTCCACAATTAGCATTATTTTGCGTGCCTGTTGTAGCAGCATTAATACCCGTACATAAGCCGCCTGCCACGTTAGAACCTGCCCCGCCAATAGTGCTAGTATTGTCAGTGCTAGTATTGTCAGCAGCAGCCATCCCCACTACAGCAGGAACAAGTCCTGGTAATAACATCATTAGGCTGGTTGAACCAACTATTATGAATTTTTTAATTTTACTGATCATTTATTTAGTACCTTTCTTAAACATTGATTACCTAACTTATATCACAACGCGCTTAACCTTTTCAAGGCTTCATAACCTCGATTACCCCCGCACCATTCGCTCCTGGATCTGCCTTAGAGGCATTATCTAGAGTAAAGTGGATAATAGCCTGGGTAAGAGCAACTATAATTAATCCTATTATAGCGTAAATTAGTGACGACTTAGCGGAACTGACCTTGTTAGCATCTCCGCCAGATGAAATGAACTTCATTCCACTAAGTATGATCATAATTACGGCCGCTGCTCCCACTATCAGCGAAAGGATGTTCACAATAGTTGTAATCAAGTTCTGAACAGACACCCCCCCTGTACCATTTTGCGAGGTACAACCTTGCTTGGAATCTAATTGGGATAGAGCTTGGCAAGCGTCCGTAGTCGACTGAGTACTAAAGTAGTTAACATTGTCGTTAATAGCTAGCGCAGAAGTTGTAGCGAACGAGGATAAGCTAATAAAACTTGTTAGCACTGCTGCTACTAGTCCAAGTTTTAGCATTGATTTTTTTAGTCTGTGAAATGTCATTAAATATCCTTTAAACCTTTTTATGAAACCTTATTTAATATGAATACAATGATCCCTTGGGATATCATAACTATAAAAATGCCTATGATCGCATACAGCAAAGAACTCTTCGCCTGACCTACTTTAGCCGGATCACCACCAGAAGTTATAAATCTCATTCCACTAATAATAATTAAAATACTTGCTGCAACACCAGTTACGAATGAAATAACTTCTATGGCAGTTTTTATTATTTTATAGATAGGGTCTTGTGTACCTGAATTAACGCTATTTACATCCGTGCATACATCTGCACCCTTACCACCGTTCGGGTTTGGCACGTTTGCCAAGGAACCACCATTTGCACAACCAGGTACAACAGAGTAGGCAGCACTGGCTGATCCTGCAAATCCAAGCATTGGCACTAAGAGACTTGTCAGTAAAACTATTTTAAGTAAAAGACTCTTCATTTATTTATTTCCAATAATTGTATTGAGCGCGAAGGCGACTATGCCTTCAGCTGTAACGGCTATTAACAGGCCTATGGCAGCATGAATAATAGTACTTCTTGCTTTAGCTGCAGCCTTAGGCTCTCCGGCAGACAGGACATAACGCATTCCGCCAATTACAATGAATAGGACAGACAAGGCTGCGACTATTCCTATAATTATACTAAGAATGGTATTCAGCTCAGACGAAGTATTTGAAGCCTGAGGCAATCCGGCGGTATATCCCTGTATCGCGAATAAGTTATAAAATGGTGATTGAATCATGTGAAACTCACTGCAAGGAATGCTACTACAATAGACGCAGATACTGCTATAGCCAAACCTATTAACGCATTAATTATTGTATTTCTGGCTTGTGTGGTCTGCTCTGGTGAGCCCTGGCTTGTTATAAACAAGATTGCTCCATATAGTACGAAACCGACAGCAGCCAGGCTGGCAAGCCTTAATAGTATTTCTATGACAGCCGCGACAATTAGCCAAACATCAGACAAGCTAGTTAAGGCAGGTGAACAAGTACTGCCACTTGCGCTCGCCCCTTTAGGTAAGTACTCGTACCAGGTAGGAAATATTTCAAATAACTTGGGCCCTGCGCAAGAGCTTGCGAATACAGTAAATAAATTATTCATCATTTAAGTATTGCTCCCGGAACAATGTAATTAAGTATGACGTAAGCAAAAATAAACAGAAGAAAAGCACCGACATTGCTACGAATACGCCTTATAGCGGTTGCTGTAGCCTGAGGATCTCCGCGAGAAGCAGTAAACTGGATGCCACCAACAATTAACGATGCTATAACTACAAGACCAACCCCGTCAGACAGAAATTTAACTATAGCAAATGTTAGAGCCATTATAGGATTGCCGTGGTGCTCGCATCCCAAATCAATACTGGTATAAGCCCCGTAGCTTTTGTCGCCGCAATAATACGGAGTAGTGGTAGCCCCCCCGCCTTGAGTAGCGATAGGCGCGACTGCATAAGTCGTACTTCCAAGAACACTGCTTTCATTTTGCGTAAGTGCCATGGGTAGAAATGCCCAGACAAACGCCATGATTAAAATGGCTGAAACTGACTTAATAAGAGTAATTTTTTTCATTTTATATATTCGATAGGTTATTCACTACTATACTATTTGACTACATTATCTGCAATAGAACAACCAGCAATTTACTCTGTATTAAACGGATGGGTTATTATGATATAGTAATGATAGTTTTTTTCAGCACATAAAATTTAAGACAAAAAGTATGAAGTCTAGACGACCAAGATCTATTTTAAAACTGTTTGGTGTTGCTTTTGCTATCTTTTTGCTGCTCTTCAATATAACCAGTTCGATTTTGCCTAGTAAGGTCTTGGGTAACACTGCTTTGGCCGCTTCAAGTTGTCCAAGTAGTGGACCTTCTGTTAATGGCGATCATTTCACTCAAATAGTCGTCTGTCCAGTAGATAACAACGGCAATGAAGTCAGCAGTCCCAGCGGTTACACCGTAACCATTACTAACGGAAATGGCCAAAAATTCAACACGTCTTACGCTGATGGCTTTTATTTCAATAATGAAGTAATTCCACCTCTTGGAACCCAGAATGCTACCTGTAGTGGTTCATCTGCAAACGCTTATGCATTAACGATATCCGTCTCTAAAGGCGGTAAAACTTACACGCAAAACATCGATGCTGCCACCGCATGTAACTACGACGCTGCCCAGGCTTATGAAATCCCTGTAAACGTTGCGTCAACTACACAGTATGGTTCGGTCAAGGGCTGCATTACCTATACGGCGCAGGATGGAACCAAAGGACTACCTTTTAGCAGTTCTAATACAAATGGTGGATCTCCAGCACAAGCAACCATAACCGGCCCTGGCAGCAGCGGATCGAGCATAAATGTCAGTTTCGATAGTAAGGGTTGCTTAACAGGTAGTCAAATAAGTCACTTAGCCGTTGGAAGCTATACCATTGATGCGACCTACACGCCCGGTCAAACTTCTCATGGCGACACTTCCATAGTGACTTATATGAAAACTTTTACGGTTACTGCAAATAAGGCTACGGACGTCAGTGGCGCTGCCACCGGTGCAGACAGCGACGTGGCTGGCGCTAACCCTAGCGATCCTACCGCGCCAACATGTGAGGACAATGGTTCGCCTTTTTCATGGGTGTTCTGTGGTTTAATTACCGACTTATCCAGTACTATCGATTCGCTATATAAGGACATCATTCAGCCGCTACTTGTTGTAAACCCCATCAACCTAACAGACAAAAACCCAAATGACCCAAATGACCATACCTATGAAATATGGTCAAACTTTAGAGTGTATGGCGATATCTTCTTAGTTATAGCTTTACTGGTAATTGTTTACTCTGAAAGTATTGGAGGAGGCATGTTGGATGCCTATGCCGTTAGAAAGATTTTGCCGCGTTTACTTGTGGCGGCAATTCTAATCAATCTTTCAATTTACCTCGTTGCTATAGCCGTAGACGTATCAAATATTGTCGGACATGGCATCAACAACTTACTTCAGGCTCCTTTCCAGAGCAGTATAAACTCAGGCAACTACTACGTGTTAAATGTGGGTAGTTCGAGTGGTGCAGGGACTCAGGCTGCAGCCGGGACAGTCTCAGTCGCAACTTTAGCTATCGTAGTTGCTGCTGCTTTTAAAGCAAAGCTTGTCGGAAGCATAATAATGTACTTGGCGGTAACGTTCTTGGTTCCAGCCCTTTTTATATTTTTAGCAATTATGGTGACGGTCATATTAAGAAGGGGCTTGATCATATTATTAATTTTCCTTTCTCCAATTGCTTTTGCTCTCTATTGTTTGCCCAATACCGAACAGTACTTTAGAAGGTGGTGGGACACCTTATTTAGAACCCTATTGGTTTACCCGATCATTGCAGTCATGTTTGCCATGGGAGATATTTTGTCTGTTACTATCACGTCTTCTGCTAACGGTTTTATAAGTCAATATGTGGCTACTCTTATAGGTGCTATAAGCTTATTTGTGCCAATTGCCTTGATCCCATTTTCGTTCAGGATAGCCGGTGGCATACTTGGACGCTTCCATGATTTTGCTACTCAAAAAGCAACCCAAGCACATCAAGGTTTCCTTGGAGACAAAGCAAATCCCGAAACTTTGCGTGGCCGTTTGAAGTTCAATAAAGATGTTGAGACAGAAAAAGCTGGCTTTAGCAACAGAGCTATCTCTGCCAGGATTAAACCTAGTACATTGTTTGACGGAAAGCAGCGCAGGGCCAATGTTGCCCAAGTTCGTGATGCAAGGCTAAAGAGACTAGGACAAACCTACTTTGAAAACGACAGCGTTGCGAAATACAACGAGGGTAACGACAACTACTGGACGGCTCTTGCGTCGCCAGAGATGGCGAAGAGAAATAGAGATGCGGCTCAAGAGAAGTTCAAAGCTGGAGATAAGGGTAAAGCTTCAGAGGTTGCCGCTTGGGATGCGGCTATTGCGGCGGCCAGCGTTGGTAGCGCAAATACAGCCACAAGAATGGCAGCGGCGCAAAAGTTGTTTGCCTCAGGTTATCAGATTGCCGACCATGAAGAAGGTTACAAACAAATGTCACAGATCGTTGGCGGCATACTAGGCGAAGGCGGCAGTCAGCTAAGTATTAAAAGGGGCTACAATGAAGAGGGTAAATACTATGTTCAGGCAGAGGGAGCCAATGCCGGTGCTTACGCTAACGCGATGAATCAAGCGCAGTATGGCGAGCGAACCGCTGGCAGATTCGACTTGGCTGGCATTAACAATGGTACGGGCTACAGCTTTGAGGGTGGTATGAACAAATCAAACAGTTACACTGCGGGTAGTCAAGCTAAGCCTCAAACATTCACTGCAGGTGCTACCGAAAACTTTGGTAGCGACATTTCTAAAATCATAAATGATAATACGGCGATGTCGGGGGCAGACTACGACAAGAATATACAGGCAATGGCTACACAACTTGCCAAGCGTATACGTGACGCGAAACCAGAAGAGGTAGCAAAGATCGGAGCTTGGCATTCAACAATTCTGGGTGCGGGACAAAATGCTACTGGTGCTAACATGAGAGAAATTAGTAAGCAGCAGGCCTTGATCGATAAGGCCGTGGAACAGCTTGGAAGTAGTGCTGCTCCGGGTAGTAATGAAGCTAACTTTGTAGCGCAGGTTAAGACAAACATAAGTCAATACAGAAGAGGTCCAGCGGACGGTGATAGACCCGAAAACAACCCCCCCAAATAAAACATCTCTGTATTCCTGAAATGATTGATGCCGGCATAAGTCATATTTAGAACTAGCACATAAATGATAAAATAATATAAATGGCAACATACAAACTTATACAAGATATTGAGGCTGAAGATCACATACTAGGACCCCTTAGTCTTAGACAGTTTATATTTGCCCTTATAACCGTTTTTTGTTTATACATATGCTTCATCTTAATTTCGAAGCACGTATATTTACTCCTCATATTCTTTTTGCCACCTGCTCTATTCTTTGGGTTTTTCGCCGTACCCTTTGGTAGAGACCAGCCTACAGAAGTTTGGGCCTTGGCAAAACTAAGATACTTGTTTAAGCCAAGGCAACGAATATGGGATCAAAGTGGGATGAAAGAACTGGTCTCTATTACAGTGCCTAAAAAAATTGAGCACCACCTTACGAATGGTTTAAATCAATATGAAGTAGAAAGTAGATTAAACGCTTTAGCTAGCACATTAGACAGTCGCGGTTGGGCAGTTAAAAATTCAAGCGGCATTACTCCGACTTCTTTTTCTGTAGTTAGTAGTGACGACAACTCAGATAGGCTGATTAATGTAGGGAATGATTCAATTGAAGTACCCGAGGAGCAGATACCAGTTGGCGCAGACATGCTAGACGAAGATAATAGTCCGGTTGCACAACATTTTAGCGAAATTATTAACCAGACCAGTCAAGACCATAGGCAGCAACTGTTAGAGCAGATGAATGCAAGTCCTGCGCCTGTTCAACAAGTTCCTCAGCAAAGTGTTGCCAGCAACAATCAGTGGTTCATGCCTAACATAGGGCAAAGCACGCCTCAAACTGTTTTAGCGACAGACGTAGCTGCTCAGGAAGAGACTCCTGACGAAAGAGCTTTGGCGCAGCAAATCAAGGCTCAACGTAGCGCTCAACAGGTATACTTTGGGAACTTGCGTACGCTACAACCAGTGGGTTCACAGGCAGCATCTGCGCCTGTTCAACAAGTTCCTCAGCCAGCTCAAGTTCCTGTAAATACAAATTCAAATGATTATAGTCAGCCTGATGAGTCAAAGACAGCTCAGCCCGATCCTGCTATAATATCTCTGTCAAGGAATAACGACTTCACCGTAGAAACAATAGCTCGTGAAGCAAAAAGAGCTAAAGATAACGAACTGGGTGATCAAGATGAAGTTGTTATACCCCTACGTTAAACTTCAGAAGGCAATTTAATAAAAGCAACATAAATAAGGGTGGTTACTAAGGCTATGAATCCTCAATCAACGAACCAAGACCCAAGCTATCAAGCTCAGGCTGCATCTCCTTTTCCCACACCACCCATACCGGTGCCCAGTCCAAATGCCATTTCCCCCCAACCTCAGATTCAGCAACCGATTGCTAATGTGCCCCAGGGAGCTAATCCTACAGTAGCAGTTACACCACCTAAAACCTCTGGTTCTGCCCCTGCAAAACCAGCCTCAAATGTTAATAGCACTCAAAATTCTCTCCAGATTGCAGAAGTAAGAGATGGAATTGTAATTATGAATGACGGTTCTTTTAGGTCAGTTGTCATGGTTAAAAGTATTAACTTCGACTTAATGAGCGTGCAAGAGCAAGAGGCTGTCGAGTTCAGTTACCAAGGATTTTTAAACTCTTTATATTTTCCAGTACAAATTTTCGAACGTTCTCAAAAAATTGACCTTCAGCCCTATATAGAGAAACTGGATAAAATTCGCACTGAACACGACAATATGTTGCTTGCGTTACTAATGGAAGACTATATTGGTTACATCGATAGCATTAGTCAGCAAACAAATATAATGGATAAGAAATTTTACCTAGTCGTACCTTACTTCCCGGTTATCGACACAACAAATAAAGCCGTTGAGCAAAGTAAAAGCTTTATAACAGGTTTTACTGGGCTGTTTAATAAAGATGAGCAACACATAACAATTAATGAGGTTGATCTTGAGAATGCTAAAACTGAACTAAGAAACAGAATACAGTCAGTTCTGTCGGGCTTACTACAGTGCGGTATAAAGGGCATTCCTTTGGATACGCAGGAATTGATTGAGCTTTATTACGACACGTACAATCCTGACACAGCTACTAGGCAACAGCTTAAAAACTTTGATGAGTTGTCTGCTGATGTAGTTGTCAAAGGCCAGGGTAATGCTCCTCAGGCACATCTACAAAGGGAGTTGCAATAATGTTTGGAAATAAAAAGCAAGTCAATGATCCTGTCGCTATAGCTCAGGCTCAAAAAGTACGTGAAGAACAAGAAGTCCAGGCTGCTTTTCAAAAAGGCGTAACAGCATTAAGAGATTTCATTGCACCAAGTTCTATAGAATTCAGTAACACGTTTTTCCAAATTGGAACACGTTATGCTAGGACATATTATGTTTATGGTTATCCAAGGCAGGTTTACACTGGCTGGCTAAGTGCTATGGTCAATCTAGACGAAATCATGGATATGAGCATGTACATATATCCCGTGGAAAGTCAGGTTGTTCTTGAAAATTTACGTAAAAAAGTAACCCAGCTTGAAGCAGGCATTCAAATTGACTCGGAAAAAGGTAGGGTAAGAGATCCGGCGAAACAGGTTGCTATTCTTGACGCTGAAGAAATGAGAGATAAATTACAGGTTGGCGAAGAGCGATTCTTTAGGTTTGGACTGTACTTCACATTGTACGGCGACAGTATGGACGAATTGCAATACGTAAGTCACAAAGTTGAATCTTTACTGGGTCAACAGCTGGTTTATAGTAAAGCAGCCACCTCTCAACAGGAGCAGGGTCTTAATAGTAATGTACCTCAGCTAGTCGATCAACTTCAGATTAGACGAAATATGAGTACGGGTGCATTAAGCACTAGTTTTCCATTTACGAGTGCGGACTTAACCCAAGAGAATGGCATATTGTATGGCATTAATATGCATAATTCTGGCTTGGTCATTTTTGATCGGTTCTCGCTTGAAAACGGTAATTCTGTAGTATTTGCAAAATCTGGAGCTGGTAAAAGTTTCTTGGTCAAATTAGAAGCCCTCAGAAGCATGATGTTTGGCACAGAAATATTTATTATTGACCCGGAAAACGAATACCAGAAAATGTGTGACGCAGCTGGAGGCGCATATGTTAGGTTAAGCCTAAATTCTGCTACACGTATTAATCCATTTGATCTTCCCAAGGTTGTGGACAGTGAAGAAGCAGACAATGCCTTAAGATCAAACCTGATCACATTACATGGTTTGCTAAGGCTTATGATGGGTGGTGCCCAAAGCGAAATGCAGGGAGCAACACTTCCAGCCTTAGCTCCATCTGAAGAGGCCGACCTTGATGCTGCACTTATTAATACTTACGCTAAGGCGGGGATTTCAAACGATCCTCTTACACATACAGCCGATCCACCAACAATTAATGATCTTTACGATACATTGCTGCACATGGGAGGAACTGGTCCTCAATTAGCTCAACGTTTACGCAAATATACTAGCGGTACTTTTGCCGGTATCTTTAGCCAGCCAAGCAATATAGATATCAATAATCCCCTAGTCGTATTCAATGTTCGCGACCTTGAAGACGAACTTCGACCCGTAGCAATGTATATTGTTCTTAATTACATATGGAACAAGACCAAAACTGATCAAAAGAGACGCATCTTAATCGTTGACGAAGCATGGCAGTTAATGAAGTATGAGGATTCCGCTAACTTCTTATTCTCACTCGCCAAAAGGGCTAGAAAATACAACCTGGGCATAACAACGGTAACGCAGGATGTTGAAGACTTTATGGGCAGCAGAATGGGTCGAGCAATTGTGGCTAACGCCTCAATGCAGTTCTTGCTTAAGCAATCCGCTTCTGCGGTAGATGTTCTGAGCGATGTCTTCAAACTTACGAACGAGGAAAGGAAAAGACTTAGTCAATTCCCAGTAGGACAAGGCTTGTTCTTTGCCGGTCAAAACCATGTTCATATACAGGTCATTGCTAGTCCTACCGAGACAGGATTAATTACTACTAATCCGGGTCAGCTTCAACAAATGGCTGAGACTGAGCAGGCGGGTGATATAAGCCAGCCCGCTGGAACTATAGACCTGGGTAATAGGCTATACCCCGGCAACACAGGCATAAATAGCTAATCAAATACATGATATATAAATCGGTGTTTTACAGTAGTAATTTTTAGCTTACAGGTATAAAATATAGTCATAAGGACTTCTGTGTAAAAAGACCAAAATGGCCGATCAAAATTCTACATTTAACCCTCTTGATGAAGAGCGTAAAGCTAATAGACCGGACATACCTGAGCTTAAGGCTCAGGAAGGTATTAATAATAGCAGCACCAGCAGTCTAAGAAGTAGTTACTCAAGCAGGAATGATAATAGCAACAGTTCTAATAGCCTTAATTCAAACCAAACAAATAACGAGAACGGGGATGCGCGGTCGCAATTATCTGATGCTGAGTCTTCCCCTTGGAAAAACTCAGCCGTAGCTGCGAGTGCTACAGGAGTAGCTGGACTGACAGCTAAAGGTGTTAAAAATGTCTTTTTCGGTTCCAAAAGACGCAAACAAGCAACTATTGGAGGTGGCGTAGGCGCAACAATAGTAGGGGGTGCTATAACGCTCTTTGGTATCTTCGCCGGCCCGGCCCAACTTATACAGCTATCGCATGTATTACAAAGCAACTTCAGTAATTCTCAAAATGTGACATCCAATCGTGCCAACAAGCTATTTCGTTACGCAACAGCCAGCGACCCCTATGAATCACGAGTAGGTCTCCTGGGCAGGCAATTTTTAGGACCAGCCATACAAAACTTAAAAGATATAGGTGTAGAGTTTGATTTGAATCCTGCCTCAGGTTTAAATAAGGTAACTATAGACACAAAATTGTTGGGTGAAAAATATGCCGACCTTGGGGAACTTAGTCCGGATGACAGAGCGCAATGGTTGGATAATGCTCTTCCAAGTGCCGCTGGCCGGTTTGAATATCAGGGTGACGGTGTATACACAGTAGATAACAGCAGTTCTTCTTTATCGCTTGATTCACTATTAGCCAATGATAGTTTGAGTCTGCTCGGAGACGGTAAAATCATCACCGGTATTAACGGTCGGGTATTGTCGGACTATTTAAACGTTTCTTCTCTGTTTCATCCTCTTAGCCGTGCTGCCGAAGCCGGACTAAAGAAAGCTACCACGCTAGCTCAGAAAAAAAAGGCCGTAGAAGGGGAAGAACAGACTGCCGATGGCGGAGTTGAGGACAATCCTGCTGCCGTATCCGCAGCTAACGATGCCAAAGAAGACGATGATAGCTTTAACGACCCGATTGAGAAAGGCTTACTGGTTAGTGCCACAGCTTGCTTTATGCGCAATGTATCCAGCTCTATAAACACCCTTAATAAGTATAGGATAGCGCTTCCAGCCGTTGTTGAAGCTATGCGCTTTATATCCATTGGTGAACAAATTGAGTCAGGACAAGATATTTCTGCTTCTCAGGTTAACGATACAGAGTCCAGTCTAGGCAATGTATTCCAGGGCGAGGCGCTTCAGGCAACAGAAGGGCTTAGTGGCAGCAGTTATCGCGGTACTAACGATTTACCCGATGACTATAAGCAGGCATTTACCGGCAGCGGTTTAGCCAGCACGATAAAGTCTTGGGCGAATGGCGCATTAGGAGGCAGTGTACCGGCAAGCGCCATCTGTAGTACCCCTGGGCAATATGCGCAAATATTGGTTGGTTTGGGTATCAGTGCTAGCGATATATTCGATGGTGGTGCATCATCGGCTATAGTTTTTACAGTTAACCAAAGTGAGTCATTTATTCAGTCGGCGTTAGTGATGAGATTATTGCACCAAGTTATACTTAACAAAACCACGGATGGTAAGCTTGCTAAGACTGCTTTTAGTGGTCCTTTGGGTGGCAATTTATTGGCTTACGGTGCACGATATGCTGCCGATCTTGGAGGAGCAGCTCAAGGCCTAATTCCAGAAAGCAACAGCGATGCAAAAACAACAGCATACGTAGAAGAGCAGCAAAACCAAAAACAGTTTGATTCGGAAAGTGTTTTTGCGAGAGTTTTCAATATCAATGACGGTAGAACTATTCTCGGTCACCTAGCTGACTCTTTTACTCCTAGTGTTAGCCAGGGTTTAGCCTCTGTTGTGGATGACTTTAGTAATATTGGTAGTGTTTTATTCTCTAACTTGGGTTCAATTTTCACCCATAAAACCAGTGCCGTAACTGCTTATAATTGGGGTTTTCCTGAGGTTGGCATTCCTAATAGCATGCTGAATAATCCACAGTTAGCCAATCCATACTCTAATGCAGATGATGTAGCGGATATTCTAAACTCTTCAAGCTCAGAATGTGTCAATAGTGACGGGTCTACTAACACAAGTTGTCCAATAATTACAAAGGCCAATACCTGCTTCGGTGATGACATTGAAAAAGATCCCAGTGATCCTACTGGGAAAGTTTGGGACGTTGTGAAAGACCAGGTAGTAGATATGACTTCTGATGCCTATCAGAATGCTGACTGTGGCAACACGAGCGATATGACCTGGCAACGCGTGGTAATGTTTGTTGTAGACACTAGAACAATGCAAGGTATAGCTTGCTTTGAAGGTGATGATCAATCCTGTCAGGAAATTGGCGAGGAGGCTGGTACAGCAACGACGACTAGCCCCCCAACAACCACGACGACTTGCGGAAGCTCTTCAACACCAACATCTAGTAGTTATTTCACTGTATCTGGCAGCACGGTTTGTGATCCGAATGGTAACACCTATATCCCATACGGTGTGAGTGTTAACGATGCTTTGGTTGGGCCGGATTGGCAAAACCAGCAATTCCAAGAAGCCACAGCCGCACAAATTCAAGCGGGCGCACAATACTGGCACGCTAATACTATACGCATCCAGGTGTCAGAGGCAGAAATTATGGGTAGTTCAACTTCTGCGAGCTCTTATAATACAGGCGCCATGCAGCAGCTCGGAGACCAAGTAAACGAGATAGAAAGCGAAAATATGATACCCGTTATAAGCGACAATACGGAACAATCAGACAATACAGAAACAGCCCCGACTGCTCGAACTGAGGCTTTTTGGAAAGCGACCATGAGCTATTTATCAAGCCAAAGTTCTACAAAATATACCAATGTAATTTTTGACATTTTTAACGAACCTTCGAATGTGACGTGGGGCATTTGGAAGAGTGGCGGCACAGGTACTCAAGGTTTTGCATCGGTCGGTATGCAAGACGTGGTTAACAGCATAAGGAACGATTCAAGTCCTTTAAATAACAATCTTATATGGGCGGAAGGGCCTAGTAGTGGCGATACCTTAGCCAGCTTGGACCAATATCAACTTAGTGGGAATAATATTGAGTATTCATACCACCACGTAGATTTTAGTAGTCAATCAACGGACTGGAAAAGTGACGCAGGTCTCGAATTAACTATAAAGGTACCTATAGTAGATGGTGAATGGGCACAGTATGCATCAGCAGGGCCTGAATGTCAGCCGGAAGCTCCTCAGTATATCGATAGTTACTTCAACACACTGAAAACAAACAATATTGGCTTGGTTTTTTGGTCACTTGAGCCCGGTGTAGGAACAACCACACCTGATCCGGCACCAGTAAGTAGTAAAATTGATAGTGACTGGGTTGGCTCGGATGGAAAATTCCCAACAACAGCCTCAGACTTTAGTCAGCCTAATAGTTTTCAAAGTAACTATTCTTGCACCGGTGGTATAAATGGACAGCCCTTAATAGACCAAGGCGCTGGTCAAAAAGTCATGCAGTATTTCCAACAAAACGATACAAGTAGCAGTACAAGTCAAACTAACATACCCGATTAAAGTATTATATTTATATGATCAAAAATAATAAATTTAACTCAAAGCTAAAACATTTGACCAGACCCTCCCTCAAATCTTACATTCTCTTCAAGCGTTTCCCTTTGAGAGGACTGGCTGTCCTTGTTATTATTACCGCTCTTTTAAGCGAACAGTTTATGGGAGCCGCTTTTGCTGCGATATCGGCTGCACAACAGAATATATACAAGGAAGGTATTAATTATTTTGACTTGTCTAATTCTGATTGTAGTGATAATACAGCAACCACCACGGCAGTAACTGCGGGAAGTGGATCCCCCACTGGTGGCACATTTCCTAGTCTAGACCCAAATTCCATGGCTAGTGCAATTAACGAATATATAAAAAAACATTATCCTGCTAGTCCTCTTGCTGGCCTAGGCGATACGATAGTTGCGTCGGCCAAAAATTCTAATGTGAACCCGTTTTTGATACCAGCCATCGCCGTTCAGGAAACTTCCCTAGGTACTGTAAACACGAGTCAGGTAACTGAGGCACATAATATTTTTGACAGAAAGGCAAGTTCAAACCAACCTAATGTTAGTATTAACGGTTCACTCTGGTATAAATGGTCATCAGTTAAGGCCAGCGTGGACTATACCGCCACTGAAAACCAGAACGCAGCCGGTGGCGGAGATTTTCTTTCTTATTTGAGAGACGTCTATGCTAGCTCTTTGAATGATAATGACTACACAACCTTTTTTGAAACCTATGACCCAGGCTTTTCTGCTTATGCCTCCAATGTAAAGGCTATGATTAGCGAGATGGTGAGCGACGCCGGGGGCAGTACCAGTAGCACAACAGGATCGGGGGGCAGCACAGGCACCACATTGGCTTCCTCATCGACTTCCTCATCGACCACTATGTATGACTCGACTGACCCAAGAACTATACCCTCAAATGCTCAAGTTGTTGCTTCGTATATAGATAATGGTCCTCCCGGTCAGCCGCCAGGTTTTCAGTTGGCAAAAACGGTATTCCCAAATGCAACGTTAGTATCTATTAACGAAACAGCCGGGGATAATAAACCCGCCGATATATGGGGCATAGAGCCGGGCAGCGGAAAGACTGTTCAAGATACTGCAAACGCAATCGCCAGTGGAACAGCGCACGGCGTATACGGCACGCAGTCCGACCTAGATGCAGTCAAGAATATTCTTGACTCCAAAAATGTGCCGCGCTCGTCCTATGTGCTCTGGCTAGAAGCGGCAGGCACTGAGGGTTTTTCTTCAGTTCCTGCGGGTGATGATGCTCATCAATATGACGTTACCGATTCATATGACATATCTAACATATCCTCTTCTTTCTTAAGTACAGCTACTGGCAATCCCTCAACGAACGACTTTAGCGATAGCGCAGGCGATTCTGACTCCTCGTGCTGCCCGCCAGGAAGTTCTGGAAGTACTGGAGATGTTACATTTACCGGCAATGGTAACATCGCGCAGTCTTATAACTTCTTCATCCAACAGGGCTTATCTCCCGCCCAGGCTGCTGGAGTCGTTGCCAGCGAACTGTGGGAAACGGGAGGAGGGACACAGATTGATCCTGCCACTAATGTTTCTGGCTGCTTTGGCATTGTTTGCTGGGAAAGCGGCCCCGGAGAATTTGATGGAGACAAAGCACACAACAATGTAACGGGATCTGATACCGACCTAGCGACCCAGCTCCAGGTTTTATGGGATGAAATGAATGGCAAAAGTGTAGAAGGCTGGTCAGATTGGGCACAAAAAATAAACACATACAAGCAAATAACCGATCCGGGCGACGCTGCGACTTACTTTAGAACATATTGGGAAAAATGTAGCGATGCTAACGCCAGCTGTACAACCGACCGTGTCACCACAGCCGAGCAAGTATTCAAGCAATTTGGAGGTTCCGGTAGTGATAGCGGTGCAGTAGCGGACACAACGGGCACAAGCTGCTCAGATACTACGGCGACCGGTGACATTAGCGATTATAAAAATCCTCTCAGAGCTATTATGGCCACCAATAACTTACATCCAGAACGCATAGACCAGGGCGTAGATTACGGTATTACCGGAGGTTCAGGATTAGTTTATGCCCTGGGGACCGGTAAAATAGTAAGTGCAGACGGTAGTCTTCTTAATTCAGGATGGGAGGCTGGAGGATATGATGCCTTCATTGTAGAGAACCTTACTGCGGGCCCAGCGGCCGGTAAAAACGTATACGTAGCCGAGGACTGTGTACCAGTAAGTGGATTGTCTGTAGGTGACACGGTAACAGCCGATACGCCCCTGTGTCACATAACAGTGCCGGACAGCTCGGGTATAGAAACAGGGTGGGCGGAAGCCTCAGCCGGCACAGCTGAATCACAAATGCCAGAGGCGGGAAGTATAAGTGGCGCAAGCGCCTGTATAGGCATATCTCAGCCAACATATATAGGCGACAACTACAACTCTTTACTAGTGGCTTTGGGTGCTACCAGTGGAGTTCATACGATTCCGGGCACGTGCGGACAACTTCCACCTGGGTGGCCAACAAACTGGACGGGAAATTAGAAATATGAAGAAAAGATTAATTATTATAGGGATAGTACTGTTAGTGCTTGTTATCTGGGGCACGCTCATTCAAGCTTCTAACTCCAATTCACCCCCCGCAGACCCTGACGAGGTAGCCAAAAATTCTATCCCAACCACTCAAACGCCAAGCTTTAATGCAAGCCTTCTAACTGAAAACGGTGTCACTCCTGGCCAGTTAAATAATATGGAAGAAGCCTTAACGCAATATTTAAGCTCAAATGGTTTAGCTTCGAGTAAGATAAGCTTTAACTCAATTGAAAGGCAACCCACCAATCCAAATACTACCACCCCTGAAACCGAGCAAGACTTCATTATTCAAGTGAACGGCACAAATACCTATAGGGCCAAGCTATTCAGCTACAGCTTTTCCACGATTAGGTTATATTTATACAACCTAAGTGGCAACACTCTGCTTTATGACTCACAAGACGTAGGGAGCTCATCATGAACGTATATCTAACTAAAAGATTTTATGTATTTGCAGGTCTTGGGCTTGTAGTAATACTCTTTCTGGTATGGCTGACTGTCTACTTGTCGAGTGGAAAAATTGTAATTACGTCCAATAAGTCTAATACGATTGTCTTGCAAAAGACTGGTGGTGGCGGTGTTGCATTCACAAAAACAGGCATGGGATCGCTTTCTGCTAACGTAAAACATGGTCAGTATACGGTTACAATCAAAAACGCCTCACAAACTAGCGCAAAAGTCATTGACTTCTATGGAGGACATAAAACATTCCGTTATTCCATATACCTTTCAAAGTTGTTGGACGTTGAGCCTGTAGCCGACCAGGACGCAGCGGATATGGTAGTCAATAATGATGAGCTAGTTTATTTAAACGCGGACGATAACAACATCTATAAAATAGATAGCAGTAATAACCTTGATGTAATTAATGCCAGTCAAAATTTTCAAGTAATCAAGTGGGCTGACACCTCATTCGGTATTGGTCAGACTAACAACGAACGTTTATACGCAATAAACAACGGCTCAGTAAGCTTACTTGACGTGCCTTTTAATTACGGCGGTAAGAGTGTCAGTTTTGCAATTTCTCCCACTCAACAAATTTATGTGTCTTATGGACCGAGTGTATACATTGGCAGTCAAAACGGAAATTTCAAAAAAATATATACAGCCACAACATCATCTCCCGCCCTTTCGGCAGGATCAAGCCTAGTCGACGTAGCAGATGGCACATTGGATCAAGGTACTGCCCAAAAGCCTGAAATTGCTCTAGTAAATACATCGGGAAAATATATTAGAAAGGTCATTGATTCTCAAAGTTCAATATTATCACCAAATGGCAAGTACCTTGCAGTCGAAGATGAATCAGGAATAGCCGAAATCTATAATAGTGATTTGGAGAATCCGGTCACTCTACCCACACCACTCAATAATTCCATTATTAGCCACGTTACCTGGTTGAATGATGACACCTTGCTTTACAGCTGTGGTGATCAACTCTGGGAGTATAGTTTGGCGCAACATAAAGGAGAATTGTTAGCCAATATGCCGCTTAATTGGCAAATTACAGGTTTAGCTATTAATCAAGATGGCACGTATGTCTACCTTACTACCTCTGATTCTAACGGTAATAATCAGGTCATCTGGCGTATTGGTTTTAACGGCCAGAAAGTAAGTGCGCTAGCCAATCAGCTACAAGATATACTGCCTATCTATGATCAGCAGTTTCAGCTTTCATATATTAACTTTTCTGGAACGCCTGTTGTAGATATTGGTGAAATCTACGGTGTCACACAAAATGCTCAGCAACTGGCTACCCAGGTTCTACAAAACTTGGGGGTTGATACAAGTCAAGTGAGTTTCAGTATAGTAGCCCAGTAACTTTAGGACTAGATTGAGCAAGTTTACTCTACGGCAAATATCCTCTTAATCAAATCGTTCCACCAAGTGATATCGGGTGCTTGCCATAAGATAATTAGCACCGCTATAACAATGCTTAGTGTATTTATTAAGACTGATTGCTGATTATTGACGGCAAAATTCTGAATGCCAGACTGTACCTTGCCGGCAACCAATAGCCTGGTTACTAGAAGGGCAAAAAGTGAAGTGCCAAAAGGATAGATCTTATAAAGCCAAGACAGGCAAAGTGCAACTAGTGTCGCAATTATTAGATATATAGAAGCTGGTATCCAAAGCTCCGATGTCGATACATTATTGGTCTTTAGATGAAAAATAATAATTGGCAACACTAGTACTATTACAATAGGGAACCACAGTTGCCGGACTATTATTAGGGGATATTTCTTGGTTGTCTGTGAATGTTGAGTAGGAAAAGCTGCTTTTTGCACCGAAAAGCCAATAACGAAAAGTCCTATAAGAGGTAAAAGATACCATGGGTTCATTTCCCCTTGAGTAAGCTGAAAAAGGAAATCTAGGCTCCAAGCCACGGTCATAGCAATCACCCAATCACCGCCAATTAAAAAGTTGCGCCAAAAATTAAAAAAACCCAGTATATATCGCATGGTACTTACGTGTTAACTCTCTCGTTTGCTTTTAAAAGATTAGCCCTGACGAAAACAATCATGGCATATGAAATTAAAAGATAGAACGCAAGAATTCCTAGCACGCTGTCCTGACCACGAGGCCATTGAAAACCAACTCCCCTGCCGGCAAAGTAGGTGCCAAATGTAGTTAAAACAATGCTCACAATGAACTTCATGGTATTTTCAGGAATCTTTGTAAGGGGTTTATTGAGAGCAACCCCAAGCAGAGTGACAACCACAAGTGCTGCAATGGCAGCTTGAACACCCAAGCCAATACTACCGGAATTTGAGCCAAAAGCTAGAACAATGAAGATAACTTCAAACCCCTCCAGTAATACGGCCTTATAGACAGCAACAAAACCATACCAATCAATAGCGTTACCTTTTTTATCGGCCTTTTTTGCAGCTGCAGTTACCTTTTTAAAGGCCGCATCCTCATCATGAATATCCATTATGCCTATGTAGCGAAGGATTGCTTTACGCATCCACTGCAAACCAAATATCATCAATAGACCGCCCATAAACAACCAGAGATTCTGGACCGACCTGGTGCTACCGCTATATGCTCGCCACAAAAACGGCTCAAAAGCTACTACTATAATTACTAGTGTGATTAGAGAGGCTGCTGCACCGAGTAGTGCTGATCGCCACTCTCTCGAAATACCAATAGCCAGGACGACTGTTAGGGCTTCGGTAAACTCCACAACACAAGCCAAAAAAACTGACGAACCCAAGAAAACTTCGTGCATAAACCCCCGTGTAATATATAAAGAATTATACCATGACGACCAGGGGTATAGGTTTGTTAATTAGTGTTTTTTGCGGCCGTTTGACCGGCGTCGAACAAACTTGATTTAACCTTAACTAGAAGTTGCCAGAAATCTTCTGATAGCTTATTGCTGATACCAAGATTATCTTCTTGCGATTCCATTACTTCAAGTCCACCTAAAGTAAACGAGGCATGAGCAGATGCAGAACCAGAATAAAAACTTAACCACTCTAAAACTTCTACAGGATTGTCCCATTCATCACCGACATAAAGATCCATCATCTTTTCTAGCTTAGCGAATGTTCTAGCCTGCTTTTCCTCAAACACTGTTTTTAGTGTTTCGTCTTCTACTACGTAATTAGGTGTTTCGCCGATAGCCTCTAGCATCTGAGCTACATCTTCAAATCGTTCTTTTAGGCTTCCGTCACTATTCTCAATAATTTTACTGGCTAAATTTACAAAGGCTCTAACCTCTGCCATCTTTTTTATTACTTTCTCGCTCATATGCTTATATTATATCGTCGAATGATTTACGTTGATATGAGTATTTATACAACGGCTAATATCAGGCTAGGGGTATTACGTGACAATTGTCGGTGAAGTAATCAACTACAAGATCGGCATCAGTAGTAGTTATAAATGTCTGATAGTTTTTTAGATGATTAGTTAAAGCATGTCTTCTTACACCGTCCAGCTCACTAAAAACATCGTCCAGCAATAAGGCAGGCATTACGTCATTATCATTTTTAAATAGCTCAAGTTCTGTAATCTTAAGTGCAAGTATTATCGTTCTTGTTTCTCCTCTTGAAGCAGTTTCCTGGACAAGATGATTGTTTATGTACGCTAATAAATCATCTTTGTGAGGACCAGACGAAGTAAAGCCTCTTAGCTTGTCGGTTTCAAGGTTTGACTCAAGGTCTTTTAAAAGTTTAGTTTCGTAAGAGTCTGTCCATTTGCTCTTATAAACCAAATTAACTATGGTGTCCGTTTTAGACAACTCTTTATATATGTCCGATATCTTGCTGTTGATGCTATCTATTATTTCTAGTCTGGAATTTACTATTTTCCCGGCAACTTCACTAAGCCTTAGATCCCATGGGAAGAAATCCTTTTTATTATTAAGGCCGACTGATTGCTTTAGCATAGCGTTACGTTGAGCTAGTATTCTCTTATACTGTCTTAGTAGAGTGCCGTATCCGGCATTTGTATATTCAAGCAGGTCGTCTATGTAGTCACGTCTATTATCTGGACTGCCTGATAGCAGCAGAAGGTGATTGGGTTCAAATAGTACTAAGGGCAATCTCTGGTTATTATTAATTCTTTTATATTCTTTGTTGTCGATAACAAGAGTCTTTATTGGTAAGTCTCTTAGGTTTAATTTAACTGTTCTTTTTGAGCCGCTAGCTAAATTGCTGTCAATTCTGGCCCATTCATTATTAAAAGCTATAAGCTCTTTATCTCGTGCTCTATAAGATTTACCTCTAGTGATCATTAAAATTGACTCTAAAAGATTTGTTTTTCCCGTAGCATTGGGCCCCACGATAATATTAACCCCAGATTCAAACTCGAAAGAACTGTCTGAATAAGAACGAAAGTTTTGTAACCTTATGTCGGTTAGCATCCTTTAATTTTAACTCTTAAGAGGCATAATTATATGCTTGTAGTCTTTTGCTTCTGGATCGCTTAGCATTGTTGGTTCTAGTTTACCGTTAAAGCTAAATTGTATGTTTTCACCATTAATTACATTTAAGGCATCCAGTAAATATCTGGAGTTTAGAGTTATACTACCCGTTCCTTTTGCTTTTGCTTTTGCTGTAGCGTTGTTTTCACCTAATTGAGAGGCGACCGATCGTATGCTTAATTCTTGGTTTTTCTCATCAACAACAATAGTTACACTACCAGCACTTTCTCGTGCGAACAGACTCGATACTTTTGTGACGTTAATGAAGTCTGCTTTTTTAAGATCAGCTGTAACTTCAAAAGATTTAGGAATTAGATTTTTATAGTCAGGATACTTACCGTCAAGCTGCCTAGACACAAGCTCAATGTCTCCAATAGTAAACAAAATTTGCTGTTCATCATGTCGGATATTTATATCGCCGCTTTCATCACCAATAACCCTAAGTAAGTCTTGCATAGCAGAAGCAGGAACAAGCAGGTTAATTTCATTATTTTGACTACCTATTTGCTTTTCAGCCAATCTATAACTATCTGTAGCCACCATTGATAATTGATTATTATTAGTCTTTAATAAAATACCAGTTAGAACTGGTCTTGTTTCATCACCTGAAGCTGCAAATACAACTTGCTGTAGAGCCTTTTTAAATAGGCTTGCATCTACTTTCCAGTTAGTTCCGTTAGTCATCGCAGGCATTACAGGGAAGTCGTCTGCCACTATCCCGTTTACAACAGATTTGTACTGATCTGTGCTGACATGAAGTTTTGTTTCTTCAAGGTCAAGTTCAATAATTCCTTCAGGTAAGCTACTGACAAAATCCTGCATTAGTCTGGCAGGAACGGTTATTGAACCTTCTTCTGAAACCTTAGCACCGATGTAGTGTGTGATAGCTATGTCTAGGTTTGTAGCAGATAAACTCAACCTGTTCTTAGATGTTTTAATCAGTACATTAGCTAGGATTGAAAGAGTTCCACGACTACTAGCAACTCTAGCTACAGAAGAGAGAGCTTTGTTTAGATTTTCTTGTGTGACTTGAAGCTTCATTATTATCCTTTCTACAAATAACAATAATTAAGTATTAATAAATAGTAGTTGTTGTTATAGATGGGTGTGGAAGTTGTGGGTAAGCGGGAAATTAACTGATTGAAAAAATGACTTTTACTTGAGTATAAGTTGTTGGAAACAAGCGTGGGTTTAGGTGCACAAACACCCTGACTTATGAACATAGCTTGGATTTTAACAGCAACGTATGTGAATAAAGTCTTAACTGACACACAATTTACACGCACTGTATCTACAACTCGTCCACAGCTTTTGCGCATAGAATTAAGCATAAAGATGGTCCTTAATTTCTGTTATCGCACCACGAAGTGCCGCATCAACCTGGGATTCCTGGGCTATTTTTCGAACAGAATGCATAGCTGTTGTATGATCTTTACGGCCTAATTCACGGGCAATTTTAGGATAACTAAGTCTTAGCTCCTCATGAAGGATATACATAGCTATTTGTCTTGGTACGACTATGTCTTTATCTCTCTTAGGACCAACCAAGTCCTCTAAAGGTATTTGGAAGTGTTTAGCTGTTCTTTCAATTATTTGCTTAGCACTAAGATGCTTGGGGCGGCTTTTGTTAACTTGAAGTAGGCTAGAAGCGATAGCAACTGTTGGAGTTAATCCTCGTACGTCGCACCAAGCTAGAATCTGGTTTAAAGCACCTTCTAACTCCCTTACGTTTGACGTGACGCTACTAGCTAGGTATTCAATCACATCTTGCTCTAAATCAGCCTGGTGGCTCTCTGCTTTAGTTTGAATGATTGCGCATCTGGTTTCAAAGTCCGGTGCCTGCATGTCTATACTCATACCGCCTGCGAAACGTGACTTAAGACGATCTTCGAGCATGGCAATATCCTTCGGAGATTTATCCGAGCTCATAATAATCTGCTTGTCAGCCTGATGCAGGGTATTAAAGGTATGGAAAAATTCTTCCTGGATTTTATCTTTACCCGCTAGGAACTGAACGTCATCTACGATTAATACGTCCGCGGACCTATACTTGTTGGCAAAAGTTGCAGCAGTGCGGCTACGTAACGACTGAACAAACTCCCTAACAAACTGCTCTGTAGCTATATATAGAATTTTGGCGTCAGGGTTTTTATTTTGAATGCCGTTGCCAACAGCTTGAATAAGGTGTGTTTTACCAATGCCAACACCGCCGTGTAGATATAAAGGGTTATATTTATTTCCCGGTTGAGCAGCAACAGCCTGGCAGGCAGCAAAAGCTAATTCGTTACCATCGCCAACAACGAAGTTATCGAAAGTGTACTTTTCGTTTAAGCTTTGATTAATAGATGTATTGGTTTGTCCTAGAGAGTCTGAGTTGTAGTTGGATTCAAGTTTTGGAGAGCTAGACTCTTTATCTTCAGTCTTGCTCTCCCTTTGTACGATAGCGGCCACCATCTTATATTCAATTCGATCAACCTTCACACCCTGTTTTTTTAAGGTTGCAGAAATAAGGTCGTTATATTTTTTCTCAAGGTGCTGCTTTATGAACACATTTGTAACGCCAACAACGATCAGACCATCCTCTGCTGATACAAGAGATGTGTTTTTAAACCAAGTAATAAAACTGCCTCTAGATAGGGAAACCTCGATCTCCCCTAAAGCTGCTTGCCAGACTTCGTCCTGCATTTTTCCCTCTCTTCTGTAAGTAGCTACTATAGACGAGTCTATGAAAGTTTTCCACATATTTTTCATCTAATCTATATATAAAATTAGTATTCAACAATAAACAATTATTACCCCTGTAGTTTTGTACACAGGAAAATTTCCTTACTGTTGTGTTTGTGGAAAATTAGTCTAATTTAGTGGATAAACACTCTATTTAGTGGTCAAAATATTGTTAAATCTACCTAGTGCTTTTCTATACTCAAAAACTATGATCCGAGGATATCTCTAAAGAAACCAAATATTAAAAAATTATTAATAAATTCTGACCAATGAATCGCGTATTTCGGACAGAAGCCAAGGTGTTTAAGTGTAATTTATGTAACTTCAAAAGGGTTAAGCCTAAGCCTAAAAATCTTTTTACTTAGTAAAAGTAGCTCTGCTAAACCTAGAGTCATCAATTAACGGAGGGCTTATGCAGAGTATAAACGACAAATATTTACAACTAGTTACTGCTCTTGGTCTGTCATTGATCCATAACTTTAATCTTGTCGCCGATACCGCAGGAGTAGGACAAGTTGAAAGCTTTATAAAAAGCTTAATAACAGCAATTGCAGGACTTGCCGGTCTGGTGGCAACGGCTTTTATAGTGGTTGGTGGCTTTAGATATATAACAAGCTCCGGTAATCCTCATCATCTAGAGAGCGCTAAAAGAACGATAATATATTCTGCCACGGGACTTGCAATAACAATAGCTGCATTTGTTTTGAGCAATATAGTAACTGGCCTTGCCAACAGCGCTTTTGGAGGTTAAAAAGTGAACCCATCATTATTTCAACCCATTAAAGCCATCGCAGATGTCTCTGCAGCAAGCACTGTTATGAGTAACGTTGTCAGTCCTTTAGTAAAGACTTTGTGTATTCTAGCTAGCCTTGTCTGCGGTGCATTTTTAGTCAACGCGGGAATACATTACACGACTAGCTCCGGTAATCCCGAAAAACTCGCGAGAGCTAAGAAAATAATGCGTGATGCTTTAATCGGGCTAGTTATTGTACTAGGAGCCGCTGCCTTTACGGCAATACTCACTCATGCTTATGGTAGCCCAAGTTCTACAATTACTCAGAACTTACCAAAACTTAATGCAATTAAACCCTCCTCGGCATCTTTTAGCTTGGTCAATTTATTATTAAAAGCAATCACAGGGGTACTGCAAGCCGTAATACAGTCAGTCGGTAAGCCATTTATACAAGCTTTAGCATACTTTACTAGCGGCACAAGTTTAATGGCCGCAAATGACAGCGTATTTAAATTGTGGCTTGCGGTGGTTGGAATGGCCGATGTACTTTTTGTACTAGCCGTCTGCCTACTGGGTTTCCATGTTATGAGCGCATCAACATTCGGCCTAGACGAAATAGAGTTTAAGCATTTATTACCGCAACTAGGCTTAGTGTTTTTGCTTATCAATAGCTCGATATTTGCGATAGACGCAGTAATAAGCTTATCCAACAGCATGATAAGTGCACTTCAGTCTGGCTTTGGTGACTTGAATGTCTGGAAAGTTCTATCAAACATAGTTGATCAATCGGGTAGTATGAGCATCGCGGCACTGTTAATAATGGTTGTTTTCCTAGTATTAACTTTTATCCTGCTCGTTTATTACGTAGGCAGGTTAGTTACCTTATATCTAGGCGCAGTTCTTGCCCCAATAGTTCTTTTGCTCTGGCTTCTACCAAGCTTTAAAGACTTCGCTAACAATGCCATAAAGACCTATTTATCAACCATTTTTGTATTATTTGTACATGTAGTGATATTGCTTTTATCCGGGTCCATATTATCGACCCTAGTTTCACCAGGTTCAGACGGAAATCCTGACCAAATAATGTCTTTAGTTGTCGGTATGTCTACTCTAGTTGCATTAATCAAAACTCAGGGTGTTTTATCCCAGTTGAACTATGCGAGTATTGGACCAAAATCTATCAGAAAACTGAGTTCGCAATTCATGAATGGTTTAAATCAGGGCACTATGGCCTACAAGGCAAGCTAACATCATGAAGCAAACTGTAGTACCGGCACAGATAACATCTATAGAGGATAAAATTACTGGCAACCTAACGCTAAATCAATTAATACTTTTAACTTCGCCAATCTTTGTTGATTTAACCCTATATATCTTATTCCCTCCGTTTATTCGCATCAACTTATACAAACTCATTATGGCAGCAATTATAGATATTATTTTTTGGATATCGGCAGTCCGAGTTAAGGGAAAAATGTTGATTGGATGGTGGATTATTATTTCTAAATACAATATTAGACCCAGATATTATGTTTTCGATAAAAACACTACTTATTTAAGGTATTCATCTTACTCTCATAAAAATAGCCAAGAACAAAAAACAGCGAATTCGATCAAGACTGAATCAATAAAGAACAACGTACAAAATGTAAGTACAGAAGAAGCTATAAAAATAGGAAATTTAATTACAGATACTAATTTAAGACTTAGTTTTATGTCTGGTAAGAAAGAAGGTTTAAATGTTCGTATTACACAAGTCAAGTAACAAAGATTCATCAAGGAAACAGATAAATATAAAGGGTGTTAGTGACGATACATTAATACTTCCAAACAATGAATACAGAGCAATAGTAAGCGTTAGTTCGGTCAACTTTGAATTAAAAAGCGAAGACGAACAAGATGCTTTAATCGCTATCTATCAAAGCTTTTTAAACAGCCTACCTTGTGCTCTACAAATTATGTTTAGGGTTCGAGAAATGGACTTAGATAGATATCTGGAATCTTTTTCGACCAAACTAAAAAATGAAAAGCAGGATGTTTATCAAAGACAAATAAATAACTACTGTGATTTTGTCCACAATCTAGTTTCTGATAACAAAATATTATCTAGATGTTTTTATATTGTTATTCCATTTACAGCCGATGGAATAAACGACGATCAATTTGCACAAGAACAGCTTAATTTATATACAGGAATAATAACCAAAGGACTTAATAAATTAGGTATGCAAGTTACGCGGTTAACTAGTCTCGAAATATTGGATTTGTTTTACAGTTTCTACAACCCCGAACAATCAAAAACCCAAACAATAACGGATCAGACTCTTCACTTGATGAAACAAGCATATTTATAGGAGGTATTATGAGAAGCTTAAGTATTCCAAGTAGTGTACAAGCAAAGTTAAATAAAAATCCAAAAAATGATGAGACAGTTTTAGAGTTTGGTGAGCAAGATCAAATAGATCACATATCCTATGCTGGGCTCGAAGAACAAGCAGACCACGTGGTTGTTGATGGCATCTATCAACGCTGTCTTTTCATATCAGGTTATCCATTCATGGCTTCGTCTGGCTGGCTCAACTCATTAATAAATTTTAATCACAATATCGACGTTTCCTACCACATACACGAAGTTGACTCCAATTCAGCGTTACCGAAACTTAACCGTAAAATTACTGAACTTGAGTCAACAAAAAGGTCAATGATAAGAAACGGACGTTTAGTCGGACCAGAAATAAAGGATCCTCTAGAATCGGCAATGGATTTAAGAGATAAGATTCAAAGAGGGCAAGAGAAATTGTTTCAAGTTTCCATATATATGAGTCTAAGTTCAGCTAATCTTAATGAGCTAGATAAGACGACTAAATTGTTAGAAACCGCACTATCCTCAAGGCTTTTCTACACAAAAATCGCTAGATACCAGCAGCTGGAAGCTCTCCAGTCAATATTGCCTAGAGGAGAAGACACTCTAAAGCAAAAGCGAAATCTAGATAGTTCTTCGTCTGCTCTCACATTTCCATTTATGTCTTCTGAAATGGTGGAAGAAACAGGAATACTTTACGGCATTAATAAATCCAATAATTCTTTGGTTATTCTTGATCGCTTCAAACTAAATAACGCAAACAGCATTATATTTGCTGAGTCTGGTAGTGGTAAGAGTTACGCAACGAAGGTAGAGATTTTAAGGCAACTAATGCAAGACACTAAAATTATAGTGATAGACCCAGAAAGAGAGTATGAACTTTTGAGTGAATCCGTGAGCGGAAGTTACATAAGATTATCGGCAAAATCTGATCAAAAAATTAATCCTTTTGATTTATCTATAGCCTTAAGGAATCGACAAGATCTTGCGGAGCATACACAAGATTTAACCGAGCTCATATCTCTAATGAGCGAAGGTCTATCTTCTAGAGAAAAGGCAGCAGTTGATAAAGCTATACTTAAAATCTACAACTTGGCAAATAAGGACATGCCACTCCTCGAAGATCTTTATGCAGAACTACATGATCTAGGCCAATTAAACCTATGTGAACGACTTGAGAAGTATATAAGCGGAAGCTTGTCTGAGGTATTCAATGCACAAACCAATGTAAAATTGGATAACCGCTTAGTAGTCTTTGATATTAAGGACCTGCCTGAAAGTTTAAGACAGATTATGATGATGATTATTGCTAACTTTGTACAGAACGAGGTTAAAGCGAAGCCACGAAAGAGACTTCTTGTCATAGACGAAGGATGGATATTATTGCAACACGAAGAAAGCGCTAGATTCGTCTCTGGTTTGGTTAGAAGGGCACGCAAATATTACCTAGGCGTTTCAATAATATCTCAAGCAGCGAATGATTTTCTGGGAAACGATTACGGCAGAGCAATAGCGTCACAAAGCAGTTTAAGAATTCTTATGAGGCAAGATACAACAACTATAAAAAATGTGTCATCACAATTTAACCTGAGTGAATATGAGGCAAGTTATCTGCTTACATCAGGTAAAGGAGATGCTCTTATTATTGCCGATCAAAATCATGTTGCCGTAAAAATCGTGGCATCCGACAAAGAGCACCCTCTGATTACGACAAACCCAGCCGAACTATACTGCATATGAGTCCAATAATCTTACTTAAATCCACTACTTCAATTAAAGCTGAGATAAAAATTGCAATTGCAGTTCTAGTATTCTTAATAACGATACCCATGATGGGAGTCTTTGCTTTAACTAAAGTAAAAACAACCTCACAAGCCTCATCAGTCTACAGCGCAACCAGCTACCCAGGAGATTACTATGCTTGGGGTAACTGTACCTGGTGGGCTGCTATGAGAAGAGCTCAAATTGGGGAGTCTATACCCAATTCTTGGGGCAATGCTGCAACCTGGGCTTATTATGCCCAAAAAGATGGCTACTTAGTTGATCATACGCCGACCTACGGCGCCATAATGCAAATATCTACAGTAGATCACGGCCTAGGACATGTGGCCTTTGTAGAAAGCGTCGACCCTGACGGCACATGGCACATTTCTGAAATGAACGTTGAGGGACTTGATATAGTTGATGATAAAGCTATGCCCGCTTCAGCAGCTGCAGGCTATGACTTCATTCATACACAAAGTGGTGACTAAATTCCTGATATTTATAGTAATAGAGAGTTGCGAAGCACGTTCAATAAAAATAGCAACGAGAATCTTAGAAGACTTTTCCGGAAGTCTTTTTGTTTGATATAATAGAAGCATGACGAAAGCACAAATTACTCGCAGGCAAAAGGCTGTCGCTGCAGCAGTTGGTTCGGTGCGCGCAGAGGGTCTAAATCCCTCAGCAAGAACACAAAAACATCTTAAAGACTACGCGAATGGGAAAATCACTGGCAGCCAATTACGTAAGACAACGTTAGCAGAGATAAAGACTAAATATCGCTAGAGCCAATGGCTTACGACGTCGATAATGATCCCTACATCAATGAAAATAGCGGTATTCTTCGCAACAAATTAGGTATTAAGACGCAAAACGAGCTAAACGATGCTGAAGCACGTATTACTTCAGTCGAAATTACCGTACTTACCAGTGATGACATACCACCTTACGACGAGTTCACGGAAGATCTATTTCTACGCGTACATAAGCAATTATTTGAAGAATTGTATGACTGGGCAGGCAAGCTTAGAACTGTTGAGCTTAGTAAGGGCGAAACAAGCTTTGCCCGTCTCGAACATTTAGCAACAAGTACGCATGAGCTATTTAAGCAGCTCAATAAAGATGAATATCTGGTTAATTTGGATTTTGAACCTTTCGTCGAAAAGCTAGCTCACTATTATGGTGAATTTATAGTATTACATCCATTTCGAGACGGTAACGGACGAGCCATTCGTACCTTCTTAGCAATGTTGGCTGATAGCATTGGCTGGCACATTGCGTGGGATGAGATGAATGCAGAGCAGAACATTGTTGCGAGTATAGCTGCATACAATGGCAAGGAAGAACCGTTGCAAAAAATCCTTCAAAACATAGTGAGTCCAATCGATATATTTTGGGGTCGTGACCCTTATGAATTCATTTGATAGTTGCGAAGCACGTTCACTATGTGGCCAATCTGGCATAATTATATAAATAACTAACATGAACCAACACTTCAAGTTAGTGTTAAATGTAGCCTGATTACTTTACTTTTATGCCAATAACAGATATAGTCATCTGGAAGAATCATTAAATTTCCCTAAAAGGAATAATCATGCCAAAGCGAACCCATCAGCCCAAGAAGAGATCACGTGCAAGAGAGCACGGTTTCATGAAGCGTATGTCATCAAAGAGCGGACAGAACGTTCTTAAAAGACGACGTCTTAAAGGGCGCGCAAAACTTTCAGCCTAGTTAAGTTAATAGGATAATCATGTTAAGCACCAAGAACCGTTTCCACGGCTATAACAGTCTGAGAAAAGTTTATGGTAAAAGCCAGAGTGCTCGTGGCAACATGATAAGTCTAAAATTCTCCAAGCGTGACAAAAATAGACCGTACAGAGTTGCTGTAGTGGTTGGTCGCAAAGTGCATAAATCTGCCGTTAAGCGTAATCGCATAAGAAGAAGAATTTTTGAGACAATACGAACATCAAATACTATTCCTGAATCCACAGACTTAATCTTTACAGTTTATAGTGATAAGGTGTTAGACGTGTCTATGACCGAACTAAAAACCATGATTGAAGATCTTCTTCGTAAAACTCAAGCATAAGCATATAAAGTGACTTAAAAACACCTTGGCTCGTGTTATAGTTATACTCAATTATGTTTACAACTATAATCGTTCAACCGATTTTTAACTTATTGGTGCTTGTTTATGCGCTAGTACCCGGACATAACTTCGGTTTAAGCCTGATTATCTTTACGATAATTATCCGTTTACTGCTTTGGCCACTTCTTAGAAAGCAGCTTCACCAAGCCAAGGCAATGAGGGATTTACAGCCTGAGATAAAACGGATTAAAAAGGAAGCCAAGAAAGATCGTGCCAAAGAGTCTCAAATGCTTATGGAGCTGTATAAAGAGCGTGGCATAAATCCATTCTCAACATTTCCAACTCTGATACTTCAGCTTATTGTTTTGATCGGTCTTTACAGCGGTCTAAGGAAAGTTATAAATAACCCTCATGAATTAGTATCTTTCGCCTATCCAGCATTACAAAAACTTAGCTGGATGCAAGTGCTTGCTCATAACATTCACAAATTTGACGATACCTTATTCGGAGTCGTTAATTTAGGCAAATCTGCTCTTCCTAAGACAGGCGGCATATACTGGCCAGCCATGGTTATAGTTTTGGGTAGCGCTATCGCTCAGTACTTCCAGAGCAAGCAATTACTACCTACAGATAAAGATCAGCGCGGTTTAAGACAAATACTTAAAGCTGCAGGTGATGGCACACAAGCAGACCAGTCTGAAGTTAACGCTGCAGTAGGCCGTAGCACACGCTACTTCCTACCGGTCATGATCTTTATCTTCACAGTTAATCTAGCCTCAGCTCTAAGCCTCTATTGGTTAACAGGTGGAATAATAGCCTACATTCAGCAAAGCCTTGTACTTAAAAGTGATGAGTCAGAAATGGAAGACATAGCCGATAAGCCATCCAAGAAAAACGTAGAAAAGATCGAAGAAGGTGAAATTGTTGTCGGTGATCATACAAAGAAAGCAAACAAACAAATAAAGAAAACTCCCAAAAAGAAGGCCAAAAAACGAAGGAGTAAGTAATGAATGAATCAATGGAAGAGGCAATTGTTTACGCAAAGAAGTACCTCGAGGATCTATTGTCTTTCTTTGGTCTTAACACAGACGTTTATGCCACAAGCGATGACGAAGTAATTCAGCTTAATGTGCCTAGTACCCGGCTTAACGGATTCCTGATCGGACAGCATGGCGAAAATATGAGATCACTGCAGTACCTTACGAGCACAGCCTTAAAGAATAATAATTATCAAAACAACAGGGTCAATGTAGACATTGCTAATTATAAGAAGCAAAGAGCGGACAGACTAAGAGAGAAAGCCGAAGAATGGATGAAGCAGGTAAGGGACAATAAAGAGTCCATGGACCTTGAGCCGATGAATGCAGCCGATAGGCGAATAATTCATCAGCTAGCAGCTGAATACAGCATCACGAGTGACTCTGAAGGCGAAGGTAGAGATCGCCACATTGTTCTAAAGCCATAACACTATTTAGATAAAACTTGATTATAAATTTCTAAGGTTTGCTTGGCCATTCGCTCCCAGGAGTATTGCTTGGCCTTGTTTTTGCCCCTTTTAATGAGGTCATCTCTTAATTCTTTATTGCCGAGTACAGTATCGATAGATTCAGCAATTGAACTTGCGTCCAAAGGATCAAAATAACTGGCAGCATGCCCATAAATTTCTGGTAAACAAGTTGCGTTACTACTTATTACTGGAGCACTATTTAGCATTGCCTCAAGGCCAGGTAAGCCAAAGCCTTCACTTAATGAGGGAAACATATACGCACTACAATTTTCATATAACCATTTAAGCTGGCCCTCACTAACAAATCCCGTAAATAATATTCCTTTAATTCCTCGTTTTCGAGCATTCATTTCTATCCGGGTGTAGTTGAGGTCTTTTTTGCCCGCTAAGACTAATTTAAGATCCGGGTACTTGGTCTTTAATGAACCAAAGGCATCAATAAGTTTTTCCAAATTTTTATGTGGTGTAGGACGACCAACGTACATAAGAAATTTCTCATTCTTAAGCTTAGGTAAAGGATCGCTTTTATCCATGATTGGGTCGGCTGATTCGTAAGTAACTGTAACTTTATCTGAAGCTATACCAGAAAATTTAACCAAATCATCTTTTACGTACTGAGATGGGGTAATGACATGGCTTGCTTTATGTACCGATCTATTAATTACACGTGCATAAACTTTCTGCTTAATTTTGAAAATTAATATATTTTTTGCAGGGTTATCAAACCTAAGCGTGGTTAAGTCATGAATCGTTGTTATAGTTTCGCCTTTGTACCAAATTGGTTGCTGGGGATAGGTAAAATGCACAAGGTCGGGCTTCAAGCTTTTTACTTGTGACCTAAGTTTAATTTGCTCTGCAAAAGTAAATTCTTTAACATCGCAACTTACTTTTTGAAAATTCGAACTAGTTGGCTGCCAACCTACAAAGTCTTTAGGCTTTAATAAAATAAAATAGTCGTTAACTTTATCGATTTTTTGTAAATAGTTTAAAAGCATCTCAACATATCTACCGCTTGAAGTTCTTAGCTCTCTGGCATCAATTACTATTCTCATATTACTTCCTAACTAATTTCCACCACTTTGACCTTAGTTTTCTTAATGCCTTAGCGTTTGGGGGCAAATCATGAACAATCATTTTCCAAATATATTCATCTGATACCTTCTTATTGCTCTGTATTGAATGACGTTTTTTTGGAACTTTGATCAATACTATGAAGACGCTTTTAAATACGCCCTTAGTCACTGCCCAAATTTGGCCTCTTGATATTGCTCTTAAAACAAATAATATTTGAGTGAGGGCAAGGCGGATTCCAATCTTAAATAAATAACGAGTGGGCACATTTTTAAAGAAAAGAATGGGTAGGTTTTTAACAGTTTGATAAGTAGTAAATCCTTTTATTTTGCTACTGGTTGCACCAATTTTATGATAGACAATGGACTTTGGTATGAATGCTATTTTCCAACCAGCCAATTGCGCTCTGAAGCTAAGATCGACATCCTCATAATAGGCAAAGAAATCATCATCAAATAAGCCAATTTCTTGTAATGCAGATACGCGATATAAGCTGGCACCGCCGCTTGCAGAGAATATATCCGTTAACTCGTCATACTTGTTTATATCTGACTCACCACGGCCTCGAGGATATGACAGACCCCAATTAGTATAGTAGTCACCAGTACTGTCTATGTAATCGCCATTAGCAGAAAGTATTTTGCTCGCAGCTATACCAACTTTTTGACTACCATCTAAATAGTCTGCCAAATTTTTCAGCCAGTTTTTGTCGGCAACAGCATCGTTATTAAAAGCAGCGACATAATTAGCTCTAAGTTCAATTGCGCGCTTAAATCCTGCATTAACACCGCCTGTAAATCCTTTATTATATTCGTGCTTAATTAGCTCGATCTCGGGATAATTGCTTTCAATAAACTTAACTGAAGAGTCGACTGAGCCGTTGTCTACCACTATGATATGAGCTTTAATAGATTGTTTTTGTAGCGAATCAATACATGCCGCAATGGTATCTAAACCGTTCCAATTAGGTATGACTACTACAGTTTTAAACATCGACGAAACCTGTCATTTACTCTATAATACTCTAAATTAATGAAGCGCATATTCTCTAAGCAAAACCGGGCATTACTTAGCGAACTCGTGAGGACCGACTTTAAGCTTAGATACCAGGGCTCGGCTCTTGGTTATGCTTGGTCGCTCTTACGTCCGCTTTTACTTTTCATAATCCTTTATATAGTCTTTGTTAAGTTTCTTAAAATTGGTGATGATGTGCCTCATTACCCTGTCTACCTTCTTCTAGGTATAGTTATGTGGAACTTCTTCTTGGAGCTAACAATGCAAGGCTTGGGTTCGGTTGTAGGCAGAGGTGATTTAATCAGGAAGATAAGTATACCCCGCTGGATTATAGTTGTCAGTAGTAGTATTGGGGCATTAATAAATCTTGGCTTGAACTTGATTGTTATAGCAATTTTCACAGCTTTAAACCATGTCAGTATAAGTAGTAGTATTTTCTTAATACCCATACCTTTTATAGAAGCATATACATTTGGATTGGGTCTATCTCTCTTCCTATCCGCGGCATTTGTGAAGTATAGAGATGTGAGCTATATATGGGAGGTAGTTCTTCAAGCTGGTTTTTACGCTACGCCGATACTTTATCCACTATCACGTATAACCAATATTACTGTACAAAAGCTAATCTTACTTAACCCAATGGCACAAGCCATACAGAATGCTCGCTATGATTTAGTTACACACCAGACAATTACGACTCACAAAATATTTCATGGTGGCTGGCACGCCTTCATACCCTATGTCGTTGTTTTAGTCGTATTAATTGGTGGCGCGGCTTACTATCGCAATCAATCTAGATTCTTTGCGGAGAACATCTAATTATGTCAGAAGATATTGCAATAAAAGTTGAAGGTGTAAGTAAAGAGTTTAAATTGCCGTACGATAAAGCAACCTCGCTTAAAAGTAGTTTGATTAATTTTGTTCGTCATAAAAGAGATTATGAGCTATCGAAAGCCCTAGATGACATATCTTTTGAAGTTAAAAAGGGCGAATTCTTTGGTATAGTTGGTCGAAACGGCGGCGGTAAAAGTACTCTACTAAAAGTAATTTCTGGTATCTATACTCCAACCAAAGGCAGCGTCCACGTCAACGGTAAGCTAACACCTTTTATTGAACTTGGAGTCGGCTTTAACCCTGAGCTATCCGGGCGTGAGAACGTCTATCTTAATGGCGCTTTGCTAGGCTTTAACAGGGCAGAAATGTCAGTCATGTATAAAGACATAGTGAGCTTTGCCGAACTAGAAAAATTCATGGACCAGAAGCTCAAAAATTATTCGTCTGGTATGCAGGTTCGCTTGGCGTTCTCGATTGCTATTCGCGCCAAGTCTGACATTTTAGTTATGGATGAGGTATTAGCCGTAGGGGATGCCTCCTTTCAGAAGAAATGTTTTGATGTTTTTAGGCGACTAAAAAAAGAGGGCCGTACTATCATACTTGTCACGCATGACATGGGAAACGTTGAGAGGTTCTGCGAGCGCGTACTTGTCATAGATCAGGGCAAAACACTGTCTATTACTAATCCAGCGGAAGCTTCATCAATCTACTCCCGCTTGAACGTTGAAAATGGTCTAGAATCTGTCCGTGAAGACATTGCCAACAACAAGGTTGTTAAACATAGATACGGCGATGGTGGTGTAACTGTAGAATCAGTTAAGCTGACATCAGAGGGGAAAGAGACCGATGTAATATCGTTTGGCAAGTCTTTCCATATTGAAATAAATTTAAAGCGTGACAAGCAACATCACAAATCGCCTATAGTTTGCGGACTAGCATTTCATAACGAAGATGATGTAAAGGTTGCAGGACCCAATACTCAGCAGTCAAAGGTCGATCCATTGAGTAATAAATTAACATTTTCAGTCGATAGCTTAATTTTTGGACCTGGCGAGTATCAACTTACCTTAGCTATATTTGACGAGGGTGGGATAAACGCATATGACTTTCTTGAACGCTGGGTTACATTCAGTGTTATTACTGATCATGCGGTCAACGGTCTTGTAGATATGGGTGGGTCTTGGAAATGATACTCATAAGGCAAAGCCACAATCATGACACCAATTAATCCCAAGCAGTTAAGTACCGACGGCTATTCTAGATTTTTTGTCATGACCAGTTTTTTGCGAGCCCTATATCCTGATGGACAGAAACAATTCTCGCTTCTCGACGTTGGCGGCGGCAGCCCTTTCATGGCGTCTCAGCTACAAGAAGCGGGTGTTGATGCCGACCTTACCATACTAGACGTCCTACCGAAGCCGGATGACGTGACTGGTAAGTATGTGGTTGGTGATGCTACTAGAATGGACTTTCCAGACAATCATTTCCAGACAATCATTTCCACTGACGTACTAGAGCATATAGATAAAGATAAAAAATCAAAGTTCGTAGAAGAGTGTCTAAGGGTGGCCAGTGATTTTGTAATCATAGCTGCGCCATTTGACACCAAGGGAGTAGATGAAGCTGAAAGAGTTACCAACAGTCTAAACAAAAAACTATTTAACGAGGGCCAAAAGTGGCTGGAAGAACATTTTGAGCAAACCAAACCCCAATTGGAAGAAATCAAAAAAATAGTAGAAAAGCATGGCTACGAAACAACCATAGTAGGGACCAATAATCTATTTGAATGGATATTGAGTACTCACATAAATCTAATCGATGCCAAGCTCGGTTTAAATACGAAAAAACACCTTAAGATAAATCAGCAATATAACGAAGAGATTGTTAATGGGAACGAATTTACCAGTCCTAGCTATCGTCACTTTGTGATAGTGTATAAGAAGAGTCCAAGTCAAAAGACTCTGTCTAGAGTTCAAGCGGTTTTTGAGCCTAATTCTAAGACTCCTACCGCTGCAATTGACTACACTTCCAAATTGTTAAACTTGGTAGCGGACAGATTATCTGAGTTGCAGTTAACCAAAAGCGAGCAAGAAAAAACAGTTTATAATTTAGAACAAAATCTAGCACAAGAAGCTAGTACTATAACGTCACAGGCTGAACAAATTAGGCAACAACAGTCAATCATTGATTCGTGCAAACCATACTTACGGCTTCGTGGCTCATGGTTTGGTAGGAGCATAAGGCGTATTTTGAGAGGGTAAAAAGACTCGATGGTAATTAAAGTGAGGGTACAATGGCAGATCGGAAATTAGAAAAAAGAATTGAACAGGCTGAATATAGAGCAAAGCTAATAGAAGCAGAGCTCAACGCAGTTAGAAGTTCAAAAGCTTATCAACTGTCCAAAAAAGCCGGCATTATTAAAGCCCAAGTCGTATCAGATCCGGTTGGTCTTAGCAAAAAAGCAGCGCGTATGATTTTAACTAATCCCAGCAAAGCTCGCCATATGTTTAGAAGTGCGAGTCGTGGTGCTTTTATTGCCCAAAGCGTGGTCGAACAGGCGGCTAAGTATCAAGAGTGGATATTACTGAATGAGCCTGATGAAGCAGAGCTAGATGAGCAGCGTGAAGCTGGCCATGCCCTTAAAATTCAACCTAAAATAAGTATCATTACTCCAGTATTTAATCCACCTGTAGACGTGCTGGATGAGCTAATTGAATCAGTTCTTGAGCAGACATACACTAACTTTGAACTATGTCTTGGCAATTTTGGCGATAATGAAGACGTTAAGCAGTTGCTAGTGCGCTACGCCGACTTGGACAAGCGTATCAAAGTATATGAGTTTGGAGAAAACAAAGGCATTAGTTATAACTCAAATCTCATACTCGGAAAAGCTACGGGTGAATACATAGCACTTCTTGATCATGACGATACGCTGTCAGCGGATGCCTTGTATGAAAATATAAAGCTAATTAATGAACTGCCGTATGACTTCATCTACTCGGATAAAGACAAGATTGACGAGGCCGGTAATCGTTTTGACCCCCTCTTTAAACCGAAGCTTTCACCAGAAATGCTACTAAATATTAACTACCTAACTCACCTGAATATAATGCGGACCAGTATAGTACGTGAAGTTGGCGCTTGGGATAGTAATACCGACGGAGCTCAAGACTGGGACATCTTCCTTAAGGTAATTGCAGCCTCCAAACACATTGGACATATACCCAAGGTTCTATATCACTGGCGAGTTATTGCTTCATCAACGGCAATGTCAATTGACAGCAAGCCATATGCACTGGCAGCTCAATGCAAGGCCGTAGATAAATATATGGAAATAGAGGATATACCGGCTAGTGCTTACATTGTTAGAACGGAGCTATTCCTAAGATGGCAAAGTGACAAGCTCGATCAATCACCTTTGATAATTTTAGAATACAGCAACCTTACAAATACAGCGCGCATTATTCGACATATTAAAAAGGCTGTAAAAAAGCCGGATTTTGTAATAATTATGAGTGATACCTATAAAGATCAGGCAAAACACGTTGGTGATACGACTGGCTATCCTGTGCTTGTTTATGGAAAGGATAGCTATGCGTCAACGTTAGGTGAATTTATAGCGAGTCATAAATCTCACCCCAAACAGACAGCTTTATTCATACTTGATAATATTCGTTTATCGAAAAATACAGACTGGTATGAAAATCTGACTGGTTGGTTAGCGATCAATGATGTTGCTGCTGCCTGTGGTAGATTAGTTGATCGAAGCGACCTTATTATAAGTAGTGGCGGAATTATAACGCCTGGCGGTGACTATTTCCCAGTCTTTCAACATTTTCCACGTTATTACCAAAGCTATATAGGCAATGCTGAGTGGGTACGTGATTTAAGTATATTGGCACCACACTTCTTTGCTACAACAGTTGATTCATTGAAAGAATTTGATTTTATAAATACTACAATGAAAACAAAACAAGATGCTTTCGACAGCTACTTCTTAAAGTTGTCTGCTAAGAAGCGCCTTGTTATGACGCCGCATGCGACCGCATCTGTTTTTGAATCTCCTAATCTTGATAATATCCATCCAGTTAAAGAACTGCAGGGAAAGAAAGAAAAATTTCTTGATCCTTTCGGTAACATCAACATGAGCGTAGTTGATCCAATGCGTTTATTTGACGATGAAATAATCAAAGATGTTGATAAGAATTCGCCGATTGAGCCAGTAGATAGGTATCAGTACGACGCTACGATACTGGCAAGTACTTTTGACGTTAGCCCTGAAGAACTAACCGCTAATAAGAAAGTAGTAGACAGCCAACCCCAAATTAGTAATCCTAAATCGGTACTATTTATAGTGCCAGGCTTTGAAGTGATGTATGCCGGGATAATGAACATATTTAGCTTTGCGGATTATTTGTCGCAGAATCAAAATCTTAAGATTCACGTGGCCGTACTTACCGGGAATGATAATCCTGATACAGAACAGGCGGCCATTGTTAAGTCTTTCCCTAAATTAAACTCGGCTAACTTTATGGTTGTAAAACCAGATAATTTAAGTAAGTTACCAACCGTAGATATAGCCATTGCAACACAGTGGGCAACTGCCTATATCCTAGTTAAGCACAATGACGTTAAACGAAAGTGCTACTTCATTCAAGACAATGAAAGTAATTTCTATCCAAAGGGTTCAGTTTCAGCTCTAGTTGATTTAACCTATTCGTTTGGCTTTACTGCCATTGCTAATACTCCGGGACTATTAACCTACTACAAGTCAGCATTTGGGGGCTCCGGTATAGCTATTAAGTCCAAGGTTGATCTGAGTGTCTATCATCCTAGAAAAGACATGTTCTATAATCCTAAACCTTCTTACAAAGTATTTTTCTATGCTAGACCAAACATGCCTAGAAACGCATTTGAGCTGGGAATAGCTGGTTTGAAGAAGCTGAAACAAGAACTCGGCGATAAGGTTGAGGTTATAACCGCGGGTGCCCCTTGGGAGTCAGCCGATTACGGCGTTGAAGGTCTATTTGTTAATCTTGGAAAGATAGACTATGACGCAGTGCCAAAACTCTATCGCAGTGTAGACGCTGGCCTCATGTTTATGTTTAGTGGCCATCCAGGCGTTACGGCCTCAGAGCTTATGGCCAGCGGCTGTCCTGTCGTAGTTAACGACTATCCTGATGAGACTTGGCACGAATTATATAAGCACGAAGAAACTTGCTTAGTTTCCGGCGCTTCCGCATCTCAAGTCTCGGCCGCTATTCGACGCTGCTTGACTGACAATACGCTACGTAAAAAGCTTATTGAAGGTGGGTTGGCCAAGAGTAGGAATTTCTATGATGGCTACGACGATTCGCTTAAAGCAGCCTACAAGTTTATTACTGACTAAATAGCAACTAGACTAATTTATAACCTAGTTAATAGGACTGCCGGTTGGGAACCACTGCATGGTGTCATGTGGTAGTGTCGTTACTGGATATGAAGAATATGCACTGTAGGCCTGCCCGCTGGTAATCCAACGTTTTTGTCCATTACTAAAGAAGTAGATCTGCTGAGTTGAGGCATCTTTCATCACGCTACTGACGTTTCCAGCCTCTTTGCTTATGGCATTAAATATTTCCGGAGTAACATTTAGCACAGGATTGCTGCCAATTACATTGCCGATCGTGGTTCCATCCGGAAAGCCATAGAAAGTACCATTAACTAATAGTTTAAAGCCACTTGAACCGCCATTAATTAATATTGATGGATCACTGGGCTGGGCAGCTGTGGGAATAGCGCTTAGCGTAGTGTCGCTTAAACCTGTGACTGCGATGTTTGGACTATTGTAAGCGTTGAATTCAGTAGAGTTCTCTATCCATTGCTTAGTACCATTATTTATTAACCAGATACGTGTGTCGGAAGGCGTAGTTGACGATCGAGCAAGATACGACACTGATGAATTGTTAGGAATATCGAAAGGTGTTACAGCCTTAGGCGTAGCAAATGTGTAGTCGGTGGCGTAAGCCCCTAAATTAATGGCTGATCCATTATCAATTAGCCATGTTGTACCCGAACCATTAGTTACTAAATCGGTTAGAGTAGTTGAGGAAATCGTGAATCGTTGGGCGAAATCAGTACCTGGGTAGGCTAGAGCTGTTTGACTGCCTAGCCACTCGTTAACATACTGGGCGGCTATTGGATAAGCAGTGCCGCCTTGCATGTAGTAAGTTGCTCCGCCATTAGTCATGAATTGCTGAGCACTACCACCAAAGCTTACGGCGTATGACAGCTCACCATTTAAGTGAGCTAAACCATACACAGCTGGGTAGCCTAAGCCGTCAAGAATACTATTGTTCAATATGTAATAAAACTGGCCATTCATGGCTGTATATATGTTTGGCGTGCCATTAATTTGGAAAATCGGCGAGTCCAGGTCGGCTCCTGGAGTGATAGTTATAGCAGATGTCGGAAGCTGCATTGTAGGATCTCCAGTCGTATAATCGCCGACTAGACTCGTAGCAATTTTATGCGAAGTTCCATCTAACAAGTAGTAACTTGAGTCGGTAGTGGATTGCACTATATTTGTTAGAAGGCCGCCCGAAGGGAACTGACTGAGTAGGCTAGGACTTATCATCTGCAACAGACTGCCATTCATACCCCAGTCTGACATTATTTGGGAGTTCAATACATAATATTGCTTGCCGTTTAAGAGCATGTAGTAGCTGTTGGTGCCACTTGCTTCAACTAGCGGGCTAACAGGATAAAGAGGGAACATTCCACCTACGCTTGAATCAACACTTACGAAGCCCGATGCTACTGTAGAGCCATAGTCTTCTTGAGTCGTACTGTTGAGCACGAGTAATCTACCAGAATCTGCTATAAAGTTATTGCCACCAAAGCTAAGCTGTGTGTTTATAGTGCTACCTTGAGGCAGAAGGGCAATATCGTCTGTAGTTAGAGTGGTGGCTGTGCCAATACTCCATTGAGCTAGACTGCCAGAAGCAATTGGATAAAGCGTACCACCAGCCATAAGATATGTTGTACTTCCGTCTGGTGTAACTACAAATTGATTAGCAATACCGGTGTCTTCATAAGGCATGGTTGAGAGCACGCTATATAGTGGTGCGGCTGTGTTTAATGAATTGGCATAACCCCAATCAGCAATTGTAGCTGAACCATTTAGTGCATATCGCTGACCATTATCAACGAATACATACTGGCCGGTGTCGGTGACGCCTAGGTTGCCTAAGTTAGGTAGGGTTGGAATTTCATCAATCTCTGACTCGGCAACCTGCTGAATTGGATAGCTTTGTAAGTTCCAATCATCAAGAATTGTACCGTTTGGTATCCAGCGCTTAGTGTTACCAACTACTAGCCAGTAGCGCCCATCTCCACCAATAGCTTCTTCAATTGACCACGGATAAACATCGACATTACTTTCTCCAAACCAAGTATTAAAGTAATACCAGAAGTTACGGTTGCCGTAGGCACTACAACTGTCACCCGTCCCCGTTAAACTGGTAAGTGCCGCTGCATTGGGCTGATAAGGCGTGTATATATATAATGCGGCCGTTGCCTGATTTTGAATGTCAACGACCGAGCCGCCACAGCTCGTATTAGGATTATACAGAATGTAATTATTTCCGACCGTATAATTGTAATGACTAGGATTGTTTAGGTATTGCCTAAACTGCCAAGCTGCTCCATCCACTTGCTTATAGAAATCGGCATAAGTTGAACTACAGCCAGAACTATCAGGACAGGAATAGCCCATAGCGTACTGATACTCGTTGTACCAAGGCCAGTTGTCCGTAACAAGTCCTTGTTCCTTCTGTAGAGTCGTTAGTATTACTTGCGGGTTTATATCGTATGCTTGGGCAGCATCGTAGATAATTTGTGCTGCGCTAATTCCACCGCTTACACTGGCGGCTGGATTACTGTAGTTATTTTGCAAAGTTGAAGTATTTTCAACATATTCATTTATACATGTAAAAGGTGCTGGATCTCCGTTTAGTGCGCCCCATTGAGCATGTGTGTAGTATGTTCCTGTCGCACTATCGTAGTGAGTTGATGGCTGTGTGCCGTTTGTATCACAAGTACCTACCTTGGCATTCAGAAAATTCGCTATGTCGGTGACGGACATGGAATTCTCGTTTGTGAATATGGACGTGTCGATAATGTTGCCAGGATTAAACTGGCTTGGTGATAGAGCATTACTCTTAGGTATATAGGCACTATTGAGTCCAATTAGTAGCACAATAGCAGCGATAAAGAAGATAAGGGATTTGGTATTTCTAGCAATTTTATTAGTTAATGTCATTCTACTGTTACCGGATTTGCCGCCCAATTAACTTTTGCTGAATTTGTACCATTAGATTCTACCGTTCCACTGACCGCCCACTTGCCAGTAGTGGCAACATTTATAGTTGCTGGACCACAGTCATAATAATCCCCATTGGATGACAATTGAACTGGTGCGGTTGCCGTGGCGTTTGGTTGCCCCGACATACTAGCAGTAAATGTACAGGTACCAGACGTGGCACCGCTTACGTCGGCACTCGCGGATATTTGATTGGTGTCACTTTCATGGGCGTTAGTTATGGTCATGGAAGCAGCACTACTAGAAGATGTTGCACTAGTTGTAGGCCCATTATCTAAAGTTTGGGCCGCATCTGACGGATTACTCTTACGAGTTTCATTGGATGAATTATCTTTAGCGGTAGAAGGAGCGTAGCTAACCGAGTTAACACCTCTTTCGGGAATTGATTGAGAGGTCGAAGTATCCTTAGAGTTTTTATCTGAATTTTTATGTATAACAACTCCAACAACTACTGCGGCAACCAAAACGACAACTAACAGAGATGCTATTAGTTTTCGACGACTCCGGCGCACAGTTGTAGAATTTTTACCTTTATTCATAGTGTTTATGTTTAGTTCCTATGTCTAAATTATATAACTACAATATGCTTAAGTAAAGGTATGACAGACCAATAAGACTTATTAGTAAATTGCCTCGAAGACAGCATCACGATTCTGCGGTGCGGTGCCTATCTTAAGCGTTAAATTCGGTGCAAAAGTAACCTGCGAGCTTTGAAGCGCGAGTTGTTGAGCATCTGTGCTCGTAGGCTGTATGGTAAAGCAATATGACTTACCCAATGAATTAGCTTGAGTAGGGAATTTTAAGGTTGCATAGGCATTATCGGCGACATATTTAGGCAGTTTAACTGTCGCCAGTGTTTGTGTGCATGTAGAGTTAAGCAGTTTGAATTGATAATTATTTAGAATTGTTTGACTATAGGTTGATAAATAGATAGCTAGACCTTGCAAGTTATTGTTACCAGCTCTAAAAGTTTGGGTAAATTTAGGATATGTCGGGCTAATATTGAAAGGATCGTTGTCGGTTTTTAGGCCGAAGTTATCCAAATTTGGTTTGTAGTTGATAACATCTTTAGTACAAGCAGTAGCGCGTGACTCTGTCATTTGCAAGAAAGTGAATGGATAGACCGAAAACTTAATTGGTGATTTACCATCAGCACATAATTGGCTAACTTGTTCTTTCAGAGGGGTAATCTCGTAAGCCATAAAGGTGCTAGGCGCGTGGGTTGTTGAAGCGTAGAGCTCCCCTAAAACTACTAAAACAACAACGACAATACCAAGCCTGAAGTTTCTAAACCATTTTAATCTTGAAGACAGATCGGACAGTAAGAAGCCTGCTACCAAAATAGCAATGAAATTTTGAGTATAGAAGAAGTTATCAAAGCCTGTAGTTAGGTAATGATTGTAATAAGATGTAACGCCAGTTCTATTAGCTATAAAGATTAGCGTGGTTGAGAAGATTGATATTAGTAAGAACGCATAAACCCATCTGTGTTCACGTTTACCATACTTAATGATTACGTATAGAGCCAGAATAAATAGTATTAATACAATAGAGTTGTGTAAATGATGGTAGCCTCCAGCAACAAAAGGGTATAAATAACATCGGGCAATAAATACCTCAATTGTTTTACTAAATTGATAGGGCTGATTAAGATAATTCGGTAAGTACGGCACGCCATTAATACCAACATATGCTACCTGAACTAGGCCTAGTAGTACTACGGCTACAAAGCTCCACAATGAAAGGCTTTTCTTTTTAACCAAAGCTTTCCATTGAGACAGGCTACGCAAATTTTTAGGATGAAGGCCATCACTTAGTAGCATGAACGGTATGACTATATAAGTACCAGCGGTTGTAAATAGTGATATTACTATCATTAAATCAAGCCATGGAATAATACGACTGTTTCGATCCAGCTTTATTCTATAAAGAACCATCAAAATAGATATAAATACAAAGGCAAACTTTAGGTTTCCAATTGTGCCGATGGTAGCGTAGTCAAAGCTCGGCATAGGTATCAATATCATCATTAGTGTTATAGCTAGCCTGTAAGGAAGCCTAAGATAATCCTTTAGGAAAACTATCGGTAAAGCGCAGCAAGTTGCCAGGAAGGCGTATGAAACTATTGCATAGGAGGCAGGCAGATCAACGAACTGGCCGGCATATAATATGTGGTTTAAGACAAAACCTAGCCCGGTCAGAATATAGATACCAAATATGAAGTAGCCATTGAAAGGAGTGAGCAAACCGCCAAAGAACCCTTTTTGCATTATATTGATCGTAAAATGGTCACCATCTTCTGCAAAGAAATTGGGAAATTTGAAGTTGTCGGGGAAGCGATGGTAGAAAATAATCGTACCTAAGATAATCACTAATAAAAAAATAACTGCAGTAATAATTGTCCGGTGCTCTCTGTAGATTTGCTCTATACGAGATCTAGGGTCGACGGCCACTGCTTTGCTCATATACGGTATTTTACACCATGATCTAGCACGTGTCTTTTGACATTAATTAGGCCTCTAAAATATAGAGGTATCTATATGCTCTGCAAGATCTGCAGGGCCTGCTTCGTGTCTTGACTTAGAAAATACGAAATGTTCACGAAACCAGTAATTCCAAAAGAAGGATATAAAGATAGAACCTATTTTGCCTAGGAGAGGGTATAGCTTAAAAGAATTAACACAAATATAGCCTACGCCTAGCTGTATGCCTAGTCCAACTGTGCTTACGGCCAAAACCAATAAAAACTCCCGTTTCATTGAAAAGTGAGAAGCCCCAAAAACAACTGTTCTACTGGCTGCCCAGTTAATAACTACAGCTACTAGGAAGCTGATAATAGTTGCTATAACGTAATGTTTTGTAGCCTCATAAATTAGCTGAAATATTATTAGCTCGATTATTACGATGACCGTCGCAACCAAAAGATACTTTATTAAGTTTCGACTAATTGGAAGAGTCATATGCATAATGTATTATATACGCAGAAGTCTCGGAGCACTACTTCGGACAAACTGGGTAGGGTAAAAGTTCAAGCTTAGTTAGAAACGAGAATATAGCTAGATGCCGTTAATTAAAGGACTATTTTTTGATTTAGATGGCACGCTGGTAAATACTTACGAAGCTGACTATTTAGCTTATAGAGACGCAATAGCTGAAATTACCGGAGTGCAAATCAAGCAGGAAGATTTTTACCGTACAAACGGTATGGTTATGCGCAATAAGCTAGCTATTTTGACACCAAAATTAAACGAGTCAGATTATCCTAAGGTTGCTGCTGGCAAAAAACGGCACTATCCAAAGTACTTGGACCATACTAAAGTCAATAAATCACTGATTCATCTATTACTTTCACAAAGCCAGCACATGATAACTGCACTTATAACAACCGCATCAAAAGATAACGCCGAGTTAGTCTTAAAGCACCACAAGTTAAAGTCATATTTTGAATTTTGCGTTTATGGCAGTGAAGTTAAAACTCATAAACCTAACCCTGAGAGCTATTTGTTGGCGTTAGATCGAGCTGGGCTTAAGGCTGATGAGGTTATCGCTTTTGAAGATTCGAAAAGCGGCGTAACTGCAGCCACGCGTGCTGGTATATCAGTAATACCAATAAAGTCATCTTAGCCATGAGCTTACGGAAATTTCTTTTTATACCATTAGTAGTGTCTTTGGCGTTTTTTGTTTATTACTCTTCTGAAGTTGAATCAAGCTTCAGGACTTTGACAACGACAATTCATTTCACCACAGGCTTTATAGTCACGTTAGTGTTAGCTATTGTTCTACAGCTAGTGGGTCATATAGTGAGGGCATTTAAAGCCCAATACTTGCTTCATCCAGTAAAAGAGAGCAGCACTCGTTTTCAGTTCAGAGCATTAAGTATCGGTTATCTTTTTGATACCATTTTGCCATTAAGACTAGGTGAGTTAATTAGAGCCCGCATTATTTCTGACGCCATGACTATAAGCTTCAGCTTGTCATTGACACTTATCTTAATCGAGCGAGCCATTGATGCGCTAATACTAGGTATACTCGGTTTAATTATTGTGCCTGTATTCATTGGTGGTGGTCAGCCAAATCTTATTATCTATTCGCTCTTACTGATAGCTTTAGCAACTTTATTTATGAGCTTCGTTGTATTGGCTGTAGGGGAAAAGACCAAGTTACTTAGATTTTTGCATAAGACAACCGCGCTTTTTAACGTACACCTTAAAGATAGCCTTCGCTTCAAAGTTTGGTCTGTTATTTACGGAGTTCATAGATCGTTACCAAGGCGAAGATTGATACCTTACGTAGCGATGAGCTTAATATCTTGGGTTTTTTACTTTGCCTCAACTGCAGTCATTGCGTTCGACATTCTTAAACACCAAGCGGCTGGGCATAAGATACTAGCTGCAATGGCTCCATATTTTGGAGTAGCTGTTCCGTCTGGACCAGCCAACCTAGGTGTATTTTCACATATAACTAATGATTTTATGTACGTACTCCACTTATCTCGTAGTACGAGCATAACCTTTGACCTAACCACCTGGGCTGTCCTGGTCATACCGATATCCGCTATTGCCTTAATGCTGCTTTTCTTTAAAACCAAAGAATCCCTTTGGCAATCGAGGCCAGCTATGGCATCGCAACAAGCATTAGTAAATAAGCTATATAGATCAGAAGATATCAGCCGTGAGATGGCTAACTTCTTGGAAAATTATTTTTCTGGTAATTCGTTATCTCGCATTGTCCACCGGCTTGAACTGAAAGATGATTTTCGTCTGCTTAAGTACTTCAAGGGGGGCTCTGATGCTATAACGATTCTTGCGCTGCAAAATGGAAAAGAAGTAGTTAAGAAGATAATTCCAATCGAGTTCGAGGATAGGCTTAAGGCTCAGTATCTATGGTTATTGAGTCGAAAGGGCAAAGACGGAATTGTCGAAGTAATTAAAGAATATAAGGCCAAAGACTATTATGCCATTGACTTAGCTTACAGCCCTGAAGACATAATGTTTTTTGATTATATGCATAGTAATCCATACATTAAGTCACAGGAAGTAATGGATGAAGTTTGGACTTATTTATTTAAGTCTGTCTACGGCAACACCAAGAAGCTAGCAACTTACCCTGGCAAAAGAAACACTTATATAAAAAAGCATGTATTTGATTGTATGGATAAAGCTAGTACTGTTAATGCTGATTTATTAAGGGCAGTTAAGCCGGAAAAAATCATTATCAACGGTAACGAGTATGACAACCTATACCAGATTATGGATAAGATTAAAAAACACCCTAAAGCCTGGAAAGATATTGCTACTTACCGTGAATCTGAATTTGTACATGGTGATGTTGCTGTCGATAACATCCTTGTTTCAAGCAAATCCCAAAAGGCTCGCATAATTGATCCAGCACCTGACGGCAATATAATATCTGGCCCTGTTTTTGATTTCGGTAAAAACATGCAATCACTGTATTGCGGTTATGAATTTATGCTTAGAGATGAAGAGCCGGTATACCTCATTGATAATGAGATCAACTATAAAGATCACAGTTCAGCTCAATACACCCGTTTGTGCGAATACGTTCAGAATAAATTAGCGCCTACGTTTCTATCTAAATCTGAACAGCGCGCTCTTTTGTTCCATGCAGGTGTACTTCACATTCGTCGACTTAAACATCAGGTCTATTACAATCCAGCCAATACCCTGAAGTTCTATGCTATTGGCGTTAAAACGCTTAATGATTTTCTAGACCAGTATAATAAGGCTTAGATGAAAATATTGAATTGGTTGTCAGACTCACCATCAAGGTTTTTCTTACTAGTTGCCATTCCTGTAATAAGTATTCTGGTGTTTTTATTACCGCCATTTCAAGCTCCTGACGAACCAACTCATTTATATAAAATTGTTCAGCTCTCTGACGGACACTTGCGGGCAGCAAAACTAGACGGTAACGTGGGTTCTTACTTGCCAGAAAAATATTTGGATACAGCTAATCAGTACTTAAATACAAGGATAAATTTAACTGAGAAAACTAAGCTAAGTCTTACATTTCATAATATAGCGCATCCAGACCACGATAATAATCGAGTGTTTACACATTTTGAGAATACCGCCGTCTATCCTCCATTACCATATATACCCCAAGTAATAACATTCTCAATTGCACGCATATTTACGGGATCGGTAGTACTCCAGCTTTATGCAGCCCGAATTGGAACTGCAATTACATACATCCTTCTATGCTACTGGGCAATTAGACTACTTAGTTTTGGTAAATGGGGCGCAACAGCTATCGCACTTATACCGATGTCTCTTTTTATTGCCGCTTCTTCCGCTGATGATGGAGTAATAATGTCCCTTTGCTTGTTTACGGTGGCTATTGCAGTCAGAACTTATCAGAGAGCTCGCCTATCTCCGAGGCAGCTGTACCCCCTATTTGCTTGTTTTATAGCGCTTAGTTTGTGCAAATCACCATATTATATCTTTTCATTTTTGGCACTCGGATTACCACTTGCGAAATTTAAGGATAGAAGGCAACAAGTTTTTAGTATGGTCGGGCTCATATTACCTCCATTATTAATAGCCATACTTTGGAATGCAGCCATAAAGAATATATTGATTAATGTCTATCCTGGAGCAAATACCACTCAACAAGCCGAGTACATTAAGCATCATTCATTTAGAACACTAAGGGTATTGGTGAGAAGCATAACTTTTTCTGCAACTAACAATACATTGCCACAGCAATCAATCGATTTAGAGAATGGTGCCGCTGCTTCATTTCCGCAGTGGTTTATTATTGGCAACTACATTATGCTCTCTGCTGCCTTAATATTTGCTCCCAAAAAGATTAAACCTGAAATAGCAAAATTCAATAAATGGCTTGCACTTACAATTGCAGCTGTCGGGAGTTTAGTTGTGTCGGGCTTGCTCTACTTAACCTTTACGCCAGTTGGATCTAATATTGTAGAAGGTTTGCAGGGGCGGTACTTCGTACCATTTGTATCTCTTTTCATTATTGCTCTAGGAGGCTACATAGTGCTACAGAAGCAACAATACGAAAAAGTATTGCGAGTATTATGTTGTTTTATGATTCTAGGAGGCGTTTTTGCTGTTTACGGGATACTCGCTCGCTACTATTTGCCTGGTTACTCTTTGCTATCTTCGTAGTTTCTTAGTTCTTCTGGAGTACCAAAAATGTGCATAGTATCTGTTTCGGCAATAGCAATATTTTTATTTTGATCAATCAAAATATTAAAAAGATAAGACATGTAATATTCTTTTAGGTTTTCTGGCAAAGGCTTAGACACGAATGTATCCGCTGTCTCTTTAAATAGTTTGCCGCTTTTAAAGAAGTAGCCACCTAAGATGGCGTGTTCGGATATAACGACTTTTTCCGCAGTTCTAATAGCTTGACCATTATCACCAAGCTCGACATAGCTATATCTAGGATCATCTGACTCGAACGTTAAGAGCATCCCATCCGGTGTCCCAGCTTCACTAGAATGATTTACTTTTTCAAAGTAGGCTTTGGATTCAAAATATATGTCACAATCAGCAACTGTTAAGGGTAGGTTATCGTCAATTAAATCACGGGCAATTAAACAGGTTTCAACGGCTCCACCGGTATCATGGTCTAGTATTGCTACTTGTGCATCAGGCAATTGTTCTCTAATCTTGTTAGCTAAATCGTAAGCTTCGTCATGTTCTTTACGAATGACGGATATATATTTTACTTCTGGTAGGATATTGAAGCTTTCGAGCGCACGCATAAACATAGGCATGCCATCAACTTCGATTAAAGGCTTTGGAGTCGTGTAGCCTTCTTTAGTAAAGCGACTACCAAGTCCGCCCATAGGCATAAGTACTTGTAGTGGTTTCATCTAAGCTAACACCTCTTCGCAACGATAATCCTTAGTGCTATGTTGTGCTTGTCTAATTTGATTACTTGAAAAACGCCACTGGATTAAATTTATAAAAGCAATTTTGGCTATGTTAAAGTTGCGAGCATTAGAAATTTGATCTTCTTCCCGCCAAGTAATTGGAACATACGCAAAATTAATCTGTCTTTTTATAAGATCCAGTAATAATTCAAAATTAAAAGTTAATTTATCTGCGAAATCTAAGTAGGTATTTTCATCAAGATCGCTCAAAGCAAATAAATTTAATCCAGAGCCGAGGTCTTCGCACTTTCTAAAAGTAGTAATCGTATAAACAAAGTTCAATACGCGATTACCAAATATGCGTTTCCAATCGTACCCCACCAACTTAGAACCTTTACTGAAGCGTGAGCCGAGAACCGTCTGATTTTTAGGATGTGCTTCGGCGTAGTCGAGTAATAGATTGATTTCATCGCTTTTAGCCTGGTTGTCACCATGTAGAATAATTACATGACTATAGTTTTGCTGCTTAGCGCGCAAGAAAGCGACCTTATGCGTGCCACCAAGATTATAATTCGCTAGGTTCTTATATATATGTAAGTTCTTAAGGCGTCCGGTCTTTTTGTAGGCTAGGGCAGCGGCAACAGTTTTGTCTGTACTGCCATTATCGATGACAGCTATTTCCGTGACTCGTTCAGCTTTATTATTATCTATCTCGTCTAGTACCCTGGTTATTTGAGTCTCACAGTTGTATGTAGGTATAGCAACAAGGACTTTATTCATTGGCTAATTGTACTATGTGCCTATCTTTTTCTAAAAAGTTGAATAGCGGGCTTTTGTTTCCTGTATAATTCGACGCAGATGAAAATCAAAATCCAGCGTATAAGTTGGTCTCCAGAGATAGTCTTTGCCATTTTAGCTTTGTGTTTTGGAATATATTTTGTCTTTGCTACTCCTACATTTTGGGGTATAGATGAATCTACTCACTTTTTAAGAGCTTACCAAATTAGTGAAGGTGAAATAAAGCCTGTACAGATCGGTAATACATTTGGCGGAATTGTACCTGTCAATTTACAAACTTTACGTCTGCGCTCGGGCCACGATTTAGGTTTCGTTTTCCCCATAGCCCAAACAGTAACAGTCCGTGATGATTTTAAGCATGACCCAGTTTACCAGAAGTTAACAAATCAGCCAGTTTCAAAGAAAAAGTCATTCATAGATATATCTAGCGCCGAGATATATTCACCCCTTGCATACTTGCCGTCAGTAGTAACGATCAGGTTGATTGGCTGGATGCATCCTAGTATTCGTTTACTTGTTGATGCTTGTCGAATCGCTTCGCTATTAGTCTACATAGGAATTATAGTTTTGGCCCTTCGGGTGCTTGCTTTTACCCGGATAAAGTGGCTGGTTTTTTGTATAGCGCTTTTGCCTATGACGCTTTACCAAGCATCAATAATTACGGCTGACACTAACCTAAACGCACTTTGTTTATTATCGTTTGCACTTATTGTTCGTGGTTATATGAAACGTTCGCCACTAAAAAAATGGGAACTCGCAGCTTTGCTTATAGCGGCGGCATCAGTACCCGCAATCAAATCTAATTACTTGCTCCTGGTATTACCCTTAGCCTTCTTGCCAGGAATAAACTATCGAAGAATTAAAATACCTACCTGGTCGGTAAGGGTTATTATTGTCTTAGCCACCATAGCTCTAGGAGCATTATGGCTTCATGTGAGCGGTCGAGTTGCCCATGAACTCGAGGAAGCTGTCGTTAGCGGGCACCCTGTAAACGCTAGAGCTCAGCTACACTTTATAGCCCATAAGCCATTTTCGTACCTTAATATATTGGATAATACCTTCATGCTTAATCAGTCTAATTATTATATTCAGGCAGTAGGTTTTCTTGGCTGGAATTACGTAGAGATGCCTCTAACAACAGTTATTATTAGTTATTTACTGCTATTTATGGCCAGTATATTCAAAGATAATCAATCGAAGTACAACATTAGTAACAAGTTAGCCTGGGCATCAATAGGGATCGCGGCCCTGGCAATACTAGGCATAATGACCGCATTCTATGTCGGATACGATGGAGTGTATACACCCTATATTCTAGGCGTTCAGGGAAGGTACTTTATTCCAATTCTAGCTTTTGTTTTCTACGGTGTTGGCAAATTACTGCCGGTTCGCCTGACTTTGAGTGATCGTCAAGCAACTGCACTATTTGCAGCCGGTAGTTCACTTTGCCTGGTGGTAGCGGCGGTCTACTACGGCCTAGCGACCTACTAACACTTATAGACTAAGGTCTCACTAGGTATTATAATGCTGAGAGAATGAACAATACTGCAATAATTATGCCCGTCTACAATGAGGCAAAGGTAGTCGGAGATGTAATTAATACCATTCGTAAGCAGTTCGATAGCGTTATATGTGTTAACGATGGGAGTAGCGATACGTCAGGCCAGATAATCAAAGACTCAGGGGCTGTATTAGTAGAGCACCCAATTAACCTTGGTGCAGGAGCCGCTACTCAAACAGGTATAGACTATGCCCTACAAGATGTAAACTTCAAATACTTCGTAACGATTGATGCTGATGGGCAGCATGATGTTAATGATGCGGTCACCATGCTCAATTACTTGAAAACGCACGATCTTGACGTAGTTTTTGGGTCTCGTTTTATTGGAGAGGTAGAAAACATAGGTTGGTTAAAGCGACATTTTCTGAAGCTAGCTGCTATATTTTCGCAACATGCCAGTGGAATTAAATTAACAGACCCGCATATTGGATTAAGAGTATTTAATCGTAAATTTGCTGAAAACCTTAAGTTAACTCTACCGGATTTTACGCATGCGTCAGAACTTATTTACAGAGTTAAAGAGGGCAACTATAAGTATGCCGAAGTTCCAGTAAAGGTCACTTATAGTGACTACTCAAAATCAAAAGGTCAACCAATGCTCAATGCAATCAATATTACAGCGGACTTATTGTTTCATAAGATGTCGAAGAAATGATATTAATTCAATTATTCTTAATAGTAGCCTTTTTGATCTTTTTATGGTGGGTTTTGGCAAATCCCGCTAGCTATCAGGTTCATGCCTGGACAAAAATCCTAGCCACAATATTTGTTGTTATAGCTATCGTAACCGTTATATTCCCCAATAGTACTAACTCGATAGCTCATTGGTTGGGCGTAACCCGAGGCGCTGATCTTCTATTGTATCTACTAACCCTGGCCTTTATTTTTGCAATGTTCAATTCATACATGCAAGAAAAACGTTTACAGAAAAGAATTGTTTTATTAGCTAGAAAGATTGCGATACTTGAGGCCAATTTGAAAAAGGAAAAAAGTTAATAGATTTTCCTTATGAAAATTCATTTAAGTGAATCACTAGTAAGGTATCTCGTAGTTGGGTCGGCAGCTTTTGTGGTTGAGTATGGCAGCTTCTACCTAATGTATTCAGATCTTAAGAAACCACTTTATTTTGCGAACTCGATTAGCTTTGGCCTGGGTCTTCTAACAAGTTTTTTACTCAATAGGCTTTGGACGTTTGAATCGAAAACTGAATATAAAAAGAAAGCGGCGCATCAGCTAAGTTATTATGTGATTCTATCATTGATTAATTTGGGACTAACCAACTTATTAGTCGGTTTGCTCAATGCCGATAATGTAAATCCTAGGTGGGGTAAACTTATTGCAATGATAATCACATCCTTGTGGAATTATATACTTTTCAAATTAATTATTTTTACCCATAAACCCGAGCTGGCCGACCCAAAAAGCTAACTACGATTGATGCCAAAAAGCTTGTGTTATACTAAGCTTAAGCACTAAATTAAAAGAGGGATTAACAAATGTCAGCGGCGGAGAGCAGTTTAGAAGATATACAATATTTTGATGTAATACAGAAACCGATTACTGTACCATCAACTATTAAAACTATAATAAGCCGTGCTTTTCTGCCCGTCTTGTCTCTTATCTCTCGTGAACAAGCACTTTCTCTAGGTCTAACACCTATTGACGACGAAAGAGTCATCATGGCTCTTAAGCATGCTAAAGGAGAAGTCTTAGATATTGGCTGTGGAGCTAACAATTTTATTAGAAGTTATGGCAAAGGTATTGGAGCAGATGTATTTCCTTGGAAAGGTTGTGACCGTGTTATCAAAGACGCCTCGAAGCTTCCATTCAAACCAGGAGATTTTGACACAATAAGCTTTTTAGCTTGTTTAAATCACATACCAAACCGAGACGACGCTCTAAAGGACGCGCATAGAGTGCTTTCTAAAGAAGGCCGAGTCCTAGTGACTATGATTACTCCAAGATGGGGTAAATTTATCCATTGGATAAGATTCCGCAATGATCCAGATCATCAGGACCGACACATAGACCACGATCATGAACTACTTGGTATGAGCGATGAACATGTTAAGACATTGCTCAAAGATGCAGGTTTTCAAAGTATTCGACGCAAACGTTTTGTTTTTGGCTTGAACAACCTCTATATTGCCGAAAAATAATCAATCTTAATCAGTCAAGCTTAGAAGATATCTACCGTAACCACTCTTTACGAGAGGCTCAGCAATTTGCTTTAAATGATCAGCATTGATAAAGCCTTGTCGGTAAGCAACTTCTTCAATACAGCCAATTTTGATACCAGTACGTTTTTCTATAACTCTTATATATTCTCCAGCATCGTTCATTGATCCAAAAGTACCTGTATCGAGCCATGCAGTACCCCTATCAAATAAACTCACACTTAGCTTGCCTTTTTGTAGGTAGGCGTCTAAAACAGAAGTTATTTCAACTTCGCCTCTAGCGCTTGGTTTTACATTCTTAGCTATTTCAACAACTTCGTTATCACAGAAATATAATCCGGCATTAGCGTAATTGGATTTAGGATGCTCGGGTTTTTCTTCTATAGATATAACTTTCATATTCTCATCAAATTCGTAGACGCCATAACGCTCAGGATCATTAACCTGGGAGGCAAACCCAACTGCACCATCAACGTCAGTCAATGTATGTAGCTGTTCTTCCAGCCCTGCACCGTAAAATATATTGTCTCCTAATATCATTGCAACCTTGTCGTTACCGATGAAGTCAGCACCCACAATGTAAGCATCTGCTAGGCCTCTTGGTGTTTCCTGAACTTTATATGAGAAATGGCAGCCTAACCTAGAGCCGTCACCAAGTAATTGTTCGAATCTTGGCAAATCTGTAGGGGTCGAAATAATAAGTATTTCTCTAATTCCTGCAGCCATAAGAGTGCTGAGGGGATAGTAAATCATTGGCTTATCGTAAATTGGAATAAGCTGTTTACTGATAGCTAATGTAATAGGATACAGGCGAGTGCCAGATCCTCCTGCTAAAATAATTCCTTTCATGAAAGCTCCTTTTCTACATATGTATTTAAATCAGATCTCCAGTCTGTCGAAGTAAAACCCGTGCCTTCTAATTTGGTTAGATCCAGTACGCTTTTGAGTGGTCTTGGAGCCACGCCTTCTTTATCTGCAAAATATTCTGCTGTAGTAGTATCTTTAACTTCCAAATTAAAACCGGCTTCTTTGAAAATAGTGCGGGCTACGTCGGCCCAGCTAACAATATCTCCACTATTGCTAACATTATAGGTTCCATAGTCGCACTCATTATTTAGTAAATGATCGATCGCGCCAACAAGTTCACTTGTAAAAGTTAAACGGCCAACCTGATCAGCGACGACGCTAGGGCTAATACCTTTTTGACCTAAGCCCAGCATTGTGCGGACAAAGTTTTTGCCTTCACCAATTACCCATGATGTTCGTAATATGTAGTGCTTAGGTGAGACGGCGACTGCAATATCACCAGCTGCCTTAGCTTGGCCATAAACGCCTAGAGGACTGAAAGGTTCATCTTCAACGTGGATTTCATTTACTCCATCAAAAACATACTCAGTCGATATATGTACAAGAGTTATATCATGCTTAATAGACACGCTTACAAGATTTGCTACAGCACTGGCATTAACTTTCCAGGCAGCTACTCGGCCTTCACTTGTTTCAGCTTCATCGACTTTAGTATAAGCGGCAGCATTTATAATTACTTTAACGTTAGACCAATCATAACCTTCAACAGAATGAGCATTTGTTATATCTAGCTCAGACACATCGGCTGCATGAGCTTCAGGATATTTTATCCTTAATGCCGTTCCTAGTTGACCGTTAGCACCAGTTATAAGAATTGATGAATGATCCATTAATACTCCAATGGCGTTATGTCTTTAAGCAGGGGATTTACTTTATCTTTGTCTGAAACAATTGCTTCAGTTTTGTCTATTGGCCAGTTGAGACCAAGATCGGGGTCGAACATATTAACTGCTGAGTATTTAACTTCAGGAGACCAATGCGCATTCACTAAATAAGTATAGGTGACATTCTCCTCTAGGGTTTGGTAGCCATTGGCAATTCCACGAGGTACGAAAACCGCAATTTCGGGCGTGATTTCTATAGAAAATGTCTTGCCAAAACTTGGACCTTTTCGAAGATCTGCCCAAGCTGCAAAAACTCTACCGTTAGCAAGTGAAATGAATTTCTCCCATGGCTCTGCATGTAAACCCCTTGAAGCACCTTTTTCAGCGTTAAAAGAAAAGTTATTTTGAACTATTTCAAAATGTGGAAGTCCTAGTCCTTCCATCTTAGCTTGTTGGTAGTTTTCCTTAAACCAACCCCGCTCATCTCCATGAAGTACAAGATTAACAACGAACAACCCAGGTATATCGGTCTCTTTAACAGCTAAGCTATTGCTCACTGACCCATCTCCTTATATCTCGCTTCGGTCTCTTCTTTTTGTGGCTTCCACCATGCCTCATTTTGTTTATACCAATCAATTGTGTCGCTTAGGCCAGTTTCGAAATCAGTATATTTTGGCTGCCAGTTAAGTTCGTTTCTAAGCTTTGATGAGTCTATAGCATATCTCAAGTCGTGCCCAGGCCTGTCATTAACATGATCGTAGTCGTCACTATTTTTACCCATAGTTTTCAAAATAAGTTCAACGACATCTTTATTACTTGTTTCGCCATCAGCACCAATGAGATAAGTGTCACCGACTTTACCTTTTTCCAAAATTGTTAACACGCCGGAAGAATGATCCTCGGTATGAATCCAGTCGCGAACGTTTTCACCACTACCGTATAGTTTAGGCTTTCGTCCCTCTAAAACTTCAGTAATTTGTCTTGGAATGAATTTCTCAATGTGCTGATAAGGCCCGTAATTATTAGAGCAGTTACTAATAGTTGCTTGTACGCCAAAGCTCCTAAACCATGCTCTTACTAGGTGATCGGAACCGGCTTTTGTACTGGAGTATGGGCTAGACGGATTGTAGGGTGTGTTAGGTGTAAATTTAGCCGGATCATTTAATTCCAAATCACCATATACTTCATCTGTAGATACATGATGCAATCTCTTATTGTGTTTCCTTACTGCTTCTAAAACGCGATATGTGCCAATAAGGTTTGTTTCTACGAATGGCCATGGATCATGCAACGAATTATCGTTGTGAGATTCTGCAGCAAAGTGAACAACCGCATCGCAATCGGCTACAGCATTATCTATTGCTGCTTCGTCACAAATATCTGCTTTTATCAAACTGACCCTGTCTTTATCCAGACCGGCCAAGTTCTCTTCATTGCCAGCATAGGTTAATTTATCGTAAACAATGATCTGCCAATCAGGCCGTTCTCTATAGATATGTCTGACAAAGTTTGACCCTATAAATCCTGCACCGCCAGTGACAATAATTTTCATACTCATAATCAGTATATCAGCACTTACGAAGTTATTATCTGTTTAACTTGGTCGACAAGCTTGTCTAGTTCACCAGAGTTTTTAGCCTCGGCATTTAGCCTTAAAAGAGGCTCTGTATTGCTAGGTCGAACGTTGAACCAAGACTCGTTAGGAAAGCTGACAGTTAAGCCGTCAATTAAATTAACATCTTGATCTTTGAAAGTCTCTTTAAGTTTGTCTATCATAGACTGCTTATCGTTAACTTCGAAGTTTGTTTCCTGTATCTGTACGTAGGCTTTGCGGAAAGGTGCAACTAACTCCGACAGTTTCTTATTGCTTAGACCCAATATATAGAGCCCAATAATTACTGCAATGAGACCACTATCTGCTCGATAATTATTTTTAAAGTAGTAGTGGCCACTATGTTCGGCGGCAAATAGAGCATCATACTGTTTCATGTCGTTTTTAATGAAAGAGTGACCGACTCTTGTTCGAATAACTTTGCCGCCATTTTTCTCAACGGTCTGAACGGCTATTTTACCGCAAATGATATTGAGTAAAATTGTCGAACCAGGATTATGTTTCAAGAAAAATTCTGACAGTAAACACGATAAAACGGTTGCACTAAGAGGCTCAGCGTTTTCGTCTAGTAATACGGCCCTATCTCCATCGCCATCAAAAGCTACACCAGCATCAAGTTTCTGGTCTTTAATTACTTTCTGTACATCTACTAAGTTCTTTAGCTCTAGTGGATTAGCAATGTGGTTCGGAAAAGTGCCATCTAGTTCAAAATACAATTCTTCAACTTCAAAAGGTACATATGGTTCAAGCTCAGCAAATATCTTACCGGCCATACCGTTACCAGCATCGGCAACGATCCTTAAAGGTTTTAATTTCTTGACGTTAATGAAAGAAAGAACATGCTCTATCCAACCTTCAATTACATCTTTTTCTACAAGTTTTCCTGGCGTAAGCGAAGGAGTGAAGTCATTAGCTTCTGCAAGCTCTTTGACTTCTTTAAGACCGGTATTTTCTGCCACACCCTGAGCTTGTTCCTTACAAAATTTAATACCGTTATATTCACCAGGGTTATGACTGGCTGTAACCATAACTCCACCAGCTAGGTCGTTTTTACCAACTGCGTAATAAATCATATCGCTGGTAACTTCACCGATATCCCAAACATCACGTCCTTGAGACAAGAGTCCTTCAATCAACGCATCGGCCAGCTCTTTGGAATCTGGTCTCATGTCTCGTCCAACGGCGACAGGACCTTCAGTTGGTAGCCACTGTGCAAAGGCCTTACCGATTTTGTTAGATACCTCTGGAATTAACTCTGTACCTACCTTACCCCGCACATCATAAGCTTTAAAGATTGCTTCGAGCGACATGTTCTCCTCCTTTTGCTTTATCTACATCTATTATCTTACTGATTAAATACTAAGTCTAATAATTTTGCTAAAATAAAGATAAGAATGATTGTAGTAATTATCGCCGGAGGATCAGGAAGTAGATTATGGCCTCTGTCTACACCTAACTATCCAAAACATTTACTAAAGGTTAACGGTGATAAGTTTTCATTACTACAAAACACTTACAAAAGAGCCAGGCTCTTAAGTGATGATGTCTATGTAATATCAGAAGCCAGCCACATTAAATACGTAAAAGAGCAGTTAAACGATTTAGGCGAAGATAATTTTATCGTTGAGCCTGGCAGGCGAGGGACAGCTAATTGTATTCTTTTAGCGCTGTCATACATTGCCGATAGACACCCAGACAATAACGAGCAGTCAATCGCTTTCATGCATGCCGATCACTACATAAGAGATACTTTAGGCTTCGTCGGTATTTTTAGGCTGGCCGATAAGTTGGCAATCGAACATCAAAGAATGCTCTTAGTTGGCGTTGAACCTGATCATCCTGCGACAGGGTTCGGCTATATAGAAAAAGGTGAGGCAGTCGATGACCAAGCTTTTGTAAATGAAGTAAAATCCTTCAAAGAGAAGCCAGACTATAATACAGCCAGACGCTATGTATCGAGTGGCACATACTTATGGAATGGTGGCTACTTTGTAGCTCCAATGAATGTGTTTCTTAAGACTATTTCTGAACACGCTCCAGAACTGCTCAAAAATTACGAGATTCTTAATCAAGCAAAAGGCAATGAAGACGTATATTTGGACCTTAAGCCAGAAGCAATAGATTACGCTTTAATCGAGAAAGTGCCAAACTTGCTTGTTATATCAGCGGCTTTTGACTGGATAGACCTCGGTTCCTATGCGGATCTAGCTAAAACAATTGGTGGAGACGAGCAAGGTAATTATCTTAACGGAGAAAAAATTAAGATCAGTGATGTCACGAACTCATACATTACCAACCAAGAAGATAAGCCGGTTGTGGTAATAGGTTTAGATAACGTAGTGGTAGCTAATACGCCGAAAGGTTTATTAATATCGAGAAAAGATTTATCACAAAAAGTAGGCGATATTAGTAAAGACTTTTAGTTGCCTAACGATTGTTGCCAGCGCCAAGCATCACTAAGGGCATCCTCGAGGTTTTTTTCTGAGTTCCAACCAAGCTCTTTATTAGCTTTATCGACTGACGCATAGGTACTGATTACGTCGCCATCACGTCTAGGGCCAATTTCGTAATTTAATTTCTTACCACTAACTTTTTCAAAAGCCTTAATAACTTCTAATACGCTAGAACCTTTACCTGTGCCAATATTGAAGTAATCAAAGAACTTATTTGGCTTAGTTTCTAAATAAGCCAATGCCTTAACATGTGCTTTGGCAAGGTCAACGACATGAATATAATCGCGTACACAGCTTCCGTCTGGAGTTGAATAATCATCGCCATTAACAATTAGCTTTTCTCTAATACCAGCGGCCGTCTGCGTAACGAAAGGTACTAGATTGGCTGGCACGCCAATAGGTAGCTCACCAATTAAACCAGACGGATGCGCGCCTATAGGGTTAAAGTACCTTAGAGCAAGGGCATTGAGCTTAGGACTGACAGAAATACTGTCTCTGAGAATGATTTCATCCATTTGCTTGGTTGCTCCGTAAGGAGAAGTAGCTGGCTTTACGGCGGCAGATTCCGTAACTGGCAATTTGTCTGGCTCACCATAAACCGTGCATGATGAAGAGAAGACAAAATTAATGGCATAATTGAACTTGTTAATAGTTCAAGCATGTTTATTAGTCCACTGACATTATTTTTGTAGTACTTGAGTGGTTCGCTAACTGATTCGCCAACGGCCTTGAATGCCGCAAAGTGAATAATTCCGTTTGGTTGCTCTTTCTCTATAACTTGTTTAAGCTTTTCAATGTCCTTAAAATCCTGTTCGTAACAAGTAATAGCCTGGCCAGCTAATTCATTTATTCTGTCGATAACCGAACGTTTAGAATTAGAAAAATTATCAATAATAACTGGTCTATAGCCTGCGCCGACTAACTCTACAACTGTGTGCGAACCAATGAATCCTGCACCACCCGTAACTATAACTGTTTTCATAATGTCTATTCTACAGTAACTGACTTTGCAAGGTTTCTAGGCTTATCTACATCAAGCCCTTTTTTAGTCGCTACAAAGTAAGAAAATAACTGCATCACTATGACCTGTAGTAATGGCTGAGTTTCATCTTCAGTATCTGGTATGTAGATGACATCGTCGCATATCGTTTTAATATACTTATTGCCTTTTGTAGCTATGGCGATGACCGGTCCTTTACGTGCACGTATTTCCTGTATATTTGAATAAGTCTTTTCAAGTAATGGTGAGTTTGTAGCTATTGCAAATGTCGGAAAGTTTTTATCAATCATTGCTATCGGTCCATGCTTCATTTCACCAGCTGCATAACCCTCAGCATGAATATACGATACTTCTTTAAGTTTTAGCGCTCCTTCAAAAGCTACCGGTAGGCCAGTATGGCGACCTATATATAAAAAGTCTTTGTACTTGGCATATTTCTCGGCAATCACTTGGATTTCATCCGATTGATCAAGTATTGCCTGAACTTTGTTTGGCACCTCACCGATTTCTTTTAACAAAGGTTTAAATCTCTTTGTTTGACCATTACTGAGTTTAAGGGCAATTAGCAACAGAATTGTGACCTGTGACACAAAAGCTTTGGTACTGGCAACGGCTTTTTCCGGCCCTGCATGACAGTAAACACCGGCGTCTGTCATTCTAGCTATAGTACTGCCAACAGCGTTAACAATACCGAGTCTAAGCACGCCGTAATCTTCAACTTTCTTAAGTGCAGTAATTGTGTCGGCCGTTTCTCCAGACTGAGATAATGCAATTAGACAAGTACTTCTAGAAAACGGTTCGTTTTTGTAATTAAACTCACTAGAGAGCTGTACTTCGACTGGTATGCCAGCTAGTTCCTCGATCAAGTATTCGCCAACCTGACCGGCATAGCAGGATGTTCCCATAGCGACAATAACTATCCGGTCAATGTATTTAAGTTGTTCTTCAACGCTCTCAAGACCACCGAGTTTAACAAGATTTTTACTTGGAACGGCTCTTCCAAGAGAGGCTGACATAATAGCTCCAGGGGTTTCATGAATTTCCTTGAGCATAAAATTGGGATAATCATTAAGACTTGCTGTTTCATTATCGTAATCCAGTAGCTCAATCTTAGGCTTTGTCTTCTTTTCCAATTTAAGATTGTTTATTCTTACGCCAGTTTTGGTCACGACGGCAACGTCATAATCATCTAAGTAGATTACCTTTTTGGTGTAATCCATAATGGCTGACGCGTCAGAAGCAATAAAGTTTTCATTCTCACCGACACCTATAACTAATGGACTGGAAAGGCGAGCAGCATATAAAGTTTCAGGATCGGCTGTGGATATAGCGACAACCGAATAAGCACCGCGCACATCCTTAAGCGCAGCTTCAAAAGCTGCCTCTACAGAATCTAGCTGCTTGTAGTAGTAGTCGATTAAATTTGGCAGTACTTCAGTATCGGTTTGTGAAACAAATTTGTAACCAATATTTGTAAGCTTATCTTTTAACTCACTAAAATTTTCTATGATGCCGTTATGGACTACAAAAATGGACTTAGCTTTATTGGTTTGCGGATGAGCATTCTGAACAGTTACGCCACCATGAGTTGCCCAGCGCGTATGGCCGATTGCTAAGCCGGACACAATCTTTGTTGCTTCTACGGCTTCTTTTAGACCCGCAACCCGGCCGACTTGTTTAATAAGCTCAACCTTACCATTAGATAATGCCGCTAGTCCTGAAGAATCGTAACCACGATATTCCAGAGACTCTAGTCCCTCGAGGACAACTCCAGTAGCTTCTTTGTTACCGATATAACCGATAATGCCACACATCTAAGTCTCTTTCTGATCACTCAAACATTGCTTAATATAATCACGCATTTTCTTTTTGAACTCTTCAACAGAGAAAAGCTTGGCGTGATCAACAATCGCTTCATTATTAAAGTTTTTAGTCATAGCTGTCTCTAGGGCTGTGCTTAAACTTTTAACAGTTTGCTTTTCAAATAATAGTCCAGTCTTATTAGGTATTACATAATCCAATGAACCACCCTTGCCGAATGCTATTACTGGCGTGCCGGCAGCCATAGCCTCAACCGCGACAATACCAAAGTCATCAGCGTTAGGCATAATAAAACCAAGAGCTGTCTGGAAATGACTAACTATCTCATTATCGTTAACATTGGTTAAGAAAGTTGTACTGCGTCCACCAAGCTTTTCAAGCCTTTTGTGGTCAGGCCCGTCACCAATTACAACTAATGGTACTTTTGCTTCATTACAAGCTTCAATAGCGAGGTCCATGCGTTTGTATGGCGTCTGTCTGCCTGCAGCAACAAAACCATGACGTAATTCTGTCTTACCAGTTAATTTAAAACGATCTGTTTCTACTGGCGGATATATAACGGTCGAATCCCGATTATAGTATTTCTTTATGGCCGCCTGGCTGTAAGTAGAATTAGCAATAATATAGTCAGGACGTTTACTGGCTCTTTTATCCCATTGCCGGAGTGGGCCTACGAGTAATTTAAGTCCGATCTTAGCAATATAGTTCATGCCTTTTGGAAAACCTGGATTTTCCATATACTCGTCATACCTTGCCCAATAGTAGTGAGTCGGAGCATGTAAATAGCAGATATGTACGGTCCTAGGACCTGTTTTGACGGCTTTGGCCTCAGCTCCACTCGAGGATATTACTAGATCGTATTCACTTAAGTCTAATCGACTAAAAGTCCAAGCTCTAAGAATAGGTAAAAACTTCTTTAGGCTTGTTGGCATACGTTGCAGCCAAGTTGTACGGACGTCTGCATCGTTGAACCAGTCGATCCGACTCGGATCATACTGCGAAGTATAGATAGGGGCGTCAGGGTAAAGGCGGTGCAGTTCTAAAACAACCCTTTCAGCTCCCCCAATACTGACTAGCCAATCACAAACGATAGCAACTTTCATGAACGTCCTTTATGTCTTAGTACCACCCAGAAAGTTTTAAATAATATAACGACATCACCCCAGAAAGTCCAATTCTCAACATAATATAGATCAAGCTGGCGTCTTTCTAAAAAGCTTAAATCTCTGACGCCGGATATTTGCGCGAGTCCCGTAAGCCCAGACCTAACGCTTAAAATAAGACTCTTCTTTGAATATTGATCAAGTTCATAGGCCACCAAAGCTCTTGGACCAATCAAACTAATGTCACCTTTTAGAACGTTCATTAGTTGTGGTAGTTCGTCCATGCTGTATTTGCGCATAAATCTACCTATACGTGTGATTCGCGGATCAAATTCCAGCTGGTCACCATGATCCCTATAAGACTTAATGAGGTCTTCTCGACCAAGTTTCTTGAAGGCTTCCTCAGGCTCTAAACCACTCAAGCCCATTCTGTGCGAACGAAACTTAAAGACTTTTACCTTTCGGTTATAGCGACTTAATCTTTCGTGCCTGAAGAATACAGGACCGCCGTCGCTCATCTTAATAATAATTGCAACTATTAGCATGAAAGGAGAGGCAACTATTAGCATTAAACCACCAACAATAAGATCCATAAGTCGCTTAACGACTCGTCCCCAACCAATCAAGGCTGTTTGGTGTACAGCAATAATTGGAACGTGATAAAAGAGATCGGCTTCAAGGTTGCCAACAAATATTTCGCTATTACCGGGCACAAAGCCGTAAGCTATATGGTGCTCTTGAGAATAAGTTAATATCTCGTCGTTGAGTTCAAAATCGCTGTAAAGCTCAGTCTGAATAATGCTGTTCAGCTGTTTATTCTTGAGATGCTGACAGGCTTCCTTAAATGACTTATAAACGTGATAAGAAGGCCCGTCTTTGATCGAGTGTTTAACTCCACCGACTACACCGATAACCCTTTGACCCGTTGCGGCAGTATTTTCAAGGGACTTAACCAGCCTATTAGTAGATAAGGTGTCTCCAATAATTAGGATATTGTTAATACCAATACCGTAATCGAATAACTGACGCCTGGCACCTCGAGCAAGAGTTCTAAATATAAAGACAAGCGCCAGTGTAAAGACAAAAGCATAAACCGTAACGAGCCTAGCTGGGAAAATTGTTTGGTTTGTGATGTAGCTGAAGCTAATTATGAAGAGGATACCAATAAAAGAGCCTACGATGAGTCGGCCAAGTTCATTGAAACGTTGATCATAGACCCTAGTATTGTATAAACCAAGAAGAGCGAAGATCAGTATCCAGAAAGGTAGTAGCGCAGCCAGTATAGCTATATATGCTAGAGCGTGTATATGTTGGTGTATGACGCGGTGGTTAATAGACACTCTTATTACATAAGCTAGGGTAAACGCTGCAGTTACAGCCAAGGCATCGCCTATGACCAGACAGACGTTATATACGATTGAAGCGTTATTTTTCATGCCATAATTTTAAGACAAGCTATACTAAATTGTAGCATCCGCAGCAGTTATGAGAATTTCAGCCCTAAAATATACAGTTCTAACATGGGTTTGTGCCCTAATCATGCTCATCTTCTTCATTGTGCCTTTCCAAGGGTTACTAACAGTTTGGGGCGCGCATATATTTGGCCATTACACAGCCATCAGGTTATGGGACGAAGTTATCTTAGCTCTGTCTATCATTGGCACCCTATATCTTCTTATAACCGACCACAAGATACGCTTTAACACTCTTTCCAGACGTTTAGTTTGGATAATATTCGCATACATCTTTTTAAATATTGCTTGGGGAATTATCGCTTACGAAGGACACGAGGTAACGGCTAAGGCTCTCGGTTACGGCCTGATTGTCAATTTAAGGTATCCAATATTCTTCTTAATTACCTGGTCGATAACGCTAAGGATGTCCAGGTTGCATGCGCATTGGCAAAAGCTTGTTATCTGGCCGGCTATCGTAGTTATTGTGATCGGTCTACTTGAAATATTTATATTACCCAAAGACATCCTTAAACACTTTGGCTATGGCCCAAATACGATACCTGTTATGGAGACTATTAATAACAATAAAAACTATCTTCGTTTTCCATCTACGCTCCGAGGAGCAAATCCGCTTGGAGCTTATCTCATTATCCCCATTAGTGTCATGACAGTATTAATAACCAGGAATAAGCGTAATTGGCAGAGAATACTATTTCTAGTAGGTGCAGCAATAGTTCTGTTTTACACCTTCTCTCGCAGCGCATGGCTAGGTGCAATACTAAGCATGGTCATAATCTACTTCACAGGCAAAATAGACAAGAAGCACCAACGTATACTTACGGCAGCTGGCGGAATCTTAGTCCTTGGTCTAATAATCTTAGGCTTAGTCTTTCATAACAATACGCGTTTTCAGAACTTTGTTCTCCACACTCAGTCTCATTCAGCGGTTCAATCAACTTCTGACGGTGATCACATATCTGCCTTTAAATACGGTTTGCACCAGGTTGTACATGCGCCACTAGGCCGAGGACCGGGTACGGCAGGACCAGCAAGTCTGTATAACAATAATAAACCTAGAATTGCCGAAGATTACTTTATTCAGATTGGTCAAGAACTTGGCTGGCTGGGCCTAATTCTATTTCTTCTTATTAACGTTGGCGTTGGTTACTTATTGTGGCTTAGGCGTGATGATCCACTGGCCTTAAGTTTGTTTGCTAGCCTTATAGGAATAACGCTAGTTAACTTACTTCTTTATGCCTGGTCAGATGACACGCTTTCATATATATGGTGGGGCCTCGCTGGCATTGCAATGGTTCCGGACATGAGACTTAAGAACTTGAAGGCCGAAGAGGCAGAAGACAAGAATAAAGAATAGGCTATGTCTAAAGCTTTTAAAAAAATATCTAAAGACAAACGAACGCAGTTTCTTAAGTATATGGCTGGAGGTAGCCTATACTTCTGGGTCGGTTATGCCGTCTTTGCAATCTGTTATTCAGGCCTACACATTTACTGGCTTTGGTCGAAAATGGCTGCTGATGCAATAGGCTGGAGCCTTAACTATTTTGTCCAACGCTACTGGGCCTTTAATAGCGATCACCTAAAATTAAGCGAAATGCAGCACGTTGGCCGCTATGTCTCTATTGAATCAATTGGTTTTGTACTAGACTACGCGATTATTGCTGGACTAAGGGCAATTGGTATAACGCCGTATATAGGGTTCTTTATCTCCGCCGGTTTCTTTACTATCTGGAGTTTCTTTTGGTACAAATATTGGGTTTTCCCAGAACAAAAAAAAGTGGCATAATGTAGTTATGAACGAAAGTCAAACAAGCCCAAAAGTAATACGACCAACAAGAAAGCAGAAGGCCTTACTAGATTACGTAGGCACCTTTATTGCAGAGAATGGCTATAGCCCAAGCTACAGGGAGATACAAGCAGGTATGAACTACGGCTCTCTAGCAAGTGTTGCTATTCATGTAGATAATTTAATCAAGCGTGGACATTTAATAAAACGAGGTAAATCAGCCCGTTCTTTAGAATTAACTCATTCAGTCGAACCGACTAAAATAACTTCAAACCAGGTTTTACCAAGCGAAGAGAAGTGGCTAGTAGAGAAGGTTGAACACGCTTTTGGTCAAGTTGAAGCCGAAGCCAGCAGTATTGCCGAATCAAGTTTTGATCATCTTTTTGTTCTCGTAGGGGCTCTTAGAATACTTGGCCTAGAAGGAGCCGCCCAAAGCTTTATGCCCAGGTTAACCGCTCTGAAAGAAAAAACCACTAGTTAGCAGTTTGAGGTAATTAATACTATATCTAGTGTCTAGCCATAATGCTAAAGTACTATATACATTAACAACATATGCTGGAAATAGGGTGAAATTCCCATACTGTGCCGCAACGGTTAAAGTCCGATACAGCGTAATAAAGTCTCTCGTACAAGAGCATTAAACTTAAATAGTTTATCCTCAAGTCCGAAAAGACGAAATGAGGATAAATCTAAATGGAATTGGCCGAGCAGCCAGAAGACGAGGAAAGACAAAAAAGCTTTGACGTAACAGCTAGCGTTAAGCTGTTTAAGCACGATCTGGACAATTTTGGTGAAGTCAAAAACCTTACCAAGGAACGCGTTTATGATGAAGAGTTTAGCCGGTTAGCAGAAGCCGTCGATAGAGCAGCCCGCACGAGTTTCGTACTTGGCCGACAAAAGGATCGGTTAGTTTATTTTGATAGAGGTAATTGGAGACCATACACCGGAGCTCTAATTACTGGACTGAATGTTGCAAAGAATGAAGCCGAACAAGATCCTAGACGCGATTTTTTAGCGGACAGAGCCGCCGATGATTTAATAAATGGCTACAAGCTTGAAGGTTTAAAATCCGGGCAGCAGCATGCTTGGTACTCTCCTTATCCTAAAGAGCAGGAAATTCTTCATGGCAAACAATTTGTAAAATCTTGCGGTTTTATACCAGATCGTCAAATGGGATTTTTGTATCACGCTTCATGCCAAGAAGATGGCTCTGTCGTACTTGAATCGCAAACAGTAGACCGTAGCGATGAAGAGGCGTTTGAGTACGTTATGAAGACGGTCGAATATGATCCCGAGATAAGTCTTGATGCTATGACAGCCAATTTTGACTTTGCACTTATGAATAAACACGGCGGCTACTTTTTTGCTGGAAGGAGAGACTCTGAACAAGCAGAGAATGCTTGGTTAACTATCCAAACGCACCGTGATTTAATCGAGCATCACTTGAGCGAACTAGAGAGAATTGCTTCTCTAGATATTCCTGAAGATGAATTGGAATATATAACTAAACAACATACCTATCGTGTTTGGGCTACATTTAAGAAGCGTATTGATGGGCAAAGTAATTTCGCTATATCTGATAGCTCAATTGCCAATGATCCGGGATCTAGTAAAGAAACACTTTACCAAGAAATGCAACAGGCCTACGATGAATTTGCGCTTAAGGGAGAAGCGATGATTGGCTGTGGCGGCGCAATAGAGGCTTCAAAAACTGCCAAGGACATGTTTGATTCAATTTTTGGAAATAAATTGCCGAATAAATATGACTTTAACAGAAAAATGTTTTGTAATGTTTGCCAGGCACCTCCAGATAAAGGTGAGCTCAAGAAAGAGTGCGGACCGTGCGGACTATGCCGGGATTGTGATAAAAAAGCCCGCATATCAAGCTTATAAAAAGGCTTATAATATAAGTATGGATGAGTTGAACCAACAACCCGTTGAAGAGCTTGACCCGTATAAAGAAATGGTCAAACAGAAGTCGACATATCTTTTTTGTGATGCCTGTGGCTTTTATCCTATAGAACCTGTCCATGGCCATTTTATTTGCCCAAGCTGCTACATGCAGACTCGATGCTGTGAAGGGGCGCCTCAGGATGTTTAAAAGTAAGCGTATCGGCATATACAGTGGAACTTTTGATCCTGTACATACAGGACATATAACTTTTGCGCTGCAGTCCCTAGCTTCAAGCAACCTAGACGAAGTATATTTTCTGCCTGAGAGGCGTCCTAGAAACAAAGCCCAGGTTGAACACTTTGCCCATAGAGTTGCTATGCTAAAGCAAGCTATAAAGCCGCACCCACAGTTTAAAGTTCTTGAACTTGTAGATATTAGTTTTAGCATCGAGAGAACTTTGCCAAAACTACAAACACTTTTTGCAGGTGATCAGCTGGTCTTTTTAGTCGGATCAGATGTTGTGCCTAAAATTATGAATTGGCCAAACGTTAGTCGATTACTTAAGTCTTCAGAATTAGTGGTTGGGTTTAGGTCTGGCGGTTCTTTAGATACAATAAAACAGTCAATCAAGGATTTACCAATATCTCCCAAGAACGTAACTTACATAAACAGTTATGCCCCAAGTGTTTCTTCTGCAAAAGTCAAAGAAGGTTTACGCAGTCAACGTAGAGTTGCTGGAATATTAAAAAGCGTTGAGCGTTACAGCAATCGAAACTGGCTTTATATCTCCTTAGCCATTGACAAACCTTAAGCGTATTGATAGGATAGACCTTATCCCAAATGGCAAAATAAGCCATAAAGAGACAAAAATATAAAAAGTGTGAATAGGGACGGTAGTTTACTTTAAAAGCTTCGGCTAAGTATTAATTTTCTATTTACCGCGAAACAAAAGGTGAGTTAAAAGGTGTCGGTCAAAATCAAGGTTATTAAGCAAAGCCCGCAACGTATCGAAGTAAAAGTTAGACGTCCGAAGTGGCGTGAGTACTTATACTACTAAGACTTGGCTGCAGGAGTAGAAGCGGAAGCCGTTTTTTGTTTGATAGCTGTATTAATCAGACTTTGGAAAGCACTGACTGAATTAGCTGGTGAAACTTTCTTACCGTCTAGATAGAAGGTTGGGGTAGCATCAATACCCAACTTATTGCCCTTATCTAAATCATTGTTGATCAGATCATTCACCTTGTCTGAGTTGTAATCAGTATTAAACTGCTTAACATTAAGTTTAAGCTCCTTTGCGTATGCGTCGAAGTAAGTCAATGGTGTAGAGGCACCAACCCAGGTAGCTTCCTGCTCATTACTATCATAGTAAATCTGGTTTTGCTGATACAAAAGATCATGCATCTGCCAGAATTGACCCTGCAAGTTAGCGGCTTCTGCTGCTCGTGCGCCAGCAAAGGCATTAGGGTGAATAGATTCAAGAGGGAAGTTAACGAACTGGAAAGTTATTTGTGAGTTATATTCAGCCTCTATTTGCTTAACCGTCGAATAATACTCGCCACAATATGGACATTCATAGTCACCATATTCCACTAATTTGACTCCGTCACTGCCTTGTCCTTCGACATGGCTGGTTGTTGCTGAGGTGTCGCCAGAACCGGATTTACTCGACTTGTGATTGGCAATTGCAAAAATACCTACAAAGACAATGATCACGGCCACTATGACAGCTAAAAATTGCTTGGACATAAACTTGTTAAACTCCCTTGTTGATTATACTTACAATAGTATAGCGTAAATTCTTTGTTCTGTGTCTGTATTAGTATAATCTAAGTAAATATGGATAACGACCTTACTCTCGGCATTATATTCTTGGCTTTGAGCACAATCGGCGTAGTTCTTAAGAAAACATACTTTCAAGTACCCGTGAAAGAATTAAAAAAGCGGGCTAAAACTAAAGACGAAGACGCCAAAGTTTTATATAAAGCCGTGGCTTACGGAACAAGTCTTAAGGTTTTACTTTGGATATACATAGCCCTAACCGCAGCAGCCAGCTTTGTTTTATTTGCTAAAGCCCTGGATGTATTTTTCGGACTAATCTTAATCGCTATTTTAATGTACCTAATATTTTCATTGCTGCCTGTAAGCACGAGTGGCAGTTTCGGTATGCAAATAACTAAATTAACGACGCCAGTAATTGTATGGCTACTAAATTATCTTCACCCGGTTTTTGCATTCGCCAGCAAAAAAGTTGAACGTATATACGCAAGCAGTGAACATACTGGAATCTATGACGTACATGACGTACTTGATCTATTAGATAGACAAAAACGTCAACGAGATAGTCGTTTATCTATTGAACAACTTGAAATTATTAAGCGGGCAAGTATGTTCGGCAATAAGATTGTCAGTGACGTTTTAATTCCTAGAAAAGAAGTTAAAACTATTCTTGCCAGCGACACAATTGGACCAATATTAATAAACGAGCTACACGAAAATGCGCAGACCTATGTTCTCGTAAAAGAAACAAACAAAGGAATACCGATAGGTAGCCTGGCTTTCAAAGATCTTGACCTAAAAAGCAAAGGTGAAATTCGAAACGTCATGAACGAGACGCTTTACTATCTCAACGAGAACGATAGTTTGAGCGAGGCTTTGCATGCTTTCTTTGTCACTAACGAGCCGCTCTTTACTGTTGTTAATGGCTTTGAAGAATATGTCGGCATAGTTACTATTGAGGCTATCATAACCGAGTTGCTTGGCCACGTACCTGGCAGTGAATTTGAAGCTTATACTGACGCTGCTGCTGTAGCTAAGAAGTATCAAGAACTTATTGAAGAAATTGAAATCGTGGAACAATCTGTTAAAACAGATGAGTAAGTGTTAAAATAGCTAAAATATGCATTGTTTAACCGCTATATATAACTACAATCTGCAGACCGGCCTGAATCGTTAGCCGGCGATTTAGCAAGCGTTATTCGGTCCTAACCAAGGCTTAACAATAAGCTAAACTAGCAAGGAGATAATTACCCCGATGAGAATACTTAGTGATGAAGTCAAAAACCATGAAGGCGAAGAAATTCGCATAGAAGGTTGGTTGCATAAAAAGAGAATGCTTGGGGGTCTTAACTTTATTAACGTTAGAGACCGAAAAGGTCTTGTCCAAGTAGTCATTGATGACAAAGACGAAACCGAAAAACTTAGAGGTCTGCAAATAGGCACGGTCCTGGCTGTAAACGGCAAAGTAGTTAAGGAAGAACGAGCTCCTGGTGGCGCTGAATTACATGAAGCCAAGTTAGAAATACTCGTACCAGTAACTGATGAACCACCGATTGAAATAGATAAGCCGCTAAGCCACAAGCCAGACAACCTTGACACCCTATTCGACAACCGTGTGATTGGTTTGCGTAACCTGCAGGAGCAAACCATCTTCAAAGTCCAGGCCAAAGTCCTAGAGGCAGCTCGCGATTACTTCATCCAAAATGGCTTTACCGAAATGAATACACCTAAACTGCTAGCCGAGGCCACAGAAGGCGGTGCCGAAGTCTTCAAGCTCGACTACTTCGGCAAAGAAGCTACCTTGGCTCAATCGGCCCAATTTTACAAACAAATGATGGTAGGCGTTTTCGAGCGCGTTTTCGAGACCAACCCGACTTATCGCGCCGAGCCCAGTGCAACCACTCGACATATGACGGAGTACATTACCATCGATGCCGAGATGGGCTTTATCGAGTTCGATGATCTATTAAAGTTCGCCAGCGGATTTTTAAACTACATAGTTGACCGTGTTTGGGAATCATACGGTGACGAGCTCAAGAAGTGGAATGCGCAAAAGCCAGTGCTAGCTAAAGATTTTCCGCGCTTAACCATGAAGGAAGTTCACGAGCTTTATAGTAAGTCCAACAAAGTCGATACAACTAAAGAAGACGATTTGTCGCCAGATGAAGAAAAATGGATCTGCGAGTACAGCAAGAAAAATCTAGGTAGCGAAGCTGTTTTTGTGACCGAGTGGTCCAGTGCAAGCAAGACATTTAAGTTTTATCACCGTAAGAATGCTGAAAATCCAGAACTGGCTGACCGCGCTGATCTTCTGTTCAAGGGCGTTGAAATTGCCACTGTGCCGATGCGTGAGCATCGCTATGATGTTCTGGTTGATCAGCTGGTTAATATTGCAGGCGGCGACCCAAACCATCCCGGCTACAAACATTATTTAGCAGCTTTCAAATACGGTCTGCCGCCACATGGTGGTTTTGGCTGGGGCATGGAACGCACCGTTCAAAAACTTATTGGCTTAAACAATGTTAAAGAAGCCACGCTATTTCCACGAGATATTAATAGACTAGCTCCTTAAGCTCTCTCTACTTTTAAGCCTTACAATCTTCATAATACCGTCTGTATGAAGTTCGCCGCGCCAGGTTCTGTTAATTAGTTTGTAAGGATTTCCGAGCTTTATTTTGTCCGTCTTTTCTATTAGGCCTTTGTCTTCCAGTCCTGAAACGATTAGTTCACGTTCCTGATTTGTATCAGGGTGAACCATGTGTGTAATTTGCCAGTTATGTCTGATTGGTCTTACACCACTATCCAGCGAAGCAGCGCCTACCCATAAAAGTTCATCGTCTTGAACGTGTGCTTTTCTGTGTCGCCAATCTATATTGTGCGCGGCCATTGGCGTGCCTTTGCTAAACGTCGTCGCCCAAAACCGAACATGGTGACGATTACGGGTAGAACCATTAACTGGTATCTCAAATGCCAGATCCTGTTTACGGCCAAACATGTATAGGCTACTCATTGGTCCGGTTAAATATTGTCGACCAAAGACAACGCTTAAAAACTGTTTAATCATATTTTGAATGCTGTATGGGTCGGCCATATACCAGCCAGAGTTTTGCATTGCTTCAATGATGCTAAGCCGCGTTCCGACAAGTCCTATGTTCAGAGGATCTGAAGCAAAGCCGTCTGGAGTAATGCAGTAAAGCGGTAGATGATTAGCCGGCCAGATAATTCTCCAAAGCCTGATTATAGATGGTAGCAGGACATAGGCTGCCAACATGTAGCTAGCTATAATCCCAAGCGCTACCGGAAGGCGCCTATCAAAAAAGGGCAGAGTATATTGTACCGATACATAGGCAATAACTATTCCAGGTGTAAAAACTGCCAGCCTTTTTATGTTTCTAATAAATATTTTGAACATGATAACCCTAAAAGCTTAAACCATTACGTAAGCTATTAAAACTACATAAGTCTACTGTGATAAAATGCTAATGCTATGGAAAATCAACCTGAAGTAAATCAACAACAGCCCGAACCGGTGGCATCCCCACCAACCGATCCAATGCTAGTTCCTGATAATTCAGGCGGTAATCAGCAGCAAGAACAAGCTACGCAACCAACACCAACTGAAGCAGCACCTGTCCCGCAGGAAGAGCAACAGCCTGTGCCAGAAGTGTCCGAACAACCCGCGCAAACCCCAGAGCAATCGCCACAAGCCGAGCAAGTTCAACAGGAGCAACAGCCTGAACAATCTGAGCCAACCAGAGATGTCGAGAAGCCTAAGAGTCCTGAATCACCGCTTCCAGTTGAGCAGGATAATCCAAAGCCAAAGAATCATGTAAAGACAGCTATATTCGCAACCGTTATTATTGTTATCTGTTTAGCAGCTTTGGCTGTCTATGCTTACACAAAGAGCAACAACTCTTAAAGAAGTCATCTATTCCAAAAACTCGTTATTTAATGTATAAAGTCTTTTGACAATGCTTAGTGATACATTTAAGGACTTAGACAAGCCAGGTGCCATTGGAGTTATACCAACGGACACGGTTTATGGTTTGGTTGCCAGGGCCAGCGATGAGCCAGCGGTTGAGCGTCTCTATCGTCTTAAGGATAGAGAAAACAAACCGGGAACCATAATTGCTGCTAGTATTGAGCAACTAGAAGAACTTGGTTTAAAAAGACGCTATTTAACTGCAGTAGAACAATTTTGGCCAGGTGCTATTAGCGTTATTATTCCAACTTCTGATCCTAAGCTTAATTATCTTAGCCAAGGAAAGTACAGCTTGGCAGTTCGTATTCCGAATAAACCAGACCTAACTGAATTACTTAATAAAACTGGACCACTTGTTACTAGCAGTGCCAATGCACCGGGAAAGCCAACTTCAGTTAATCTTGATGAGGCAAAGTTATATTTTGGTGAGAAAGTAGACTTTTATGTAGATGGGGGAGACTTATCCGGTAATCAGCCTTCTACTATCGTCAGGGTAATCGATGATGCCGTCGAAGTAATTAGGCAGGGTGCAGTTAAAATAGATCATAATGATAAAATATAGTCTATGAACTTCAGTGAATATCAAAAGAGAGCACTTTCAACAGTTATTACTACGAGTGATGAGCTTAAAGATACCCTACATTGGGTACTAGGAATAAATGGTGAAGCAGGCGAGGTTGCCGAGAAGGTAAAAAAGATTATACGTGATAAAAATGGTGTAATCAGCGACGAGGATAAGAAAGAACTAGCTAAAGAACTAGGCGATGTACTGTGGTATTTAGCCGTCTTTGCTCACCAACTTGGCTTCTCACTGGAAGAAGTAGCCGAGTGGAATCTCGATAAGCTTAGCAGTCGTAAGGCCCGCGGTGTACTTGGTGGTTCCGGAGACAACCGCTAAAGTTTCAGGCGAACTCTTGTCTTAGCCAGTCATCCAAAGAGCCTCCACCACCTCCAGCCATGCAAACTACCATATCGCCATCTGACAAATGCTGTTCAATCACGTGCTTGAGATCGTTATCTCTTTCCATCGCTTGTGCAATTGACGGATCATCCAGATGGTCTAGCAGCTCCGAAGGTGGAATAATTCTTTGTGACTTATCTTCTCGAGCTAGGTAACTTGGTATCCAGTACAGTTTATCCGCATCTTTAAAACAGTCTTTATACTCGTCAATGATGTAGTGCTGCCTTCTATTGGTTAGAGGTTCGTAAACTACCACAAGCTTTTGGTTCTGCTCGATTGCCATCTCTTTTGCTACACTCATTGCTCCTCTAATCTTCTCTGGCGTGTGCGCGTAGTCGCTGTATAGGCTGGGTGCGATCATTTCCATGCGCCGGCTCAGTCCAGGAAAACGGTTCATTGTCTGTCGTAGGCTCTCTAAAGGCTCCTCCGTAAGGTTATGCACGGACGTTATAGCTAACCAGGCATCTAAGCGGTTATATAGACCCTTAAGCTCAATTTTTTCTACATGAGGATCATTGCTTGATAGTACGTTTAGGCCTGAGTCTGATTGCAGATCAAGATCTAAGTATTCAGCGTCTTCCTGCCAGATATAACTCTTGTCAGACTGACTTAAGAACTCTTTAAATGCTTCCTGGTAATCTTCCCTTGAAGTAAATATCTCATGATGATCCCAACTAACACCACTAATTAAACTAAGACTGGGGCTAAAGGCAAGGAAGTTTCGATCGAATTCATCTGCTTCGTAGATAAAGTATTCACTTTTATCATCAAACTCTCCCATATCTGCAAAACTGGTTTTAGCCGGTAAGAGATAACTAATAGGCAATCCAAGTTTCTTAAACAAGTAAGTTACCATGGCAGTCGTTGTAGTTTTACCATGCGTACCGGCGATTGCGACTAGTTTAAGCTTCTTATCATCCAATATCTGGTTAAGTAGCTCATCTCTTTTACTTACCTTAATAGCCTCGTTTTGACAGAATATAAGTTCTGGTGGGTTAGGATTTTCTAGAGTTAGAGCCGAGGTATAGACAAACCAGTCAATCGGTGACTCATCGTGAACTTTGGCTATAGCTTCCTCACTTTGACCTATATGAATATTTGAAATACCATGTTTTTTTAAGTAATCAATATAACTTGAATCCTGTTTGTCCGATCCTGAAACGGTGTAGCCTGCCTGAGAGGCAACCTGTGCAAGCGGGCCAATGCCTGCTCCGCCAATGCCTGAAAAATAGATATGCATAGTTAATAGGGTACAGGCTTAAGCGTATTTACGTCCAGCTACTATATAATCTAAGTACGAGATAAAGATGAATAACCATAAACTACATAAAGCCGCTAAAAATATTCACCACGTAAAACCAACCTACATTCTAGGTGTAGCCATTCTTAGCACGGTTGTCTGTGTCTTTGCGCTCAGAGCAAACAATGAGCACATGATAAAACTAAGAGACAATGTCTATACTGCCGATAAAAATAATACTAATGTAACTGAGTCCTTACAGAGCTTGCAGGCTTACGTAACTACCCACATGAATACCAATTTAAGTAGTGGTAAAGGGTCGGTTTATCCTCCAATAGAATTAAAATATACATACCAACGTTTGCTAGACACTGAAAGTTCGACCGCAGCTGCTAGTAATAACGATCTGTACACCGAAGCCCAAACTTATTGCCAGCAGGCCGTACCAAGTGGTTTCTCGGGTAGATACCGTGTTCCATGTATCGAACAGTATGTTCAAACTCACGATACTAGCCTTGCGACAGTACCTACAGCACTATATGAGTTTGATTTTGTTAGTCCCTCATGGTCACCAGATCTAGCTGGCTGGAGCATGTTCGTCGCTATAATATCCTGGATATTCTTCGTCTTAACTCTTATTGTTCAACAAATTTATAAGCATATTGATAGATCTAGTTAGTCTAAAAAAATAAGAGGCTTTAGTTTAAGCCCCTTATTTTTAGTTAGCCATTAGGCTAGATTAGTTACTACTAGGGAGTAGTAGGCTTTGTAGCAGGGGTACTTGTAGTAGATGTTCCGGTGGTACTAGTAGTACCTGTGCCAGTTGTGCTGCTATTGTTAGCGTTTTGGACAGCGCTACTAGTGCTACTGCTGCTAGAGCTTTGATCTGTACAAGACTGACCGTTTGGATGCTCTTTCTCCCAAGTGGCTACGGCTTTAGCGACTTGACCGTTACTTTGCAAGTTTTCCCAGAATGTAACTTGGGCTCTATTAATCACCATTTGGTCATATGGCATGTGTAATTCACAACCTAACTTAACAAGTGTTACGTTAGAGCTTGAAGAACTGGTAGATGTTGCACTACTGCCTGAGCTACTGTTTGATTGTAGGTAGAAAATGTTAGTTAAAACAAAGAAGTTGTTATTAAGTTCATTAATACTACCGAAGTAAACTTGTCCAGTGTTTAAGAAAACCGCTTGAAGCTTATTGCCTTTAATATAGCTGCTCTCGGTATCTTTTGTATTTGTGTTGTTTGCATAAAGCAAAAGAGTTATGCCTATTAGCAGCACAACTATTGCTAGAACAGCAGCGACTACACCAACTCGATATAATTTGTATGAATTAAATCCATTACCTTTGGAAGCTGGCCTAGGTTGTTTTTCGGGTGCAGGATGATTTCCTACTGGTTGAGGGGTTCCTGGATGAGGACTCCCTGGATGAGGGTTACGACTCATAATGTCCATAATTCTTATACTCCACCTGTTTATTACTGTTATGGTTACTGACTCAGTGTAATGCATTTTAACCACTGAATGCAAGACATTTGCGCTTAGCTATACAGTGCTTATTAATTGACTTTATACAGGTTGGATGATGTTAGCATTACATACTTTATCTTTGAAAAGGGTTGACAAACAAAAACTCAACAGAGTATGTTAGGGGTACATTACTAAAGGTAAGAGAAAGAGGGAGTCTAACTATGGCCTATAAGCACACGAACTCAAAAGGTGTAACATACTACTTAAACTCAAAGGACGTTACATTACGCGGTGGTAAGCAGCAGACAATTTATTATTTCAGCAAGGATGAAAGACCAGAAGCAACTGATCTACCATCAGGAATGGAAGTTAACGAGAATCCTCGTAACGGTTTCCTAACTGTTAAGCGCAAATAATTAGATCAGTCTAAAAGACCTAGATAAATACCCGGGTTATCTTAATACCCGGGTATTTTAATTGTTAAAGCAATTTAGACATTAATCCTGAGCCCTGTTATATTAGATTTACTATATGGCGGACATAATTGTGAAAGTTAAGGGATTAAAAAAGTCTTACGGCAACAAGCCCGCCGTTAATGGCATATCTTTTGATGTAAAAAAAGGTGAGATATTTGGTATTTTAGGCCCTAACGGCGCTGGCAAAACAACCACTCTTGAAATGATCGAGGGCATGCGGGAAATAGACGGTGGCAGCATCATTATAGATGGGATTGATGTCGCCAAAAATCCTAGAGATGTTAAATATATTATTGGTGTCCAACCACAAGCAGCTGCCTTCCAAGACAAACAAAGATTAACTGAAATTATTGAAATGTTTGCTGCGGCTTATGGCGAAAGGGTTGATGCTATTTCGTTTCTAGACGAAGTTCAGCTAAGTGATCACGCAAGTAATTTTGTTGAAGAATTATCCGGTGGTCAAAAGCAACGCTTAAGCATCGCTGCGGCCCTCGTCCATAGTCCTAAAGTATTTTTCCTAGACGAGCCAACAACAGGGCTTGACCCACAAGCTAGACGTAATCTATGGGAACTTGTTCAGTACGTTAGAGACAAAGGTGTAACCGTTATTATGACCACGCACTATATGGAAGAAGCCCAGCTTTTATGTGACCGCGTTGCGATCATGGACAGCGGCAAAATTATTAGCCTGGATACGCCTAAGAATCTAATACAGCAGTTGCTAAAACGTGGATTTACAAAGAAGCAAGCAGTTGAGAAAGCCGATCTTGAAGACGTCTTTATTGATCTGACAGGGAAGGCACTCAGGGACTAATCTATGAGTATAATTTTAATACTTGTCGCTATTGCGCTGATTGTCCGTATAGCAATGTATTTTGGTTTCATTAAAGTTAAAGGCGACAATAAGAAACCTATCACAAAAAAGAAAGATCCTAAGGCAAAGACTGAAATAGGGGTCAGAACAGACGTAGATAGCCGTTCTCTTAAGAAGCAGTTATTTACGGTTATGGTCTTTACGAAACTTAATACCAAACGCTTTTTTAGAGATAGATTAGCCCAGTTCTTTAGCATCTTATTCCCACTAATATTCTTATTTGTTTTTGGCAGCCTAAGCAAAGGTGGCAGCAGCGTATCATTTAACGTGGCTATTATTAATCATTCACAATCATCGTTTGCTAAAAGTTTTGTTAAAGAGCTAGATAACAGCAAAATATTCAAAGTAAATAAGAACACAACAACACTTAGCGAGGCCCAAAGCAAGCTTACTAAGAGCCAAATTGATGGAATTATAGTATTGCCTTCCAACTTTGGAGCAAATATGCCAGGTCAAAGCTATCCATCGGGACAAGCCAAGGTCCTTTACTCTGAGAACAGCAACGATACGGGCAGCACTTTAACTACGGTCCTAACAAGCGAATTTAAGTCGGTTAACGCGCGTTACGTTAACACTACTCAACCATTCACCGCTACAGGTGAGGTTGTTAAGCACAAGAGCCTGACTTCGTTCGACTATACTTTCTCTGGCCTACTAGGGTTCTCAATTATTGGCCTAGGTATCTTTGGGCCGGTTAATGTTTTCCCAGAGCTTAAAAAACAAGGCGTATTAAGGCGTCTTCACACTACGCCACTTAGAGTCTGGCAGTTTTTCCTGTCTACTATGCTAGGCCAGGCAATCACAGGGGCTATAGCCATTACAATACAGTTCATAGTTGCAATAGAAGTATTCAATCTAAAAGTTGATGGTAATTACTTTGATATAGCTATCTTCATAATCCTTGGCATATTTATGATACTGGGCTTGGGACTAGCAATTGGTGGCTGGGCGAAAAACGAAAGACAAGCTGCTCCCCTAAGTAATATTGTGGTCTTTCCCATGCTCTTCTTATCCGGTACTTTCTTCCCAAGGTACATAATGCCCGAATGGCTGCAAAAAGTTACTAATTTCCTTCCACTAACACCTGTAATTGATGGCTTACGTCTGCTAACTACAGAAGGCAAGAACCTAACGCAAGTTGGCCCACAACTTGGTCTAATGGCGGCTTGGTTTGTTATTATTTACGCTATCGCTTTCCGTGTCTTCAAATGGGAGTAGATTAGCACTAGCACTACGTAATTAGCTCAAGACCTTTGCAACATTTCAGAAGGAGTTCTGTACTGTATTCCTGAGTGTAGTCTTTCTTGGTTGTAGTAGGCAAGATATTCAAATAACTGTTGGTCAATAGCCTCTGGCTTT
>Ga0302309_10000123_pt1 | contig 106905 bp, 82 predicted proteins | sample III_Palsa_N1_1_FD_200453 | JGI IMG/M metagenome (GOLD analysis project Ga0302309, IMG submission 200453) | Peat permafrost microbial communities from Stordalen Mire near Abisko, Sweden - III_Palsa_N1_1 | ecosystem: Environmental > Terrestrial > Soil > Palsa > Peat permafrost | place: Sweden...
ACCCAGCGGCAAAAAGCGGTCGCTATCTATCACTCCCACAGCACTTTTAAGCGCATGCGCATTGCGCGAGGTAGCAGCAACGCGGTAGCCATTATCGAGCAATTTCTTTACCAGCGTTAAGCCCAACCCCTGGGAAGCACCGGTTACGTACCATACTTTTGAAGTGTTCATGATATCAAACTATTAAGTGTAAAGACAATACTTTTAGTAGTAAGGGTTTTATGCTTTTAAATTATCGAAATAAGCAGTTGTTTCTTCAATTAAAGACCGCATCAGTTCTTTAGCTTTTGTATGATGCAATATCGGCGCTATTTGTCCACCCCAAAACAATACCATGTCATTTTTTTGCTGTTCCAGCGAAGCTTTGCGGAGCGGCGACATAAACGTGGTTTGCAACGGGAACGGGAGAAATGCTTTTTCTTTTCCTACCAGTTCTTTTGCTATTCGTGTGGTTAATCCCCGGCCCAGCCTACCGGTAAAGGCACGCGATAATGTGCTATATTTTGCAGCATCAGAAAACAGCATCTGCTTGTGGATCGGCAGGGCATTAGATTCATCGGTAGCCAAAAAAGCGGTGCCTATTTGTGCCGCGCTTGCACCTAATGCTAAAGCTGCCGCGACACCTTTACCGTTGGCTATGCCACCTGCGGCTATTACCGGCACTTTTACCTTTTCCGTGATTAGCTGCAGCAATACAAAAGTACCCGTGGTTGATGATTCGGCCGATGCCAGGAATGATGGGCGATGCCCGCCTGCCTCAAAGCCTGAAGCAATGATCATATCCACACCCGAATTCTCCAGCAGGATAGCTTCATCCAGCGTTGTAGCTGCACCAACAGTTTTTATACCCAGTCTGCGGCATTGCTCCAATACATCAACGGGCAAGGTCCCAAACATAAAGCTGAATACTTTTGGCTTGATATCGAATATCGCCTGCAACTGATTTTCAAATCTTGATTTAAACGGCGCAGGTTTTTCAGGCAAGGGAATCCCAACTTCGTCAAAATAAGGCTTGAATAATTGTTTTGCCTGTTCGTATTGCTCATCGGTTATAGTACCGTCTACCGCATCGGTATCCGAAACCCACAGGTTAATGTTATAAGGCTTATTAGTGGCGGCTTTGATCTGTTTATCAATATCAACAATTTCCTGCGGATTGAGCGTGTAAGCACCGTATCCGCCAAGGCCGCCCGCGTTTGATACCGTTGCCACCAATTCAACCGACGAAAGATTGCCGCCAAAAGGTCCCTGCATTATCGGGTATTGGATCCCCAGCATTTCTGTTGCTTTTGTATTATACCACATGGTAAGTTTTACTTGTTTACGTTGCGCATTATTTACGGAGAAGTGGTGCCGGTTATTCGATGAAATACCTGGCACCACTTATATATTTAATTATCCAGTGTAGTTAAGAAAACGACTTCCAGCTTGTCATCTTCAATCCTGCCTTTTAACAATTCTAAATACCTTTCGGTATAGTCGTATGCTTTATGCTGCTGGAAAGCCTCCTCACTTTGATAAATCTCATAGAAAAAGATCGTTTGAGGCGAATCATTCCTGGTATGGATCAGAAATAATTCAGAACCTGTTTCCTTACGGGTTTCAGTGGCCAGTGCAATCGTAGCCTTTTTGAGCTCCTCTTCAAAACCTGGAATTATTTTGAAATTGGCAGTTAATATGAATTTTTCCATGGCTAATATTATTTAAGCTGATTTTCTATTTATTATTACCGCTGTTTTACTCAACATCGCTGATCATTTTATTTACGATGAGCCACTTACCATCAATTTTATGAAAAGATAGAAACTCATGATAATTAAACTCATACATTTTCACCTTCACCTCAGCTATCCCTATGGACTGCACCACTTTGATAGAAATAATATCCCCCTTAAATGGTTTGCCCGAATCTTTAGGGCTTTGGCGATGGGCAACACCATCTAAATATTGCTCCAATGTTTTGGCATAGGGCTGGCCCTTTACATCGCCAAAAAGCAATGTTCCGGGATTAAAGATACTGCCCAATGTATTTACATCACCTTCATAAATACCTTTAAAATAATACTCTTCCAGTGCTTGCGCGATTGCTGTTGAATCTGCTTTTTGAGTTTCCATTTTGTTAGTTGATTGTGCTTTTGCTACCAGCAAACTGCAGGAAATAAAAGCAGTTAATAATAAAGTTTTCATATCAATTAAGGTTATGACCGGCACCCATACCGCCATCTACATTGATGATAGCGCCGGTAATGAAATTACTCTTGGCGACGGTATAAACCATTTCTGCGACATCCTCTACTTCGCCAACACGGTTCAACAGGTGTAATCCTGCGCTTTGATCTGCATTATCACCGTGCATTGGGGTGCGAATCACGCCAGGTGAAATAGTATTCACCCTGATGTTATCTTTACCGAATTCGGCCGCCAACTGTATAGTAAGTGCATGTATCGCTCCCTTTGATGCCATCTGTGCAGTAATAGGTACTTCTCTTATGCCATGGGTAACTGCGGGGGCACCAAGGTTGATCACTACGCCATCATGCTGTTTAAGCATTTGGGGAATAACGGCCTGAGTGGTAAAGAAAGTACCCTTCAGGTTTGTATCCAAAAAACGATCAAGGTAGGCCTCGTCAATCTCCAAAAATGGTTTGGTTTCAAAAATACCGGCATTGTTCACCAGCACATCCACCGAGCCAAACCTTTCAATCGCTGTGGCAACTAAGCGCTCGCCTGTTGTTTTATCACTTACATTACCGGCAACCATGGCTAAATGATCTCCTCCGCCTAATTCATGGTAAGCTTTTTCAAGCTTACCAGAAGTGTTGGAATTGATGACCACGTTATCGCCTCTTTCTAAAAAATACCTGGCTACTTCTTTTCCTATTCCGGATGAAGCGCCGGTTATTATTACTGTTTGCGTTTTCATTGTCTTATTTTTTATTGGCAGTAATGCCTTTTTCACGTAAAACCGATACCTGCTCACCTGCATATCCCCAATCGTCCAGTTCAATTTCCTGTATTACCACATGGGTTAAATGCGGGTCTTTGTTCAGTGTAGTACTTAGCAAATCGGTTATACCTTTAATTAATTGCTGTTTCTGTTCGCGGGTTACACCTTCGCGGGTCACTTCAATTTTTACGTATGGCATGGCTGTAATTTTTAGGCTAAAGCAGGTTCGTTAACTGCTTTGGCAGTGATACTTATATTCAGATCAAAATCATTATAGATAAGCGTATCGCCCAGGTCTTTAAAGAAATTTCCTGAGCGGAATTTCATTTCGTAATTGGTACGGTCTATTACCATCTTTCCGCTTGCTGTAAGTGTGTCGCCATCAGCGTTTATCACTACATCAAATCCTACGGGATGAGTTATACCTTTTATAGTAAGGTCACCTTCAACATGGTTATCTACTACGCCGGTAATTTCCAATGTAGCTTCAGGGTATTTTTCGATAGAGAAAAAGTCCTCAGATGCCAGGTGGCCGGCAAATTGCGCGTTGGTAGCCGGATCGGTTATATCCAGTATTTTTATAGACCTTGTATCGATAACAAATTTACCACCGGTAAGTTTACCATCGGTTAAAACCAATTCACCTTCTTTAACAGCAATGCTACCATCATGTGCACCGGTTACTTTTCTGCCTACCCAATCAATATTGCTTTGGGTGTTTACGATTTCAAAATTTTGAGTTTTCATTTTCTTTATGTTTTTATTACAACACAAAGGTGGGCATGAAATTAGGGGAAGGCGTGTGACCTATATCACATTTGAATGGTGGTGAAACTTATGTGATGCAGATCACTTTTTAGACGTATTATAAGCGGCTCAGCGTTTCTCTCGAAACACCAAGATAAGCGGCAATCAGGTTTTTTGGTACGATATTATAAAGTTCGGGGTAAAGCTTTAGCAGCTCTTCGTAACGGCGCTTAGCATCGTTATTCATGAATGACAGTAATCTTTTTTGGGCAGCCACATACCCTTTGTTAGTGCGCCAGCGGAAAAAATGTTCAACCTGGTGGATTTCACTGCACAGTTTTTCCCGGTCATCGTTTGATAGGCATAGCACTTCAGCATCGGTAATACAGTCAACATTAATAGTTGCTTTGGCATGGCTGTAAAGCGCGTTAAAATCCGACGCCCACCAGGTTGGCATAGCAAACTGAAGGATGAACATTTTCAGATCATCGTTAATATAAAAGCTTTTTAAACAGCCCGAGAGCACAAAATATTCGCAGTTTACTATATCACCGTCAGTTATTATTGATTGGCCTTTTTTGTAGGATTGATGTTTGAAATGTGAAAAAACATAGTCGAACTGCTCATCTGATAATGAGGCAGTTTTGGCAATGTGTGTTTTTAAAATTTCTTTAGCTCCCATTGGTAAACCGATGCGGTAAACATTTTTTGAAGTTAATAATAGTAAATGACAGTTTTCAAAAATCAATGTCAGGCGTTTTTAAAAAATTCAGGTAAGCGGGCTGATATCGCTATAGCAAAAGCGAACATAAACTGTAATGAAACCGAACAATAAACAACTGCCCTTAATTTAATAAAAATCTGAAAATCAACAGATTATATAAATGGCATTTTTTTGGCTGAATTTTATAAACCTCTCTAAATCAACCGCTATGATCAAGAATTATTTAAAAACTGCCTGGCGAAACCTTTGGAAGAACAAGGCTTTCTCCGTGATCAATATTCTTGGCCTGGCCCTTGGGCTGGCCTGTAGTCTGTTCATTTTTTTATGGGTGCAGGATGAGGTGCAGATGGATGCTTTTCATAAAAATGGTAAGCAGCTTTACGTAATTATCCACCGTGCTTACTATGATCATAAGAGCGTGGCGGGTTATAGCACACCGGGACTGCTCGCCGAGGAATTGAAGAAGGATATCCCTGAAATTACTCATGCTACACAATTTGCCTGGAACCAGGATCATACTTTCCAGGTTGGCGACAAAATATTAAAGGTAAACGGAACTTATGCCAGCGCCGATTACTTTAAAATGTTCACCTATCACTTGATTGAGGGGAAAGCCGGTTCAGCATTGAGTACGCCGGTTAGTTTGGCTATCTCAAAAAAAATGGCAACAAACTTCTTCGGCAGTCCCGAACAAGCTATAGGTAAAACTATTAAATATGAAAACAAAAAGAACTTTACCATTACCGCCGTTTTCGATAACCCGCCCAAAAACTCTTCCCTGCAATATGATTTTTTGATCAATTGGCAGGTTTTTATGGATGAGAACACCTGGACCAAAGATTGGGGAAATAATGGGCCCATGACCTTTTTTCAAGTGCGTGCAGATGCAAACCCGGCACTGGTGGATAAAAAGCTGACTCATTTTTTGGATAACTTGGATAAAGGCCAGGAAAAGGGGAAATTTTATTCAGAATTGGGAATGCAGCCCTTTCAGGAGAGGTATCTGCATGACCATTTTACCGGCGATAAAGTTGACGGCGGCCGGATAGGTTATGTTCACTTATTCGGTATCATAGCCATATTTATTTTGCTGATCGCCTGTATTAACTTCATGAATTTAACAACCGCGCGTTCTGTAAAACGGGCGCGAGAAATTGGTGTACGTAAAGTTGTAGGCGCAATGCGTTCTATGCTGATCCGCCAATTTTTGGGCGAATCGCTATTGCTGACAATTATTGCGGTACTGTTTTCATTAGTATTAATTGTGTTGATGTTGCCTTTATTCAACCATGTTACACATAAAGAGATCAGCCTGCCTTTTGGCGACCTTTCTTTCTGGCTAAAATTATCTGCACTGACTATCATTACCGGTATTATAGCAGGCAGTTACCCCGCACTGGTTTTATCAGCCTTTAAACCTGTTAAAGTATTAAAAGGAAGTTTAACTATACAGTCGGGCGCAGTATTTTTCCGTAAAGGGCTGGTAGTATTTCAGTTTGTACTTTCTGTAGTGTTGATTATAAGCACTATTATTATTACCCGGCAGGTAAATTATCTCGAAAATCAGAACCTGGGCTATGATCGCGAGAATCTGGTTTTTATCCCGCTGGAAGGTAACCTGGCTGGCAAGTATAACACATTTAAAACTGAGTTAATGAAAATGGATGGCATACAGGAAGTAACGCGCACTACCGATGTGCCTACCAATATACAGAATAGCACCGGCGGCGTTGATTGGGATGGCAAAGACCCGAATGTCGATATCCAGTTTACACAGGCATCCGTAGGTTATGATTTTGTACGAACCCTGAAGCTTAAAATATTGGAAGGCCGCGATTTTTCACAGGATTACAGTAGCGATAGTACCGGCTACCTGGTTAACGAGGCCGCATTAAAACGCATAGGCTATACCAGCCCAATAGGCAAACGCTTAACGTTTTGGGGGAAGAAAGGGACCATAATTGGCGTACTGAAAGATTACCACATAGCCTCATTACAAGAAGCAATTGTGCCGCTGATATTAAGGCTTGGCGAAAAATCGGATTACGGCAACGCGCTGGTACGAACTAAACCCGGCCAAACCAAACAGGCGCTAGCAAGCCTTGAACTGCTTTGTAAACAGTTAAACCCGAGCTATCAGTTCAGCTACTATTTTTCGGATGAGGAATACCAGAAGCTTTACGATAACGAACAGGTCATCAGCAAACTGAGCAATGTGTTTGCCTCGCTGGCTATCATTATATCTTGCCTTGGCTTGTTGGGCCTGGCTATGTTTACTGCTGAGCAGCGGGTAAAAGAGATCGGTATCCGCAAAGTACTGGGGGCTGGACTGGGTTCATTGTTCTCGTTGTTATCTACCGAATTTTTAATACTGGTCGGTATCGCCCTGTTGATCGCTTCGCCATTAGCCTGGTATGGCATGAATAAATGGCTTCAGAATTATGCTTATCACACCAAAGTTGAATGGTGGATCTTCGTGTTGGCAGCAATCGTTTCATTGCTCATCACTCTCGCAACTATCAGTTTCCAAACCATCAAAGCCGCATTAGTAAATCCTGTAAAAAGTTTACGAAGCGAATAATAACATCAACCTATGAAAAGGCCATCCGGGTTTTACCGGATGGCTTTAATTATGCGTTATCTAACCTACTTTCAGTACCACTTTGCCATTCAATCCACCTACCGAAACCATATCCTGGGCATGGGCGGCTTCATTTAAATTAAGCGTTTCGGCTATCTGCGGTTTTATCTTTCCTTCTTCAACCAGCTTTGTACCAAATTCAAGCTTATGAAAACCCGGTGTTGCTGAATAAAACTTCGCGGTAATATGATGCTGTTTAGCCAGATCTTCCGATGGTGGCATTACGGCGCTCAACAACTTTCCGCCCGATTTTACTACACCGAATGATTTGAGCTGAGTTTCGCCGCCTGCAAGGTCAACAACCAGGTCAACATCTTTCACCAGTGTAGTGAAATCCTGTTCCTTATAATCAATCACCTCATCGGCACCATATGATTTGGCAAGCTCCAGCCCTTTGCCCGACGCGGTGCCAATTACATATGCACCCAGCGCTTTAGCCATTTGCACCATTACCACACCTACCCCACCTGATGCACCTTGTATCAATACTTTTTCGCCTTCTTTTACTTTACCGTTCTCCACCAAAAAAGTGTAAGCAGTAACCAAAGGCACAGCCAACGCAGCGGCTTCCTCCGTATTTACATTGTTTGGTATTTTGGCAGCCTGCGCCTCTTTTAGCACAACATAGTTTGCATAAGTACCGCCAAAAGTGGTAGCAAATACTACATCGCCAACTTTTAAACGGCTCACCTTATCGCCAACCGCCTCAATTTCGCCAGCCACATCCAGGCCCGGGATGTATGGGAATTGAATAGGGATCTGCTCTTTCAGTACACCCGTACGGATCTTCATATCCATCGGGTTTACCGTGGTAGCGGCTACTCTTATTAAAATTTCATCTTCCTTTGGCTCTGGCTTATCAGCTTGTGCAGCTTTTATAACATCGGAATTTCCGTATTTGGTATATTCTATCGCGTTCATTTTTTTATCGAATTTATACTTGTTACAATGTCGAAAAATCAACTTTGTTTGATAATGCTTTTTGATTGCATTAATTTAACAATCCTATGTTTTAGTCAAAGTTGTTTCATATAAAACAGCACCGCTATAGTTTATCGTTTTAACATTCAGCCTGTTTGCATCTACCGAAAAATACATAAAGCCATGCTCCGAAGCTGCAAATCGCCTGTAAGCAATACCCTGTGTTACCGCTGTTAATTCCGATCCAGCACCCGATATAAACTGATGGCAAAAGCCTTCCGGTTTCAGGTGCTGCAAAGAATGATCGTGCCCCGACAGGTAAACATCTACTTTATAATCTTTAAATATTTGCGGCAGGGCTTTCCGCATCGTTAGTGTATCATAATTGTTGATACGCGGACCAACAGTATAACATGGGTGGTGACCAATCACTATCTTCCACTTAACATTAGCCGACGCGTTTGCCAATGTACCCTTTAACCAGGCAACTTGCTTTTCAACATAACCATCCTTATCCTCATGCAAAAACGGGTTGGTATCCATCATTACAAAAAGCACTTTATCATTACCGATGTTCACCTCTTTTGAGTAATAGCGCGCTGGCATATTCCACCTGCGGCTTACTTTACTGTACCGCACCTGGGCATCAACATCCGACTCCCAGTCGTGGTTACCTAAAACCGGGTACCAGTCGCATTGCAGCGAGTGTGCGGTGTATATATTTTCAAAAGAGTAATGCCACAAAGGGTCCTGTTCACTAACTACGCCAGCCGGGTAAAAGTTATCGCCCACAGAAACAACAAAATTATTAGGATGCGCTGCTGCCCATAAGCCCATTTGTGTTGCAACCTGCAATTGATCATATTCGCCATTGCGGCCCCAGTCGCCCAAGGCAATAAAATGCAGCGGGTAATCATCCTTCAATGCCGAAGGTGAGAGATCTTCGCTTTCCAAATGAGTTACCCCAGGCTCGGCCAAAGCGCTTAGTGGGTTAATTAAAGATGCGCCGATAGCTGCCAGGGCGGTGCTTTTCACAAAATCTCTGCGTTCCATATTTACAATGTGCTTTGTTTTACAATAGTAAAAACATTATGTAAATATTGCAGAAATCCTGCACAATAATTCAGGAATTAAGCACTGATAATAATTCCTTAACAATTAGGTGGTTTTAATAATACGTATTCGGAAGTTACAGAAAGTTCATGCTGAGGAATAGCATTAAGTTAGATTAGCAAATGCACCGTAGGTGCAAAACGTTGGTAGAAAAGGTAAATGTAAAAACCTGGCATGCCGTTAGGTATGCAACTTCGCCAGTTTAGTACCTAACGGCACGAATTTCCTGGGTTATTTTTATGCTACTACCAACATTTAACACCTACGGCGTTTAATGCCGATTTTGTAAGCAGAAACGCAAATATTACAGATCAAATTCGGGATAGAATATCGTATTAACGGGTTAAAACAATACATTTTTTATTTTTATTCTATAAAATCTACATATTTAGTAGTATTTAAAATAATTTTATATATTTGCGTCGTAAAACAAATGTAATGAAAGCACTTTTACTTTCTGGTTCTACTTTATATACCTCTACAGGTGTAATTTCCTCACAGCCATGCTGCTGTATTTGTTGTTGCTGAGCATAACAACAAATCGTTACTAATCTTTTACCGATTAATACGTTGACCGCATTTGGCGAACAGGAACGCCGTGCGCAATTCACCATACTTTTTTCAACCCCCTATTTAATTTAATTCAGCATGATAAAATAATTACTCTCCCCATAAAAAAACAAACCGGCAAGGAAGCCTTGCCGGTAAATTACATGATGGATCAGCCCTGACTGCGAATCACATACTGATCATCAAAGCCTTACTAACGAATCGAATCATTAACATAAAACATTTAAATATATGGAAATATATATCCATGCCAAACACGTGCTCACTAAGGTTTTCAGCCTCCTTATATTCTTAGTGGCACCCTATGCAGTTTTTGCACAAGTAGAAACTCCGCTCATCAACTCCCGCCTTGAAGGTATTGTTACCGATAGTGCTACTCACCAGTCTATTACAGGTGTAGTGCTCCGCATTAAGGGAGTAACCCACTCGGTAGCTACCGGCCCCGATGGCCGCTTTATATTTGTTACCGGTCAAAAATTACCTTATACGCTTGTGGTAAGCTTTATCGGCTACAAAACCAAGGAAGTTTATGCTACCGGCAGCCCGGTGGTTATTCAATTATCTGATAAAGTATCACAACTAAATGATGTGGTTATTGTGGGTTACGGCACGCAGAAAAAGAGCGACATAACAGGCTCTATATCAATCATACCCAAGGACAATCTTAAACAGGTATCATCGTCAGTTGATAACCTGCTGCGTGGTGCTGCGCCAGGTGTACAGGTAACCCAAAGCTCGGGTGCACCGGGTGCTTCGGCCAGTGTGCGCATCCGTGGCGGTAACTCCATAACCGGTGGTAACGAGCCTTTGTATGTAATTGATGGTTTCCCGGTTTATAACGATAACTCAACCATCAGCTCAAGCTCGGGTTCAGGAGCTGCGGTAAACGCGTTATCAACTATAAACCCTGCCGATATTGAATCAATTGAAGTATTAAAAGATGCTTCTGCTACCGCGATATATGGTTCAAGAGGTGCTAACGGTGTTATTATAGTAACTACAAAAAAAGGCAAAAGAGGTACAAATGATGTTACCTACGAGGGCTATTACGGCACACAGAAATTAAGCAAAGAAATTCCGCTACTGGATGGCTCACAATGGGCGCAGTTAAGGAACGACATACAGACCAGCTCAGGCCAAACACCAACATTTACCATAGCTCAGATTGCTGCTTTTGGGCAGGGTACTAACTGGCAGGATGCCGCTTTCAGAAATGCACCTGTGCAAAGCCACGAATTAACATTATCGGGTGGTGATGAAAAATCAAGGTATAATATCTCCGGAAATTACTTCGACCAGCAGGGCATTTTACTGAATTCCGATTTTAAACGTTACTCATTAAGGTATAATTACGACAGGGACATCTCTACCAAATTCCATGTAGGCCTTAATGCCACTACCAGCTATTCCATTACAAATGGCGCGGCATCTAACATAGCCTCTAACGCCCTTAATAGCCCTAACGTTATCACCAATATATTAACTACGCCACCGGTATTACCTGTTAAGGATGCTAACGGCAATTATGTACTTAATTCGTATTCAACTACACCATCAAACCCAATACAGGATCTGCTTTCAATAGTTAACCAAACTAAAGTAACACGCTCTTTAGGCAACCTGTTTGGCGAGTACACGCTTGCTCCCGGCCTGAAAGCTAAAGTGAGTTTAGGTGCCGATCTCCTTAATTCAAAATCAAACTTTTACGCGCCATCATACACCGGCGATGGTTACTCAACTTTAGGTTATGCCACTGTAGGTTCAGCAACATCAAACAGCTGGCTTAATGAAAACACAATTACCTACACTAAAACTATCCACAGCGATCATGAATTGAATGTTTTGGTTGGTTACACCACCCAGTATTTCGAAAATGAGTCGGTAACCGCGGGCTCTAAAGACTTTGTGAGCAACATAACAACTTACAACAGCTTGCAAAGTGGCGCGCAGATCTTAACGCCAACTTCAAACGCTTACGACTGGGCACTGAATTCATATCTGGCAAGGATCAACTACTCATACGCGCACAAATATAACCTTACCGTTTCAGCCCGAGCCGATGGTTCATCACGCTTTGGTTCAGGCAATAAATGGGGATATTTCCCATCAGCAGGTTTTTCATGGAACGCGGGTGAAGAGAATTTCATTAAAAGCATTCCTACCATCAGCAACTTAAAATTAAGGTTAAGCGCTGGCGAAACCGGTAATACCCAAATTGGCGAATATCAATCGTTAGCTTTATACAGCCCTTTCAACTACACCTTTGGCAGTACACAGGCAGTGGGCCTTGCTCAAACGCAATTGGCTAACTCAAACCTTAAATGGGAAAAAACAGCCCAGTACGATGGTGGTATCGATCTGGGGTTACTGGATAACCGCATTAACCTTACGTTTGATGCTTATTACAAAAAAACCACTAATCTGTTGTTAGACGTTCCTGTGCCATTGTCATCAGGTTATTCACAATCATTACAGAACATTGGCGCCGTTTCAAATAAAGGTATCGAGCTGGGTATCAACACTGAAAATATAAACAGTGGTGGATTTGTATGGAAAACATCACTGGTGTACTCACTTAACCGCAATAAGGTGTTAAGCCTGGGCAGCAGCGAAACATCGTTCTTCCCTACCATCCCCGGTACTACATTGGGCGTTTTACAGCCTGAGATCATAAAAGTTGGCATGCCGTTGGGTACTTTCTGGGGATATAAAACTGCCGGAATATTCCAAAACGCTGCCGAGATAGCACAATATCCAACCTTAAACAGCAAGGCCAATACCAAACCAGGTGATGTTAGGTACCAGGATTTGAACGGTGATGGCGTAATTACCACTGCCGATAAAACAAATTTAGGTAGTGTACAGCCGAAATTTACAGGAGGCTTAACCAATACATTTTCCTATAAAAGCTTCGACCTGGTGGTATTTTTACAAGGTTCATACGGCGGCAAAATCTACAATGCCCTTCGCCAGCAGTTAGAGATCACCAACCTATCGCAAAATGCATGGGCCGAGGTTGCTGACAGATGGACGCCTACCAACCCAAGCAATACTATTCCACGTGCTTCAAACAACCCGGTTGCCCAGATGTCGAGCCAGTTTATTGAGAACGACTCTTACCTGCGCCTGAAAAACCTGGTATTGGGTTACACCTTAAACAACTCTTTGGCTTCAAAAATCCATGCCAAACAATTAAGGCTTTATGTATCGGCACAAAACCTGGTAACGTGGACCAAGTACACCGGTTATGATCCGGAAGTTAACAGCTTTGAGCAAAACAACACCGCGCAAGGCATTGATTATGGTGCTTACCCTAACTACAAAACGTATTTGCTTGGCTTAAGCGTAACCTTCTAATTTTTATCCATTACAACAATGAAAAAGATATTCTTAATACTAATTGCAGTTGGTAGTTTAGCCGCCTGCAAAAAGCTGGATGAAAATCCAACATCATATATAACCGCAAGTCAGTTTTACAAAACACAATCGGATGCCGCAGCCGGTATAACCGGTATATATAGCGAATTAACCAGCGATGGCTCCGAGCAGCCGCTTTACGGCAGGGAGATCAACTTCCTGGCGGATATGACCACCGATGATTTGGCTGCAGGCCCATCAGCCATCAACCCTAACGTTAGGGCATTAAGCTCAATTACCTATACCCCAACAGATGACAGGCTGCAGGTAATCTGGAGGCAATTATATACCGGCATAAGCCGCGCAAATGCTGCCATTGATGCCATACCAACCATACAGTTTGATACCACGTTAAGAAGCCGCTACGTTCGCGAAGCAAAATTTCTAAGGGGTTTGTTCTACTTTAACCTGGTACGTTTCTATGGCGATGTGCCGTTGGTATTGCACAACCCTGCTGATGCTTCAAACCTGAACAGTTTAAAAGTTAACAGAACAGCTTCCGCCACTGTTTACGCGCAAATAATTGCCGACCTTACCGATGCGCAAAATCTGCCTGTAAGCTATACCGGTTCTGATATTGGCCGTGCAACAGGCGGCGCGGCAAAATCACTACTGGTAAAGGTATATCTTACCCAAAAAGATTGGACTGATGCCATAAGCAAAGCTAAAGAAGTAATTAACGGCAACTACGGCTACGCGCTGTTCGCTAATTATGCCGATGTGTTTAACCCGGCAACTAAGAACGGTGTAGAGCATATTTTCTCGGCACAGATCTCCTCAAACGGTGGCCTGGGTAATAGCAGTACCTTAATGGGTGCCAATTTTGCAGGGTTTGTTGGTAATGTTCCGGCTGATATCCCGGCTGATAGCTCGGTATACAAACAATTCAGCAGTACCGATACCCGTAAGGCTGTTACATTTTATACCTCATTAACCAATCCAACAACCGGTAAGCTTTATAACTTCCCGACCTTCTATTTCGGTAAATATGTTGATAGAAGCGAGTTATCAACCCCCGGCCAAAGTAATATCAACTTCCCGGTACTACGCTATGCTGATGTATTGCTGATGTATGCTGAAGCGCTGAACGAAGTTAATGGACCGGTTGCCGATGCTTACGCGGCTATTAACCAGGTTAGGGTACGTGCAAATACCGGCACACTTACAACAGGGCTTTCGCAAAACGATTTCCGTGATTCACTTTATTCTGAGAGAAGGCGCGAGTTTGTACAGGAAGCCCAGCGTTGGTTTGATTTGGTGCGCACAGGCCAATTGGTACAAGCTGTATCAAAAGTAGCCTCCAAAACTAACGTCAGCACTAAAAACTACCTGTTCGCTATACCGCAAAGCGAGATCAGTTTAAACCCCGGCTTAACACAAAACCCCGGCTATACAAATTAATGGTTCTCATTTAAAACCATGAACACTATAAAACACCTATAGCTACGCGGTACATCATCACCCAATAAAAGGGTGGTGATGTTTTCGTATAAAAAACCAGTGATTCAATTACAACCAAATGAAAAATTTACTCAAGATAAGTCCACTACTGTTATTAGGCTCGATACCTGCAATAAACAGCCATGCTAAAACTTATCACCCTACAAAATTTACTACCCCTGCAAACCCAGTACACAAATACACCCGTGCTGAAAACGAGGAGATCATTAAACTGGCTAAGGCAGCCTATGTATATGGTTTACCGGTAATATTAACAGATCTTACCCGGCAGGTAAGCAGTGTACCCAATAACGTATTTATACACGGGCACAAGTTTCCTGACCATACCTCGCGACTGGTAGTCGCGCCAAATAATGACACCAATTACTCATCAGCTTTCTTAGATCTGGGTGATGATGCCGTTGTGCTTACTATACCCGACACGAAAGACCGCTATTTTGTAGTACCATTAATGGATGCCTGGACCAACGTTTTCACCTCCTTTGGTAAAAGAACCACCGGCACACATGCGCAAACCTATGTTATTACCGGGCCGCACTGGCATGGTACTATCCCCAATGGCTTGCAGGAAGTAAAATCCCCTACCGACCTGGTTTGGATAATTGGCCGCATACAGGTAAACAGTCCCGAGGACCAATTAAGTTTTGTAAGCCCGATTCAGGACCAGTTTAAACTTACTTTACTAAGCGACTGGGGTAAAACCGGTGCTACAAGCGCTAAAAAAACAACCCATTATGACGAGGTTGCTCCTGAAATTAAGGCAGTGCAGGCACATCAGTTAACCGTGGTACAGGCGGTAAAACAATTACCTATCGACCGTTATTTTAACTACCTGAACGCTTTGCTGGTAAAAAATCCAGGCTTGGCGGCAGATTCAGGAATTCTACAACGGCTGGCAAAAATTGGCGTTAAACCCGGTGGCAAATTTGATCTGAATAATTTTGACAAGGATACCCAGGAAGCATTAAAAAATGTACCCAATGAAATTTACGCTGCCTTTGATAATGCAAAAGCGAATGCGGATTTCAAACCTCAGAATGGTACGCAAATAGGCCATTACGGAACAGATTACCTGACCAGGGCAGTAGTAGCCTACAAAGGATTAGGCGCTTTACCACCCGAAGAGGCTACTTACATTGCCTATAATGCCGATGCTGACAAAACACCCCTAAATGGCAATAATAACTATGTGATCCACTTTGAGGCCGGTAAACTACCGCCTGCAAAAGCTTTCTGGTCGCTTACCATGTATGATAAGGACAGGTATTTGTCGGATAACCCTATCCGCAGGTATGCCATAGGCGACCGTAATAAATTAAAGTTTAATGCCGATGGTTCGCTGGATATATACCTGCAGCATGCAGATCCGGGAGCAGACAAGCAAAGCAACTGGCTGCCTGCTCCGGCCGATAGCTTCAATGTCATCCTCCGCATTTACGTGCCTACAGATAAATATCTGCATGATAAAACTACCTGGGTAAATCCGCCCATAAAAAAACAGGGGTAAGTAATGCTATTAAACCGCCACCAATTTAAACGCATCATAATGAAGAAAGAATTTAGTACTATTAAATTTAAAGTAAGCAGCATATTATTAACCGGGGTGTTGCTGCTCTCCGGTTACAATGTGTTTGCCCAGCACGATCCGGAACCTGTATACAAAGGCAAAATAGGCAAAACCCTGGACCAAACCACAGAATGGTATCCTGAAAAAAAGCAGGCACCCAAAGGCGCACCCAATGTTATCTGGCTTTTGCTGGATGATGTAGGCTTTGGCGCCAGCAGCACATTTGGCGGCCTCATCAGCACGCCTACTTTTGATAGTCTGGCCAGTCAGGGATTACGTTATACCAATTTTCACACAACAGGTATTTGCGCGCCATCCCGCGCGGCATTGCTTACCGGGCGTAACCACCACTCGGTGCACATGGGTTCATTCACATTTACGCCGGCAGGTACCCCTGGTTATGACGGCCGTATACCTTTTGAAACCGGCACCGTTGCTGAAATTTTAAAAGAGAACGGCTACAATACATTCTCCATTGGCAAATGGAACCTGACCCCTACAGCCGAAGAAACCCAAGCCGGGCCGTTTAACCGCTGGCCTACAGGGCGTGGTTTTGAGCATTTCTATGGTTTTTTAGAGGCTGAAACAGATGAATGGCACCCGCAATTATGGGAAGATAACCAAAAGATTGAACGCGATACTAACCCCAAACACCTGAACGAACTGTTGATAGAAAGGACTATCAATTACATCGCCAATCAAAAATCAAGCGCGCCTGATAAGCCGTTTTTCATCTACCTGGCGCCCGGCGCAACGCACGACCCGCATCAAGCACCTAAAGAATGGATAGATAAATACAAAGGCAAATTTGATGGCGGCTGGGACAAATACCGTGCAGCCGTGTTCGCCAACCAGCAAAAATTAGGACTGATCCCTAAAGGAACTATATTGCCACCGCGCGACCCAAGGGTTAAGGCCTGGGATTCTCTTTCTGTTGATGAAAAAAGGATCTTCTCCCGCTTTATGGAAGTTTACGCAGGCTATTTAAGCTATACCGACGACCAGATAGCACACCTCATCCATTACCTGAAAGATATAGGTCAGCTGGATAACACCGTGATCTATGTAATGATAGGCGATAATGGTGCCAGTAAGGAAGGATCGGACAGGGGATCGAGCATTGGTGATAAGGTAATTATTGATGGCAAACAAGATATATCTTACCTGTTGACGCAATATGATAAGTTAGGTTCGGAATACGCGGCATCAAACTATCCCTTAGGTTGGGCACAAGCCGCCAACACCCCTTTCAGGAAGTGGAAACAGGATGCAAACTCCGAAGGCGGGACACATAATCCGCTTATCCTTTTCTACCCGAATGGCATAAAAGATAAAGGCGGCATCCGTTTTCAATACACACACCTGATTGACCTTTTGCCAACAACAATTGATCTTACCGGGACCAAACTTCCGGATACCATCAACGGATATAAACAAAAACCACTACAAGGTACCAGCTTCGCCTATACTATTGATGATGCCAAGGCACCGTCAAAGCATATTATTCAGTATTATGAAATTGCAGGCAGTCGTTCCATTTATAAAGATGGATGGAAAGCAGCCGCTTATCACAATATAGGCGGTGATTTTGACGCTGACGTGTGGGAGCTTTATCATTTAGATAAAGACTGGACAGAATCTAAAGACCTGGCAACCCTAAATCCTGCCAAGCTTACCCAATTAAGAGGCGAATTTGATTCACTTGCAGTTATCTACAATATATACCCTTTAAAAGAGCTGATGGGCAAATCCAACAGCCTTATACCTCCTGTTGTTCACAAAAAGGTGGTTCTGTACAATGGCCTGTCTCAATTAGTAACTGCCCCGGTAAATATTGCCATGCAATCATTCACCGCTACGGCCGATGTTACCATTCCGCAAAATGGCGCGCAGGGTGTGTTGTTTGCAGGTGGCGGAAGGTTTGGTGGTGTTAGCTTTTTTGTTCAGGATAATAAACTCCACTTTGTGCAAAACGATGGTGTTTCCACCCCGATAGACATTGTAAGTGATAAAACGCTGTCCTCAGGCAAAGCCTCATTAAAAGCAGAATTTATCCGCACAAGCTTTTTCTCCCAAACGGGCACACTTAATTTATATATAAACGACGAAAAAGTGGGGTCCGGTCAGCTTAAAATAAAGAGGTCGATGCTATACTTCAACCTGAACGACGGTTTTGATGTGGGCAAGGATTCCAATACAGAAGTTAGTCCAACCTACAAGGTGCCGTTTAAGTTTAGCGGCGATTTAAGAAGCGTAACAATTGAAACTACTAAATAAATCAAATATAAAACCACTCACACACAATGAAAAAAACAATTATTGCCACCCTGCTGCTTGCAGGGGCCGCGCTGCAGCAGGCACAGGCACAAAACATAACCCAGCAGCAGCAACCCTTTCAAGGGGTGATCGGCAAAACGCTGGCCGAATCAAAGGAAGCATGGACGCCGCCAATCAAAGCGCCCAAAGGCGCGCCAAACGTTATCTGGATCTTGCTGGATGATGTAGGCTTCGGCGCATCAAGCACCTTTGGCGGTGTGATCCGTACGCCCACATTTGATAGCTTAGCTAATAACGGACTGCGTTATACCAACTTCCACACCACGGCAATTTGCGCCCCTACCCGCGCGGCTTTATTAACCGGGCGTAACTCGTCAAGGGTACACATGGCAGGTTTCGCGCATACGGTGCTGTCAGCTGGCTTTCCTGGCTGGGATGGCCGCATCCCGTCGGATAAAGGCACTATTGCCGAGATCCTGCGTGAGAATGGCTACAACACCTTCCAGGTGGGTAAATATGGGTTAACACCTGATGAGGATGCTACTGATGCAGGTCCGTTTGACCGCTGGCCAAGCGGAAAAGGTTTCGACCATAACTTCGGTTTCCTGGGCTCACAAACAGACCAGTACAAACCTGATCTTGTTGAGGACAACGCTCATGCAACCCCTGATGGCCGCCACTTAAATGAGCAGATCACCGATAAAGCTATCTTTTATCTTACCCGCCAGCATAAAGTAGCCCCTGATAAACCATTCTTCCTGTACTATGCACCGGGAGCCACACATGCACCGCACCAGGTATCAAAAGAGTGGAGCGACCAGTATGTAGGCAAGTTTGATGCCGGCTGGGACGCGTTTAGAGAAGAGGTTTTTGCAAGACAGAAAAAGCTGGGCATTATACCTGCTAACGCAGTATTACCAGCCCGCAATCCAGGCATTAAAGCATGGAACAGCCTATCAGCAGATGAGAAAAAATTGTACGCACGTTTTATGGAGGTATATGCAGGTTATTTAACCTATACCGATCATGAAGTTGGACGTTTGATCAACTACCTGAAAGAAAGTGGCCAGTTGGATAATACTTTAATTTATGTTGTTATCGGCGATAACGGCGCAAGTAAAGAAGGAACTGCTAACGGTGATATCGACAGACAATTGTTCAGCTCACCGCTTTCTGACGAAGCAAACTTAAAATATAACCTGGCCAAAATAGGCGAGATAGGCACTCCTGATGCTGTAGAAGGCAATTACCCGCTGGGATGGGCACAGGCAGCAAACACGCCGTTTAAATACTGGAAACAGGATGCCAACTCCGAAGGTGGCACACGTAACCCGCTGATTGTTTTTTATCCAAAAGGAATAAAAGATAAGGGCACCATACGTACCCAATACGGCCATGTTATCGACTTGTTGCCAACAACCTTAGAGTATCTGGGTATTCAGGCTCCGGAATATATCAGGGGAATTAAACAGGATACCATACAAGGTACCTCGTTGGTTTATTCATTTGATCATCCTGATGCGCCATCGCAGCACCATGTACAGTACTACTATATCTTCGGCTCAAGATCAATTTACAAAGACGGCTGGAAAGCAGAAGTTTATCACCATCCCGATTTTACCGATTTGGCTAAAGCCGGTGCAAACCAGCCTGCCCCGTCAAGCGGCTTCAGTACTGATACCTGGGAACTTTATGACCTGAATTCAGACTTTAACGAGCGTATTGACCTGGCTAAAAAATATCCTGAAAAATTAAAAGAACTACAGGATTTGTTTGATGCACAGGCTAAAAACAACAACCTGTATCCGCTAATTGATTGGGACGATGTGATCAAACGCAGGATCCACAGAACTAAAGACGCGCCAAAATCATTAATTGAAGGCATAAAAAAGGCAGGTCAAAGCAACAATCAATAAGAAAATGAAGAAAATAAAAATTGCATTTATACTGCTGCTGTCCGTTATGGTACAGCAGCAGTTATATGCCCAAAAAAAACCAAACATCATCCTAATTGTGGTTGATGATATGGGCTATTCCGATCTGGGCTCGTACGGTTCAGAGATCCATACGCCCAACCTCGACAGGCTGGCAGCGCAGGGTTTGCGCTTAAAGGAGTTTTACAACAATGCTATTTGCGCGCCAACCCGCTCGTCCATTTTAACTGGGCAGGACCAGCACAAGGCAGGTATCGGCTATTTTGATGTTGACTTGGGCCTGCCTGCTTATCAAGGCTATCTTAACCGGGAATCGGTAACGCTGGCAGAGGTGTTGAAACAAGGTGGTTACAACACACTTATGTCGGGGAAATGGCATGTGGGTAATGATAGCCTGGGCTGGCCAAACCAGCGTGGGTTTGATAAGTTCTTCGGGATCATCGGTGGTGCTGCTAACTATTTCAACACTAATTACATGCCTTTGGGCGGCGGTAAATACCCGGTAATAATTGAGGAAAATAACAAACGCTGGCACAAGCCCGATGACAGTTATTACATGACCGATGAAATAGGCGACCATGCCGTTGAATACCTGGATGAGCAAACTAAAAGCGATAAGCCATTCTTCCTCTATCTAACCTTTAACGCGCCGCACTGGCCGTTACAGGCTTTGCCCGAGGATATTGCCAAATACAAAGGCAGGTACAACATCGGCTGGGATTCGCTGCGTAAGGAGCGTATTAAAAAGCAGGTTGAACTGGGGATCCGCGACCCATCACAAACCATTGCCCTGCGCGATGCTGAGGTGCCAAATTGGGATAACTTAACCTACGATGAGCAGCAGCTTTGGAAATCAAAAATGGAAGTATATGCCGCCATGGTTGACCGCATGGACCAGAACGTGGGTAAGGTGCTGGAAGAACTGAAGAAAATAAAGAAGGACGATAATACGCTCATCGTATTTATATCAGACAACGGTGCGCCTGCCGAAGATGTAGCACACGGCAAAGTACATGCCGCCCGCAATTTAGGGCCGGTTGGTACTTCGGGGTCATTCGAGTCGCAGGGTAAAAACTGGTCGTTTGTTTCTAATGCCCCGTTGCGATCCTTTAAAGGCGCTTTGTATGAAGGCGGAATGAGTTCACCATTGATCGCGTGGTTTCCAGGTAAAATAAAACCAAATACCATTGCCACAGGCACTGCGCATCTGGTCGACCTTGCTCCTACCTTTTATGATCTTGCCGGTGCAAAATACCCGGCAGTTTACAATGGGCATAAAATTAACCCGCTTATTGGTAAAAGCTTAACCGGTTTGTTCTTTAAAGGCGAGCCTATTGTTCGCGAAAAACCATTATTCTGGGAGCTATGGGGTAACCGGGCCATACGTGAAGGCAAATGGAAACTGGTATCAGCATTCCCAACCAATCAATGGGAATTGTACGACCTCGATGTAGATCGTGGTGAAACCACAAACCTTGCCGTCAAATACCCTGATGTAGTTAAAAAGCTCTCGCTTGAGTACCTCACCTGGGTAAATGAAAATGGTGTGGTGCTTGATTTTAACCTGATCAAACCAAAATCAGCCGTTGATATTAAGATCGGACAGTAAAAAACTATTAAAATCCTTATTTAGGTTCGATGTAAAAGGCCATTCCAGCAAGAATGGCCTTTTTGTTTTTATGCTGATATTCAGAATTTTGAGATTTCAACGCAAACAATAAAAAATCTCTCTCTATCAATCTGCCTCTCCATGAAATGGAAAATTAACGTTAAGTAATTGTAAATATAGACGCTGTTTTTTATCGAGTTTCTTCGTCATTGTTAACATAAAGAAATCATTGTGTTAACAAAACCAAATCTGGCGTAAAATTCAGAATTCACACAGAATTAAAGGGTGATTTTGCTGATAAATCAACAAAAAGATGGCGATCATCTGCATTAAAAATCCCCTGGTTCATGAAAATATTTCTACAAACTAAACGCTGCTTAATATTACTCTTTTTACTCACCTGCTTTTATTTTTCGGCATCCGCACAAATCCTTAAGGGAAACATTTCTGACGCTAAAAATAGCGAAACCCTTGTTGGCGCCACTGTTCACATCGAGAATGAAACCTTTAAGGCAAACACCACGGTTAAGCTTGATGGGGTTTATACCTTTAAAAACGTGCCTGCTGGCGTTTACAAGCTGCATGCAAGTTTTGTAGGCTACAAAACAACTAAAGTTTATACGGTTGAGGTAACCAGCGATAAAACAGTCGTACTAAATATAGCGATGGTTGATAATTCAACAGCACTTAGCGAGTTAACCATTAGCGAGCATACCAATAAGGAAAGCGACCACTCGGCAAGGAGCGATGAAAAAAATTCGCGGAACACTATTAACGTTGTTTCAGCAAATACCATAGCCATATCGCCCGATGTATTGGTATCCAACGCCCTTAGCCGGGTATCGGGCATATCAATCGACAGGAGCAATACCGGCGATGCGCAGCACGTGATCATCCGCGGTATGGATAAGCAATATAATACCGTTTTAATTAATGGAATTAAGATACCAAGTCCTGATAACAAAAACAGGTATATACCATTGGATATTTTCCCGGCCAGCCTTGTACAATCTATTGAGGTGTACAAAACACTTACCCCCGATATGGAAGGCGATGCCTCAGGCGGTGTGGTTAACCTGGTGATGAAAACCGCGCCAGACAGGCTTAAAATTGAGGGTGATTTTGGTACCGGTTACAGTCAGATATTCTTCGACAGGCCGTTCGCTAGTTTTGACAGAAGCACTGTAAATAGTAAAGCCCCTGGCGAAACATTACCACCCTTCGCCAATGCACCTATAAGTGACTTCCCTTATCAAAATTTGGTAACTAAAAAGGCAAATGCACCACTTAGCAGCAATGCAAGCCTAACCATTGGCAACCGGTATTTAGATGGTAAGCTTGGGGTGCTGTTTTCAGGAAGTTATCAAAATTCCTACCAGGGCGAGAACAGCTTTGTGGCCGTACAATCTAACACTGTTGGCACATCTCCAAATGATCAAACCCCTAACCAGGAAACTGCCTTTCAAAGCTCAAACAATCGCCAGTACTCATCGCAGCTAAAGCGCATAGGTACTATCGCCTCAATTGATTACAAGTTTGATGATAATAATTCTATCAACTTATTCGCAACCTATCTGCAATTAGATCAATACCGGGTTCGCCAAACCGAAACCTCCACATATGGTGGTTATTCTTATCAGGGCTATGATGCCACTAATGGTGTTGACAATTTAACTGAAACCCGCAGCGACCTGCAGAACATCTACAATATAACATTGAAGGGAAAGCATAAAATAACCAAAAGCTTTTCATTTGACTGGGTAATAGCCAATTCTCAAGCTAAGCATAACCTGCCGGATATAGCTGAATTTAAAACATCATACCAAACTAGCCCGGATACAGTTAAAGCGCACGGTGGTCATAATGCTATCGATCCTAATAACCCTAATAATTCTGTTTATGTAACACCCGATATAATTAAAGGGCCTGTAGTAGTAGGCAATGAATCAAGAGAGTGGACCCGTAATACGGATAAAGATCTTTCACCTTACCTAAACCTGCACTATAGCACTACTATTTTTGGCCGTAAGGCTTTATTTTCAGCAGGTGGTATGTACAGGCACAAAACAAGAAGTAATTTTAATGATACTTATAGCCTGCCTAATACCTATATCCCTGGTACTGATAATGCGGAATTATATACCACAATTCCTGCCGCTGCTTTCACTTTTGCAAACAACCCTTCAAATGCTGAAGGTACATCACAAGCTGACGCAGGCGTATACACTTTTACCGAAAATATATATGCAGGTTACGGTATGCTTGATTATTCTGCCAGTGATAAGTTGAACGTTGTATTTGGATTAAGGGCAGAACATACCTACGAATACTATTTTTCAGATCTGCCTGCAACATTCTTCGGTAAAACAGCAACCATTACCTATGTTGATTATTTGCCCAGCATAAATGCAAAATATACAATTACAGATAACCAGGCATTAAGGGCATCATATTTTAAATCAATATTAAGGCCTGCCTTTAATGATTTTGTGCCTTATCCCGATGGAACAATTGACGACGAGTACCTATCGTTAGGCAACGCTTATTTACAACATACCAAAATAGATAATTACGATGTAAGGTATGAGTTTTTCCCAGGGGTATTTGATGAATTTATGGCGGGAGGCTTTTATAAGTATCTGATGAACCCGATAGAAAGAGTACTTGGTGAAACGTACTATGGTTTTGGGTACACCCCCGAGAATTTGGGTAACGCGCATAACTTCGGTGCAGAATTTGTTGCCAAAAAGTTTTTTGGAAACGTTGGCGTATCAGTTAACTATACCTATACCAACTCGAAAATTACCACTTTAAAGAAAATACAGATCGGAAACGAAGACCTGGCCAATATTGATCAAACCCGCCCGCTTCAAGGCCAGGCAGCTAACATTGGTAACTTCTCTTTATTATATAAGGATCAAAAAAATGGCATAGACGCTCAGTTATCATTAGCCTACACGGGTGAAAGAATATCGTCGGTATCAGAATACTATGATCTTGATACATGGGAAAAAGCATCCACCTATCTCGATTTTTCGGCCCAGAAACAAATTGGCAAGCACTTTATAGTGTATGTAAAAGCCAATAACCTTTTAAACACGCCCTACCAATTGTTTTTAAAGCAAAACAATGCTACTGATTATAGCGGATTGCTAAAATACCCGCATCAGGAAAGCCCTAATTATACCACTGTTGAATACGACCAGTTTTACGCCCGGTATAATTTAGGGGTTAAGTATAAATTTTAATCATCAAGTACATAAATATAAAAACAATAAAATCAATAATTAAAAATTAAACCCCCATGAAAAAACTACAATTAATTTCTTTATGCCTATCGCTTTTTGCGCTTGCTTCATGCAGCAAAAGCAGTGATAAGGCAGTGGTATCCATACCATTGGTTCAAATAGGCAAGGCTATTCCAAACTCAGGCACATTGCCTGCAGGTACTTATAAAGGCACCATGTTAGCTAACCAAACTTATACTATTGGCGGCGATATTACCATTAATGCAGGTGATACCCTTTTAATACAACAAGGTGTAAAGCTTAACATGACAAATGGCGCAAACATCATCAATAACGGTATATTCATCAGTTTAGGCTCAAAAGCTGACCCAATAACAATTACCGATCCGCGCAGGACTAAAACTACAGGCGCATCAACAGTAGGCCAGGATTCGGCATACAACGGTGGCTGGGGTGGTATTTACAGCAGTGCTTCTGCCAAATTGGTTGTAATTAAATACACTCACCTTGATTTTGGTGGTGCTGCCATTAAAACCCTTCCTTTCCCAACAACAGCAGGTTTAAAGGCCGGTGCCCAGTTCATCTTATATTTTGAAAACCCTAACGGCTTATTTATCCTTGAAGATTCATGGATCTATGGTACCCCTGATGATATTACACGCTTTTATGGCGGTACCTTCAACATCATGAGAAACACTGTAGAAAAATCGGGAAGTACAGGCGGTGATGGCTTTAACGCTAAAGGCAGCTCTGTTGGTAACATGGCGTATAACTTAATTATTGGTGGTGCAACCAACGGTACCAAAACCGCAAGCGATGGTACAACTGCAGGCCCATGCCAGTTCACTACGTACAACAACACTTATGTGAATGATGGTTTCAGAAACACCGGTGTATATGGCGCAAGAAGTGGTTCTGTTGAAATTGAGAATAACTCAAGGGCATTGGTTTACAATAACCTTATAGTTGATTGTAACTTTGGTGTACGTATTGCAGGTGGCCCGGGTGGTGCAAAGGTTTATTTAGCCGATACCACTGCCAGCACTTCATTACTATTCCCTAAAACTGCCTATGGTTATAACTTCCATTATGCTGATAACACAGCTATGGCCGATCAGTTTGTACCTACAAGCGTAGCACAACCGGTTGTTACACATCCTGAAGCTACTGATATACCAAACATGGTTACTTTCCTTCAGAGTGTTTTGCCAGGTGCTTATACCTTTGGCGAAGTTTATGACGGCAGTTCATTAGTAGGTAAAAACAACCCTATGTTTGTTAACTACCCGCTACCTGCACCTGCTGGCTTCTGGATCACACAGGCTTCAGTTGATAGCTATAACTTCCACCTGCAAGCTGGTTCACCAGCTGCCGGTAAAGGCACAACTACACAATTTGCCCCTATAACTGCAAATATCCCTGTAAACCCAACATTTGGCTCAAGCGGTATAACGCCTCCAGGCCAGGATATGGGTTGCTACCAATTAAATGGTACAGGTAACCAACACTAAAATTTAAAAATATGGCATAAGGGCAGTTGCGTAATGCAACTGCCCTTATTTATTAAATCCCCTAAAGCATACCCCGAATAACTGAATGAAAGCAAAATTATTAACCGTTTTAACAGCCGGAATATTCCTGGTAGCGGCCTGCTCAAAGTCGACTGTAACTAAGCCGGTTACCAAAACTGATACGACCACTACGGTAACCCCTCCGCCGGTAACAACCACTCCCGGCCCGCCACTGGCAAATACGGTTGATAAAACCGATACCCTAAACGTAATGGCTTATAATGTATTAAGCTATGGCGATGATTGCCAGGGCACCACAACAACATTAAACGGTTATTTCAGAACAATTATTCAATACACCCATCCTGATCTGATGAGCTGTGAAAAGATGACTGCCTTCGCACTTTCATCGGGCTTACCGGTTAACCTGGCTGATAATATTACCGACAGTGTGCTTAATACTGTATTCCCCGGCCGCTATGCCTATGCAACACCTACCAACACGGCTGATGGTAGTAACATGTCTGTGCTGTTTTATAATAAACAGAAGTTAACCTATGTAAAAACAGAAAATCTGTACCCCTACATTACAGATTTCGACCTTTACAAACTATACTATAACGATCCAAACCTAACTATTACGCACGATACTACTTATTTATATGTTGTAGTGAACCATACCCAATCGGGCACGCCAAGTACTACCCGCGATATGCAGGTATCTACCTACATGACCGACCTGCGCACTAAGTTTGCCTATTTCCCTAACCTCATTAACATGGGCGATTTTAATACCGCCAATAGTTACGAGGCCGGGTACCAGAGTATCATTACCTCAACTGATTCTACAAAACGCATGAGCGACCCTCCTTTCTACCCAGATCAAACCGTAAAATACCCGGCAGAGTGGGAAGATAATGCAGGATCTTATGCTTCAGAACTGACAACAAGCACCAGATCGCTGGCAAGTGTACCAAACGCATGCGGTACAAGCGGCGGCGCAAAATCCTGGTACGATCATATTTTTATTTCGCCATGGTTGGCGAAAGGCAGCAATTACATTACCTATGTGCCCAACTCCTATAAAACCATTGGTAACGATGGCCACCGCATAGGTGTTGATATAAACAGCGCCACGCCACAGGTAAACACATCGGCCCCGGCTGCGGTTATTAACGCGTTATTTCAATTTTCAAACAAATATCCTGTTACTATTAAGTTACTGGTTAAGGCAAACAGAAATGCATACAGCATTGCCGATCCGGTTGAAAAGAACTGATCAAAACTTATATACAGTTTAACCGCAATTATTTAGCTTTATAAATAATACCCTATATGAAAAATTACTTCAACAGCATAATAACCGCTGCTCTGGTTTTTATGGCAGTTTGTTTAATGGGCCCTAAAGCGGCACAGGGGCAAATTGTGCAAATGATATTTACTTCGGATGCGCATTATGGTATCACCCGTGCCAAATTCAGGGGCGATACAGCCGTCAGCGGGCATCTTGTAAATGCTGCTATGGTAAAACAAATGAACACGCTGCCTTCCCTTACACTGCCCAGTGATGGTGGTATTAACGCCGGTAAGGTAACAGGAGGAATAGATTATGTAGTTGAAGGCGGCGATATTGCCAACCGCATGGAAGCACCTATACAAAGCGCGGCGGCATCATGGGCGCAGTTTAAAACCGATTACATGGGCAGCCTGCATGTAACCGGGCATGATGGTAACCCAGCCCAATTATTAATATTACCGGGTAATCATGATATTTCAAATGCTATCGGCTTTCCAAAACCCCTGGAGCCTTTAACCGACCCGACATCAATGGTGGGTATTTATAACCTGATGCTGAAACCGCAAACACCCATGACCAACGAGGCTTATGATTTTACCAAGGATAAGATCAATTACTCGCGTAACATCAAGGGAATCCATTTTATGTTCATTACCCTTTGGGCCGATTCAGCCGAGCGGATCTGGATGCAGAAAGACCTGGATACCGTTGCAGCCAGCACACCGGTAATTATTTTTACCCACGACCAGCCTACCTGCGAATCCAAACACTTTACCAATCCCCTGCCGCCTTACAACATGACGGCCGAAAATAAATTTCAGAATCTGGTGGCCGAACATTATAAAGAAGGAAATGTAGCATCAAAGGATGATGATGCCACTAATATTGAACAACGTGGTTTTGTAAAATTCCTGAAGGCACACCGAAACATTAAAGCATACTTTCATGGCAACAGCAACTGGAACCAGTTTTATGTTTACAAGGGCCCTGACAAGAATATTAAACTAAATACATTCAGAGTAGATTCACCTATGAAAGGTGCTTATTCAGCCAAGAATGAAACCCTGCAATCGTTCCAGCTGATTTCGCTGGATGCCAAAAACCAGGTCCTTACCGTTAGAGAATGTTTATGGAATACAAACCCATTAAACCCGGCACAGAAAATAGTTTTTGGCAAAAGCGCTACCGTATCGCTAAAGGTTAATTAGCCTCCGGCGGTACGTCCTGGTTGTCTTTTTCTTTATCCTTTTTGAACTCTAACTTGCCGAATTTGTAATTCAGGCTGATACCGAAAGATTGTAAAGGGATTTCGCGGGTTGATACCTGTGTAAAGTTAGCACCTGTTGTAGTGGCTGTTTGGCTCACATACCGGTTAAACGGATTAGCAGCTGTTAAACCTATGCTGGCATTTTTATTAAAGAATTGCTTACGTACTGCCAGGTTATAAAATCCGAAGCCGGGGCTGGTGCCCTGTATAGTTCTTTGTGATGAACGGTAATTACCAAATACTTCAGCAATAAAGTTGTGCCCGAAATCATAGGATGCATTCAGGTTTATCCTGTAGATCACCCCGCTTACCTGCGGACTGCCCGGGTTGTTTGAGATCCTGTCGGCAACAAACATGTTTGAGCGCAGGCTGAATTTGCCTGTAACCGGTACCGAAACATATAAGTTAACACCCTCATTCGTTTCAGAGCCAATATTGTAACGTTGTGTAAGCGAAACGTCTGAATAATCAGTGCCATTAATTGGTAACGTAGAATAATAGGTAGTGAATGATTGAATATCATTGGTATTATGCCTGTAAAATGCGGCTACATAAATATTAGTCCCTTTATCAAACGACTTATTATAACCCAACTCAAAATTATGGCCGATCTCCGGTTTCAGATCCGGATTACCGGTGCTGATATTATGCGGATCGCTGATATTATAGAAAGGGTTCAGATCGCCATAGTCAGGGCGTTGGATACGATAGCTGTAACTGAATTTTATCGACTCGGTTTCGTTAAGCTTATGCTGTAGCGTGAATGATGGCGCTAAAGTACCATAGTCGGGAATGCTTGTGCCGGGGAAATCAGCAGTAGTGGTGGTATACTCATACCGTACACCTGCATGCCCGTTTATAAAATCATTGAACAGCGAAAATGTGCCCGATAAATAGTACGCAAATATATCCCGGTGATAAGTGAACCCATAGGTTTGATCAGGATCGTTTACATAGTTGCCATTGTTTAAAAGGCTGTCGGTCACAATATTATTGCTGATATCTTCTATCACCGCCTTTGCGCCGGTTTCCAGCGTAAACTTTTTGCTGAACGGATTGGTATAGTCTACCGATATATCGGTTTCCCTGTCTGTACCTGGGTTACTGCTCATCTGGCCCGATGCCGGGTAGCCACCTGCCTGGTAAGTTTGCACCTGCGAAAAATCATTACTGTTACTTCCAAAGCTTGATGTAACCAACACATCCAGTTCCTCATCTTTCTTATCAAACAACTTTTTATAGCTCAAGCTCACATCAGACGAATTAGCGCTGAAACGACTGCTTGAATTACGCAGGCTTGGCAGGTATACTGTTGTGGCGCCAAGCGCATCAGTAGTTTCCTGCAACTGGCTGGTTGGGCCATTACCATTATTACCAAAGTGGTTATAACCAAATGAACCGGTTAACTCATCTTTTTTGGTGATGTTCCAGTCAAAACTGATACCCGATTGATACCCGCTCCTTTTAAACGCGCTGGTACCGTTTTGGAGCAGTTGGCTTACATTTTTATTGGTATCAACCGAGGTACGGTTAGTGCTGGTTTTAGTGGTAGAAGTTAATTGCTCATTACCGCTGAAATAGGCGTTTACACCAAAATTCCCCTTCTTGGCATTCAGGTTAAATGAGCCATTTTCTAAACGCGAGCCTGCTGAAAGGTTCACACTTCCGTTTATACCTTGTACATTGCTGTCCTTTAAAATAATATTGATGATACCGCCTGTTCCTGATGCATCATACTTTGCACCTGGGCTGGTGATTACCTCAATGCTCTTGATCTGGCTGGCTGGGATAGATTGCAGCGCATCGGCCAAACTCGCGCCAAAAATACTTGATGGCTTTCCGTTTATTAAAAACCTAACGTTTGAGTTACCCTGCAGCTCCACATTACCATCAATATCAACACTCACCTGCGGAACTTTTTTCAGCACATCCAGCGCTACGCCGCCCTGCGCGGTTACATCATTGGCCGCGTTGTAAACCATCTTATCTATCTTATTCTCAACTATCGGGGCTTTAGCCGTAATAACCACAGCTTGTAACTGGGTTTGTACCGGGGCCAGCTTTACATCGCCCAGCACAATAGTATTTGAGCCGCTGATAATAATATGGTCAACCACTTTTTTCTGGTAACCGATAAAATCGATGGTTAACTTATAAGTACCATCGGCAAGATGGTTTAAGCTGAAGTTTCCTTTCGGATCGGTACTCATACCGTTGAACGGGTTAGCGCTGCCATCCTTAAAAAGGCTTACAGTGGCATAATCAACAGGAGTATTATTACTTGCATCAACAACCTTACCGCTAATTTTACCTTTAGCAGTATTATTTTGAGCCCATACATTTATAGAAAGTACAAGAAAAAGCAAAGAGAGAACAATAGTGCGCATTATTAATAATATTTAGAAAAATCGATTTTGCGGCAAATGTGCTGTTTAACTTTGGATAAATTTTGTTTGTAACACAATTGAAACATCTTAATTACAATTGAATATCATTTAGCGATATTTGTACTATATAAGTGCCTTTATTGTTATTATTTAGGTATTATTCCAGAATATCTACAATATTGAATAATAACTTTGCAAAAAAACTGCTTTGAAGATTTTAGTGATTGAAGATGAGCAAGGCCTGCGCGAAAGTATTGAAGAGTACTTTACCGAAGCCGGCAACATTTGTGAAACCGCTGCCGACTACGCCACGGCCTTAACAAAGGTAAACCTGTACCGTTACGATTGTATCCTGCTGGATATAACCCTCCCCGGTGGTAATGGTATTGATCTGCTCAAGATCATCAAAGAAAATAATTATAGCGATGGCATCCTGATCATCTCCGCCAAAAACTCACTCGACGACCGCCTGGAAGGTTTAGACCTTGGCGCCGATGATTACCTGGTGAAACCTTTCCACCTCTCGGAGCTAAAGGCACGTGTAACGGCCATTATCCGCCGCAAAACATATAACGGCAGCAACATCCTTACTTTTAATGAAATTACTATCGATCTGTTGGGCAAAGAGGTAAAAGTTGGCAAGCAAAGCATTAAATTTACCCGTAAGGAATATGCACTTTTGCTTTATTTTATAGCTAACAAAGGTAAGGTTGTTTCAAAAAATGCCATTGCCGAGCATCTGTGGGGCGATGGTGTGGATATGGCTGATAATTTTGATTTTATTTATTCGCACATAAAAAATATCCGTAAAAAATTGGTTGAGGCAGGTTCAAGGGATTATATACAGGCAGCTTATGGCATGGGCTATAAGTTTACAGAATCATGAGGCTTTTAGACAGGTATAACCGCGTTACGCTCATCACCACCATTATTGTGATGATGATAACCGGTATTATTTATTATCAAACCATCAGCTGGATCTTAACCAACCAGATTGATAAAGATTTGGTGGTAGAAGAAAATGAGGTATTTGATTATGTAAAGCTCAACCACCATTTGCCCCAGGTTTTTAAATCCGACGATCAGCAGATCAGCTTTTTTTCCGCGCCGGTGAATTCAGTAACACGGCAATTCATCGACACAAAATACTTTAACGTTAATGAAAAAGACTACGAATCGGGCCGGGGACTTATCAGCTCGGTTATGGTTGGGGATAAGTATTATAAAATATTGGTGGTTGAATCAAAAGTTGAAACTGAAGACCTCATACGGATCATTTTCTTTATCACCATAGGGGTTATCCTGCTGCTTTTAGTGGTACTATTGATCATTAACCGTTTATTATTAGCCCGCCTGTGGCAGCCATTTTATACCATAACAAAAGATCTGAAGATGTTCAATGTTACCGACACTAATGAACTGCAAAAAGTCGACACACATATTGATGAATTTAAGGAGTTGAATACCGCTGTGATCAGCATGGCATCACGAGTAAAACACGATTATAAAGACCTGAAGAGTTTTACCGAAAATGCCTCGCACGAATTGCTTACACCCATTGCAGTAATCAACTCAAAGCTGGATACGCTGATACAGACCGATAATTTTAGTGAAAGACAAAGCACCATATTGAATGACCTTTACACTTCGGTTAACCGCTTAAACCGGCTTAACCAATCCCTGCTGCTATTGGTTAAAATAGAGAATAAGCTGGACCATGGCCATGAATTAATAGATCTGCATGCGCTTATTATGGAAATGATAGTTCAGTTTGATGAGATCTTCCAGGATAAAAAACTAAAGCTCAATTGTTCATTAAGCCCTAAAAATATTTATGCCAGCAGGTATTTGGTTGATATTTTGATGAATAACCTGGTAAGCAATGCCATAAGGCATAACCACATTGGCGGAGAGATAAATATTGAGCTGACAGAGCAAAGCCTTACCATAGCTAATACGGGTGAAAGCACAGCACTAAACAATGATGACATTTTTAAACGCTTTCACAAATCATCCAGCTCGGTGGGGACAGGGCTTGGTTTAACCATATCAAGGCAGATCTGCGAGAACTTTGGCTGCTCGTTGAATTACCAGTTTGTTGCGCCTTATCACTCGTTCACTATTTCGTTTCCGAACAGGATTAATTCACCAGTTGTTTCTTAAACTGATTTGGGCTGATACCCACTTCCTTTTTAAACAATCTTGAAAAATACGGCAGGTTCTCAAACCCTAAAGTATAGGCTATTTCTGACACACTCTGATCGGCTGTTTTGAGCAGGTTTTTAGCTTCCGACATCAGGTAGATATGGATCAGTTCCATGGCCGTTTTACCCGTTTCCTGTTTTAGCAGGTCGCTTAAATAACGTGGCGACAGGTTAAGCTGATCGGCAATATAATTTACAGTCGGCAATCCTTTATTAGCAATAGAATTGGTTTCGAAATAAACAGCCAAAGCATGGTTGAATTTTGAAACCGTTTTGCCCGATAACTCGGTACGGTTAATAAACTGGCGCTTGTAAAAACGCTGCGCATATTTTAACAGCGAATCGATATGGGTAAGCATAATATCGCGGCTGTATTCATCCTGGTTATTGTTATACTCCGCGTCAATCTTATGGTACAGATCCCACATCAATTCTTCCTCGCGTGGTGAAAGGTGCAGGGCTTCATTGGCTTCGTAATCAAAGTAACCATACTTCTGGATCTCGGAATGCAATGGATGCCCGTTCAAAAAATCCTCGTGAATAAAGATCAGGAAGCCGTCTTCTTCAAATTCCAGGTTTTTAAATTCGATGATCTGGCGTGGCTTGGTAAATATCATGGAGCCATTTTCATGATCGTATTTGGTACGCCCATACATTACTGCGCCCGATTTTATCTTTTTAAAACCGATCATATACAAATCTGCGGTAAACTCACGGTCGCCGAGGGAACAAGCTGTCTCTCTTTTACAATGGTACAGGCTGATCAGCGGATTTTCAGGTGCTGGAAAACCGTTAAAGCGGTGCATTTCGGCAAGACTTTTAAAGTGCTTCATAATCATACAAATAACACAAAATCCGCGCTTAATTCAGCGCAGATTTTGTCAGATAAATAACATTTAAATTAGTGACCGTGCGCAGCTGTTGCTACATCGGCCCATGATTCCCATTCAGCCAGTTTACCTGCATAAACTTGCTTAACCCAAGGGAAAGCAACCTTACCCAGAAACAACCTTAACGGAGGATTTTCGCTGTCAACCAGTTTTAAAACCGCGTCAACAGTAGCTTCTGGTTTACCAAAAGCATCATCGGTAAGCCCGGCCTGGAATGCGGCCCTTACACCATCATAAGCTGGTATTGGCTCAGTATTAAATGCTGATGCACCGGCCCAATCAGTTGAGAAACCATTAGGCTCTATCAGTGATACTTTTATGCCAAAGTCTTTTACTTCAGCAGCCAATGTTTCGCTCAAACCTTCAACCGCGAATTTTGACGCGTTGTATAAGCCCAGAACAGGCAAGGTAGTAATACCTAACACGCTTGATACCTGTATAATATGGCCGTGACCCTGCTCGCGCATAATTGGCAATACGGCTTGTGTTAACCACAATAAGCCAAATACGTTAGTTTCAATTTGCTCACGGGCCTGTTGCTCGGTAGTTTCCTCAATGGCGCCGAATAAACCGAAACCTGCATTATTGATCAATACATCAATAGTTCCAAATTTTTCCTTTGCCTGTTTAACGGCTGCAAAACCTGCTGCCCTGTCGTTTACATCCAATTTGATAGGTAATATAGCATTGCCATAGGTTGCTACCAGGTCGTTAAGTGCGTCAAGGTTTCTTGCTGTTGCTATAACCTTATCGCCACGTTTTAAAAATGCTTCTGCCCAGATCTTTCCAAAACCTTTGGATGCACCTGTTATAAAAATTGTTTTTGCCATTGTTTTAATGTTTTTTGTTGGCTCAAAATTAGGGTCAATTTTCAAGGTAGATTTATACAAAAGTGGGTATTAATGATACGTTTTGTGTAAGTGGCGGCAATACTGTAATTGCATTGTCACAAAGGTTCTTTTTTGCTATTTCATACTTCGCTCCTCTTTACGGTATTCAGTTTTTATGGCTTCATAAACATCATCATAGCGGATGTATTCATCGTCACGCGCTATTGCTTTAAGGCAGGCATAGTGCATAATATTAATAATGGCAGCACCATTCAGCTCATATTTATCAGCAATCAGTTTCAGGCCGATGGCAGGGTCTATCTTATAATTAGCGGGCCACGATTTTTGCCATAACAATAAACGCTCTGCCGGGTTTGGGGCCGGGAAATGCACTACGGTATGAAAACGCCTTAAAAAGGCCTCATCCATATTGCTTTTAAAGTTCGATGCCAGTATCAGCAAACCGGGAAAATCCTCTATCCTTTGCAACAAATAGGAAACTTCCTGGTTGGCATACCGGTCGTTCGAGCTTTGGGTTTGGGTACGTTTGCCGAACAGCGCATCCGCCTCATCAAAAAATAAGATCCAGCCTTTATTTTCAGCTTTCGAAAAAACCTTTTCCAGGTTCTTTTCTGTTTCGCCTATATATTTTGATACGATCTGCGACAGATCTATCCGATATACATCCTTATTAAACTGCTTACCCAGCAATGAGGCCGTGAGCGTTTTGCCCGTACCGGGAGGGCCGTGCAGCAATACCCTGTAACCGGGTTTTACTTTTCTTTTTAACACCTCATCCTCCATTAGCTTACTATTATACGTTAGCCAGGTTTTAATATCATTTATCTGGCTCAGGGTATAGGGGTTAAGCACCAGGTCGTCCCATTGCATCTCTGTTATTATCCGCTTAGCCGGGAACTCTGGGCCAAAGCGCGGCGGTATCTCAATCCCCATTACTAATCGGCTTGTCCACTCCTGTTCGGCAATAATCCGTCCGCTCATAATGGGTTCTCCTTCTTTTACTGTTTCAAGGTAGAGTATTCCGTACCTTACCAATGTGCCAACGGTAAGCAATTGCTGTACAAACAAGCGCTTTTCTATGTCATCTCCTGCAAGTATAAACTGGGCCGTTTCGCCGGTAGGTAATAGCCCGCGGTGACTGCTCCCTCTAACGCCGCCAAACTCCGGAAAATCGCCCCCTTGCGGCATGGCCTCCTTCATTACCTCATCATAAAAATTAGGATAGATATGCGGGATATATACCATCAGAAAGATCAACGCTTCAGGCGGTGCCAGCTGGATATCATATTTTTTAAATTCTCCGGCAATAGCATCTATCAAGGCCGTCAAATCCCATTCGGCGCTATTATCTTTTTGGATGATGGCTTTAAGATACCCTGAAAACTGGTGGATATATTTTTCTATCGCTTGCAGCATAATGAATAGTTAAAGGTTATAATGTCTTTCATCATGCTATGGCCGTTTCATTTCCGTTTTTAGGCCCTCCTCCACAATTTATCATTGGTGGCACATAAGCACCAGTCGGAACAACCCGTACCTTGTTTAACGGAAAAGGCATCATGGCGGCAAAACCGGTTCTTACCGATTCATAGTTGCTGGGTAATGGCGTATTTGATGGGTTATTCATAATGCCTGCATTGGGGTCGCGGAAACCTGTTTTTGTACCTCCGGCACTATAATCAACACCGTTTGTAGTAAAATACTCTTCTGAGTTGCCCAGCATATGGCCATACTCATGCGGCACATCCGTTGCATCAGCGGTTCCCCAGCCCGTCATACCTGTGGTACCGCCTACTCCTGACCTGCCACCCGATGTATCGCCCGGGCTTTGAGGCGAAATAACATAATGCGCCATAAACGGAAGAGGAACCCATTGAATGTCCACATCAATAGGGAACACTTTAGGATCGCATGCATCCCACGCTTCCAGGCTAAACTGCCCTTTACCCCATCGGTCCTCAATAGCACTTTTCCAGGTTGCTTTTACAGCATCTGATGCTACACTAAATAAACGCGATACTATGGTTACTCTTTTTGAACTTAAATTGTAAGAGATTTGAAATTTCGAATCCCAATGAAATGTTTTATTCCAGTCGTTATACTGTGCCGGGGCGTTGGATATGGTTTCCGTTGCCGCCTGGTTAACCTCTTGGGTAACCGGAGGAGGATCTGCCGGGGCTTTTTGTATATTATTAAGCTTACCCCCGCCCTGTTGCAACACATGTGTAAGCTCATGCGCCATCAATTTCTGCCCCGATGAAGTTTCAGGCGAATACTGGCCCTGATTAAATACTATATTGTTACCGGTTGTATATGCCAGCGCATTAATTGATTGTGCTGATTTTGCAGCCAGTGAATCAGTATGTATGCGTACGCCCGAGAAATCGCGCCCAAAACGCGGCTCAAAAAATTGGCGGCTTCCTGCGGGCAAGGACTCTCCCGACGAACCTAAAGAACCAACATAACTATCCAACTGCTCATCGCCCTGTACTTTGCCTGTTGAACTTTCCTTTCGTTGCATTTTTTTATCCTCCTCCTCGCACTCATGGCATTTACGTTGTACAGCTGTTATTGACGGCTTAAAAAAACTACCTGAACCTACAGAAGAAAGAGGCATACGCATAATATGGTCAGCCGTACGATCGGCTTCCTGCTCATGCACATCGTTAGGCTGATTAACAGTGAGCTTAGGCTGAAAAAACACCGGCTTTACGGTTGATTTAGTTTTGCCTGATTCTGTTGCGTACTGTACGTTATTCATATCAGATTTTATTATTGTGTTATTATTCCATCATTTAGAAAAATAAGCATTAGCCATTGCAAGTACCTGGGGTTTTATCATATCTGTACGGTTGTCGCCATAAAGCATAAAATTTTGTACGGCATCCGTTGGGCTCACCGGCAAATCAACTCTGCCCGGAACATTAGCCGCATGGCCAGCTTCATGTAGCGCGGTAACATCATCGGCACTTCTATTAGCTACATTTAACACAGCAAAAGCCGGCCATTTGGTATCCTTAAAGGCTTCGCCGTTTATATCGGTAAGTTTAAACGACGCGTTATCCGACCATACCGCGCTTATAACAGGCAGCCGGGTTGTAGTATCTTTACCCAGTTTGTCCACAGCCTCCCTCAACTCTAAAACATCATCCTTTATTTGCAATGGCGACTGGTAATCCACAACTCCGCCTTCTGCTACATCAAGGCCGAGGTTATGCTGGCCTAAAAGCGTGGCTGCTTTAGTAGCATAGCCACTAAACGGATCTGTGGTTACGTTCTTAGTTGCAAAGTGTATAAACTTAACTTTAACCGACCCCGGATTTTTAAAGTTATGCATCTCATCCCAACCGGGCGGGTTTTTGGGTTCCCGTTGAATAATATTGGAAGCAGGTTTAAAGAAACTATTTGGAGACAGATTGGGCATGTGCATAAGCGTATCAGGTTCGTTCATAGCAGGTCCGGGCTGAAAAAATGGGGTCTGCTTTTGTCCAGCGGAGCTATTATTTACCGATAATTTATTTAAACTTTTAGCCGTTTTCTCCATTTTATCCGTTCAAAAATAATTTAGCCAAACAACCATATGAATCAGGGTTATCTAATAATGCGGTAGTGCTGTTACAACCGTAACCGCAATCCGGCGGATTTCCCTTTAAAGCCCAATCGTGCGTACTCTTGTCAAACGCCCTGTGCCAATTTTCATGAACTATCAATCCCCCTACGTCGGCAGTGGTCCAACTGCTGTTTATCTGATCAAAACATAAGGTGATATCATGAAGCCCGGAAAACCAGTCCAAATCTGTTTCCGCGCGTTCGCCGTTACATGCTTTGGCACCAGAGTTTTGATTGCTGGCATCATTACAGTGATACATATAATTTTGCCCTATCGCTTTTTGAATAGCGGCAAATGAATTCTGGATTTCTTGTTTATGGTTAATGGCATCCCCGCAAAAAAACAAAGGAATATATTGATCTAACCTTGGGTCATTACTTTGAAACGCCTGCATCACATTACTGAGCATGGTAAGCGCCGCGGCATGTCCCGGCCATATATAAGGTTTCAGGTATTTTTCCTCATCACAATACTTATCGTGCCCATATCTTCTTACCACATTGTCTCCTTGTTGAATTACATGGGTTAGCTCATGCGCCATTAAACGTTGACCAGTGGGTGTTTCGGGCGAATACTGCCCGCTATTAAAAACAATATTATTTCCTGTAGTATAAGCCAATGCATTTATTGATTGTGCCGATTGTGCGGCACCTGAATCCGTATGAATACGGACATTGGAAAAATCATGCCCGAAACGCGGTTCAAAATATTGCCGGCTGCTTGCCGAAAGGGTTTGCCCCGTTGTGCTTAATGAACTTACGTAGCTATCCAACTGGCTGCTATCCCCAGCTTCGCCTGCGGAACCTTCTTTGCGGTGCAGCAATTTCTCTTCCTTTTCGCAATGCGCACATTTACGCTGTATAGTTTTACCGGCGGGTTTAAAAAAGCTGGCGGGTTTTGCTAAAGGGTCGATCATGCGCATAACCTGGTCGGACATATGATCGGCCTCCTGTTCATAAGCATCATTGGGTTGATTGATGCTGAGCTTGGGTTGAAAAAATAGCGGCTTAGCCCCCGATGATATCACCGGGTTATTTTGTTTTGCCACTTGTAGACTTGCCTTATCCAATTAGTTCAATTAAAATGTGAACAGAAAATATTAAATCATGTAAATTTTACCTGTCCGGTTACTCATCATCCGGAGAAGTATATAGTCTTTTTAAACAAATATCAGCCTCAACAGCAACATCCGGCAGGTCTTCCCACCTGGAGATCTTTTCGAGAAAGAACACATCGGCTTTATCCAAAGTATATTTATAACAGTAAATAGCATATAATGACAGTGGCATTCTTCTGCTTTCGATAAATTTTTGCAGATCTTTTTTAAATGCCTTTATCACCGGCCTTTGCAGTAGCAGCAGTACATTTGCATTTTCATTAGCCAGCTTTACCAGATCTGCGGCTATTTTCTTTTCATCCAGTCTTATCAGCCAAAAACCAAATTCAAAGGCTTCAATAATGGGCCGGCCCGCATACCTTAATATTTCTAAAAGCCTGCTGTAAAATTGCTGCGGATCAAAAAAGGAAAGCAGCAGTACAGCCGGGGCGGCCAACCCGGGGCGGGGATTTTCTCCCAAATACTCCAAAATATTATTGACGGTTAATGGCCCATCTTCTATCATTTTCCTTGCAACCGCGCTATTATAAAATTCACCTATCCTCTTTTTTACAAAGAATGGTTCGGGCAACTCTTGCCGTAATTCTTCCATATCTTTTATAAATTCATTCATAAAGTGTTTATTATAGTTTTCCAAGGGCATCGCATTCATATCATCTGGTTTGAACGGTTGTAGCTAATAGTTTAAAGTTGATAGCTGAGGCATACACAGTATGTCATAGTATTCGGCATTTTTTAATATTATCTAATTTTCTACATTACATAAGCAGTAATATTACATTCCATAAAGGCCCCTAACCCCACGCTCCAGCCAACTACCTGCGTCTCTTATTGGCTGTGTTACGGCGTCTACAGCTTCGCCGGCAGCATGCCCCATTGATGATAATAATGCAGGGCCTCCGGCCCGCACAATACCTCCGGAATCAAGAACAGCATGCTTTATAGGATGTGATTTGGAATCATACTGATCAGGTGTTCCCTGGCAGCCGGCATTTGGATGGCTATCGGTAACTAATGTTCCCGAATGATCATAAACACATTCATTCATCGGGTCATCTGGTGTGGGGGCCCTGTCTTCAAGAATTGTTCTGAAACCGCAATGAAATACACTCGTGCTACCGAAATAAGGTTTAAAGCCCGGCGGCACCGGGTCGCTATCATCTAAATGCGTAGGGCAGGCCAGCATTCTTTGTACGGCAGGGGTTGCACCGCTGTTTTGCTGTACCACATGGGTTAATTCATGCGCCAGTAACTTTTTGCCCTTTTCACTATCCGGCGAATACTGGGCGGTATTAAAAACAATGTTGTTGCCCGAAGTATAAGCGAGCGCATTTATAGCTTGCGCCGATTTTGCCGCTGACGGATCTGTATGCAATTTAACATCAGAAAAATCGCGGCCGAATTTGGGCTCAAAGAATTTACGGCTATTTTCGGACAGTGGCCGGCCCGATGAATTTAACGAGCCGACGTAACTATCTACAGCATTGCTGCTCACACCTTCATTCCCCGCACTGCACTTTCGTTGTATAGCCGATGGCTTGAAAAAGCTTTTTTGGCCGATGGCATTATCCCCCATCCGCATAACATTATCGGCTATATGGTCGGCTTCCTGTTCATAAACATCGTTTTCCTGGTTTATGCTAAGCTTAGCCTGAAAAAATGCCTGTCTGCCGGTACCCGATCGCGCCGATTCACAACGCCGGGTTTTGCATGTTGTTGATCCCATATTATATCATTTACAATTCGTTACATCAATATTTACAGCACCTGTTATAACCCTGTTATTCCCTCTTCAACAATTATTTGTTTCAATAATTTATCGGGCGTAAAAACAAACTGCACCAACAATTTGGTGGTTGTTAAAAGCTTTTTTTCGCTGATAATCGACGCATATACTACATTACCAGTAATCGCGGAATATTCAAATCCATTCTCCTTTAACCAATTGGCTATGGTATTGTGCTTTGTTGTATTTATTGGAAACTGCGTTACCAAATATTCTTGTAATTCCTCTTTCGATTTAAATTTCATCTTCATTTTTTATAAAACAGGATCGCCCCAGCCCGGCGCTACCCAAACCGGTTTATCTTCAGTAATACTGCATTTATTAAGTATTGTTCGCGCTACCGTATTGCTGTTAGGGCCGGTAGGTGCATACGGTGTGGCTGTACCATCAATCCGCCTTAATTCCCTTACAAAGCAGGCGTCTGTTGTTGCACAATCTACAGGGTCCTGCACAGTAACTGATGGAGCCGATGGCTCCCAATCAATAGTACCAGCCACATAACTGCCATTCTTGGTAATAATATTACCGTAAGAAGCTCCCCTGCTACCTGGGCCGCCACGGTAATAAGTTTCGGCACCCGATGTTTTGTTATGCAGTATAACAAAAAGGTGATAAACCGGTAAGCCTCCTAATCCGGAGATCTTGGTGGCCCTTACATCTACACGGCATTCGCCCGATGGCGCCGGGCCACCGCCTCCGTCGCCTGCTCCGCTTGAACCGCTTGAACTTGAAGAAGAACCTTCCTGTGTAGCACCCTGCTGCCCGCCATCAGTGGGCTGGGGTAATCCACCTGGTGGCAAGCCCCCATCTAATGGGTCTATTTGCCGCTGGATACTTTGGTTTGTTAAGCCCTGCTGCACCACATGGGTAAGTTCGTGTGCTATCAGCTTTTTGCCGCTATCACTTTCGGGCGAATATTGGTTGTTATTAAAAACTATATTATTGCCGCTGGTATAAGCCAGCGCGTTGATGGATTGTGCCGATTTTGCCGCCACCGAATCGGTATGGAGCTTAACGTTTGAGAAATTATACCCGAACCGCGGCTCAAAAAATTGCCGTGCTGTTGATGACATCGACTGGCCTGTTGAGCCTAAGGAGCTCACATAATTATTAAGCTGACTATCGGCATGCACTTCGCCGGTGGAGCTTTCTTTACGGTGTAGTTTTTTATCATCCTCTTCGCACTCGTGGCATTTGCGCTGCACAGCACTAATGGCAGGTTTAAAAAAGGGCGATTGTTTTACTGATGGATCGGGCATGCGCATTACATGGTCGGCCATATGGTCGGCTTGTTGCTCATACATATCATTGGGCTGGTTTACGCTGAGCTTGGCCTGTATGGTATGATTCTTAAAAAACAAACCATTGCTTTTTAAAGAGCTGCTTTCGGGTTGTGCTGATTGCTTACTTTCCTTCATAAAATGTCAAGTTAATACCAATCCACGTTTAATAATTGCTCCATCCATGGCAGGCGGATGGTTGAAATTCCCCAGGGCAGTTTGCCCAATAATATATCCAGTGTTTTTTGCTCAATAGTGAGCAGCCAGCCGTTTTCCTTTAGTTCAAGCTTGCCTTCGCGCTGCAAAAATGAGTTGCGCAAGCCTTGTATAGATGTGTTATTTAAAGGTACCCAATAATTGGTTACAGAATTTAATAAATTCTCCGATTCGGCAATCTCTTTTTCTGTTAACAGTAGTTCATCCGGAAGTGTATCATCCAGCGGATGCCCGCACATAACCTTTTGTAAAGTGAGGTTGAACTCGGCAACTTTTGTTTCGCCGGTGGCCAGGTAATGCAGCAGCAATACGGCACGCTGCCGGGCTTCGTCGCTTACAAATTTCTTCTCCGCCAAAAGCTCCAGACTTTCGAAATAAGGCTTTAAAAACGGGTGCAATATTACCGTGCCGCTATTGGTAACAAATATTACATCGCCAGCTATTACCTGGGTATCTTTTTTGCGTTGCGCTTGCTTCGGCTTTTCTTTTTTTACTGATGATTGACCGTCATTTTCAATAGCCGGTTCTGCTTTCGCAGTGCCATCTTTTAGAGTGGGATTTGGGTTAACAAAAGCGCCATCCGCATCAATAAGATCGGTATTTTTATCCCTTTTTTGATGTTTATTTGTTTTAAACGATTGTTTTAGACAAATAATTAGTTCCTTAAAATCAGCCTCTACGATATTGGTTTGCAGGTTTGCTAATATTTGTTCTTCCTTTTTCTTGCTTATAGCATCACCTTTAATATTAAAGTGTCTGGCAAGCTGCTCTAACACATGATAGCTAAGTTTATTACCTCTTTTTTCGGGCAAAGCCTTAAAAATATATTGCCATATTGTGCGGCGTAATGTATTTGTTTGTTCGGTGAGACTATGCACTATCAGTGTCATATCATTATAGATCAGTTCCCATGAAACACCAAAGTCAGGCATTGCGCCAGACAATAATTCGCCTAAAAATTTATCGGAAAATTGCTGAATCAGCCGTTCAATGACCGCCTCGTTAACGGGCTGCTTTAGCAATACCTTTTCAAAAAACTGTTGGTATTGCCGGGTGGTAAAACTGTTCAGGATCTCCGTTTCCCAGACATCCATAGTGGCAGCCGACTGGTACCATGGCAGGTAGCCTTTCTCCAAAAAATAGATGAGCGCGCCGATTAATGATTGTTCTTTACTTAGTACCCCGGCACCATCAGCATAGCCTAAATTATCTTTTTGCTGCGACAGGCTTTTAGCCAGTTCGCTCAGCAATTGTGCCTTAAATTCGTTCTCAAAGTTTTGCTGATTTACGGTGCCGAGGTCTAACTGCAGCCTATCAATACGGATAATCCTATCCTCAGGAAATACATTATTAAATACGGCATCAATACCGGCTTCCAACTCATGCTGCATCAGGCTGCTTACGCTTGCCTGCAAAGCACCCGCATATTCCCGTTTTGAGAGATTAAGGATGATTTGTTGCCGGTGAATGATGTGCCTTACCATTTAACTGCCTTCTAATGTTATTGTAACGCCACTTTGGCTATCGTTAATTGTGATTAAAAGATTTTTGCTGGTAGCGCTTTTACAGCCACCATTTGCTATTGTAAGTGTTACCGTTACGCCGTTGGGTTCTTCACCTTGTGCCTGCGGATTTAACCTCGCGGTGAATTTTGAGGTTGTAGCTGTACTTGGATCAGGCATCAGCAGCTTATTATCAGGGGTGATCTGCCAATTGTATATTACCCCGCTTTCAAGATTAGCCGCATCAAATTCTATATCTGATGGTTCCACCCCAGTAACCTCAGTCGGGAATGTAAAATCACTACCCGCGTCGGTTATCACAATTGTGGTTTTGGCAGATGTAACGTTCGATACGGTATAATAAACATCATACGAATCCGGTGCCAGATTAGCGGGGATAAATGACCCATCGGCATTTATCCCTGTTATGGCCGCGCCCTTACTATCGCCGAATGTACCGCCGGTTGGTGTACCTGTAAGTTGCTGCGTGTCGCTATCATTACTGCAAAAAGGGCCGGCGGATTTAATGGTTGGCTGTTGCACGGGTTTAGTTGGTTTTACCGGCCTTGGCTCAGGCATAATGTAAGCTACAGGAGCGCAATCTGAACAGCAGAGATATGGAATATAGAAATCAGCTATTACCGCGCCTTCTATTAATCCTCGCCTGGTTCCAACTACCGGCGGATTTAACGCGGTTACAATTGGTGTTTTTGATGTAGTTGGCGCACCCTTACAATCCTCAACAAACTTTAATATCATTTTAGTAAGCTCGGTGCTGTATGGCGATTTGGTGTCGTCTGTAGGCTCATAGGCTTCAATTCCTTTTGCCACATCCAGTTCACTTCCCCGCTCAACAGTAATACCTACCGCATTAACGGGTTCACGTAGTAAACGCTCTTCGCCATCATAAACCAGCACAAATGTGCCGCCTTTGGGTACACCGGCTTTATGTTCAAGGCCCGGGTGCTTTTTGTAGTAGTTTAAGAAGGTTAGCTGTTGCTGATAGTTGCGGAGGCGCAGCATATATTCTCTTTTTAATACATCTATACGCTCATCAACACACATAGAAAGCAGTAAGCTCATCTCATCGTTAAGCAGTATCAGTTCGCCAGATTCATCAAATGAAACATAATCGGTGGTGTTTCCGGCGGCATCAGTGGTGCTGTTATCAGCATCCTCGTCGGCAATTTCTAATAACAGCCTGATAACTATTACGGCCATTTCCAGGTATTCACGATATGCTCTTACCAGCAGCTCGATATTAATTTCGGCCAGCGTGTGGGTATAAAGGATGAACATCAGATCCTCAACAAACTCTATAAATTGGAAGAAATGGTATTCGGCAAGCAATAGCTGATTGTCTTTTGACTGAGTGAGGACAGACCGCAATGGGTTTCTGAATTTTCCGCTACTGTCCAGTGCCCGCAGATAATACCAACCGATAGTTTCTTCAGTTGGAGGGCAGTTCTTTCTTAAAAAGTCACCGCGTTTATAAGCAGTGCTAATAGTTATTGGTGTTTCAAATTCCAGTGAACTCCTCAATTTATAGCTTGAAAAAGTACTGTCGTTATATAAGCCGGTGCCTATTGTCGTGCTGTTTGCATCGGCTTTCGGTTGAGCATGTTCAAAAATTGTAGTGCCCAGATTACCGCCAGCCTCATCAAACCTCGACCTGAGCGGCATATTGCTGATATAGCAAAACAGGGTGTGGATCTTACAGGCGGCATCGCCTATTATTAAGTTATAAGCTGTATCCAGATCCTGCATGCTGCAATCGGGTAGTGGCGCGCTTAAACGCAGTTGATCTGCCGATACAGCTACCACCTCAAAAGGCAGGTTATAATTATTCCGTTCCAAGATGATACGCTCTAAGGCGATCCTGTAATTTTGGCCGATATGCCCTTCTATCCTGAAAAAATTATACTTCTCTATATCATACAAAAGTGGGTCGGTTACAAATTTTTTGCTGGTATAACTATCCGAATGATAGCTCAGGTTTAGGGTTTCTTCTTTTTTAAGGGTTTTCTCATAGTTCCAGTACTTGTATAATTCCGTGCCGCCAGCTCCTGTTAATTTAAATATTTCATTCAGCCTGTCTGTATCTACACCCTTAAAAATACGCTTGCTATTTTTAAAATAATAATAAGGTATGGCCCGTGCAGAAAGCGGCGGCCACTCGTACTGACTCGGTGTTATAATGATGGTTTTTTCTGTTTGGATGGCAAACTCCCGCAGCATAACCAATATGCGTTTAAACAGCAAGGTTGCTTCGGCAGCATCACCCTCCATTTTTGAGAACAGGCCCGAGTAGATAAAATAATCTCGGTATGGATCTTTTAAAAACGCATCGGTTGATTGCGAAGCACTACCCAAAATAAGGTGCAGCGGGAACAGGTGAACATCCGGGCAGCATTCCGACAAGCCTGCTACTTTTTCCGAAAGCTCATAATATGCTTTTATCAAATCGTCAATAAAATCATAGAAATACTCTATAAAATATGGCGCTTCTTTAATTATGCGTTCACGTATCAGTTTCAGCTCCGATAATAAAAATACAAATGGATTTAGATCGAGTTTTAGTAGTTCGCCGTATTCTTCATACAAATAATTTAAGGCATCGCTTAATTCGGTTAAAACAGTATTGTCAACAATTTTTATAAATGCCTCTAAAACCTCTATGCTTGTTTTTAATGGTGCGTAAGGTACGTTGTAACGTTTCAGGTTGATCTGGTAATCGGTCTTAGTCAGCTTGATCTTATCAGGCACTCCGTTCCTTAATGTTACCAGATCGGCTATGGGTACCAACAGTGGCCGTACCGTAAATACTATTTTTTCGCCCATGTTATTGCAATCCAGCATATCGCAATTCTTGAGATCGGTTTCCTTCATTTCCAGGAAGAGGGCTACGGCGTAATCATCCAAAAATGTATTGGTAGTATCAATAGCTACAGCGTTAGCTTTTTTGGCAGGATCAAGCGCCTTTTGCTGGTCATCGGTAAGCATAAGGTAAATTTGCTTGCCGCTGGTGCCATAACCTTCAAAAAAGGGCAGGTCGGTGCCATGTTTAAAGGGCAGATCCTTAGGGATAGGGATCTGCGTGTAATTGATGTAGTACGTATATTTTTCCTTATGCTGTACAATAAGGTAACCCTGAGATGTAACGCCACAGCCCTTGGTTATCTCGATACCATCGCTGTGAATAACTATCTCCAGGCCACAAGCAATACCTATCCCAATCAGCTTGTTGCGTGTCCAGCGGGCCTGGTGATCCAGGTAATTGAATGACTCATTCAGGTGGTCGTTGGTGAGCACCTGGTCCGCTTCAAAGAAGATGTATTCATTTGAATTTATCATATCTCAAGTTTTATAAGATCCTAAAACAGTTTTTCCTAATTGTACCGGGTTGGTGCCCTGGCTGTCCTCACAATCGTGCAGGGTAGCCACAGGGTATTCACTATGCAGGTTGAAGAGCAGCTTCAGCAGTTTATTATTGGCGAGTTCGAATTTGTGCAGGTTGGTTATCTTATCTAATGAATAATTGGCCAGCGCGGTTATCCATGCCTTATATTCCCTTTCAAACTCATACATGGATTCATCATTTATCCAGCATACCTTAACTATGGTGTGTGCAGGCACTTCCTGGCGAACGATATCCTCAAAATATTCCCTGAACGCCATGCTCCGGAAATGAGCGGGCCAGTAAGGCATCACCACCGACATGCGGAACGAATACGGATCTTCATCGCCGCAAAAATCGCATTGTGGATCAAGGCATACTGGGGCCATATCAAAAGTATTATCACGCGGACGCAGTAAAATGTGCTCTATCAAATGCAGACCTTCACTGTCGCACATGGTGCTGAACGTGGTGATGAACTGCGCCATAGCTGTTTCGGCATCTGCCTCTGATGTAAAATTATTGCTGATGGCTTGGTTTACGTCATTGTTATCAACCACGTATACGTTCCAGTTGGTGCCGGTTTGGGTGATAGCATAATTATCTGTTGCCAGCAGCAAATCCATAAAAGCAGGTAATGCTTTTTGTGCCTTCGCATTGCTATCGTAACTGGTTACAGATGTAAGTGTATTCGTGCCTTCGGTAAACACAAAGCTGTATTTGGCAGGTGTACCGCTGGACGTAATGGTTGCGTTGCCTATACAGTACAGAAACCTGCGGAAGTAGGCCTCAACACCTGGCACATTACTTTTAAAACCGCCCAAGTGACTCAACTTTCGTTCAACTCCGGCTACGTTATCGGTGTTCCATAATTTTGCGGTATCAATTTTAAAATCATGTTTCTGCGGGAAATAGTTGTAGGCCCGGCCCCGCTCATAGCTCATCACCGGGTAATCCTGCAAAAACTCTATCTTATCTTCTATCATGCTGGCGAGGGTAATACCGGTTTCCTGCTGAGTGGTATAATCAAGACTATACATCAGCAACACATACTGATTAAATGATTCGGCAAAGCGACTCATGAGGTGATCAAGGAAACTGTTGCGGCGGTTAAGGAAAAGCTCATTAGTTTCGTACAAAGTTTGCCAGTCGTTAACCGTAGTGGCTGCCGAATCCTGGTTTTGCATCACCAGTTCGTTAATGGTTTTTGCGCTGCTATCCTGTTTGTAGATGAGCATGATATTTTTCACACTATCAATAAACTGGGCGTAATAGGTTTGCACTGTCGCGTCGGTGGAGAACAGCTCTTTGGCATTGGCCAATTGGGAGAGAAAATCGGCCAGTAACTGATCATAGAGCAATAGGTAAGCCTGTAATTGTTTTGCCTGCCCTCTTTGCTGATCGGTTGCTGTTGGCGGTAAGCCTGCCTGCCCGATACCATAGGTTACCGGGAAAAGTTCCTCAATGGAAGTATAGCTATCCAGCGGAAAATAAGTACCCGACGGGACGGCGATATCATCTACATGGCCCGATAGTTTATTATGTGCCCGGGTAGCGCGCAGCCAGCGCAGAACATCATTCACCTCATCCATATTGGGCAGGTATGGGAACTGGTTTTTATAGAACACCATTTTTGATTTGGTTTCCGAAAAAACAGGTTTGCACCCAGGGGTGATTGGCATACACCAGCTCTTATTAGTTTCTCCGCTTACAGGTTGATCATCTACGCCATACTTCGTCATCCTGAAACTGCGTACTGCCAGTACACCCTCGATATTCATAATGAGGCTGATGATCTCTGATGCGTAGATCTCCGTTTTTAACTGGGTTTGCTCCAGTTGCTCCGTATCAATAAAACCATGCTTTAAAACCGGACCCGAGAAGATCTCATCGGTAGTATAGCCCATGGCCTGCATTTCGCTCAGCAGGTAAAAATTTACCGGCGGGTTCAGATATTCCTCAATGGCAAAAAACACCTCGGCCTGCACCTCCGACATATCAGTCGATGGCGAGATCTCAATATCACAGCAAAAAGCAATTTCCTCATCAGTAATGGTGGTAACACTTACAAAATCCTCGCACAGGTTACGGTTCTCATTCATTTTGCGGATAGCTTTTTGAACGATGTGCTTCGCTTTCTGGATCTTTAACAAATACAAATTCACTACCTGCGCCGTAAACTCAGGGGTAAAAAAGCCTGCAAGTTCAGCAGGGCCAATGGTTTGATCTGCAGGCTGCAAATCGATGTTTACAATGGGGTTAAGTGTAATGGTATGGTGCGCGCTGCCGATGGAGTATTTAGCTTTTATCTCCGCAGTAATAATGCTGCCAGTTGCACTAAAGGTGGCACTTACGTTGGCCGCTGTTACCGGGCTCGCCAGCAATAATTTCTCAACGGATGGATCGTTCCATACCGGGAAAACTATGGTAAGGCTCGCCTCGCCCTCGGTGAATGCGCCGAATGCCGGGGTTAATATTTGTACTTCGCCATTGTTCAGGTCGCCGAGCTGGTCGTCGTCATCCAGATCAAGTAATACCTGGTATAAACCCGAGAGATAAACCGGGTGGGGCGTTACATTGTATGATAAGGCATCCGCGCTGCAATCGGCATAAATGGGTACTTCGTTTACGGCTATGTTTACACCATTAACGGTGTTGTATTCAACTGCTTTGAGCCAGGCATTTTCAACACCAACTATATCAATGAGCAGCTTGCGGTAATCATCAATAGTTAATGGCGCTTGGGTGAGGATATTTTTGGCGGTATATAATGTTTGGGTGTCGGATATGGTGCCATCCGGATTGGTCAATAGGTCCTGCATGGGCAGGTCTATACGATAGCCCAGTTCGGTAATGGCATAGCATAGCGCCTCCATAATGGTGATGCCGGGGTCATGTTCGTTATAGTCCGTCCAGTACTTATGGCTCAGCTCCTCAATATAATGCAAACCTTTTGCACGGAGGGCAGCATAGTCCTGATCGGTGGTTAGTACCGGGTTTTTATCTATAAAGTCTTTATCCATTGCAATCGCATTTATCACCAGGTGTTATCTTGTGTTTTACCTTTGTTTTCTCGTTATAGTACGATACGATGATCGATCGTGCCGTACTTGGTATTGCCTCTTCAATATCTTTTTGTATCGATACTACCGTATCGCCATCGCGTATAATGTGGCTCATTTTAAAGCAGGTTACATGATCTACATAAGTACGTTCCTCTACAAAATTCAGCACTACCGATTTTTCAACCGTGTTGCCGAACTTAATAGCCTGCGGGTTGCCAAAGGCCCAGGGCGTTAAAAATTGTTCTATATCATTGTTCAACTGCGTAACATAAAAGCTCGGATCGGACAAACCAACGAACACCACATGAAACTTAAACTGCACTTCCTCAAACTGCGGATTGGTAACATCCAACTGTACAAATGGCGATGTTAACGTGGCCAGATATGTTTGGATCTTGGTTAGCAAACCGATGCTGGTATAGGGCCTCAGCGGGTTAACCGTATTTATATTGGTGAGGTCAGGGATAGTGATCACCATCACATGCCCCGCCAATGTTTCCGAATATTTGGGCTGATTGGTGATGGTATCGGTGATCATCCCGGTATGGTTAAGGCATTTTACCTTAAAAATTTCGGGGTATTGCTGCAGCACTATCCGTTCGTAATCCCAAGTGGTAATGGCGCGTTGTTTATGGCGCAGCCTTTCACTTACCCGCACATAAAACTGGCCGTCGGTTTCAGCTACCCGGCCATCAAAGGAGTTATAGGGTTGTTGTGTTTGCTTTAAAGCGGCATCTGCAACAGCTGGTTTGCTGATGGTATTTGGCGGCAGGGTTTGGGTAAACTCAATACCAGCGGGTATATCCTGCACAAACTGGGCTTTGGCAGCATTAACGTCGACAGCTATTAAATTGCATATCGCATCCGTTTCATGTACCACCACTGCTTTTATCCAAAGCAATCCTGCATCCGCACGGGTGTTATCAAGGGTGGCTGTATCGGGCACTAATAACACCACCAGGCCCGAGGTCGTCAGGTTATTAGTATAATCTACCACCGAGGTATCATCAAATTGCAGCCAGTTATTGGCACTGAGGTAATACCAGGTTACCGTGGTTGCAGGTTGCAGCGGGTTGGCGCTGCCATCGGATACCTGGAACAACACCGAAAAAGTTTCATCAGGTAAAGCATTGCTTAAGCCTATCCAAAGCTCGCCAGCATCGTTACCGCTTACAACCGGGTTAAGGTTAAAGGTTGGCAATAAAGTCAGCGGATCTTTCGCGATGATATCCGGGTGTATCTCGCGGAAGCCAAAGGGCTCTACATGATAAAAATAATTGGTGCGGGCATTGTATTGGGCAGCTGTATTTGTATTTAGGTTGATGGTATCGGCAGCGGTATAATTTACGGTTAATGACTTCGCGATGGGGTGCGGAGGGGTATTTACATCGGGCTTGCTTACGGTATAACCTGTAACCTGTGTGGTGCTACCGGTTGCATAATTTACTGTAACCGTTGGCGGGGTCATATTGCCGAGGTAAGTGCTCAAACTATAAGCCGAACCCTGTAACTCTACCTTTATAAAGCCATCTATTTCGGTAACCGAATAATCATCATTAGCGGTAAAATCGGGCGAAGATTGTACCATTTCACTGGTATCGATTGCCATATCAGTACCCAAGCCTATAACACCCAGCTCCTGCCAGTCGCCTTTTACAAGGGTGTAGCTATCAACATTGGTGCTTGCCAACGGAGCCTGCGACCATTCAATTTCCAGCGACAGCTCGGACAATTGCTTTTGAAAGATCTCCTTACTGCCCAATATAAACGCGGTACCATCTTCAGGAAAATCGCCAAAAAGTTTGAATGGTTTCGAGGTGTTTATCTTGCCATCATCATTTTGCAGCGAAAGATTTTTAACATCCTGTACGGTTGCCGTAATGCCTATACTTGTTATGCCAAGTTGTGCTATAGTAGTGTATGATGCAAAGCCGCCTGTAAGCATAATCTGCGCCATGGGCAATTCCTCGGGGAAAGTGCCGCCATGTATTTTGGTTGAATACGGGATAATAGCAGGTGCATCGCCCTCTAAAGTAACAGTCAGCGTAAATGAACTGGTGCTGTTTATGGTGATGGTATATAATGGCACGGTATACCAGGCTTTTTTGCCCGTCAGCTGCACAGTAAAGGCAGGCAAAGCCGATGTGCCCGTAAGCATTGCAGAGGTAAGCACGCTGTTGGTGGCGTAGTTAAATGTAATATCTATCTCTCGTGTACCTTCATTCAGGTAAAGCACATTTGATGCTAACGCGAAGCCTATATTGGCAGTCAGGATGTTATTTTCCGGATTACCGAACGCGGGCCATGAGCCATCGGCACTTAAAAGCTTGCCACCCTGCCCATCCTGCGAATTCGCGATCGGCGATGCATATAATGTAACCGGGGAACCTGCATATTCATCCAGGTAAATTGATTTTAACGCGGTAACACTGGCGGTCTGTAAAACAATGTCATCCGTAAGCGCATAAAAAAGGTTGTTGCCTTTGGCATCTTTCCCAGCTTTAAATTGTGTGCCCTGGGTTAACAAGTGCTGGTCTATATTTTTTTGCAGGGTGAAAAGCAAGTGCACATAATCAGCCTCGGCTGGGCTATTGGTTAATTGTAAAACATCCTTGTAATAAAAATCAAGGTGCCTTTTAGTATACTTATTCAGATGCTTTTGCGCATGGGTGAACAACCTCAAAAAAGCCAGGTACAGGGCATAATGAGGCGAATGCTTAGGATAGTATTTTAGTACATCCTCCAGGTAAGCCGGGGTACGGCTCACAATGGTTGTAACGCCATCAATAAATGCCTGATAAGCGCCAATAAACAGGTTATGGGTTAAAATATGTTTTATATCAGCCAGCGCGGTTGTGCCTGTTAAGGTTATATCGTAAACCGTAGCCGGGGCAGCGCTGGTAAACGGCGGATCACTTAACAAAGCGATATTAAAGTTCTGCGAAAGTATCAGCGGGTCAACCGGGGTAAGACCATCGGTAAAAGTTAGCGTTTCATTAATAAGTACCAGCGGGTTGGTTTTAAACTGTTTGTAGTAATACACCAAAGTGCTTAAAGCAGCCGCCAGGTTTGATGCGATGGAAACGGACAGGAACGTAGTATAATCCAATTTTTCAGGCAGCTGGCGATAGGCATTATCAAGGCCAACAGCCAATGAAAAAACAAAATCAAACAATACTTTGAAATATTCCTGCGCTTCCAGGTCGGTGGTGGCGTTTAGGGCGTTGTCAATGGTGCTTTGTATGTAGCCCGCATAGTCTTGTGTGCGCCAGTCGGCAATGGTGGCAATTACTACGGCAACATCGTTACTCATCAGGCCCTGCCAGTCGCCCACAATGGCATTAGTGAGGTCGTAGTAATTGAGGTAGGCCGCGTAGCGCTTGGTGAGTAAGATCAGATCGGCATCGGTACGCTCATCCACCAGCGGGCAATCAGTTATCAGCGCGTCCAGGGGCCGCTGTACCTGGCTGGTACCGCTATTGGTAAGTAACGTGGTATCTGTACAAGTTTTCGCCATTAGTTAAGTTCTGTTCCTTCTCTTTTATAAAAAGGATATACAAAATTGAACCTTGAATTGGTAGTGCGCACCGTATAACTGATATTGATAATAATGATCCCCTCCGCATCCTGGCTGTCATCTATCAGCAAACTATTCAGGTCTATCCGCGCCTCGTAATAAAGTATGGCGGTGCGGATCATTTCACTTATATAGCTTTTAAAGGTGGCGTTCATCGGCTCAAAAAGCATTTCGTTCAGGTTGCAACCATAGTCGGGCAGCATAACGCGCTCGCCTTTTCGGGTCGAAAGCAGTATTTGCAGGCTGAGCTGTACATCGGCTTCATCGCTGGTCATTACTACTTTATTGGTCGTATTATCAAATGTTGGCGGGAAACCCCAGCCTGTTCCTAAAAAATCCGTGTTCATTTTAGCCTCCTATCATTACAGTTGGACATCCTAAAACTATTGTACCGCCATGCGCGGTTGTATCGCCCATGCGGGCCGCGGGTTTACCGCCAATTAATACTGTTGATGATCCCATGGCAATCACATCCGGCGGACCGGCACAAACGCACATATCGCCCACACAAGCCGCAGGCAGGCCGCCGATCAACACCGTTGGACAACATGGTGGCAACACTGGGCCACCCACATGTGGTACTATCCCGGTGAACATTGGGCAAACGTGCATATCTGAAACCCGTGCTGCAAATGGCATATCTTCTCTGTTTAATTGATCATTACAATTCCACCTTTTATTGTTGCCGTGCCCGAACCTTCAACACTTACTGATGGTGCCGAAACCGTTGCACTGCCACTCCCCGCATTTATTGATGCCCCACCCGCGCTAAGCGCGAAGCTGGATGAGGGAATGAGATTTATATTGGTAGCAGTAACATTTAAATCACCGCTTGCTGTTATATTAATATCCGCCGCGCTTTGCAGGGTTATGGCTGATGAATCCATTGAAAATTTGTTACCGTTCTCATCCTCAATATCTATCACGCCATCCTGCTCGCTTAGCGTTAATTTTTTGCCTGCGGGAGTTTGGATCTTTAGCGATTTTTCGGAATCATTAAAAATCATGGTCATGCCGCTGCGCGATGTATAACCCTTTTCATCATTTTGGTTTGAACCTTTCAGTGGCGCAGGCTTAACACTGCTGTTGAGCATGCCCAACACTACCGGGTGGCGCGGGTCGTTATTTAAAAAGCCGACTATTACTTCGTCCCCTATCTCCGGGCGGAAAAACATACCCCGGTTATTACCTGCATCCAAACTCGCTATGCGGCTCCAAACGCCATCTTCATTAGCATCGATAATGGGCAGCCGTACACGGATGCGATCCTGGCTATCGGGGTCACTTTCCAGATCGGTAACTACACCAATCTGCAGGCCCTGTATGGCAGGCAACATATTACCTGCCGGGGCCGAGTTTACATCCGGCTGCGCCGTAAAAAGATCATTCGACATGCCGAACTGCACATCGGTATTCCATTTACCTTCGGTGATATCATGCCTTACGGCAGATATAAATACCGGCCCGTTAAACCTGTCGCCAACGCCACCGATGTTGATCAGATCACCCGGACTCAATTCCCCGCCATATCCGCGAAAGCGCACCCTGCCCCTGCAACGCGAAAGCCTTGCCTTCAGCAAACGGGAGTCAGCCAGGCTTTGCAGTTCATCCGAGGTTACATCTTCGCCGGAATACAGATCATATTCAGCAATATTGAGCACACTACCCAAATCGCTGCTTGACACGTTACCGTTTTCAGTAAATCCGGGTTCAGCAGCATTAGCTGTTGCAACCGCTTGGGTGGTATAATCCCATGTTTTGGCTACAATGCTTTGGTATTGATTGCGGGCATCCAGGTCAGCATCAAACTCAACCATGGTGGCACCGAATACCGCATCCAGCACGGTTGCCGTGGTAAAATCAGGCTTCTTAGCGGTTACGGTGCCGTTGTTTACTGTGCAAAGCTTTCCGTTCGCTTCCATGCGCGATACGATGAAATCCCAATCGGTACTATCGTATTGTACAATTGATTCCAATTGCGCGCTGGTATCTTCAATAGCAGCTGTTAAGCCATAATTACCTATGATCTCGCTGGCAGCATCACTATCCTTTTGATTGTAGAAGTATTTATTTTTGCGGGCTACCGTCATTTGCACGGCTTTATCCCGGCAATCCAATATCAGTGTTGGCGAACCGCTATTCCTTATTTTTATGCTGTGCCTTAAAATTATCCCGCTAAATATGGGCGATTCATCAGAGTGATAACCAACCGTAACATCAATGGTTGAGCCTGGTATAAAAGTAGCCTCGTTGCTAACCGGGAAATCCTGTTTAGCCGGGTCACCATCATTAATGATGATCTTAGCCATAGGTATACGGTTTATCTCGTTGGTAAAACTCATTGAGGCAACCTTATAAGTTGTGCCAATGGCAGTACCATTTACCTTTATAGTGTAGGTAACTAAGTCGGTCTTTTGTGTTCCGGGTAGTGTTTGGCTTAAAGGCATAATTAGCTTGTAGTAATAGGAGGGAAAATTATTTTCGCTCCCGGTATTAATTTTTTAAAGTCTGTAAGCCTGTTAAACTGCGCTATCTGGTAATAATATTTGCTATCTCCGTATTCTTTATAACAAAGCAAAGGGAGCGTATCGCCGGCTTTTACAGTTCTTACATGTGTTAAATCGGGCGACTGCCGGTTTTCAATGGCAGCCAGTGTAGTTTCATTTATTACACTTTGAAAAGTACAATTGGCTTCGGCTCGTAAGGGTATTCCATCAGGGTTAAACAGCTTAAAAGTGATGGTCATGGTGGTCATCTGGCAGTTGTACATCAGTGAGCCCCATTGCAGCTGAACATAGCGCGGCTGGTGTGTGTCGCTGCCGTACTGATAAACTACACTTTTAAACTTCTCATAATCCTGCATTACATCAGGCTTATTAGTAGGTAAACCTGGCACTGCCAGGCCCGAGAGCAAACCGCCACCGCCCCTTTGTATTACACCCGTGCCATCAAACAAAAACCTTAAAGTCATCGTTTGCGGGGCTCTTTTGTTTTGGGTGACGGTACTTTCGCTGGAGCCCTGTGTACTTTTATCGTTGATGATGGAAGCATAGGTAAGCGCATACGTTTCAGGGTTTATCAATACCTCATAAACATAGTCGTCGCCTGTTGGCGATGAAAAGCTATCATCGTCATAAGCCACAATCTTCATTTTCAATAATTCGCCTGTACTACTCATCAGCGTTCATTTTTTTCCCGTAAAATATCAAGCACCTGTTCCACACATTTAGCGATCATGTCATCCGACCCGCCGCCTGAGCTTCCTTTTAAGGAAGAGCCGGAGGATGATTTGCTGTCGCCATCCTGCACATTGGCTGTAATTTGTAATTCGCGTATTTCAACTGGCATGGTAGTGTTAATTGATCATTATATAAGTTTAAGGCACCGATATGGTTACTGTTGCCGCAGCACTACCCCCAAGCAAACCGGCAACTGCCCCAACAGCAGCATCTACAGCAGCTGAAAGGTTAAGTGTACGGTAATACTCGTAACGCAGCGTCATTGATTCAATAACCACCTGGTTTTGCATAGCATCCAGGCCCGAGATCTCGTACCGTATGGGGATGGCATTGGTGATATACCATGATGATACCGGCAAATGATCTTCATTTAAAAGTGATACGATCATGTTGGTTGGCTGGTAGTTGAAGTTCTCAATACAATCCAAACACCACGCGGTAACGCCCGATACCAGTGTCATACCCCGCTTTAAAACCAAATCGGAATATTTATTACGACCGGGTAAACGATGCACAAAGCGGTTTTCGCCACCTTCGGGATAAGTATCGAGGTTTACATCTACGCTTAACCCCGTGACCGTTTGGAAACGAAAATCATTGGGCAATTGCGGAAATATCTCGAACATCACCACAAAATGAAACCCGGTAAATGGATAATCAAACATGGTTAGTCATTTTGTATGGTGAGGCCCTCATGTGCAAGTTCAAGCGTTTCAATGGCAACCTCGTTGCCATCCGCTTTCAGGTCGGTCGAGGTAACTTTTGTTGGCCAGGCGTTTTTGATCTTCCAAACTATAACCGGCGCAAGCGTTTCATCAAGCAGACTTATGGTGATATCGCGGCGCTCAACTGTATTCATATTAATGGTGTTGAACCAGTTATAAAAATCATTGTCTGATTTAAAGATGCCCCGCTTAAGCGATATGTTGCTGAATTTACGCTGCCCCGGCATTTTTATTTTGTGATATTCGGGGCTTGCGCCATCGCGGTATTCTATAATATCGTTTGTTATGTCAAGTCCGCTTACATCGGTAAAACCTATGCGTGTACCTCCCCAATCAACACTAAAGTGAAACTTGGGTAGTGGATAATTAGCTGCCATAATATTTTAGTTTAAGTATGTGAATTGATTAAATAAGGGATTAAGAAGTTTGTTGTATTTGTGAGAAACGCAGAATAATGAACTCAGCAGGGCGAACAGGTGCCATACCTATTTCAACTATCAGGCGGCCGTTCAGTATATCATCAAATACCATGGTTTGGCCCAGGCCTACTTTTACATAAAACGATTGTTCGGGTTTTGAACCGGCCAGTGCGCCCAAACGCCAAAGGTTGGTCAGGTAATTTTCAATCATGGCGCGGATCCGTACCCAGGTTGTACCATCATTCGGCTCGAACACAAACTGCATAGCAGCCAGTTTAACTGACTCCTCAACCATAATATAAAAACGGCGAACGGATATATACCTGAAATCGTTACTGTTCCCATCAAGCGTGCGCGCGCCCCAAACCAGGGTACCTTTACCTGTAAAGGCACGAATGGCGTTTACTGATTTACCGGCATTGGTATCAATGTTCATATCGCCCTGGGTATCATCATCAATATTTACCGATGGTGAAATAACGGTGTTCAGGCTCACATTTGCAGGCGCTTTCCATACCCCGCGGGAGCTGTCGACAGCGGCATAAACACCGGCCATTGCGCCGCTTGGCGGTACAACTATGCCTGTGTTATTTATAGCTGTTTTTATATTGGCATAAATACCACTTGATGAAATTACCTGTTGTTCCAAACCATTAAGCAGGTTTAATGAATCATTATAAAAACTGGTAATGAGGCTTCCTACCTTGCCATACAATGCAATAACTGTGGCCTTTATAAATGCAACCGGATCTGCAGGCGTGGTGTTGCCATAAATGCTTGTTATGCCCGCAGGTAAAAGAGTTGCTGCAGGAGGGATATTGTATGATGGGAAATCTGTAGCTGCTTTTACTACATTTAGTTTACCACCCGGATATTGCGTATCAATAAGAACCAGTTGGCCCATTAAGGTTTCAAGAGCTGTATATGGCGGCGGCGTAACACTCGGTTGTGTATAACCCAGGTAAATGCCGCTAATGGTTTTACCCGGAGGCGTTGGAGGAGTGGTTGGCGCCGCTGTAGTATCGGTAATGGCAACAGCAGGGGTAATAAATGCCTTAATAACGTTGTCAATTGCTGTTACTGCTTTTATCAGATCGGGCTTTAACACAATATTAGGTGGTAATGTATTACCTGTTAAGGTAGGCGCAAGTGCCATTGTAGTAACGACCTTGTTAAAATCGGTGCTGGTATTTATTATTTGAGTTACAAAACCATTACCGCCTACAACTGCATTTAATGTTGTAGGAAAAGACTCCTGAGTTAATAATATATTGTTAAACCCAATGGTAACCGGCAAGCTTGTTTTAAGGTAAGGGTAATAAACAGCTCCGTAATTAAGGTTTATACTACCTATTCCATTTCTGAATACGGTTACTATATCTGAGTTATCATATGTGCGTGGCAGGATGCCATTCGGAACGTCAAAAATTGCAAAACGATCCTGAAGATTTGCACATTGCTGTAACACCAACTGAGCCAGCGTATAATAATCAGTACCCAGCAATACTGCATCAGGTATAACTATCAGGGTAGGCTCATCTTCTTTTTTCAATACATCCAGGCACATAGGTGTAAGGCTGGCGGCATTAACAAAATCCAATATACTGGCGCTCCCCGCCGGGTAATTGCCTACCGAAATAATATAACAATCGGCCCCGCCATTATTAAAAAACATACACATGGCGTTGAATAGCTGAAACGATGGCGATATCACTACCGACCCAACGCTATTATCTGCATTTAGATCAACAGTGGCCGTTAAGTTGGGCGCGCCTGTACCAAAATAGGTTACAAATTCAACCAGCGAGGATATTCTTACAGCCACGTTGGTTACTTTATTACCGTTTGAATCTATTGCAAAAGCAGTATACCCGATGAATGCCGGTATTGCTGTAGCCACCTGCGCGATTGATGGCGGAAATGATGGAATCTCATTTACATAAACCCCGGGGGTTTGAATAGCGCTTTCGTTTATTTGTGACATATGTTTTTGATTTTAATAATTTAAATATATTTCTGAGTACACATAGCTATCTCCCACAGTGGCCAGCCTTTGCGGGTCGGCGCTGGGTACGGCTATAGGGATGTTGTTAATGTTCACATTCATATCCAATGGCTGATTGCTTAATGGTATAGGTGTTGCTGATGTTGCCGTGCTCGCTACCGTGGTAAATGTGTATACATGCGCGCCATCAGTTATTTTGTAGCTGTTTCCACTGCTGATAATGTATTTCCATTTGGTAGCCCGGTTCATAAAGTAAATGGTATATGCAGGTGATAAAATGTAGCCGTTGACATCAACCAGGTTGGTTGATGTTGGGCTGGATTCGTTAAAAATATCTATCACCCCGAATGGCCGCGAAGTATTTAACTCATCATTTATATAGATCCATTGCGGCGGATCGGCATTTATAGTAAGTAGGTACTTACCCGGCGTGAGCGAGGTTAGATTAAGCGGAAAGGATAATACCGGGTTATTAAATGTTACTATAGTTGATAATGCCGAAAGTGTATAATCATTAGTAGCGGCATTATAACCCTTAACCGTAATAGCAGCGCTTGTTTGTACCGATTGAAAATTATAAGTTGATATTGAAAATCGCCATTGCAAAATATCTGCCGATGATGCGTAGGCATTATTATCAACCTGCACCCAAAAAGCAGTATCACCCAGGCCATGTATATTGCCCGAATTACTGGGTGCAATGGCCCTATATATAATGCCGGTGGTGGTATCGGCAGCTATATCACCGGGTAGGTACGTATTAGCGCTATTGTACTTCAGATTCACCTTTGGTGCGGATAAAAAGTTCATCCCCGGAATATTATTATTATTTCTATTGGTGAAATAATATATTTTACTGGTATCATAAGATGAAGGCAGATTGGTGTAGTTGAAGAACAGGGGATTATTGAGCCACATGTAAAAGGTCATCTGTAAGCCTTGTTCTATTGGCACCAGGGGTAAATCTTGATTGGGCGGTGGTGGTGGTTGCGTATTAACAAACTGTGTTCCAACATATAACTGGTTATTATATTGCCTTACCACAAGCCGGTGCCCACTGGCTACAGTATTTGTCGCGCCCGCTGATGTGATGCTGAAATCATTGCATACCTTGTCGGTGAAATAATACTTATGTAATATTTTAAGCGTAAATAATAACTTAAAATTTACATCAATCATTGTTGCAGGGTTTTATCGTTAACAACTATTTCATGCAGCAACGGCACATTACCCATATCAAAGTCGCTGGTGATAGTAACCAGCCGGAGTATATATACTACCGATGGTAAATATTTTGAGCCCAGGATTCCCCACAGGTTATTCAGGTCCTGAAAAGAGAGCGTTTTCAAATCAAATATTAATTTATCAATGCCTTGCGGCAAGCCCGGAGAATCAAGCGGTGTGAAAACATTCTGGAACTGAAAAAACTGGATGATGTAGGACAACCGTGTTAACGATTCTTCGTAAGAGTTTAAGTTAGTGGCAAATAACACGTATAAATTAAGGAATACAGTGGGGTTTTGATATACTATGCCGGTGTTTGTACGGATATAATTATCAGGCGATTTACTGATCCTGTCCTCCTCAATATTTACCAGCGTAATAAAAGCATTGTTGGTGGTAGGCTGGCTTATAGACTGGTCGTTCCATGCTATATTATTAAGCTGGATGTAATCGGTAGAGTTGGATTGATCCTGATATTTTACCCGCAAAAAGGCGTTCAGCCGCTTGCTTATAAAATCTAATGCCGTATCGATCATGTGTTTTCATTTTAGGTTTTTTAAAACTATGGATATTAACCTTATAGAAAATAGTACAAAAGCGACATAATTTATTTTTCTATCACTATTGGGAATATTTAAATAAATGTTATTTTTACAAAATCAATTATTTAGCTGATAACAAGCTTCTTAATAATTAAAATCAACCTTCTCCCCCTTAGTTTGATTTTGAGTTATATTATTTTAATATGTATATAATATTAACTGAAACACTATGGGACCAATTTATCAACTCGCTAAACCGGAGCGTTTATTAGAGGATCATATCTATTTTTACACACATTTTAAATCATTTGTCCCCGAGGATGAGTGCATTTATTTAATGCCATCAACTGATATAAAGCTCAGTTTTAATTTTGCCGATTGTGGGTTTATAAGAGACATCAGGGAAAAGGATATTGAGCCCGTGAAAACCCCTGTGCATGTTACTTTAGGCCTGCAAACGAAAAGAAATTATGATCTGATCCTGAAAAAGAACACCTTATATGATAGCCTGGTAGTTTTTTTTAAGCCGCATGGCTTTTATGATATTTTTAACATTCCACCAGCCAACCTAACCGATCATTATTTTTCAATTGAGGGCAAGGTGGGTAAAGAGCTGGCGGAGCTGGCCGACAAACTGAGCAAGCTAAGTCTCCTGTGTGATCAGGCTGCCCTGCTGAATAATTATTTTATAAAGAAAATCGAGCAAATACAGATCAGAAAATCGGCTATTACTTTTGCCTCACAAAGCATTTTAAGCTCGGCTAAAACACTCAATCTAAAGAAACTGGCAAGCGACTGCAATCTGAGCCCACGGCATTTTGAGCGGGTTTTTAAGGAATTTGTGGGTATATCGGCCATGAAGCTGCAGTCCATAAACCGCTTTGAAACCTGCCTGAAATTAAAGGAGAGGATCCCCCAAAAAAAGTGGACCAACATTGCCTTTGAAGCCGGCTATACCGACCAGATGCATTTGGTACGGGAATTTAAAAAACTATCGTCATTAACACCATCATCAATCCACTGGAAATCGGGGATTGATGGCATGCACTGGCATTTTTTAAGGAAGTTGGTGGATGTAAATAATAACGTGTGATCATTTACACCCATAATTATAATTCGCTATTGGTGAAGACTACCACCATTTTAATGGCAGTTCTATTTCATCAACAGAGCTGGCAATCATATCGGGCTTAAAGGCATACTTGCCCAGGTCATCTTTGCGGGCAATGCCTGAAAGTACCAATATTGTTTTGTAACCCATTTGTACACCACCTTGTATATCGGTTTCCATGGTATCACCTATTACGGTGGTTTCGGCGGTTTCCAAACCTAAAAATTTACGCGCCGAACGCATCATTACCGGGCTTGGTTTGCCAGTAACAAAGGCTTTAACACCTGTAGCTTCTTCAATCATCGCGGTAGTTGCCGCAATACCCAAATTATTCCATCCCGGTTTTTTGGGCGATGGGTCGCGGTTTGTGGTGATGAATTTGGCACCTGCCAATATCATATCAACAGCGCGCTGCACCATTTCCAGTGTAAAGTTGCGGCCTTCGCCCAATATCACAAACTCAGGGTCGGTATTTACAAGGGTGATACCATGGTCATGCAAACTGGTTAACAAGCCACCTTCACCCAAAACATAAGCAGTACCATTTGGCCCCTGGTCGGCCAAAAACTTTGCCGTTGCCATGGCACTGGTATAAATATGTTTATCCTCAACAATAATACCTAAACTTTTAAGCTTTCGCATCACCTCCAGGCTGGTTCGCTGGCTGTTATTGGTCATGAAAGTAAAGGGGATATCCTTATCAATTAACTGTTTGATAAATTTATCAGCGCCAAATATCAGTTCTTCGCCGCTGTAAATTACGCCATCCATATCAATTAACAGGCCTTGTTTCATAGTTGTATCGTTTAAGTTTTATGTTGATGTATTTTTCAAGGCAAAGTAAGCAAAGTTTAATCTATTTAGCATCAGCACACCGTTAAATAATCAGCCCATAAAATATAAAAAGCGCCTCCGGAGAATACCGAAGAACGCTTTTACTAATAACCAACCACGGTTTATTAATAACTATAATGATCTTAATACATCACACATTATTATTATTTCCTTCTCTGTATTATAATAATGTACCGATGCCCTTACCACACTGCTGAGGTGGTTCTTATTCATAAAAAACAGTGTTGACTTTGCCAGACCTACGGATACATTGATCTGCTTTTCGGCCAGTTTTGCTTTTATCACAGCGCTATCTATTTCGTTTACCGTAAAGGTTACTATACCGCATTGCTCATCGCCAAAATCATGAACGCTTATCCCTTCAATGCTCCTCAATTGATTGCGCAATATATTGGCTAAATACTGCACGCGCTGCCATATCCTGTCGACACCAATATTCAAAGCATATTCAACAGCTTTGCCCAAGCCTAAGATAAGCGCGCGGTTTTTTTCATATAGTTCAAACCGGCGGGCATCATCCCTAATTTTATAATCCGTTTCGGTTACCCATTGCGTGGTAAAGCCATCCATAAGCTGGAGCTTTAATTTATCCTGAATAGTCTTTCGCACATATAAAAACCCGGTCCCACGTGGCGCGCGCAGGTATTTACGGCCGGTTACCGATAGCATATCGCAGTCAATCTCCCGCACATCAACCGGAACTTGCCCCGCCGACTGGCAGGCATCAACCAGATATAAAACTCCATGTTTACGTGCTATTTTACCGATCTTCACAACAGGCATCACACCGCCTGTACTTGAAGCAATATGTGTTATGGCGATCAGTTTGGTTTGTGGTGATATGGCAGCTTCCAATTCCGAAAGCGAGAAATTACCATGCTCATCATTGGGTATAACCTTTATTTTAACCCCATAAGTTTTTTTGGTATGGGTAAAACTTATTAAATTGGTTACATACTCCATTTCGGAGGTGATGATCTCATCGCCTGCCTTAAAATCGATGCCATTAAAAGCCAGCCACCAGGCAGTACTGGCATTTTCAACAACAGCTATCTCATTTACATCAGCGTTTATTAGCCGGGCTATAAGCGCATAGGTATTGTTTAATTCTGCATTGTATTTGTACTCGGTTTCGTAACCACCGTAGCTTGCTTCTTCAGTTAGATAATTTATAACTGTATCAAGCACTACATCAGGTGGTAATGACGATCCGGCATTGTTAAAATGCATCCGCTCTGCAGTGCCTTTTGTTTCGGCCCTGAATTGTTGTATCTCCTGTTCGCTTAATGGTATAATTGCCATATTGGTGATTATTTAAAGTTGATCTCCATTTGTATATCGGCCCTGCCATAAGCACCTTTTACCACCGGCACTTCAATAAAACCCAATTTTCGGTAGATGTGTATAGCGTTTTCCAATACCCGGTTCGACCAGAGCATCAATTTATCCATCCCTATTTCACGCGCCTTATCAATGGCAACCTGGCACAAGAACTGACCGGCACCGGCACCCTGACAATTTGCATCCACGGCCATTTTCGTCATTTCATAAACACCGTCTTCAATAAAGCGCAACGCCACTGTACCCACAATTTCCTGATTGAGCGTTGCAAAGTATATTTTACCACCTTGTTGCAGCAGGGCTTCATCAGGGTTTTCCAGTACCCATTTATCAAGGGGCTCAACGGTGAAGTACTTTTCGAGCCAGGCTTTATTTAGCTTTTCAAAGTAGGGTTGGTATTCGGGCTGATAATCTATTAATTGCAGTTCCATTATCTTATATCATTTATGTTATACAAAGTAAGAGCTTATTATGAAAGCAAAACAGATGCAGTTTTGTAAAATTTAACTATAACAGATTTCAAGAAATTAAAATGTTATTAATCATGCTTGTGAGGACACCTACATAAGAGTGATAATTAAATTTTGATTTTTAAAAAAAACACCCATCTTTGTATTCATCAGATGATATGATGTATGAAAGATGTAATAGTTAGAAAATCATTAGCCGATGAGGTAGCATCCAAATTACAGGAGCAAATTTCATTGGGCAAATACAAGATCAATGAAAAACTACCCATTGAGCCCGAGCTGATGAAAGCTTTTGGCGTTGGCCGCTCTACTATACGCGAAGCCATCAAAAGCCTGGTTAATTCCGGCTTACTGAGTGTGCAGCAGGGCGTTGGTACTTTTGTTGTACAAACTACCGGCAATGAGCCCATGGATAAACGCCTGAAACGCGCCAATGTTCAGGATCTGGACGAAGTACGGCAATTACTGGAAATGAAAATCGCTGAGAAAGCGGCTATCAACAGATCAGAAAAAGATATTATTACGATGAAAGGCCATTTGGCTGCCCGGAAACACGCTGCACACGCAGGTTTGCTTGAAGAATGTATCGATGCCGATATTCAGTTTCACGTAGCTATCGCGGAAGCGGCAAAAAATGAGATACTAACCGATTTGTACCGATCTGTTTCCCTGCACCTTAAAAACTGGTTCCTTCATATTTATCCCGATACGCAGATATTTATCGATACCCACCACTTACACAAACAATTGCTAAAAAGCATTATTGCAAACGACCCGAAACAAGCCTGGAACACTTCCGCAAAAATTATAGGCAACGTATATCAATAAAAATTTAAACCAATTCATCAGATGATCTGATCTCAATCAATAATTCACAATGAACGCAACACCATCCACCAGTACTATTAATGTTAAACAGGTTGCCCAGCAAACTGTATTCAGCATTCTTTTTACTATTAGCCTGTCGCATTTAATAAATGACATGCTGCAATCTGTTATCCCATCAATTTACCCTGTTTTGAAGGATAAATTTCATCTTACTTTTACCCAGATAGGGCTCATAACCTTTACCTACCAAATGACAGCCTCTATTTTACAACCCTTTGTAGGGGTTTATACCGATAAACATCCACGCCCCTATTCACTGGCTATAGGCATGGGCTTTACATTAATTGGCTTATTTGCAGCATCCTTAGCGCCGGGGTTTGGCTATATATTGGCATCTGTAAGCTTAATTGGTGTAGGCTCGTCCATCTTTCACCCGGAATCATCACGCGTGGCACACATGGCGTCGGGTGGTAAAAAAGGATTGGCGCAATCCATATTTCAACTGGGTGGTAATGCGGGGAGCGCTATCGGTCCGCTGCTGGCCGCTTTAATTATAGTGCCGTATGGCCAGTTCAATGTAATATGGTTTTGTTTGATAGCTGCATTAGGCATAGTTATACTCCTTATAGTATCAAAATGGTACCGCGAACAATTAGAATTAAGGGCTAAAAAAGTTATTGTCAGCGATGACATACCACACGGCCTATCAAAAAAACGGGTTATATTTTCGCTGGGAATTTTACTGGTATTGGTATTCTCCAAATACTTTTACCTGGCAAGTATTACCAGCTATTACACCTTCTTCCTGATCGATAAGTTCAATGTATCGGTGCAACAATCGCAAATTTACCTGTTCGCATTTTTAGGCGCGGTAGCAGCCGGAACCTTACTGGGCGGCGCACTCGGCGATCGTTTTGGCCGTAAATATATTATCTGGATCTCTATATTGGGAGTAGCACCTTTTACGCTGATGTTGCCTTACGCCTCCCTTTTCTGGACGGGCATCTTATCAGTTATTATCGGCCTTATCCTCTCATCGGCATTCTCTGCCATATTGGTTTATGCCACCGAACTGGTACCGGGCAAGGTAGGATTGATTGCAGGACTATTTTTCGGACTGGCATTTGGTATGGGCGGTTTAGGTTCGGCTATATTAGGCAAAGTAGCTGATATGACCAGCATTGCCTATGTATTCAAGATTTGCGCTTTTCTACCGCTGATAGGTATTTTTACAGGCTTACTACCGGATATTGAAGGAAAAAAGAAAAGATAATAAGTTTCGATACTAATTCCCTCCCTTGGGAGGATAGTGAGGTGGCAGGTAGGGGTTTCTACAGCAATTCAATTGTACAAACCCTTACCTTCCCCGAGGAAGAAATCGCACTTGCCTCTACTTTTTAGTTTCCTAATAATTTACATACTGTTCATCAAAACTACCATCAGCATACAAATCAATCAATCCATAACCGGGGGCCGTTTCGCGGCGGTTGCCTTCCCACCAGGCACCACTAACGGCACCGTTGCACAAGTAGGTTACGTTGTTATAAACCAGCTTTTCGCGAAGGTGGATGTGGCCACTCAGGCAGAGCTTAACATTGGGATGCTGATAGAATAGCTTAATAATATTTGAGGTGTCGGTATGCATATCGCCACCCGTCATTACCCATTTGTTTACTATATCGTCCTCAATTAAATTAGTGGCTGTAAGAATAGGGATGTGCGACATGACCAATACAGGCGTTGCCGGATCTGTTGTTTTCAACTCATTCTCCAGCCAGGCAAATTGCTCATCACCTAATTTACCAATGTACCAGGTGCCATCAATATCCAGGTGAACACTATCCAGCAAAATAAATTTCCAGCCGCTGTTAGTAAAGCTGTAATATGGTTTTACCAATTGCAGCTGATTGAGAGAGTATTGCTTACCGTACAAGGCCTGGCCTTTATCATCCTCGTTCCACCAGATGTCATGGTTTCCTAAACAATAATGTACAGGCAGACTGCACTCCGATTGCATGATGTGGTGCGATAGTTTCCACTGGTCGTTAATAACGCCGATGTTTTCCTTATTAATATCAAATACAATATCGCCGCCATTCAATATAAAATCAACTTTGGGCTCTTGCTGCTGCACATGGTGCAGGCATTTAGTAAACCTTTCGGGAGCGTTAAATTGATTTTTGAGGTGAATATCGGTAAGATGCGCTATACGTAAAACTTTCTTTTTGTTTATAGAGGTTTTACCTAATGCCAACGACGGGATCAATAACGCACCGCCAATAGTTTTAATAGCCGATCTTCTTTCCATGCTCCTGATTTTTTTATAAAAGTAGCTATGCTGATATTAATTCAGTATGAAATTTTTAATGATGAATAATTAAGCTAATCTTCAGGCACAACTGCCTTGCGGTAATTAAGTACTACGGCAAACACAAAACCTATAAATACCATTGCCATACTGAACAGAAATATATACTGCATACCGAAATGACTGGCTACACCGCCAATCAGCGGCCCGGTTACACCCAGCGACAGATCAATAAACAACCCGTACCCGGCAAGCGCCGCACCTTTATTTGAGCCAGACACCAGCTTAACCGCCTCGACGCCTAGGGCAGGGAACACCAGTGAAAAACCCAAACCGGTTATACCCGCACCGATAAGTGCTACATGGGGTTGGTTAGCCAGCCAAATGGTGAGCAGGCCCACGGTTTCTAATGCAAGGCAAACAATGGCCGTTTTGGTACCGCCATAGGTTACGATAAAATTCTCGAAGAAAATGCGGCCCAGTATAAATAATAAACTAAAAACCGACAAACATAATACAGCACCCGACCAGTTTAATGAAGCATAATACAGCGTTATGAAGGTTGAAATAGTGCCGAAGCCTAAGCCCCCAAGCGCCAAACAGATACCATAAGGCGCTATTGTTTTAAACACCTGCAGAAAAGACTGGCGCGGGGCATCTCTTTTACCCCTGTATGGCCTCTTACTTTTGGCATAAAAGAAGCCGCCAAGCGAAACCGCCACAATAAGGATTCCTATAGCGCCCATACCAATGCCATGGTTAATGATCACCCCCAAAGGCGCGCCTAATGCCAACGCGCCGTAGCTGGCAATACCATTCATGGAGATAGCTTTACCCGTATGCTCATCACCAACAGCAAATATGGCCCAGTTTGTTGGGCTGGCACCGATAAGACCTTCGCCAAAGCCGGTAACTAAACGGGTGATAACGAGTATGCCCAAACTCAAAAGTGGAATTTCGCGAAACAGGTATGCTATGAATAACAAGATACCGCTGGCAATAAACCCAATCATACCTAAAATAACAGCTGGTTTCGGCCCGCGTTTATCAACAATATTACCCGCATACCCTCTGAAAAGGAAAGTAGTTACATATTGCAGACTGATGATAACACCCGCTACCATAGCGCTGTATCCCAATTGCTGATGAATAAATACCGGCAATATAGCCAGCGCTAAACCTATAGTAAAGTATCCAAAGAAAGTAAAGCTTACAAAACCAATAATGGTTAATCTTGTTTTTGCCAGGGATGCGGGCGCATCTAATTCTGCTTGCATGATCACTTATTTTATTAAGTACGCAAAGGTACGACATATGATAAAAAGCATGCCCTTTTCTCCCTCCTAATTAAAGCAACAAAGTTAAATGTGGCTTTAAAATGTCATTTATACATATAATATTCGGAAAGAATCAGGAGTTATGATTTGTAAAATTCAAATATCGCTATGCGCGGAAAGCTACCGGAGCAAATGAGGTTTGTTTACGAAAAAAGTTGGAAAAATGCGCCACCTGCTCAAATCCCAGACTGTTGGAGATCTCCGATATATTCCAGTCGGTTTGTTTTAGCAGGATCTTTGCTTCCTGTACTATTCGGTTGCTGATGATATCAGTTGTGGTTCGGCCGGTGTTTTCTTTTAGTACTTTGTTCAGGTGATTTACGTGTACCGCCAGGCGATCGGCATAATCTTTAGCTGTGCGCAGGCTTAGTTTCTGGTGCGGCGAATCTATAGGGAACTGCCTTTCCAGAAGTTCAATAAACAAGGATGATACGCGAGCCGATGCGGTATGCGATGGGTAGAGCGCTGTTGCCGGTTGCAACTTTTGCCCGTAATGTATCAGCTCCAATAAATAATTACGCAGCAGGTCATATTTATAGGCATAGTCAGAAGCCAGTTCCTTATACATTTTCTTAAAAATGGCGGTTATCTCCTCCGTTTCCTCATCCGAGAGCTGGAATATAGGATAACCCCCGGGGTTAAAGATCGGCAGCTCATCCAGCACAACGCCGCTTTTGCTGTGGATCAAAAATTCATCGGTAAAAATGCAGAAGTAGCCAAACTGCTTATCATCCTGCGGCAACCAATGGTAAGGCACCTTTGGCGTGGCAAACAACAGGGCATTCTTCTCAATATCAATTACTTTATCGGCATACTCGGCCTTGTTACGCCCGCTGATGATACTGATCTTATAATAAGCCCGCCTGTTATAGGGCATAACTCCCTTTTTACTACTACTTGCAAGGTCTTCTATTTTAAACACATTAAAATGCCCTATTTCCTTGTTAATACCCTTTGGCATTAATGATGATGTTTCATCGTAAAATTCTTCAAGTGAAATAATGGCCATATTTAATTTGTTGCAAAATTCAAATATATACCAAATATAAGTAAGTTAAAATGGCTATTGCAATACCTGCGTAATAATTGGGGTAAGGTTGAGCGGCGCTACTACATTATCAGGCAAGGCATACCGCTCCTGGATGTAAGAAGGATCATTATAAGCCACCCACACCTTTTGTTGTTCATCCTGCCAAGCAATAACTTTCAAAGGTAAGTCGAGCGCTGCTAAGGCATTTGCCGCCATAATAGCGCCTCCTGCTTTAGGGTTGCCGAACAAAAGATACTCCAATGGCAACAAAGTGTAGCCTGTGTTATTAGCCTCGGCCTGCTGATCTATCCGGGCATATATAGTCACAGCCTTTTGTTGCAAAAAGGCCTGCAAGCGGTCGATAGTTTCTTTTACCGTGTATGGGCTTTCAATTGTAATAATTCCTTTATTATCCATAGCTATAATGATAATTATAGTGAAGCAGTAGTATTTGAACCTCCTGCCATTTTTCTTTTGATGTATTGCACAAGATCGTAATCGGTCGACTTAATTACATAATCGTATGAAGGTTTATATTTAACTATAAAATCGTCCAATTTTTGCCCTTTATACCCTGTAACCTTACTTACCATAGTTTTATTAAAACGCTGGTCTACAATACTGGTTCTATAATCCTGTACAAAATTTCGCTGCAGGCGCCTTGCATCATGGCCTTGCTTGCTTAACGCATTGTATAATTTATCTATGTTTAAGCCTACACCGGGAATTGTACCTACCGATACACTAACCATTTTACTTTTATCGCCCTTCCAGTATATGTCGCTATATTCTTTTTTATTTTGATCATACACTTTCAAGGGGTTTGACAGCGTATCATTAACAACTACTTCCTTAAGCATTTTTGAGATTTGCTTTAACTGGATGATCAAATAATCCTGCTGATTGTAAACCAGTGTATCGGTTTTATAATTAAGCATCATGGTTACGAGTGTATCGCCTTTCTCTACAGCAATAGAAAACATTCCTCTGCTATCACTTGTGATCTGGCGGCGCTTTTTGATATCTTTTATAATCGTCCCACTCAATCTTTCGTTAGCACCGGTAACCATTCCAGTAATATTCGGAGATTGCGCACCAGCAAGCTCTGCTTGCGTTATAAGGCAAAACAGTATTATAGCCATAAGCATGTATTTGTAAATTGCGCCGTACATAGTTTAGCTGAGAATTGAATTGAGAACAAATGCTTTGCTATAAAGTTGGGGATAATTACTTAGATATAATATTTATAGCCCTGATTTTATGCAACAAAAAAGCCTTTAGCAATTGCTAAAGGCTTACGGTCAAATTATAAGATCAGTATTAATTTGTTAATTTAAAATCGGCGCTGCTAACATCACGTGAGTTAGTGCCTACAAACACCTTGAAATCTCCCGGTTCATAAGTGTATTTCATATCGATGTTGTAAAATTTCAAGTCATCCGAAGTAATAGTGAAATTCACCTCCTGGCTCTCCCCTGCTTTTAGGAACACCTTTTTAAAGTTCTTTAATTCCTCAACCGGGCGTGTTACCGAACCATATAGCTGGCGGGTATAAAGTTGCACTATCTCTGTACCATCATACTTACCGGTATTGCTAACGGTTACGCTAACCTGTAAAGGCTGACCGGGTTTAATGCTGGTAGTATTTAATTTGATGGGACTATAGGTAAATGTAGTATAGCTTAAACCAAAACCAAACGGATACAACGGATCATTTGACACATCCAAATAACGTGACTTATAACGCTCAACAAAATCCCCCGCGTATGGGCGGCCGGTATTTTTATGGGCATAGTATAATGGGATCTGCCCTACATTTTGCGGGAAGGTAGCCGTAATTTTTGCTGATGGATTATAAGCACCAAACAATACATCGGCTATAGCGCTGCCTGCTTCGGTACCACCAAACCAGGTTTCCAGCATCGCGTCGGCATTGTCATTTTCCCAGTTAAGGGTAAGCGGTCGGCCGTTCATTAATACAATTACCAATGGCTTGCCGGTTGCTTTCAACGCTTTCAACAAATCTTCCTGATTAGGAAAAATGCCGATATCCGAACGGCTTGCAGCCTCGCCCGACATGGTAGCCGCTTCGCCAACTACCGCTACTATCACATCCGATTTTTTAGCTGCGGCTACCGCCTCATCAATCATTTCCTGCGGGGAACGTTTATCAAAGCTTAATTCATCTTTGCCTAAGCGTTTTAACAGCCATTCGCTGTCGGTAATATTTGCGCCTTTAGCATAATTGATCTGCACATTTGAGCCTGCCAGTTGTTTAATACCATCCAGTACAGACACGGACTTATGCCAGTCGCCAGCGCCACTCCATGGGCCTATCATATCCCTGTGGTCATCAGCCAGCGGGCCAACCAACGCTATTGAACCACCTTGTTTTAGTGGCAACACACTGTTGCTGTTCTTTAATAACACGATACTCTTTTTAGCAGCATCGCGAGCGGCATCGATGTAATCTTGTTTCATGATGGTTGTTGCGGCACGCTGTACATTGCAATAACGGTATGGGTCAGTAAATAAGCCCAGCTTATATTTAGCCTCCAGTATGCGGCGACAAGCGACATCAATCTCCGATACGGGAACCTTGCCATCATTTACCAGCTTTTTAAGGTTATCCAGGAAAATATCGCTCACCATATCCATATCAATACCGGCATCAATAGCTTTTTTGCCTACGGCATAACCATCTTTGCCCATGCCGTGTGGTATTAATTCCATTATAGCGGTATAATCGGTAGCTACAAAGCCTTTAAAGCCCCATTGTTTTCGCAATAGATCAGTCATCAACCATTTGTTAGCAGTTGCCGGTACGCCGTTTATCTCGTTAAATGACGACATGATGCTACCTGCTCCCGCATCAATTGCTGCCTTATAAGGCGGCAAATAATCCTGGAACATACGGCGTTCGCTCATATCAACGGTATTGTAATCACGGCCAGATTCGGCTGCACCATACAGCGCAAAGTGTTTTACGCAGGCCATTACGTGGTTAATATCGTACGTATTATCGCCTTGGTAGCCTTTAACCATCCTCGCTGCAATTTGCGAGCCTAACCAGGTATCTTCACCGTTACCTTCGACAATACGACCCCAGCGTGGGTCGCGGGCAATATCAACCATGGGCGAGAACACCCAGTTCAAACCATCGGCACTTGCTTCAGATGCTGCAATTTGTGCACTTTTCTGTATCATATCCAAATCCCAGCTTGAGGCCAAACCTAACGGGACAGGGAAAATAGTTTTATGCCCGTGGATCACATCGTAACCAAATATCAACGGTATTTTTAAACGACTATGGTTAACCGCTATCTCCTGCAACTTGCGTACAGCATCGGGCGTATAGGTATTAAATACGCCGCCCACATTGCCCTTTTGTATATTCTCATTTACGTTTTTACTTACTATCGGGCCCGTTACATCAAAACCTACCGCTTCTAGGTTTAGCTGCCCTATCTTTTCATCCAATGTCATTTTCGACATTAGATTAGTGATGAAAGCATCCATCTTTTTTTGTTGTGCCGGAGCAACGGACTGCGCAAAGGAATTTGTAAAGAGTGCTATAAGCAGAAAGCAACAGATAAGCTTACGTATCATTAGTATTAATTTTAGTTTTCAGGTCGAATATATAATTTAATTTATTGCAGGGCTTTCAAAACCCAGTTTCTTCAGGCCGCCTTTTACTTCGGGGCAGCTCATAAATAGTTTCCATAATAAGCCGGTACGGTAGTTCTCTATCATCACCACAATCGGGCCCTCATCAATAGCTAAATATGATTTTGAGTACCAGTTATGCGATTCGCTAAAGGCATCGGTAAAACCGTATTCGCCCCATATCTTATCGCCCATATCATAATAAAAATGGCGTAGGGCTTGCATACTGTATTGTGGCGTGTACGGGAATGCGGATAAAGCCGCGGTTGGCGTAATTACCCCCAAATCATTAGTTGGAGAATGGGCGTTGTAGCCTTCATAATTATCGCTGGCAGTAAGGCCCCAACAGTTTTCGCCGTAGCCCTTAAATTTTTTAGGATTATCAACACAATAAGCGTGATTGATAAGGGTATGATTTAAGTTTTGTTCCCAGTAATCAGCATACTCATCCTTTAAGCCTTTCGGGTTCAGACCCAAAAATGAGTAATGGGTATAAAATAATGGACCGCCATAATCAAAACCCAATGGCTGTTTGTAACCGTAAAAAGTTTTACCATTTTTAAAGAAATCGCTTTGCGCCCAGCCGTTATGATAAACATTGGCTGATACCGGGTAACGGGTACCGCAGGCAGCAAGCACATAAGTTATTAGGCATTCATTATATCCGCGGATAGCGAAATTCATAGCCCAGCCATTGTTTGGCGACCAGTGCCAGTACAGGTTATCCCTGCCATCGCGCGTAAACCAGTCCCATTCAATTTCACTCCACATCCAGTTGATCACATCACGAATGTGCTGCTCTTTCGGGTTATCCTGGTTATAGTACTGCCTCGCGCATAGCAAGCCTTGGAACAGATATGAAGTTTCAACCAAATCGGCCCCATCATCTTTACGTCCGAAAGGGATCACTTTTCCGGTTTGCCCATTCAGCCAATGCGGGAACACGCCGTGAAAAGAATCTGCTTTGTATAAAAAGTTCACAATTTTCAGCATGCGGTCATCCGCCTGATCACGGGTTATCCATTTTCTTTCGGTAGCAACAATCATGGCCATTACCCCGAAGCCTGAACCACCAATAGTTACCACTTCGTTGCCGTAATTATAGGATACATTGCTGCGCTCGCGGGCAAGACCGCTTACGGGGTGACCAAAATCCCAGAAATAGCGGAAAGTTTGACGCTGCACCACATCAAGCAAAACACTATCAGTTAGATTTTTTATAATACCGACAGGCTTTATGCTTTCAGCAGGACTGGTTGCCGATGATTGCGCACGGCAAAAAACAGCCGTTAGCAGTAGAAAAGAGGATATAAGTATTTTTTTCATTTACGTATTTATAGCTAGAGGTTAGGACTTGTAAAACCCAGACTCTTCATACCGGTTTTTACTTCGGGGCAACTCATAAATAAGTTCCAGAGCAAACCGCTACGGTAATTTTCAATGTTATCAATTATTGGCCCTTCGTCAATTGCCAGGTTAGATGTTGCAAACCAGGCATCGTTCAGATCAAAGGAATCATAGAAACCATACGGCCCCCACATTTTATCGCCAAGTTTGTAGTAAAAGAACCTTAATGCCGCCATTGATTGTGTTGGCGTATAAGGCAATGAAGCTATGGCTGCCGTTGGGGCAATTACCCCCACATCACTTGTTGGTGAACTGGCGTTGTAGCCACCATTCTCAATATCGCTGGCCGTTAGCCCCCAGCAATCGGCGCTGTAGCCCTGGTTATTATTTGGGTTTGCTACGCAATAATCATAATTGATTGTGGCGTGCGCTTTGTTTTGCACATCGTAACTGGCATAAGCATCAGTTAAACTATTAGGGTTGATGCCCAGGAACGAGTAATGCGCGAAGAACAGCGGGCCGCCTTCTGCCGGGCCCAATGGCAATGTTACGCCAAAATAGCTATTGCCATTTTTCATAGCGCCATTATTTGCCCAGCCATTTGTATAAACTATTTTAGGTACGGAATGCGTTGTTGACGATGCCGCCAGAACATAAGTGATCAGCGCCTCGTTCCATCCTGAGATAGTCTGATTGCTCGACCACGCATAATCAGGGCTCCAATGCCAGTATAAAGTATTCTGTCCATTTTGCCTGAACCAGTCCCACTCTACGTTATTCCACAAAGTATTGATATCAGTTCTTAATGTGGTTTCATCTGTACCTGTACCATTAAAATACTGGCGGGCGGTGAGCAGCCCTTCCATCAGGTAGGATGTTTCCACCAGATCGGCACCATCATCCTGTGTACTGAAGGGAACAACAGCCCCAGTTACGCCGTTTAACCAATGCGGGAACGCGCCATGAAATGTTTGCGCGTTATTTTTTAGAAAGCCAACTATAGTTTGCATCCGGGTTAAACCTTGCGCCCTTGAAATAAAGCCACGGTTTATGCCAACAACTATAGCCATAATACCAAAGCCCGAGCCTCCGGTAGTTACCACATCGGCTGATGTATTGCGCTCGCGGGCCAGGCCGCTGGTTGGGTGGCCAAAATCCCAGAAATACTTGAAGGTTTGCTGCTGTACCAAAGTAAGCAGGGCATCATCAGTTATAGTTGGGAATTTATTGGTTGAATCAATAGAAGTAGTCAGATTAATATTATATGCCGATTCCAAACTGCCACCCTTTGATGATTTAAGCGCGGTTGAAACTGCAATAGTGTATTTTGTCAGATACGATAGTTTTGATGGCGTTATAACCACCGTACTATCATTATTTTGATAAGTAGCGGTATATGCAACAGTAGTACCCGTTGAACTTGTAAAGGCTATGCTGCTGTTTACAGACGTAGTACTGATAGCTGCCGCGAATGATAATTTTATAACCGGCGTAGCATTAACATTTATAAAATTACTGCCACTACTAACACCATTAACCTTTGCCGAACTAAGCGTAAATGAAGTTGTGGGTGGTGCCGGATGAGTAGGCGTAGTAGCTGAGCCATCACTACCTTTTGAGCATGAATACATCCCTGCGAAACCCATCAACCCTAAACAAATTTTTATATATCTCATGCCCGGTTTATTAATCATTCAGAATGGCCAACCTATCAAATTAAACATGTTTGCAAAAAAGGCTGCCGGGTTTACACCCGACAACCCTCTTATTTAACCAACTTACTATCTTCCTAAATTTTCAAGATTATATAAAGCTGACGCCTCATTTGCTGAAAGCACTTTATTATAAACCCTAACCTGATCTATTTTACCCGGCAAGTTAGCCGCCCAGGGCTGTGCCCCCGAACCGGCAGTTTGGCTTGGAACAGTAGTAAACTGTGTACAGCCAAACACTACATTACCCACGTTTTGAAAAACTAATGGCCCTTTTAAAGTACCTGCAGTACCGGTAGCTACCGATTTTCCATTCAAATACAAAGTACAGGCACCTGATGTATCATAGCTGAAAATTAAATTAACCCAGGCACCAAAACATCCCGGCACCTCTGCTGCAAAAGTGTTATCAGAGCCACTTTGTGACAAGTGAATACGCACGTGAGCATCGGTATTGGTACTTCCATTATCAAAAAACATTTCAACATTACCCCAAAAATTAACCGTGTTTGAAAGTGTAAAATAATCTAATAAGCCAGTTGTAGGAGGGGTAGTATTTACCCAAACGCTGGCCGTAAACTTTTGCAGGGCTGCTAATGCAGGCGATGATTTAGATACCGCGTAACCAGTAAGCGAGCCCTGATAGGCTTGCCCTGAAATACCAGTAGAAAAAGAGCTGTTTGTTGCAGTACCTGTTAATTTAGAAATACTATCGGTAAGTGTACCGCTAAAGTTCCAGTAAGCAATTAAGCTATCGGCTTCAATTTGACTTGATGCGCTGTAGCCACCAAATGTTGGCGCCGGTTTGTTAGGAGCGTACGATTTTGGATCGTAGCTTTTTTGGCATGATGCCAGTGTGAATACTATTGCCAGCCCCGTAAGCAGCACAGCTGTAAGTATATTGTGATTTCTTTTCATCTCTTTATTTATTTGATAAATTAATAACCAGGGTTTTGTACCAGCGTACCGGCGCCCAAATCAATTTCTGTTTGCGGTATAGGCCAAACTTCACTTTTGCCTGCAACAAAACCCAATGAACCAAATACAGAAGCCCCTCTGCCTGTACGTATCACATCAGCATGGCGATCAAACTCCATCCCTAATTCTACACGTCTTTCGTGGTAGATAGCAGTACGTAAACCAGCCTGATCGGTAGTGGTAACTTTGGGTAAAATGGTAGTGCTACCTTCCCTTGCTCTTGCTCTTATCAGTTCAATATCTGCCAACGCGGCGGCGGAGTTGCCCGATTCGTTGTTAGCTTCGGCATTTATCAACAACACTTCGGCATAACGGATAACAATTTTATCCTGCTGGCAGCCCTGGTTAAAGCCCGATACATATAAACTGAAAGGCACATATGATTTCAGGTTATAATATGGGTTAGGTGCCGATGCATCTATAACATCACCTTCTGGTGTGGCTTGACCAGTATATATAACTGTTCCTCTTAAACGGGGATCTCCTGCTTCAAACTCGGCGATCAGACTTGGGCTTGGGTCGTTGAAACCCCAACCAGTTGCAGGCTCAGTACCCCTTGGCATTTGCACCTGTGAGTATTGTGAGTTTGATGCCGCAGGGTTATTTGGTATTAACATACATTGAATTTCAAATATGGATTCAACGTTGTTTTTATTGGTAGTCCTGAACATTTTTTCATAATCAGGGAATAAAGAATAGATTCCTAAAGCGGTTACAGCATTGGTGTAAGTTACCGCATCACTCCATTTCTTTTGGTATAAGGCAACCTTTGCATGTAAAGCTAACGCAGCACCTTTGGTAACGTGGCCAATATCGGCAGAGCTATAAGTAGCAGGCAGTACTGAAGCAGCAGCGGTTAAATCGGTTTCAATTTGCGCATAAACCTGTGTTTTAGGTGTACGGGCCAAATTGTAATCAGATGCTGATTTTGGAACATGGATACGTAAAGGAACATCGCCAAACGCGTTAACCAGCCTGAAATAATCATAAGCACGTACAAATTGTGCTTCGGCCAGGTACCTGGCTTTTAATGAGGCATCCATGCTGATAGCTGGAATATTATCCAATATCTGGTTAGCAAAGTTGATGTTATTGTACATCCCCAACCAAAAACCTTCCAACTGCCCTTCGCCGGCGGTAACCGAGAAAGTATGGTATTCATTCATGTAGCTGGCATCCGTTGGTACCGATCCTTTGGTAACATCGTCTGATCCCATGCTTTCAAGGGCTATAGATGGGAAAGCAGTATCATTATAACCATGCATATCAGCATACATAGCGTTTATGGCTGATGTAGCATCGGCAGAAGTTTTCCAGAATTGAGTAACTGTTGTAGTTTTGCCAGGCGTTGCATCTAAGAAACTCTTTTTACATCCCTGCGATACAAAAAGTGCAGCGATCATACTTAAACCAATCGCGTTTTGTATATAATATTTTCTATTTTTCATTGTAAGTTGAATTAAAATGTAACGTTTACACCAAAGTTATAAGTTGCATATAAGGGATATACGTTAGAGTCGATACCTTGATTCAGCACACTTCCGCCAATTTCAGGGCTGAAGCCTTTGTAACCAAATACGTTAATGGCGTTCTGCGCATTTGCAAAGAACCTGATGCTCTGAATATTCCATCTTCTTGTAATTGCACTTGGAAGCGTATAACCTAATTGTGCATTTCTTACCCTGAAATAAGCACCGCTTGAAACATAGAATGAGTTTGGGGCGCTGTTAAGTGTTGAGCCGATGTTCATAGAAGGATAGGTATTTGAAGTACCTGCCCCATGCCAGCGGTTGTCATAAAAATCCTGCGTGATGTTTTCATTACCGAAGCGATAGCCCAGGTTTGAGTTAAATACGCTCACATCTGCCCTACCCTGAAGATCAACGGTAAAATCGAAGTTTTTAACTTTTAAAAACATATTTACACCATAGCCATACTTAGCATTAGGATTACCTAAATTAACCCTGTCTGTTGTTGAGATCTGCCCATCGCCATTGGTATCCTGGTAAATAAAATCACCCGGTTTGGCTGATGCTGCCTGCGGTGATTTTGCCACTTGTTCGGCAGTTTGGAAAATACCAATAACTTTATAACCATAAAACTCTCCAATTGGCTGGCCTTGTACAGTACGTGTAGCCAACGCACCATTCGCAATGCCTGCACCACCACTGTATATAGGGTTATTGCCCGAAAGCACTTTTGTAACCTCATTATTGTTAATACCAAGGTTAGGACTAATTGAATAAGATACGTCACTATTAACCTGTTGTTTCCAGGTTAAGCTAAATTCAAAACCCCTGTTCCTGATATCAGCCTGGTTACCGAGTATACCGCCGTTAGGGCCATTTTCACCGGTAGAACCTGGTATTGGGATATTGAATATCGCGTTCTTGGTTAAACGATTATAATAATCAGCCTCAAATGACAGCTTATTGTTTAGGATAGATCCTTCTATACCAAAATCTGTCGCTTCTGCTTTTTCCCACGTAATGGTAGGCGGCACAACAGTATTAATACTTGCACCAGCATTGGTTGTTTGGGGATTACCAAAAATAGCAGTGTATGACGAAGGATCGTTAGTTACAGTTAATGTAGTAGGATTGATAGGAACTACCGCATTACCAACTATACCATAACTGGCACGCAGTTTTAAGTTATCAAAAATGTGCTGCCCTTTCATAAAGCTTTCGTTAGTCACCACCCATCCTGCACCTACTGATGGAAACCAGCCGTATGGGTGAGGGTAAAACTCAGATGCACCATCATGGCGAATAGAAGCATTTAACAGGTAACGGTCGTCATAAGAATAATTTACACGGGCAAATTGCGACACTTCTGTTGTAAGCAATTGGCTGGCTGTTGGATAGGTATAAGTTACATTAGTACCTGTAGGGTAAGAGGTGCGTAAATTTCCGCTTTTTGCATAAGCTACGCTATCAGCAAAAGCTTCACCGTAAGAACCTTCGTTACGTTGTGAACTATAACCTAACAAACCGGTTATTTTATGTTTACCTATGGTTTTATCATACGTTAAAGTATTTTCCCAGATCCAGTTACGGGTTTCGGTATGATTTAAAGAAAGTGAAGATATGTTGCTTTGCTGACCACCGGTAGCAAAATAAACCGGTGAATAGTTCCTTACCTCAGCCTGGGCTAAATCGCCACCAAAACTTGTTCTGAACTTCAGATCCGGCAGGATGTTATATTCGCCATAAACTGAACCCGTAAAACGTTTGTTTTTTGAATGCTGATTGAAAAAATCAATAGTAGCCTGCGGGTTGTAATTGGCGCCGCTACCTACATTGTAATCGGCAGGATCGCCATATTTACCATTGGCGTAATAAACAGGCACTACCGGTGCAGCTGTGTACAGCTGGTGGAAGATCTGGCCGTTTACATCACGTGAGTTACTTGATAGTATATTAGCGCTAATGCCTAATTTTAAATTTTTGGTAACTTTAAAATCGTTAGCCAGGTGAAAAGTATATTTTTCGTAATCGTTGGTTTTAACAATCCCATCCTGGTTAATGTAGCCGAATGAGTAATCATAAGTATATTTGTCGGTACCTCCTCTTAATGAGATCTCGTTATTGGTTACCGGGGCATTACGCAATATCTGGTTATACCAGTTAGTACCTGTACCATAACTTGAAGGATTGGCAAATACCGGCGGATTATAATCAGCAGGTGTATTACTAAGTGCTGTTAACTCGTTTATAGCAGTGGCATATTCGGTAGCGTTTGCCATTTTTACCTGGTTGGTAACCGACTGCCATCCAAAGTATGAATTAAGGCTAATAACTGGTTTTCCTGTTTTGCCGCGTTTGGTGGTGATCAGTACTACACCACTAGCCGCCCTTATACCATAAATAGCGGTGCTTGATGCATCTTTCAAAATGGTTAAGCTTTCAATATCGTTATTATTTAAAAAGCTGATATCATCATACCAAACACCATCAACAACAAATAGCGGCTTAACATTACCGTAGATTGTACCTACACCGCGTATGTTAATAGTTGGTGATGCACCCGGCTGGCCGCTGTTGATAATTTCAACGCCGGCAACTTTGCCTTCAAGGGCGCTTAAAGGATCTGTTGATGATTGTTTAGCCAGATCTGCACCTTTTACAGTAGCTACCGAACCGGTATTATCAACTTTGCGCTGCGTACCGTACCCAATTACAACAACCTGTTGTAACTCATTGGCCGATGCCGCCAGTTTAATTAAAATAGGGCCTGCATTACTTACAGCAACATGTTGCGAAGTGTAGCCTACATAGGAAATAAGCAGTGTTGCTTTTGGGGGTACGCTTAGTGTGAATGCACCATTAGCGTCAGTTTGAGTTCCGTTATCAGTTCCTTGTATAGCAACAGTAACGCCAACGAGTGTTTCGCCGGTTGTTGCATCAGTTATCTTACCTTTTACAGTAATGTTCTGAGCAAATGCACTGTTCACAAAAAAGAAACATAATAAAATGAACCCTGAGATTGTAAAAATTCTCTTCATGTGGGTAATTTAAAATAGGTGAATAAAAAATAATTGGTTTTGCTTGGATCGAAATTGAGGAGATAATATAATTTTAACAAATAATGCACCTATACATTATTACACCAACACAAAAAGACTTTCTCAACGAGAAATCAGCATAATTATAACAATCTGATAATAAATTACTTATAATATTTTTATTGTAAAAATATTACTACAATGGTGTATTTTTTACAATCAGGAATAAATGAGGCTATGAGAGGTAATGATGTAGTATTATAGCTCCATGAGAAACTCCACGAGGTTCTTATCATGCTCTAAATTTAGCTTTTTACGCAGCCTGTAGCGCCTTATCTCCACTCCACGTAGTGAAATGTTTAAAAGCGAGGCCATTTCTTTGCTATTCATATTCATCCTTAAATATGCGCAAAGCTTCAGATCGTTGGGGACAAGATCCGGGTGGTGGGATTTTAGTTTAATGAAGAAACTTTCGTGCGCTTCGTTAAAGCTGGTTTCAAATAAGTTCCAGTCGCGCTCATCCGTCATGCCTTCGTTAATAACCTTTTGAATCCTCTTTAATTGTTCATCAGGTAATTTCTTGCCGGTACTATCCTTTAAGTGCGCTATCTCGTCGCTAATTTTTTGCAGTAACTCATTCTTGTAAACAATGTTCATGGCAGAGTTGGCCAGCTCGCGGCTTTTGCCCGCCAGATCGGCTTGTAATTGCTCATTCTTAATTTTTACTATTTGCTGCTCGTTGGCAATAGCTTCCTGTTTTAAAAATTCTTCCTTCTCTTTTTGCAGCTTTTGCTGGATGTGCTCCTGGTGGCGTTTCAGCTTTAAACGGTAAAAATGCCTGAACACATAATAGGCCAAAATAACCAGCAGCAGGTAAAAGAACATGGCTGGTTTGCTGCTATACCACGGCGGCAAAATAGTGAAGGTAAAAACAGTGGCAGGCGTTATGTTATCATCATTAATTTTAGCCCTTACGCTAAAGCTATAAGTACCCTGACCAAGGTTTGTGAATTCCTTTTGGCTCTGCGCCGTCCAGTCGGACCATTGGGTGGAGTAGCCTTTCAGGTAATATTGGTACTTAACTTTCGCCTGCCTGTAATACGGCAGTGAGTAAGCTATGCGTATATTATTTTGGGCAAACGGGATCTCAACATCATCAATATTACCGCCGTTTTCACTTATGGATGTGATCTTATCTGTTACATTCTCAACCTTACCTATTAATACAGCAGGCAGATTTACTTTATTGTGCGGGTTTACATCTTCATCATTAAATATCACAAAGCCATCATCAATACTGATGAGGTAAATGCGGTTGTTAATGCGGCTGATGTTCTCATAATGCTGTACCATTTGCCCGTTAAGCACTGTAAAACTGTTTGAATCGATGCTCAGGCTGCCCGGCGATGAAAGATCGGCCAGTGCTACGCGCCCATGGTTAATGAACCAGTATTTTTTACCGTCGGCGGGTATTATTTTGTTGGATGCCGCGAACGAACCCAGCTTTTTATTCAATTGCTGGTATTTATAAAACCGATCGGTGATATCGTCATACACATAAAAACCTGAGTCGGATGAAAATACGATCCTGTTATCCAGACTAAACACATTGATGTTATAACTCCCCGGCAAACCCGAGCGTTCATCATAATATTTTGCTGATACTGCTTTTTTAAGGTCAGCACTTAATGTCACCTTGTAAATCCCTTTATAGGCATGACTGACCCACACTTCGCCCCTGTTATCCTGCTCTACATAGCGCGACGGTTCGCTAAAGCCATCAATTTTATGGTCGAACACCCAGTTACCGCCGCCATCTTTATGGTAAACAACCAAACCATTGTAGGTACCCTGTATTAAAAGATTATTGTTTAACGGTTTTACTATCCAGCCGCCATTAGCGGTTGATATTTTACTGATAGCGCCGTTATCAACCTGATAAGTACCATCGTTATGACCGCAGAGCAGTTTACCATCATGAATAGACAGATCCCAAACCTGTCCCTGCGAGCCGGGGATCAGCTTAAACTCAAACACCTGGAAAAGGTGATTGCTATTGTTGGCTACCCAATCGCTGTAAAACAAACCCTGGTTAGTGCCCAGGTATATTTTGTTATTGTAGATGATGCTTGAATATACCGTGCCGAAATTACCCGTCTTATCAAAATAAAAATACAGTGGCGAGTTTAGTTCGATCCGGTCGATACCATTATCCAAACCAGCCCAAAGATTTTCTTCATTATCAATATATAAGCTTAGCACCGTATTATTCTGCAAGCCGCTCGATTTATTGATATGCTGTACTACATTACCCGCAGTATCAATAATAACTACCCCATTTAGTATGGTACCATAGGCGAAATATTTACCGCGTATAGTAACACCGTTATTAAGCTGATAGGTTTTTAGGAAATCGTTAGCCTGGTTGGCCCAGGGCCGCACCTGCTTACCATCATAAATAAATAAGCCGTTTTTGGCTGTGCCTATTAAATATTCACCTTTTTGAAACGGCAGTATAGATAACACCCCGCTGTTGCCTACAATATTGCTGCCCGGTAAATATTCCAGGTGATTATTTTTAAGCTCGAATATGCCATAGCCGATCTGCTCCACAAAAAAACGCTTGCCCGCACGGTATAAAAACAAATACGGGTTAGGCGATTTAATTACCGTTATCTTGCCATCGGCATAAATGTAAATAGAGCCGAATGACTGGAACAAAACGCGATCGCCATCGACATATATTTTCCAGATCTCCTCGGTAGGCACATATTTTTTAGGGACACGCGGTATAAGCGAGTGATAGATTAGAAAGCCCTTGCTGTTATTTTCCCAATAGCCAAATTCGCCAAAGCCGCCTGCATATATTTTACCCTTACCATCAGCAGCGGCTACCCTAACAATAAGGCCATTGGGCATGGTGTGCATTTGCCAGTATTTGCCATCATAAGAGAGCAGGCCATCGGCATTGCCAAAGTACATAATACCGTGCTCATCCTTGGTTATCGACCAGTTTTGGTTACCTGACTGGTACAATGCCTTTGAGTAATTCTGCACATATGGCACCCCGATATTTTTTATCTCGGTAGCCCCGGCGATGCATGATAGCAGCAAAAAAATCAATATGAAGTATATCCGTTTCCCGTTGTTGCGATACATGCAGCCAGTATAATTGGTGGATTAATATTTTGCCAAAGTTAAATATATAACAAATACATATTTATGCACCTTAATACTAATTATATATTCACCTCCATCTGGATGTTACAGCGTTCATAAGGCGATGGTTCCCCGGTAATTTTCTTAAATCCTAATTTGTGGTACAAGTTGATGGCCGGTTTTAAAATCGTATTACTTTCCAGATATAATTTATCGGCTCCATGTTGTTTAGCCAGTTCAATGGCAGCGTTTCCTAATATCCAGCCGATACCCTTACCCTTTGCAGCAGCCCCTACAGCCATTTTAGCCAGTTCAAAAGTTTGGCCGCTCATTTTTATCAGCGCGCATGTGCCAACGGGTTTGCCTTTGTATAGTGCAATAAGGATATATCCGCCTTTATCTAAAATGTATTCCTTCGGATGATCCAGAGATTTATAATCCGTTTCCTCCATCTTAAAATACTGGCTGATCCAATCTACATTAAGCTGTTTAAACGCCTCCTGATATTTTGGTTCATAAGGTACTATTTCTACCTCTTTACGCTCACGTAGTTTTCGTTCGTCCTGCACACGCTTTAACAAATCTTTCTGCTCTAATAAAAACTCCCATTCTTCAATCGCTTTCCAAATATTATACTGGGTTTCATTCAGTGCGTTTTCAATAGCGGCGTTTACATCGGTATATTGCTCCTGTATACGCTCGTTTATAGCTAAGCCCTGTTCTGTTAGTTTGATATAATTCTTTCTGCCATCAGTTTTACCGGGGCTCTCCTGTACCAAACCTTTTTTCATCATTTCCTTTACAATGGTACTTACTGATGGGTGCGAATGGCCTATCTCCTGCGCTATCTCTGTAATTGATTTTTCTTCCCCTGCTGAGAGTACATAAAATACCGGGAACCATTTAGGTTGCATATCAATATCATAGTAGCTATATACTTTCCCCGACTGTTCAGTTATCAATTCACTCAACCTTCTGAGCCTGCTGCCCAGCGCCATTTTCCCTATTTTACTATAAAATTCCATAATACAATATCAATTACGTAATCAATTACGTAAATTTAAAAACAAAATCTGAAAACCACAAATTAGTGTGCTTTCAGATTTTTAGTTGATTGAAATAAATAGGTTATTTACCTAAAGTAAAAACGCTTTTAAATAGATCTGCTTGTATTGCCCCCAGTTTTTCATGACCGGTTGCAGGGTAGTTTTCAACGATTCATTATTAACCGGCTTACCTTTCTTAGGTGGTGCCAAGGCTTTATCCTCAACCGTCATATCATTTACTTTAGTAGCAAACCAGGTTACGTTCTCGTGGGGCAGGGCTACACCGAGGATCATGCCCGGCAAGCCTGTAAAGGTTTCGGGGCCGCCCGAAACGTGAATCTTATCGGTATAAAAGGCTACCACGTAAATAGAATCCATTACTATGGCATTGGCCCGACGGCATGGGTAGCCTGCTATCTCGCGGGTTTCATCGGTTATTTTCCAGTGAATCTTGCGGGTGGTATCTTTTATCAGGAAAACCTCCTCGAAGATCTGCTTCTGAATAGTGCTTTGCCCTGCGGTAAGATCGGTATAAACAATATTATTCTGATCGGCCATTGGCAGATCGAAGAAATTATTGGTAGGATCCGGATCTTCTTGTGGAGTATATAATGTTTTATCACCCGAGAAGGTAAGGATGCTTTTAAACACCTTAAACTGGGGGTGATTCTTTTTGTAGGAATCCATTATCTGCACCCAAAAATCCTCATTATTCTTGTTCATTTGCTTGTTAATAAGTCCGTAAATATTCACGGTTTTATTAAACTCAATAGTACCTGATGATGGGAAACGCACGTTTTGCGCAAGCAATAAGCCGGTGCTGAATAATAAACAGGTAAGTGTAAACAGTATCTTTTTCATGGCTATTATTTTGCTGATTTTGTGGTGCCAAACTTGTTAAAATCCCATATAACGGAGAACATAAAATATCTTTTAATGGTAGTATAACTATCCTGGGTAATGGTATTACCGTAAGCATTACGCGTGAAACCTACATTCTGGTTCAGCAGGTCATTGCCACTAATGGAGAGTTTAAGATTATCCTCCTTAAAGAACGATTTTATGATCGACGCGTTCAGGATGTATTTAGAAAGAGATTCGTTAAATGATGCTGTTTTAGGGTTATATTGATAGTCGGAGTTCGATGTGATCTGGAATTTTCCCGGCAGGTAAAAGTTCAGATAAATGTTACCTGTGTAACCTAAACCGTTATTGTTTATTAATGGTTGTAAGGATGATTTCTGAACAGTATAAGTCGGGCCAAACCCTATGTAGAAATTATATTTTTTAGCCACATACTTTGATAAGGTTAACCGACCGGCATAAGTATAGGAGTCGGTAGTGTTTAACGCATCATTGGTATAATTATAGGAGGTATTACCATTGATATTAGGCTCGAAACCTACACTATAATCACCCTTTATCTTTTGGCCAAAATAAGCACCGAAATAAAAATTGTAAGGTGTTTTTCCCGGCAGGTTTACCGATTGGAACACTGATCTGCCTGTATTATCTGTCGCCGTATTGCTTACTATTGGGTCGTCAGTAAATTGCAAACCTCCGTAAGCATATAAATTCTGGCCCGATATAACTTTATAAGAGTTATAGTTAAAATTGATGTTATTGCTGAAAGACGGTTTAAGGTTAGGGTTACCAATGGTAAGATTCAGCGGATCGGAGTTATTCACTACCGGCTGGATCTGATCAATAGTTGGCTGCGTGGTGGTACCATTATAATTAACGCTGATGGATTGCTGCTGCGAGAATTTATACTGATAATTTGCCTGCGGCGACCAATTGATAAAATGGCGCTTAAATATATCGCCGCTAAAAGCCTCGCTTTGGCGGTAACTTACATCGGCAACCTTGGTACCTATGTTAAAAATGGTTTTATCCTTCTTGTAATTAAATACCGCGCCCACCTGGTTAGAGAGCTGGGTTAACTTATAATCGTTACTTAACGCAGTATCAATATGATCGTACCTGCCAACGGCTGTTGAATCATACGACACCCTGTCCGACTCGCCGTTACTTACATTCAAACCATAGTTCAGTACCAAAGCAAATCTTTTCGAGAGCGGCTCGGTATAAGTTATGTTTGAATTAAGCACCGAACTTTTAATATTGGTAGTTTTATATTGGTTAATGCGTTGCGAGCTATCCAATCCTCCTGTACCGTTAAAGAAATCGGTAGTGGATTTGAGGTACCCTTTTGAATTGCTGTTGTTGATAGATTCACTAACAAGCCATGATAAGGTACGCCCTTTCTTTTTAAACTTTTTGGTGTAGAAAGCGCTCGCGTCAAATATTTTGGTGTAAACATCATTGGTTACGTTGCGGTTGTTCCGGTTCAGCAGCGTATCCATGTTTCTTTTACTTATAGTTGAGAAATCCTCCAGCACATTAGAGTGTTTATCCGTACCATCAACATCAATTTTTAATGTTTGCATAGTATCCAGCTTAACGATATAATCAAGGTCGCCCTTTTGCCTGAACATGTATTTATGCGATGTTTGATCACTGCTAGTATTGATGATACTGCCGGGTAGGTTATTTTGGCTCAACGTACTATCCTTTTCATCGATCCCGATAGAACCAATTTTGTAATTGGCATTGATAGATTGCTTATCGGCGTCCCATTTACCATCGTAATGCACACCGCCTGTACGTGCAACCGGTATGCCCTGCCCGTTATATTGCCCGTTGAAAGAATCCAGTTCGTCGCTTCCGCTATTATTTATATATATGCCGCCGTTATCGTCAGTTTGCAGATTTGATGTGCCTGCTTTACCGGCATCCTGCCAGCCGAGGCCGGTTTTGCCCGTATTACTTAACGTACCATACAGCGAAACTTTAGTTTTAGCCGTGAACTTATTAAACAAAGCCTGTTCATCGTAATAGCCATCGGTACCATCGCCTGCATCAATTTTACCAAAGTAGCCGTTCTTTTTATCCTGTTTTAATACAACGTTTATTGTTTTAGTCTTTTGGCCATCATCAATACCGGTAAAAGTAGCCTGGTCGCTCTTTTTATCATATAGCTGCACCTTATCAACCATATCGGCACGGATATTTTTAGTTACTAAGGTAGGGTCATCGCCGAAGAATTCTTCCCCATCGACCAAAACTTTACTTACCGTTTGGCCCTGGGCGGTAATTTTGCCATCCTTATCAACCTCAATACCTGGCAGCTGTCGTAATAGGTCTTCCACCTTATCATTCGGATTTATTTTATAGGCTTTGGCATTGTACTCTGTAGTATCGCCTTTTATTTTTATGGCAGTTACCTGTCCTTTAATAATAACGCCCTGAAGCAGGCGTGATTTAAGGATCATGTTCAGACTGCCGAAATCAACTGATTTGTGCAGTGAATCGAGTGAAAAATTGTCCACATAATCCGCGTATCCGGGATAAGTGACCAGCAGGATGAATTTGCCCTTGGGCAGGTCATTAATGGCAAAACTGCCGTCGGCCTTTGTCCATACAAATTTGCGAAGAATGGAATCTTTGGCATTTAATACCGCTACTGTGGTGTTTACGAGTTTAACTTTTTCTACAGTATCAGTAATTGCTCCCTTAACTGAGTAGGAGTTTTGTGCAAATAATGATAATGAACTTAAGCAAACCAAGGTTAGGATAATGGTAAGTTTCATTGTTAGGTTTTAGTGAGCCTAAAGTATAACTAACTTTTTAGGTATACAAACCATTTAACGTTAATTAACAAATAAATTACAATGTCAGAAAGCAAAACATGCCTTAATCAAGCATTTAGAAACGGTTTAGCAAAAGATTATCAATTAGTTAACGCAAAAAGTACGTATTAAACACAAATGTTAACGATTGTTAAAAGATGTTAAGCATCAGTCATTTACAAAATATTAGCCTGAAATTTAACCAACAAAATATGGTAAAAACCTTACTCCTTCCGTTATGAAATACAATAAGATAAACAACCTTTTAGGCTGGCTCTGCTTTATAATAGCTTCAGCAACCTACATTTTAACCCTCGAACGCTCTGTTAGCTTTTGGGATTGCGGCGAGTTTATTGCCTGTGCCTACCGCCTGCAGGTATCGCACCAGCCGGGTTATCCTTTGTTTGCTATGCTGGGCAAAGCTTTCTCGCTGCTCTCATTCGGCGACAGGAATAAAGTGCCGTACTTCGCCAATATGGGTTCGGCGCTGGCCAGCGGGGCAACTATCATGTTCCTGTTCTGGACCATTACCGCTATGGCTAAAAAGATGATAACAGCCGGTAATAAAACGCTGGATGATACCCGTACCGGGCTGATCATGAGTGCAGGGCTTGTTGGCGCACTGGCATTCACTTATACCGATACCTTTTGGTTTTCGGCAGTAGAGTATATTGTGTTCGCATGGTCATCATTATGTACCGCCTTAGTTTTTTGGGCGATATTAAAATGGGAAGCCCATGCCGATGAACCTGGCGCTGACAAATGGATCATATTTATAGCCTATGTAATGGGTTTATCAATAGGTATACACCTGCTTAACTTATTAACCATACCGGCATTGGTGTTGGTGTATTATTTCCGCAGGTATAAAAACATTAACATTAAAACGGGCATCGTCGCCTTTTTAATCAGCATAGGTATACTGGCGCTGGTGCAATATGGAATTAGGGGGTATACGGTTGCAGCTGCTGCTAATTTGGACCTGTTTTTTGTAAACACTTTGGGTTTTGGTTTTGGCAGCGGGGCTATATTCTTCCTGGTGATACTTATGGGCTTGCTGGCATTCGGCATCTGGTACAGCATCCGCAACAAAAAGCCTATGCTAAACCTGGCATTTTTATGTGTGGTGTTTATTTATTTTGGCTATAGTTCCTTTGTTTATATACCTATAAGGGCTACCGCTGGCACCAACCTTAACAATGCGCACCCGAGTGACGCTTTTACCCTATATGGTTATTTAAATCGTATACAGTATGGCGAAACACCTTTATTATATGGGCCTTTGTTTGATGCCAAGGTAATTGATGAGAAAGAAAGCGGCAACCTTTACCGCAAAGGCAAAACCAATTACGAGGTGATCGGCAAGCAGCAGAATTATATCTACGATCACAACACCCTCATGCCCCGTATGTGGACCACACAGGGGAGCGAAGGCTTTGAACAGGATTCGCAATTCTACAAGGAATGGCTACAACTGGGCGATGGACAAGCACCTACCTTTGGCGATAACATGAAGTTTATGTTCAGCTGGCAGATGTACCAGATGTACTGGCGATATTTTATGTGGAACTTCGCCGGTCGATACAGCGATGATGACATAGAGGGCCAAACCAATATGAACGGAGTTGGTGGCAACTGGACCACCGGCATTTTTGATAATGCTAAAAACCTGCCACAGTACATATTACACGGCACTACTTACACGCCGCTTTATGCCCTGCCATTAATATTAGGTTTGCTGGGCATGGCTTACCACATTAAACGCAGTAAAAGGGACGCGCTCATCATCGCGCTGCTGTTCTTCTTTACAGGGCTGGCTATTGTATTATATGTAAACCAGGCAGGCGTGCAACCCCGCGAGCGAGATTACTCTTACGTAGGTTCATTTTATGCCTTTGCTATATGGATAGGCTTGGGAGTTATCGCGTTAGCAAACTTCGCTCAAAAAAGAATGAGCCTGAAATATGCCACCATTGGCGCTACGGCGATATGCCTGCTGGTTGGCCCTGTGTTATTAGCCAGTAAGGAATGGAAGGATCACGACCGCTCAACCAAACTTACCGCGCATGATATGGCTTATGATTACCTGATGAGCTGCCCTAAAAATGCTATTTTGTTTGATTTTGGCGATAATGACACCTACTCGTTATGGGCCGATCAGGAAGTAATGAACATTAGGCCCGATGTGCGCATTGTTAATTTGAGTCTGTTGAGCGGCGATTGGTCGATAAAGCAAATGCAGCGCAAAATTAATGAAGCCGATGCCCTGCCAATCACTATGCCTTACGATAAATATAAAGCAGGCGTGCGTGATATGCTACCGTATAATGATGCTAAAATTCCGGGCTTTGTGGAAGTTAAGGATGTGTTTGATTTCCTGACATCTGATGATAAACGTACTCAAGTTGAATACCAGGATGGCAGCAGCTCCAATTATCTGCCCACCAAAAACCTGAAGCTTACCGTAAATGCAGCTGATGTGATCCAAAACAGCGTAGTACCCACAGCGCAGCAAAATATGATTGCCGATACCGTTAAATGGCAGTACCGCGGTAATTATGTTACCAAAGAGAAACTGGCTATACTGGATATCATGGCTCATAACAACTGGAAAAGGCCTATTTGCTTTACCACCTCAATCGGCGAGGAAAACCTGTTTGGTTTAGATGCTTACCTATATAAGGAAGGCTTTGTTTATCATTTGATGCCGCTGAAACCAGATCCATCTGTTCGCGACCAGCAATCAAAAACAAACAGCCTGGTAATGTATACCAACATGATGACCAAGTTTAAATGGGGCAATTATAAAACGGCTAAATATCTCGATCAGCAGTCGACCCAGGTATTTTTCCCTCAGCTGGTTAATTCATTTGCCGACTTAGCTGTTGGCCTGATGAAAGATGGCCATAGCGACCTTGCGCTTAAAACCATCCATAAGTTTGATAGCGTAGCGCCGGATATCAATCCTAATTATTCGGCCGCGCAGGGAAAAGTATCTATTGCCGACACCTCGTTTAAGTTGAACGATATTGCCTTGGGCAACCGTTTAATAAATAGTGTGGATGGGTATGTTACCGATCAGCTTAATTACAACTACTACCTGCTGCAAAATAATACAGCACAGGTAAGCTATAACGATGTACAAAACAGCCTGTATTTTTTAAACAAAATGGCAAATGTGGCGAAAGACAATAATCAGCCTAAATTAAACACCCAGTTACTTGCACAGTTGAATGATTATGAAAGCAAATTCAGCGGTATTTTAAAACGGTAACGTTACCGGGTTGATTTATCATATTATGCCTCAAGTTTTCAGATTCGGCGAATGTCGATTTGAAAATCTGAGGCATTTTTTATAAATTATTGATTAATAAACCACATTTTATAACCTATTTTCATAATAACATCACTTTATTTCAAAAAAAATTAAAAAAATATAGCTGTATTATCAAAAACACTTCATAAATTACCTTCTTTAAAATAACTGGTTAACACATTTTTAGTTTAAAGGGTAATTTTGCATGCAGGAATCAGCTTATTTTGATAAATATTCCCCAATTAATGGCGTTTGGGACGAAATGTATGGCGAAGATTCTCAAATAAGGGATCATTATCGTAAGGTTATTGAATATATTTCAAGAGAATCTGCCGATGATCTGAACAAGAAAGAGGAACTGGCCAAAAGGCTTTTTATGAGCCAGGGTATAACTTTTACGGTTTACAATAGCGGCGAAGGCATTGAAAAGATCTTCCCGTTTGATATTATCCCCCGTATCATCACCGCCAGCGAGTGGACCTTTGTAGAGAAGGGAATTAAGCAGCGTTTAACGGCACTGAATCTTTTCCTGAAAGATATTTACAACAACCAGTTCATTGTAAAGGATGGCATAGTACCTATTGATATTATTTACTCGTGCCCGCATTTTTTGCGGGAGATGCACCAGTTGCAAGTGCCTTATGATATCTATATACATATCTCTGGTATCGACCTGATCCGCGATCACGACGGTACATTTTATGTATTGGAAGATAACCTGCGCACACCATCAGGCGTAAGCTATATGCTGGAGAACCGCGAGATCACCAAGCGTTTATTCCCCGACCTGCTGCCGCAATGCGGGGTACGCAGCGTTACCGAGTATCCAACTATATTATATAAAAACCTACTGGCATTATCGCCAAGGCAAATAACTAATCCTACTATAGTACTGCTGAGTCCGGGGATATATAACTCGGCTTATTTTGAGCATACCACACTGGCCCGTTTAATGGGTGTTGAGCTGGTTGAAGGGCGCGATTTAGTGGTGCATAACCACAAGGTATTTATGAAAACCACCACCGGCTTACAGCAGGTTGATGTTATCTATCGCCGTGTTGATGATGATTACCTCGATCCGCTGGTGTTTAACCCCGGCAGTATGCTGGGTGTGGCGGGCATAATGGGCGCTTATCGCAAAGGCAACGTAGCCATTGTAAACGCGATAGGTAATGGCGTTGCCGATGACAAGGCGGTTTACACCTACGTGCCAGATATGATAAAATATTACCTGAACGAAGAGCCTATCCTTAAAAACGTACCAACCATGCAGCTGGGCAACCGCGATGAGCGGGAGCATGTTTTCAAAAACATCAACAAAATGGTGATCAAGAAAACCAATGGCAGCGGCGGCTATGGCATGCTAATGGGCCACGCGGCAACAGAACAGGAAATTGAGGATTACAAAATTGAAGTACTAAAAGATCCCCGCAATTTTATCGCGCAGCCAACTATTAGTTTATCAGCAGCGCCATGTTATATGCAGGGGGCGTTACAACCGCGCCGCATCGACCTAAGACCATACGCCCTATACGGACCGGATGGTATTGAAATAGTACCGGGCGGCTTAACACGTGTAGCCCTTAAAGAAGGATCGCTGGTAGTGAATAGTTCGCAAGGTGGTGGCAGTAAGGATACGTGGGTACTGGCGTAGAGTTAATTTTAATTATAAACTCCATGTCATTGCGAGGAGGAACGACGAAGCAAACTCGTCGCGTTCGATATACAAGCGACGAGATTGCCGCGCTATCGCTCGCAATGACAAATATTAATAAACTATAACAGATGTTAAGCAGGGTAGCAGCAAGTTTTTATTGGTTAAGCCGTTATATTGAGCGCAGCGATGGTATGCTGCGGATGCTCAAAATAAACTATGCTTCATCGCAGGATACGGTACAGGAGTTTACCTGGGAACCGGTGATCCGGATATTCGCGGGTTTGGAAGATGATGCAAGTACGAGGCTGGATAATGACAGTCGCGCGGTATTAAAATATATGGTTACGGGTAAAACCAACAGTAACTCCGTATTAAATATTATTACCCTGGCACGCGAAAACGCCCGCGGGGTACAGGAACATATCACCAAAGACCTGTGGCAGTGCCTGAATGAGTATTACCATACCGTAAAAGACACAAGGCTCGAAAAGGCACTACAGCGTGAGGACCCGATAGGCATATTAGATATCCTGATAAAACAGGTGATGCTGTATTATGGCACTGTTGAAATTACCATGGAGCGTGGCGAGGGCCGCAGTTTTATGAATATCGGCAAGTATTTGGAGCGCGCTATACAGTCGGTGGATATATTGGATACCAAATTTGGTTCGATAGATGATAACCCCGATTTGCTAACCGATACCACTTACTGGAAGCATTTACTGCTCTCATTGGGCGGCTATGAACTCTACCTTAAAACCTACCGCGAAGGCTTTGAAGCGGAAAATATATTGGAGCAGGTGGTTTTAAATAATGATTTTCCGCGCTCGGTTATCTATTCGGTAAACAATATCCACCGGTATTTTGAACGGTTGAAGAACGATAGTAATGTAGATGATTTCCGCGAAATGTCGTTCCAGATAGGCAGGCTGCAGAGCCGGATCAAATACAGCTCGGTTAAAAGTATCCGCGAGGAAGGCTTACACACTTTCCTTACCCAGATCCGCAGCGAGCTTTACGGTATCGGCAACAAATTAAATGAATATTATTTTGCTCATTCCTGATTTGAAAACTTGGTGATTTGAGGATTTGAAAATTAATGTGAAACATATCACGCATCCAAACCTTTAACCACCAGCGAAATGAATCTTAAAATTTTCAAATCGCCAGATCAATAAATTGAAAACGTTATGCCAGAGATAGAGATAAAACACATCACCAAATATATTTATGACAGCCCGGTACGCGACAGCGCCAACCAGATCATATTATTCCCCATACAGGATGAGTATCAGGATGTGCTGAAGCAGGAAGTAACCATAACCGGCAACCCGGCGGTTGACAAACATATTGATTATTATGGCAACGAGGTGGGCAGCTTTACCTATATTGAGCCGCACATGGTAATGATGATCAGCTCAAAAATACTGGTTAACACACGTCATAAGCTACTTCCCGTTAATGATATCTTCCCCTCGCACCAATGGGAAGACCTGAAACGCCTGCAAAATATTGTGCCATACATCGACTTCCTTAAACAGGAATACTTTGAAGGCCTGTCAGAGTTAAAAGCCGTTGTTGAGGCCGAAAAAGCAAAGGATGATACCCCCTACCAGGTGGCCCTGCGCTTTTGCCAATATGTGTACGATAACTTTGAATATATAAAGGGCGTAACCACGGTTGATACCACACTTGACGAGATATGGAAAATAAGAGCCGGCGTTTGCCAGGATTTTGCCCATATTTTAATGGAGATGCTACGGATCATCAACATCCCATCGCGCTATGTAAGCGGGTACATTTGTACCGGGCAAAACGGTATGCGCGGCGAAGGTGCAACTCATGCCTGGGCCGAAGCGTATATCCCTGATTATGGCTGGCTCGGCCTCGACCCAACAAATAACTGCATAGCCAATGAAACACATGTTCGCTTGGCTGTTGGCCGCAATTTCTCTGATTGCTCACCCGTAAAAGGTGTGTACAAAGGTTCGGCTCACCACAAACTGGAAGTTGCCGTTACGGTTGACGAAGAAGACACTTATTATGGTAATGAGAAACAGGTTATTGAAGTAACCACTGCCAGCCATGTAACTGAGGTATCAAAAAATAGTTACCAGCGTTATATGGAGATGATTCAACAGCAGCAACAGCAATAATAAGAATCAAGAGCCAAGATATAAGAATCAGGAAAAACAGCCGAGAACTATATCTTCTTAACTGTTTCTAACAACTCCGCAACTTTCGGTGCTTTGTCGTAAGCTTTTACCAGTTTGCCTTTTTTGTCGTATACAGCTATGTATGGTGTGGTTGCCACCTGGTAGTAGCGTTGTAGTATATAGTTAGGAAATTCGGTTCCGGTTAAAAAGTTAGGGTAATCATCCAGCTTATAATCTCTGCGGAAATCGCGCAGCATTTTAAGCATATTGGCTTGGATGAAAGTTGCCATCACCACGTTTACATTCGAGAATTTCTTCATGTCGGGCTTAAGCTCCGTCATCATGTGCTGGCAGTGGCTGCAATCCGGCGAAAAATAAATGATCACTAAGCCTTTGCCTTTTTTCAGGTTGGCGTTGGTGATGTATACGCTATCCTGACTTAATAATTTAAACGTTGGTACATTATCAATATTTGGCTTGGCTGGTGTAGTTTGTGCCTGAGTGCAGCCTGCCGCTATAATTAAACTTAAAAAAACGAGTATTCTTTTCATGGTGCTGAGGTAATGCATTATATATTATCTGATCGAACAAGGCATAGTTACGATATTTTTATTTTTCAAGCAACTCCAATTGCCAGGCAACCTGCTCCTCCGTTACCGGGAATAACGCATTATTGCGGATTGTATGATACACATCGTTAAATAAAAGCGTGTAATCCCCTTTGTGCGATGGCATCCACTCTACAATCTTCTCATTATCAATACCAATAGTTACCAGCTTACCTTCGCTGCATTCGGGCTCAACACCATAACCGGGATCTGTTGGCAGCATACCTGCAACTAACTGGTCTTCCTGCACATCGCTACGATTCTTTATATAGGTACCTAATGTTCCTATCACTATAAAACCAGCAAGGGGTTCCAAGCTCAGTAAACTTGCCGTTAAATAAACATTCAGCTGATTTGGGTACGACATCCGGAAACTGCAATAATCCGCCACCTCCGATCCTTCGCGATGCGTAGCTGTAACTTTATCAAAAGATAATGGCTTACCAAACAAACTGATCGCGTTATCAACCAAATGCGAGCCAAGATCGTACACAATGCCATTAGCTGGCATTTCCTTTTTCTCCTTAAACTGTTTAGGGCCTATGGCAGCTTTATACCTGTCCATCCTGAACTGCACTTCAATCAGCTCACCCAGCCTGCCGCTTTCAATTACCTCCCGTACGGAGACAAACCCGCTATCCCACCTGCGGTTATGGTAGATCAGTACCTTACGGTCAACTTTCCGGCCCAGGTCAAACAGTTCCTTCACCTCGGCGCTTGTTGCGGCAGCCGGCTTTTCAATCAGCACATGCTTGCCTGCCAATAATGCCTGTTTAGCATTATCAAAGTGCATATAGTTGGGGGTATTTACTATTACCAACTCAATTTCATCGTCGTTTATCAATTCATCAATGGAATTGTAGCTGATCACATCCGGGTAGCGCTGCGCAGCTTTCTTTTCGTGGCGTTCAACAACAGCCTTAAATTTAAAATTAGGATTGGTAGCCACAAACGGCGCGTGAAACACACGGCCCGACATGCCGTAGGCCAGTATACCGGTTACTATAGGTTTTGACATTATGTTCTCTCTATTTTATTAGGTGGATGCTTTATTACAGCGGTAAAAATAGCTGTCTTTTAGCTTAAATAAACAATTTAGCAGCTATTAATTATCGCCCATACTATCATGTATGGCATTTATGGCATCTAAATGTTTTTGCAGAACCGGCAGTGTTTTAATGGCAAAAGCTTTCAGATCAGGATCCTGTAATTTTTTAGTCTTCTCAGTAAAAATCGTAACATCGCCCTGGTGATCCTCAATCATAGCTTTAATATAAGCCTTATCAAAATCGTTACCTGATTTTTGTGACAGGTCTTGGATCATTTTCTGCTGCAAAGTATCGGGAGTTGATGGTAAAGCTATTTTTTTTGCCTTTATAAGTGCCATAAGTTTATCATTGGCCTTGCCATGGTCTTTCACCATCATGGTACCAAAATTTTTAACCATTTTACTTTTGCCTTTTTGTATGGCTAATTTACCCAGCGTAATTTCGGCCACGCATTTATTAACTGCGTCAACCGCAAATTGCGAATCTTCTTTATCAACCGCCAGGTTTAATGTTGTTGAAGTATCAGATGAGGCATCGTCATCATCTGAAGTATCTTCTTCTACCTTAGGGCTATCCGGACTTGTTGAATTATAATTTTTTGCAGCATGATTACAAGCCTGCAATGCGCAGACGGTAAATAAAACAACGATTATTGTCCGTACACCTTTCATTTTTAGATCAATATTTGGTTAATAACTAACAGCTTAAACTGTATTAGGTTTTTATTAATTAATTGAGCCTTAATATAGCTTAAATTATTCTGTTCAATTAAGTTTTATTATTTTTGACCGCATAAAATAAACGATATGGATTTCCCAGCAGCATTAAAATACACAAAAGACCACGAGTGGGTAAAAGTTGAAGGCAACAACGCTTATATAGGCGTAACCGAATTTGCACAGCGCGAACTGGGCGATATCGTTTATATTGATATTCCTTCAGTAGGAAAAGAAGTTGCCAAAGAAGAAGTTTTTGGTACAGTTGAGGCTGTGAAAACAGTATCAGACCTTTTTATGCCTGTTACCGGCACTATCAGCGAGGTTAACCCTAAGCTGGATAGTCAGCCTGAGCTGGTTAACAGCGATCCTTACGGTGATGGCTGGATGGTGAAGATTAGCCTGCAAAACGTTGCCGATGTTGATGGCCTTTTATCTGCCGATGAATACAAAGCAATCATAGGCGAATAAATGAATCGCATTTTCAAATATTATGGGCTCACTATATTGTGGGCCTTATTTGTTTTATTAATGTGCTCCATAAAAATGGGGAGGATATCGGAGTCATCCATATTCTTCCCGGGTTTTGACAAGCTGGTACATTGCGGTTTTTTCTTTGTGTTTGTTGTTTTTTTAAGTAATGCTATAATAAAGCAACATAATTACCCCTTTTTACCGTTTAAATACGCATTACTTATTGTAGTAGCCTCCATACTGTTTGGCGGCGGGATTGAGATATTACAAGCATATGTATTTACCTGGCGGGATGGCAGTTGGGACGACCTTTTTGCCGATACCACTGGTATTTTAATGGGGATGTATAGTGTTTTAGTTACAGCAGCGGCTATTAATAATCATGTCAAAAAATAAGATCATATTTTTACTACTCATCGTGCTTTTAATAGGCCTGTCATCATGCGGTATATTTAAAGGTTGTGGCTGCCCAACGTTTGGGAATTGATGTGATTTGTGAATCTTCTCACTTGGCTTCATTGCGAAGAATGAAGCAATCCCCGACTGTACAGAGCGAATATGCTTATCGTAGACTTGTCTTGTGAAGCCGCTCATAGCCGCGGAGGCCTATTTCTTTTGTCTTAGCGGCTATGAGCGATACCAAGCGACTTAACATATAAGCACAGTGTTATAAATCACCACATTACAACAACTTAACTCCCACCTATTACCATCAACCCAACAATTTTTCCTATCTTGCCTACCTCACCTAAAAAAGACAGTGACATTTCAGGATTTTAATTTTAACGAGCATTTATTAGAAGGCGTACTGAGCATGGGTTACACCACCCCAACTCCCATACAGGAAATGGCTATCCCGGCTATTTTAAAGGGCGACGACCTTATAGCCTGCGCACAAACAGGCACCGGAAAAACAGGCGCATTTTTATTGCCTGTTTTAAACATGATCAGCAATAATCACGAAGAAAAAACCAGCACCCTTATACTAACCCCAACCCGCGAACTTGCCCAGCAGATTGATCAGCAGGTTGAAGGGCTCGCCTACTTTACCGGCATCAGCTCTATAGCTGTTTTTGGCGGTGGCGATGGTATAGTTTATGAGCAGCAACGCCGTGGTATACAGAATAATGTGAACATTATTATAGCTACGCCGGGCCGACTGATCGCCCACTTAACATCGGGCGTGTTAAAGCTAAACCATATTAAATATTTAATACTGGATGAAGCTGACCGTATGCTGGATATGGGTTTCTCTGATGATATAATGCGCATTGTAAGCTATCTGCCTAAGCACAGGCAAACCCTGTTGTTTTCGGCAACAATGCCAGGGCGGATCCGTAATATGGCAAAGACTGTATTGCATAACCCGCAGCAGATAAACATAGCCATATCACAGCCAGCAGTAGGAATTGATCAACAGGTGTATTTGGTGAATGATCATCAAAAAACACCTTTGATACAGTTGCTTTTAAAAGAAGGCGGCTATGTTAGCGCCATCATATTCGCATCAACTAAGGATAAGGTAAAAGAAGTTTATAAGCAGTTAAAAGCTGTACATATAAAAGTTAACGCCTTCCACTCCGACCTGGAACAAAACGAACGTGAGGAGATCCTTTTAAAATTCAAGAATAAGCTGTTGCCGGTTATCATCGGTACCGATGCGCTTTCAAGAGGGATTGATGTAGAGGGTATCGACCTGGTGATCAACTACGATGCGCCATCCGATCCGGAAGATTATATCCACCGTATAGGCCGTACCGCGCGTGCCGAAACTACTGGCACCGCCATCACCTTTGTAAACGACCGTGACCAGCGCAAACTGAAGAATATTGAGGATATGATTGACAAGCAGATCCGTCGTATACCTTTACCTGAAGTATTGGGTGATCCTACGCTGATAAAACAAGCCCCGCATAAACCACGTGGCGGCGGTGGCGGAGGTAATAACAGGCGACAAGGTGGTAACAGGAAGCGGTAGACTATATTCAACGGCTAAAGAAGCCTTAGTTTAAAAACCAAGGCTTCTAATTACCTATTGTTATTTTTATTGAATAGGCCGCTTTAGTGATAAGAGCGGATAGCACGCCCCCTAATCAGCGGGAACGCCCAAATTACTTTGCAACAACTGTAATTACTGCAACCCACCAACTGCCAACTAACTATAACGTTTCATCCAGCCACTTAAAGAACTCGTACTGCCATACCAGCGCGTTTTGCGGGTGCAGTACCCAGTGGTTCTCATCCTGCATAACTACCAGCTTGCTTTTTATGCCCTGTAGTTGTGCTGCCTGAAAAGCCTGTAAACCCTGCTCCAACGGCACACGGAAATCCTTTTCGCCGTGGAAGATAAGGATAGGTGTATCCCAGTTAGCTACAAAATTGCTTGGTGAAAATTCCCTGTACGATTTTTGTGCCGCGGCATTATCCTTGTCCCAATATGGGCCGCCGTAATCCCAATTCGGGAACCACATTTCTTCGGTAGTGCCGTACATGCTGCGGAAATCAAAAATACCATCGTGTGCTATAAAGGTTTTAAAGCGTTTTTTATGCATCCCGGCCAGCATATAAACCGAGTAGCCACCATAGCTGGCGCCCACGCAGCCGAAACGTGTTTTATCAACAAACGGCTCTTTAAGCATATCGTCAGTTGCGCTCAGGTAATCCTGCATGGCTAAACCGCCGTGATCCTTGCTGATCTCCTCGTTCCATGCCGTACCATGCCCCGGCATACCGCGACGGTTTGGCAATACCACAATGTAACCTTTTGAAGCCATCAGCTGTATATTCCACCTGAAAGAGTAGAACTGCGTTAAAGCACTCTGCGGGCCTCCCTCGCAAAATAATAATGCCGGATATTTCTTAGCCGGATCAAATTTCGGTGGATAAACCACCCAAACCAGCATATCTTTTCCATCAACCGTTTTTACTGAGCGGCGTTCGGTTTTACACATGCCGATGCTGCCGTAAATGACATCGTTTACATGGCTCAGTTGTTTCATAAAGCCATTGGTAACATCAACTGTGTAAAGCTCGTTAGCATGGTTATAATCGGCACGGGTAACTACCAGTGTGTTGCCTTTTTGCCCAACAATATCGTTTATATCAAAATCGCCATTGGTAACCTGCGTTACTACCGGCAACATTTTTGTTAATCCCGGATAGGTAACGTTAAATAACTGCGATGTGCCGTTCACAGCCGCTGTAAAAAATAAGCTGCGGCCATCCTCGGCCCATTTATAGCCCGATACATGTATATCATCACGGTTGCCGGTAAGGTTTAATTTAAAATCGCCGGTGGTAGCAACCAGATCCTGCTTATCGCTTTCATAGCCATCGCGTTTCATTTGCAGCCACGCCATTTGCCCTTGTTTGTTAAAGGTAGGCTGCAGGTCATAGCCGGGGTTATCCGCCGTTAAATTGGTGGTTACACCGGTAGTAATATTGTACGAATAAATATCAGTATTGGTACTAATGGCATATGCCGTACCAAATTTCTTTTTACAAGCATATACTACATGTTTGCTATCACTGCTCCACACATAATCCTCCTCGCCGCCATCCGGTTTCAGCGGACAATCATACGGCTCGCCGGGCATCAGGTCCTTTGCCTTGCCGGGTTTACCGTTAACAATGGGGGTAAGCATTACGTGGCCAAATTTGCCGTCTTCCCAGGTATCCCAATGGCGATAGTTCAGGCTGTCATAGATCAGTACATTGCTTTTTGTAAGGTCGGGGTAGAAATCACTGCCCGCAACCTTCTTTACCTTAACATCCTTACTGCTGATCTTATATTTGCCATCAGGCGATATTTTGGTATCCGCCAACACTTCATCCACATTAATAAGCGGTATAGCAGGGCCGCCGGTAAGCGCTATTTTATAATTTTTACTATTTATTTTATTCGCGGCAACATCAGGCGTGCCTACACTAAAAACCACATATTTGCCGTCTTTAGATATGCCTTTGCCGCTTACCCTGCCCAGTTTCCAAAGCAGTTCGGGGGTTAATAAATTTTGCGCCTGTGCTGTCATGCCCGAAATTAGCAGAATTAGCAGGAAAATGGATCTGTTTTTCATTTTGAATATTATCAATAAGAATCAAGTTAAAATTGAGTTAAAGATAAAGTATCCAATTGTCATTTCCTTTAGATTAGCTTCAACAAAATAGTGATGGTTATTATTATTGTTGAAGCTTTCTTTTTGCTTCTTTTTCTTTGTTAATAACCTTGAATTTTGTGGATAAAGTTAACAGCGGT
>Ga0302309_10000124_pt1 | contig 106099 bp, 91 predicted proteins | sample III_Palsa_N1_1_FD_200453 | JGI IMG/M metagenome (GOLD analysis project Ga0302309, IMG submission 200453) | Peat permafrost microbial communities from Stordalen Mire near Abisko, Sweden - III_Palsa_N1_1 | ecosystem: Environmental > Terrestrial > Soil > Palsa > Peat permafrost | place: Sweden...
CCCTCAATGCCGGTCGCTATTTTTTTATGACGCTGCTGTATTTCCGCAGGTACATTGTGCCCTGTTCAAAATCATCTTAATAACGGTGGTATCTCCTGTGCCTGTAATAATGCCTGTGATGATGAAATGGCGGAGGCGGCAAATGAATGTGCGGACGCGGCGGACGTGGCGGCGGGGGGGGCAATTGCGCTTTGGCATTGCTAATGAATAATCCTGCTAAGAGGATCATCAATAAAACTAAGGATCTGACGTATTTCATATGATGTTATTTAAAATTGAACTTACATTTTTATTTTTGAAAGTAAAATTCGTACAGTAAAACCATTACAGGCTGTAAACAGTATATGTAAGTTATGAAATATGTTTTTGTTTTACTGTTTACAATTTTAAATATGTTGTCATTCGCGCAAAGCCGCCAGCTGAGGGAAAATATATTGGTAGATGGTATGCGGCGCGATTTTGTGACTTATATACCGGATAATCCCGCAGGCGGTAAAATGCCGCTGGTGATTTCGCTGCATGGCGGTTTTGCCAGTCCGAAAGGGCAGTTTCATTTAGCTGATTTCAGGCCACTGGCAGATAAGGATAAATTCATCGTAGTTTGCCCGGCATCAAAACATTTCTGGCACGATGGGCGTGATAACCACGGTATCGACGACATCAAATTTATTAGTCAGTTGATCGATTTCATCGAAAATAAATACAATGCCGACCCGCAAAGGGTATATGTAACCGGAATATCCAATGGCGGTTTCCTCACATCGCGTTTAGCCTGCGAACTGCCTAACCGAATAGCTGCCATAGCCGTTGTGGCAGCAAGCCTTAATGTTGATGAAGGCTATAGACCCATTAAACCGATGCCTGTTATATACATGCACGGCACTGCCGACCCGGTACTACCCTATAAAGGCGGTAAAAAATTTGGCAGGCTGATGTATTCGCAGGATGAGATCGTCAAAATTTGGGCTGATTTGGATAAATGCAACCCTAAGCCGGTCATCACCAATATCCCTGATAACGCCGGCGATGGTACCAGTATACTAAAAACAGAATATATCAACCACTCAACCGGTTATAAAGTGATCGGTTACAGCATTGTTAACGGCGGGCATACCTGGCCGGGCGGCTGGCAGTATTTCCCCAAATTCATCATCGGTAAAACAACACATAACCTGGATGCCTGCGAGGTTATATGGGATTTTTTTACGCAGTATAAGTTGTAGAAAGAGAATCGTCATGGCGAGGAACGAAGCCAACTCTGCACTTGCAAATCAAATAACCATTGGTTTGTTAAAGACGTCATTAAAATTATGTCGTCTTATTGACTGGGATAGCTCAGGGGTGGCTTCGTTCCTCGCGATGACGATAAATTATAAAGACAAAACCAAACAGAATTGATATTGCCGGTAAACAGAATTTTGTTTTCTTTGTTACGCAGTGGCGCGATCTGCAACCATCGCGGTTTTATTAAGTGAGCAAAGTACAGGAACAAAAACTTCAGGAATTATTGGCATATATCCATTCGCGGTCACCGTTTTACCGCGAGCTGTTTGCCAAACATCAAATAGATATCAATTCGGTCAAAACACTAGCCGATCTGCCATTGCTCCCCGTCACCACAAAAGAAGATCTGCAGCAGCGCAACAACGATTTTTTATGTGTTGATTCGAAGGATATTATTGAATATACCTCCACATCGGGCACCTTAGGTAGCCCGGTTACTATCGCCCTGACCGAAAACGACCTGCAACGCTTAACCACCAACGAATACAATTCATTTGTTTGTGCCGAAGGCACTTCAGTCGATACTTACCAGTTGATGCTCACTTTGGACAGGCAATTTATGGCTGGCATCGCTTATTATTTAGGTTTGCGGAAACTGGGCGCAGGTATCATTCGTTTAGGGCCTGGTGTACCCTCGCTGCAACTGGAGACTATTTTAAGGTTGAAACCGACGGCAATTGTCGCGGTACCGTCTTTTATATTAAAGCTGATAAAATACGCGAAGGAGAACGGCATCGACCTTAGTCAATCCACCGTAAAAAGGGCCATTTGCATAGGGGAGAACATTCGCAATACGGATTTCAGCTATAACATGCTCGGTAAAAAAATAACCGAAGCCTGGGATATCAAACTATATTCAACCTATGCCTCAACCGAAATGCAAACGGCCTTTACCGAGTGCAGCGAAGGCAAAGGCGGCCATTTACAACCCGAACTGATGATAGTGGAACTACTGGATGAAAACAACCAGCAGGTGCCGCCAAATACAGCCGGTGAGGTTACTATTACCACCTTAGGCGTTGAAGGCATGCCGCTGCTGCGCTACAAAACCGGTGATATGTGCATGTATTATGATGAGCCATGTGCCTGCGGTCGTACCAGTTTGCGGTTGTCGCCGGTTATTGGGCGTAAAAAGCAGATGATCAAGTTCAAGGGTACTACGTTGTATCCACCGGCGATGTTCGACCTGCTGAACGAGATGGAAGAAGTACTGGATTACGTGGTAGATGTATATTCGAACGATATTGGTATGGATGAAGTGCTGCTGCACCTGGTGCCGATGGACGATGGTAAGGCCTGCGATCACCGCATAAGAGCTTATTTGCAGGCGCGGCTGCGTGTTAGTCCGCACGTGAGCTATTGCACCATGGAACAGATACAGAAAATGCAGGTACATGAGGCCAGCCGGAAAGTTATTAAATTTATAGACAGGAGGGTGTAAGCCTCACCCTACCCTCTCCAACCGTGTCCGCCTTAGCTTTAGCGGTGGCGCAAGGAGAGGGTTCTAATAGAAAAGTTGAGCTTAAAGTCCTCTCCTTTGGAGAGGATTTAGGTGAGGCAAAAAGTATATATTTGTTGCTGCTAAATATTCGCCTATGGTACGTGTTGGACAAGATGTCCTTACTTTAAATGATTTCTCTGCAATAATTTTCAAAAAAGAAACGATAGATATTCCCGCAGAGGCGTTGGAAAAGGTGAATACCAATTTCGAATTCCTAAAGCAGTTTTCGTCAAACAAGCTCATTTATGGCATCAATACCGGCTTTGGCCCGATGGCGCAATACAAGGTGAGCGAGGAAAACCTGCTGCAACTGCAATATAACCTTATCCGCAGCCACTGCTCCGGCAGCGGTGCTATGTTATCGCCTTTACTGGTAAAGGCATTGATGATAGCACGGTTAAACAGCTTGATGCGCGCTTATTCGGGCGTACATACCGATGTGGTGGAGCTGTTGCGCGAACTTATCAACAAAAATATCACTCCCGCAGTTTTTGAGCACGGCGGCGTAGGCGCCAGCGGCGACCTGGTGCAATTAGCGCATTTAGGTTTAATTTTAATAGGCGAAGGCGAAGTTATTTATGAAGATAAATTACAATCGACAGCCGATGTATTTAAAGCGCTTAATATAAAACCCCTGACTATTCACGTGCGCGAAGGATTGGCCATACTAAACGGCACTTCGGCCATGACAGGTATCGGGATGGTGAATATCATTAACGCGCAGAAACTATTGGGCTGGTCGGCCATGTTTTCGGCCATGACAAACGAGGTGGTTGAGGCGTATGACGATCATTATTCCAAAGAACTTAACATTGTAAAACATCACACCGGGCAGAACCGGATAGCCGGTATGCTGCGCGATATTTTGCAGGATAGCAAGATGATCCGTAACCGCTCGGAACACTTATACCAGCCGCATAACATCAACCATGATGTTTTTGAGGACAAAGTGCAGGAATATTATTCGCTGCGTTGTGTTACCCAAGTGCTGGGGCCGGTTTACGATACGATAACAAATGCTGAAAAAATTGTTGTGGATGAGCTGAACTCATCAAACGATAACCCTGTGGTTGATCATGTGAACGGAAATATCTTTCATGGTGGTAATTTTCACGGCGATTATGTTTCACTTGAGATGGATAAGCTGAAAATTGCCATCACCAAACTATCCATGCTTGCCGAGCGGCAGCTGAATTATTTGCTTAATGATAAACTGAACCAGAAATTCCCGCCATTTGTGAATTTGGGTGTGCTAGGATTTAATTTCGGGATGCAGGGCATACAATTTACCGCCACCTCAACCGTTGCCGAAAACCAGACACTTTCGTTCCCGATGTACGTGCACAGCATCCCGAATAACAACGATAACCAGGATATTGTGAGCATGGGCAGCAATGCAGCGCTCATTACCAAAAAGGTGATCGACAACTCATTCGCGGTGCTCGGTATACAGCTAATGACCATTTTGCAGGCGATAGATTATTTAGGTTGCCAGCAAAAACTGTCACCAAAAACGCTGGCATTATACACGGAAGTGCGCGAAATCTTTCCGAAATTTGTTGAAGACCAGCCCCATTACAAACAAATGGAAAAAGTGCGGTTATTCCTCGAAAACAGCGAACCGCCTGTACCGTTCAACGCATAAACCATGAAAACTGCACTAATAACCGGTGGGTCAAGAGGGATAGGCAGGGCAATTTGCCTGAAACTGGCGGCTATGGGTTATTATGTGCTGGTAAATTATAAATCCAACGCCCAGGAAGCGGCTTCGACCCTCGAACAAATAAAACAAAGCGGCGGCGATGGCGAATTGCTGCAATTTGATGTGGCAAATCGTGAAGATATAAGAAATGCATTAGGCGGCTGGATTTCCGCCCACCCCGAAGATACGATAGAAGTTTTGGTAAACAATGCAGGCGTCCGCGATGACAGCCTGATGGCCTTTATGAGCGATGAGCAATGGGATGGCGTACTAAAAACCAACCTGGACGGCTTTTATTTTGTAACCCGGCTGGTGCTGGAGGGCATGCTGCTTAACCGTTATGGGCGCATCATTAACGTGGTATCGCTTTCGGGTATCAAGGGTTTGCCCGGCCAAACTAATTATTCAGCTGCAAAGGCGGGAGTGATCGGCGCCACAAAAGCATTGTCGCAGGAAGTCGGCCGGAGCCAGATTACGGTAAATGCTGTTGCGCCTGGCTTTATCCGTACAGATATGACAGAGGTACTTGACGAAAAAGAACTAAGGAAGCAGATACCGGTAAACCGGTTTGGTACAGCAGAGGAAGTGGCAAGCGCGGTAGCTTTTTTGGCGTCGAAGGATGCATCGTATATTACAGGGCAGGTGTTGTCGGTGAACGGGGGATTATAGCCCCACCCAAACCCTCTCCGCCAATTGGCGGAAGGGCTTTTAAAAATATCGAACACCGAAAATGAAGAATATCGAATTTCGATCTTTTAATGTTCATTATTCGGGGTTCGACATTCAATATTCATTATTCAAAATAAAAAAGTCTCCTCTACCGGGGAAGATTTAGAGAGGGCTTATGTCCAATATAACACTATTAATCCCGCAAAAGCCGCCATTCGTAATGATAGATAAATTGCTATCATGCAATGAGCACACAACAATTACCGGCTTCCGCGTGTTAGCCGATAATGTTATGGTAACAGACGGCGAATTTACCGAAGGCGGCTTAATGGAAAATATGGCGCAAACGGCTGCAGCAAGGGCTGGGTATATGGCCCAAAGTGCAGGTGAAACCCTTAAGGACGGTTACATTGCCGCAGTTAAAAATTTCGAGGTATTCCAACTGCCAAAAACAGGCGATGAACTACTAACCGAAGTAAAAATAACCGACCAGGTGCTTGATATGACCATTATCTCCGGCACGGTAATCTGTAATAACATGGTGCAGGCTAAATGTGAAATGAGTATTTTTGAAGGTAAATGATGCCTGACGTATTTGTTGTTTCAGATAATATTTTCTCACCCTTCGGCAAAACGACCGCCGAAAATTTCGCGCAGCTAAAAAAAGGAAATTCAGGTATCGAACTGCAAAAAAATAGCTTTGCAGAACAGCCTTATTACGCCGCGTTGTTTGATGATGGTTTTGAAATCTTAAATGTTGAAAAGGAGCTGGGGGCTGTGCGATTCCCTCCCTTGGGAGGGGGTAGGGAGGGGTTTAATCGCCATGCAATATCGGATAAACCCCTCCCTGCCAGCTCACAACCAACCGCGCCCCTCCCCTGGGAGGGAATTAAAAAAACAACCGTTCAGGGTTTCAGGCATTCCAGATTTGAGACCGATGCCCGGTACACCAAATTTGAACAACTGCTCATCGCATCCATAACAGATGTATTACCCGATACTGCAATCGACCCAAAAGATAAACGTACACTGCTAATTATTTCCACCACCAAAGGCAACATCAGCCTGCTCGAAAACAATGAGTATGATGCAGAATTAAAAAAGCGTATTGCCCTGCCAAGTTCAGCACGCATGATTGCCGAATATTTCGGATTTACCAATCAACCGGTTGTGATCTCAAACGCCTGCATTTCAGGTATAATGGCAATTATTACCGGTAAGCGGTTAATACAATCCGGCCAATATGACCATGTAGTTGTTGCCGGGGCTGACGTAATCTCCAAGTTTGTGTTATCTGGTTTCCAGGCATTCCAGGCGGTAAGTTCACAGTCTTGCAGACCATTTGATATAAACCGGGACGGTATTACTTTGGGCGAGGGTGCGGCTACGGTTGTATTATCGGCCTATCCAACTAATAGTCATGCTGTAAAAGTAAGTGGCGGCTCAGTGAGTAATGATGCCAACCATCTTTCTGCGCCTTCGAGAACAGGCGAGGAATTGGCGCAGGCCATAAAAAATACGTTAAATGATGCTGGTGCAGACATCAGCGAAATAGATTTTATTTCCGCACACGGCACCGCGACCGTCTATAACGACGAAATGGAGGCAAAGGCCGTAACCCTTGCCGGGCTGCAAAGAGTGCCACTGAACAGCTTAAAAGGTCAGTACGGGCATACCCTCGGGGCCGCAGGTTTGATAGAGGCGATCGTTTCCATACAATCGATGCGGGAAGGCTTGCTTATCCCAACTTTAGGTTACAATGCACAGGGAACAACCGATAGTTTGAATATTTACAAAGGGAATTTACCGGGCAATTATAAAAATTGCCTTAAAATAGCATCAGGGTTTGGCGGCTGTAACGCTGCCGCGCTGTTCACCATAAAATAAATTTGAGCGAGAAAAATTATATCATAGCCAGTTGCGTCATCAGCAATAACACCATCCGCAAGGATGGCAGAGAACTGTTTGCTGTTAAAAGCAGCAGCGCTATCGATTTTTTGACCGAAGCCTACAAACGCTCCGGTATCAATTATTCCAGGTTCTATAAAATGGATAATTTGAGCAAGCTGGGCTGGCTGGCTTCTGAACTGTTGTTGCAGGATAGCTTTAAAAAAGAAAACTATAAGCCCGAAGAAGTGGGTATCGTGTTCTCCAATGCCAACTCCAGCCTCGATACAGACCTGCGCTATATGGAAAGCGTAAAGGACATTGCCAGTCCATCGTTATTTGTTTATACGCTGCCCAATATTGTTACGGGGGAGATATGCATCCGCAATAATTTTAAGGGTGAGGACGCGTTTTTTGTGTTCGATAGTTTCAATGCTGATTTTATTGAAAAATATGTTGCCAACCTGCTGGATAAAAACAAATTACAGGCCTGCATTTGCGGCTGGGTCGACTTTATCGGAAACGAATATAAAGCAGCATTGTTCTTAGTGGAAAAAACAGCAGCCGGCACAGCAATGCCCTTTACAGCAGCCAATATGGATAAGCTTTTTGAAGATAAACCTGCCGTTCCCGAAGTATTTGTAGCAGGGGTAGGTGTAATATCGGCAATCGGTAATAACGTGGCGGAAACACTGGTTTCGTTTGAAAACGAACAGGCTGGCATGGGCGATATTACTGGTATGGATACCATCTACAAAGGCCAACTGCCTGTTGCCGAAGTGAAATTAAGCAATGATGAACTGGCTACGATAACCGGGTTGCCAGCAACTATAAGTCGTACTACATTATTGAGTTTGATGGCTGCTAAAGAGGCTCTGCAGGATGCGGATATCCCAAACCTATCCTCGTGGCGTACGGGTTTTGTTTCGGCCAATACCGTTGGCGGGATGGATAAAAGCGAAACGTTTTTTATTGATTTTATAAAAGACAGCCGAAAGGGCAAGCTCAGGAACATATTCGACCATGAATGTGGCAGCGTGACCGAAAAAGTGGCAAAGGAACTGGGATTAACTGGCTATATGACCACCATCAGCACCGCCTGCTCCTCATCGGCCAATGCGATCTTTTACGGCGCACGGATGATCAAAAACGACATGCTGGATGTGGTAGTCGCGGGCGGCGCCGAAGCGCTGACCAAATTCACTCTGAACGGTTTTAATACGCTGATGATACTCGACAAAGAATTTTGCAAACCTTTCGATGATAACCGGCATGGCCTCAACCTCGGCGAAGGCTCCGGCTACCTGGTGCTCGTATCGGAAAAAGTAGCGAAAACTCTTAAAAAGACGCTTTATTGCAAACTGAGTGGTTACAATAACAGCAACGACGCCTATCATCAAACGGCATCATCGCCGGATGGTACAGGTTCATACCTTGCTATGGAAAAAGCATTGAAAAAGGCGGGTTTAACAACTGCTGATATTGATTACATCAACCTGCATGGTACCGGAACACCCAATAACGACAGCGCCGAAGGGACAGCCATAAAACGCTTGTTCAACCCGGAATATCCGCCGATGAGTTCTACTAAATCCTTTACCGGGCATACGTTGGGCGCGAGCGGGGGTATCGAGGCAGTATTTTCGGCATTGGCCATCAGGCATGGGCTGATTTATCCCAACCTGCGTTTTGAAACGCAGATGGAAGAGCTGTCTTTTTCGCCGGAAACCAAATTCTCCAAAGGCAACAAGATAAAAAACGTCATGTCGAACTCATTCGGGTTTGGCGGTAATTGCACATCCTTAATATTTTCGCGCGTTTAACCATGAAGATATTTATTCGCTCAGCTGCTTGTGTATCGCCTCAAAAAACATTTGAGACAAGTGGATTTTTGGACGAGCCGGTTGAATACACGGGTACGCGTTTAAAGGCTATCGACCCGGATTACAGCCAATTCATCGATGCCAAATCCATACGCAGGATGAGCCACGTGATAAAAATGGGCGTTGCTGCCGCGAAGAAATGCCTGAATTTGGGCGATGTAGAAATGCCGGGCGCGATCATCACCGGCACCGCACTTGGCTGCCTCGAGGATACGCTCACCTTTATGAACCGGATGATAGAAATGGATGAACAGATGCTGCCGCCAACAGCGTTCATACAATCCACCCATAACACCGTAGCTGCGCAGATCGCTTTGTTGCTGAAATGCCATGCCTACAACAATACTTTTGTGCATAAAGGCATATCCTTCGAAAGCGCGCTAACGGATGCCCTGATGCTGCTAAATGAAGGTGAAGCAGATAACATCTTAGTCGGCGGTACAGAGGAAATGACCGATGCCAGCTTTACGGTACTTGATCGCTTAGGACTATTCAAACGCTGGCCCGTATCAAACCTGCAACTTTTCAATACCCCCTCAAAAGGCACAATAGGTGGCGAAGGCGCATCCTTTTTATTACTGACGGGAAAATCATCAGTTGATAATCTTGCGCAATTTAATGGTGTGCAAACTTTTTATGGGCTGAATAGTGTAGAGGAGATCGAGCAAAAGATCAATCAATTCCTCGCAGGTCACGGCTTAACTGCCGGTGATATAGACCTAATTATCACCGGCCGCAATGGCGACCTGAAGAACGATGCAGTTTACGATCAGCTTAACCAAGCTATTTTCAAAGACACAGCACTGGCTAATTACAAGCACTTATGCGGTGAATACGCGGTATCTACCTCATTCGCAACATGGCTGGCGGCTAATATCTTAAAAAAGCAAGCTATTCCGGAAGTTGTGAAGGAACGGGAAACAACGCATTCAGCGCCAAAAAAAGTGCTCATCTATAATCATTATCTAAACAGTTATCATTCACTCATGCTGCTATCGGCATGTTAACCTATATTTTATGCTGAAGGGTTCGCTTTATTCGGTTGTTTCGGTAACTCAGGGTGAGATCAATATTACCGCTGAATTATTGCTGAATAAGGACAACGATATTTTCAAAGGACATTTCCCCGGTCAGCCGGTTTTACCGGGCGCCTGCATGCTGCAAATACTAAAAGAGGTTTTGGAAGATGCGTTAAATAAAAAATTTCGTCTCAAAAAAGCTGACCAAATAAAATTTTTATTATCGGTTGATCCTGGTGTGAGTAGTGGGATTAAATTGTCGATAGCTTATGTTATTGAAGGTGATATTTGTGCAGTAACGGCTGTTATGCATATTGCTGAAGGGGTTTGTTTTAAGTTTAAGGGAAGTTTTGTGGTGGAGTAAAGCCGTTGGATCAAATTACCTAAATTTCCATTCGGCTAAAGCCATTAGTGCTTTATACATCTTAACCGTTGGCTGAAGCCAAACGGCAATGATGACTTAGTTCATTGCCGCCCGCTTTAGCGGACGGATAAAATAAAAATCAAACTGGCTTTAGCCGAATAAGAAATAGATAGGTGACAACTTGATTTTTGCTCGTTAAGATTTGAGGAGCGTTGATTTCGATATTATTTTAACCAAACTTTTTACCTTTCGCCCTTTACCTTTAACCTTCATCTATCCCTTCAACTTCCCGTTTGCTAAAATATAATCCGCCATTGTATTAACATCTACCAGCACTTTACGTCCCTGTTTTGGATCCTGTATGTTGATACCATATTCTTTTTTCAGCAGAACGATCAGTTCAAGCGAATCGATAGAATCCAGTCCTAGCCCATCGCCAAAAAGTGGCTCATCGTCCTTTATTTCTGCCGGGGTTAGGGGCGTGAGGTTTAAAAATGATATGATCTGTTGTTTGAGTTGTTGCTTTAATGTTTCTTTTTCCACGCGGTAATTATATTAAATTTTTTCTTTTCAATCCTAAATAAGTTACAAGCTGTATTAGTATGGTTATCACAAACAGGTATAGCAGGTTGCTGAATACTACACTTAATGCGCCGCCGGTTAAAAACAGCGAATAATAAGCCTCAAGCGCCCAATGCAGCGGTGAAAGACTGGAGACAGTTTTAACAAAGCCCTGCATAGCAAAAGTAGGCACCATTAAACCGCCCACAACGGCCAAAATTACAATGGATATGGCACCGAAACCGTTGGCCTGTTCCTGTGTTTTGGCAAATATGCCTACGCAAATAGCATAGCTCACCGCGCACCAGCCGCATACAAGGGTAGATGCGATAAGCGCGATGATATTTGACGGCGAATTCAAAGCCGGCAAACCCATGTAGGGGAACAGCCAGAATCCTATGGAGAATATCACCAGCGCCTGCAGCAAAGTAACGCCCATATAGGTGATCTGTTTGGAGAAAAGCCCGACCATAAAATTGGTAGGCAATGTTCTTAACCTGATAAAGCTGCCGCTAGTTTTTTCGCGCACCACGCTGCCGCTTAACGACATGATGACGAAAAACATAGCAAAAATCGTCCACGCCGGTACGTTATGCTGGGTGGCGTTGGGCGTTTCGCGTATTTTATCTTTGATGACGGGGATTTCGTTTACCTCCGTCTTATTATCCAGCATTTCGTCTTCCAATTTTTGCGGGAGGGGCTTTTCATTTATGGAGAAGTACAATATCCTTAAGGTCTGCCTGCTTTCCACCATCTGTACCACACTTTGGAGCGCCCCTTTAACCGACAATTGTACCGATTGCTGCAAAATTGGATTATAATACATGGTCATTGCATCGGGCTTTTTAGCCATTTTTTTAACCGAATCACCCTCTAAACCGAAACTTTTTAGCGCCTTACCCGCAGCCAGTTTTGAATCGGCCATTACCATGGCTGAAAAAGTTGAAGGAATGATCACCGCCAGCGTGGCATTGGTGCGGCGCATAGCATCTGCCAGTTGTTTGGCCGATTGTCCCTTGCCTGTTTCAGCAACGCTGAACATACCGATCTGGCCCAGGTCTTTTATAAATTCTTTGCCTGCTTTGCCGGTATCCTCGTTACAAACCAAAACAGGCAACTTGTTTTTATTAACAAGCTGAAAGGTGCTATTTTGGATGCCCGTGGCCACTATCACCAAAATAATTGGCATAATGAACATCAGCGCGATGCCAATCCTGTCGCGCAGCAATATCCTTACGTCCTTTTTTATGGTTGCCCAGAGTTTAAACATCGTCGCGATAGTGTTTGCCGGTTAAATTTAAGAATAACTCTTCGAGACTTTCGCGTTTATGCTCCTTCAAAAGGTCATCGATATTTCCCTGTGTTATGAGCTTGCCATTGTCCATTAAAGCAATCCCTTCGCAAAGGCCTTCGGCCTCGCTTAACTGGTGGGAGGTATAGACGAGCGTTGTGCCGGTTTTGTTCAGCCCGAGCAGGTAATCCAGTATGGCATGGCGGCTTTGCACATCAACGCCGACTGTCGGTTCATCCAAAAAAAGTATCTGCGGCTTATGTATCACGCCGATGGCCAGGTTTACCCGTCGTTTCATCCCGCCGGAAAATTTTTGTACAGGTTTATCGCGAACGTCTTCCAGTCCCAAGACCTTCAACAACTCATTAGTGCGGCTTTTTATTTCTCTTTGATGCAACCCTGCCCAAGCGCCAAAAAATTCAAGGTTCTCGGCAGGGGAGAGCTCCCGGTAAAACGAGAAGTCCTGCGGTACAAAGCCAAATAGTTTGTTCACCGCCTTACTGTGTGTGCCTACCGCTTTGCCCAATAATTTAATGTTGCCACTATCCACCTTCAACAAGCCCGTCATCAGGTTCATGAGGGTGGTTTTGCCGGCGCCATTCGGGCCGAATAAACCAAACCGGTCGCCTTTGTTTATTTTAAGGTTGAAGTTGGCAAAAGACAGCTCATCATTATCAGGGTAACGGAACGATACATCCGTAATATCTATCGCGTAGGTATCGTTTAGTGCCATTTTATATTTTTTAAAGCGGTGAATGCTTTGCGTTCCAGTTCGGCTATCTCCAACAGGTAATCGCCCATTGTATTAAAATCCTCCTGGCTGCCCAGCCGGTTTTTATAAATACCGGCAGCCTGCACTGCGGAAGTGCGCCACAGGTCGCCTGACTCGGTAAACAATTTTGAAATCTCCATCAGTTCATCTATGGGTTGATAATCAAAGGCCTCCTGCAAAAAAGCAGCATAAATATACCGAAAACCGCCGCCACCCGTACCGATCTCCTCCTGCATGCGCACCAACTGTGCCAGGTACAAGCCTGCCTTTTTCAACCCTAAATTATCGCGCCAGCCTTTTATGCGTTTACCCGTGTACCTGATACCTTTAATGCCGACAATAGGTACAATATTTTGCAGCATAATGTTTGCATTTTTCTGTATGCCGTGCTTAATACCACTTTTGATCTGCTCTGGCGTAACTATACTGCCGGGTTTTGGGTAATAGAGCTGTCCGTTTGGCGCTAACGTTCCTTTGGCAAAGCGCACCCGCTCCAGTTCATATGCGCTCAATGTAGTGGTGTATTCCATTACCGGGTCGCTCACGAGGTATTTATCGTCTTCTTTACCGTAAACGATGAGGTTATGGGCATTAAAATGGAAGCGGTATTCCTTAGGGAAGTAAGGCAGGTAATAAACCCCCACCTGGCAACCGACCGGGTGGCCCTCGGCGAGAATTTGATTTAAATATGCTTCGGCTTTTTCTTTTGAGCTGAATTTTTTCCGCACTACCTGGATGCCCAGCGCCTTACAGGTGCGCTTGAATATCAGCCCTGGCATAGGGCGGAAGGCAATTACAGGCCCGTTGTTTATCTTTAAAAAAGGCAGGTAAACAAAGAACAGCCCATAGCCAATGCCTAAAGCCAGCGGTTCGGTTATTTCATTTACACCGATGTTTTTGAGTAGGCTGCGGGTTACGCCATTTTCGCAATGTGCAGATTGAAGGTGTTCAAAATCAATCTTCATGCACATTCATGGTTTTAAGGTCATCTATGGTCATGTTAAAAACGTCGGCGTAGCGCTTTAGTTCTTTACCGGATAATTTTTTAAATACGTCGGGCTTCAAGTGCCGTTTTACCTGCCATTGCCAGAACCCGGTGTACCCGGCGAGGATGGGAATGTCCATCAGCCCTTTCTCCATAAAAAAAAGTAGCGGACTGGCTTCATTGTTTAATACTTTTTGTCGTGCCGTTTCAATACGGATGGTTACTTCGTCCCAGGCGGTATCTAAAGCAGAAATTTTTACGTCCCAGCCGCTGCTTAAGGCAGTTGTGTACTTGCCCGAAGCGTCGGTTGCATAACAAAGCTCGTTGGTTAATTTACCAAGTGAGCTTAGGTCTTGCGGAACGTCTTCTTTTTTCATCTCTTAGAGATTGTTCAAATTTAATTTTTTAATTGCCGTTGGCTTTAGCCAACGGCAATTATGATAAAATAATAACGGCTTTAGCCACATGCTTCGCCAATATTTGGCTAAAGCCAAAAGCACAAAATAACTAATCAATCCGTTGACTAAAGTCAACGGCAATTATTTTCTTCGGGAGGCAATAAAAAACTCTCAATTTTTAACAATCATTTAAACAACAGTAAGCATTGCATACATGTACGAAAAACGCGCGCTTTCGGGAACCAGCAACAGCAATTTTTCGCCTCTTTTCAGCCTGCCGCTGTGGAACAGCTCATTGATCATCAGGAAAACCGATGCCGCGCCCACGTTGCCAACGGTATACAGGTTGATGAACCATTTTTCGTAAGGAATGCCGCCCCCGTAGATTTGCACCATGTCGTATATTTTCGGTCTGAAGAAATCACTGGAAATATGCGGCAGAAAATAATCAATGTCAGCAGCCGTAATACCACGGCGATCCAAAATTTCCTTTATTTTTTTACCGCCGAGATCGACGATATTGTTGCTCAACAAGGTGATGTCCTGTTTTACGCTGAAGATGGATTGATTCTTTATCTCTTCGGGTGTATAGTCCATGAAGCCTTTTAACGAGCCATCGGGCATTTTTTCGGCGCCCATGTACATGCAGGTCTTCATTTCATTGGCGTAGGAAACGCCTTCTATCCAATCCAAACGCAGGCTGAGGCCGGTTTCGTTTGGTTTGCCCGACATGAGGAAAGCCGATGCGCCGTCCGACAGCATCCACCTTAAAAATTCTTTCTGGAAAGCGATAAATGGGTTTTGGTTGAGTTCTTCGAGATGTTTTGCTTCGTCATCAAACACATCAGCTACCAGCAAGCCCGAAAACCTTTCCGACCCTGTGGCTACAGCCAGTTTTGCATCGCCGGTTTTAATGGCGAGGTAAGCATATTTTATAGCGTGCATCCCGGCGCAGCATACGCCGGCAGGCGAAACAACTTCTATCGATTCGGCCTCCGGCAGCCAGCCGTGCGTCATTACACCGTGACTTGGCATCACCTGGTCGGGCGATGAGGTGCCGCAGGAAAGCAGGTCAATTTCTTTTAATTTAGCAGGATCATTTTTAAAAAGCTCTCGCACGGCCAAAGCGGTCATCTGTGCATTGGTATGGGTGGATTTGCCGCCTTTTTCGAGCGCGTAATAGCGGGTTTTTATGCCGTTATTGCGTAAAACAATGGGTTTTGATTTGGAAGGTTTGCCATTAATATAGCCCAGGTATGCTTCCATGTCGTCGTTGCCGACAGCTTCGTTCGGGAAGTAGGCCGATGTGCTATTTATGTAAACTTCAGACATACAGATAGAAATTAATTTAAATTTAAGTAATAATGTTTTCTCGCCCTAATCCGTTTCGGGGAAGTAAACCTGAATAATATCCCATCAATCGTTATCACAATTGGCGCACCTACAAAGAACGCTACCAACAGGTAATATTTAAATGCCTTTATCCATGGCATCTTATTCTTTTTGCGCGATATCATCTTTGCCCAAAATGCAAATATTTTCCCGGCCGTGCCTTCTATGACCATCAAATTGTAATTAAGTTTAACCGCGCCCTCTTTCACCATTTCATCCTGTAAGGTGTCCCAACTGTTATGCTGCAAATGCGGGGCGATAATCTTACCAAATTCTGCCGTATGCTTAATATCGATATCCTGAACACCCGGAGGCGGGAAAATGTTCTTATACCTATCCTTTTTACCATGCAGCATCCAGTGAAAAATGGTGATAAAACTGATAGGATTTGGGTGAGTATCCACCAAAGCAATATTGCCCACATGGTTTGCCCCGGTTGCTTTAATGAGCTTTTTCACCCTTACAAATGCGTTCAGCCACATATTACGTGCCCCGGTTACCGTAATTACCGGCGTATCCTTTAAAACAGCCCGCAACTGCGGTGTTTGCATAAGCGAATTGAACGGGATACTGGGCGACAAGAACCAGGCCTGGTAGCCCAATATCACCAAATCATATTTCGCTTCCTTTAGCTCGTATGGCGCTACTTCGGCAGGCACATCCAGCTGGCAATCGGGCATAACGCTGAAAAAGCCATTGGCTGTCCACGGAAAAGGATAATCGTTAACCAATGTCACCCTTACTTTTTCAACTGAAATACCAGCATCAATAAGCGGCGCAGTGAAGTTGTCGATGATCTCGCCTAACTGCCCCGATTGGGAATAATATATAGCCAGTACTTTTTTTGTCATGGTCAAAAATCCTCCGGTTTTAATACTTTCGAATTTTTACTGTATTCCTTTACCGCATCCTGTACCTCAGGCGGCAGGTTTTTATAACCCTTCAGCACAAGATCCTTATCGATATCTATTTGGTGATAGTATTTTACAATGTGGGGCGCATGCTCCTGTATCGTCAATCGCAAAAAATGGTATTCGGTATTATTTTTATCATCGGATATAGCGCCCTCGAGTTTGATATAACCTAACTTAAAAAAGTGCAGCTTTTCAGCCGGTATTTTTACCAGTCCGGCCTTGCGCATCAGTAATGCGCCTTCATAAGCCTGTTTTTCTTTTATTTCGCTTGTGTAAAGCATATCCAGCTCGTTATTAACCTCGCTTAATTTCCCTGATGACATAATAGTATAAAAAGCTGCGCGATCAAACATCCGGGCCGGGTTTTCATGCCTAAAGGCGCCATTGGGTGATACAAGAAAAATTAACAACGTTATAAAAAGCGGCATGACAAGCTCAATGGTAGCACTTGTTGCAAATATATAATTTTAGCTTAAAGTGCTGGTGTTTGTATAGTAAATCGAACAGTTAACCTTATTATAGTTTTATTGTTTTGATAAGATGTAATATTAGGTACGAATTGAGATGAACACGAATTGCACGAATTGGGACGAATTGCACAAATCTGCTTTATCTTTGAAATCGCAAAGACACGAATTATATAAATCTGCTTTGCTTCTGAAATTCGTGAAATTCGATGTAATTTGTAAAATTAGTGTGAAATAATAATGTTCAACGATATCATAAAATATCTTCCTTATCAATCATCTTTCTTATTTGTTGATAATATTACAGCGCTTGATGAAGACGGCGTTACCGGCGATTATACGCTTAATGGGAATGCTTTTTTTTATGAAGATCATTTTGTAAACAATCCCGTCACTCCCGGTGTTATCCTAACCGAAATAATGGCGCAGATAGGGTTGGTGGTATTTGGGATATTCCTGGCAAAAAGCGGTAATACCAAAGAAGCAGTTACGATGGATGAAAATTCCTTCCCGCTGCTTACCTCCACCGATGTGTCGTTTTTTAAGATGGTTTTACCCGGCGAAAAAGTTATAGTTACTTCAAAAAAAGTATATTTTCGTTTCGGAAAATTAAAATGCGCTATTGAAATGCACAACGAAGCATCGGAACTGATCGCAAAAGGAGTATTTGCAGGGATGATAAGAAACTTCCCGCTTGAAGGAAAGGCGAATGGGTAAACGTGTTGTAATAACCGGGTTGGGTGTAATATCGCCCAACGGTACAAATATTCCTGAGTTTTTACATGCGATCAGGAACGGTATTTCGGGTATCAGGTTCGTGCCAAAGTACCAGGACCTTCACTTCAATTGCCAGGTTGCCGGCCAGCCCGAATTTGAGTGGGAGATGCTCCGCAATTACATTACCGAAACCAGTTTGTACGGACTAAAGGGTAAAGGTATAGCGTACGGTATAAAAGCTGCACTGGATGCCTGGATGGATGCCGGCAACGAAATTGTAAGCCCCGAACCTTTGTGGGATACCGGCTGTGTTTTCGGCAGCAGCGTGGCCGATACGGATGTTATCAAGAATTCCATTAATAAGGTTGATGCCAGGGAATCGAAGAAATTAGGCTCGCGCGTAGTGGAACAGATCATGAATAGCGGGGTTACCGCTTATATTTCGGGTCGATTGGGTTTAGGGAATAAGGTTATCAGTAATTCCTCTGCCTGCGCTACAGGCACACAAGCTATTTTAATGGGCTACGAATACATCAAATACGGCATGGCCAAACGCATGGTGGTTGGCAGCAGCGAATATGTAGATGAGTATGTTTTCGGCGCTTTTGACTCGATGCGGGTACTGTCGCGCAAATTTAATGACGAGCCGGAGAAGGCATCGAGACCGATGAGCATGACAGCGGGTGGTTTTGTGCCGGGATCCGGCGCAGGCGCGCTGGTAATAGAGGAACTGGATTATGCTTTGGCGCGTGGTGCCAAAATATATGGCGAGATATTGGGCGGCAGCAACAACTCCGGCGGACAGCGGCAGGGCGGCACCATGACGGCGCCAAGCGGACCCGGTGTGGTACGCTGCATACAGGATGCATTGGCCGAAGCCAAGATTTCAGGTAATGACGTTGACCTGGTAAGCGGACATTTAACCGCTACCATTGCCGACAGGTTCGAAATTGAGAACTGGACGAAAGGTTTAGGCCGGAAAGGTGAGGACTTCCCGATGGTGAACTCGCTTAAGTCGATGATCGGGCATTGCCTTAGTGCGGCGGGCTCGATTGAAACTGTGGCAGCAATTTTGCAGCTTGAACACCAGTTTGTTCACCCAAATATTAATTTAGAGGACCCAAATCCCGAAATAATTGATTTAATTAGTAGCAATAATTTACCCATAAGCACAATAAGCAGGGAAATTAACGTTGTTGCCAAAGCGAATTTTGGTTTCGGCGATATTAATACCTGTTTAATAATATCAAAATATAAATAAGAAATAATAAGAAATGGATAGACAAGCTGTTTTAACTGAATTGAAAAATGTATTGGCCCCTTACACAGAAGATAAAGAAAAGCTCAATAACATTACTGATGATACCGACCTGTTACGCGACCTTCAGATCAATTCGGCTAATTTGGTTGATATAATTATAGACGCGGAATCGCAGTATAATATCGAAATAGACAATGATTCTGCCGAAAAAATGACCAACGTAGGTAATAGTATCGACGTGATACTCGCAAAAGTAAATCAATCTGCATAAAAGCACAGGCAACGATATTGTCGATCTTGGATCGATAAATAAAACCCGCACCAGCGAACCCCGGTTTTATTCAAAGATCATTTCCGCTTCGGAAAAGCAGCTTTTTCAGGCATCTCCCGGTTTAAAATTATCTTTTGAAGTTTATTTATGGCTGGCCTGGTCGGTTAAGGAATCGGTATATAAATTCCTTAAAAGATATCAGCCTGCGTTGGTGTTTTCGCCAACAAAAATTATCCTTCAAACTATCATCCCACCGGGTGAAAATAAGCCATGGTATACCGGGACGGTTATTTTTAATGGCGATGTGTTTTATTACCAGTCGGATGTTACGGATGAGTATGTAAATACTGTAGTTAATAATACTGATAGTTTTGAGGATATAAAATGGAGTATGGGGAAGATAGAACCCGCCAGTAATGCTGAACGTTCTGCAATGGCCTGGGCATTTTTGCAGAATGAATTGCGGGGATTGTTAGGTGACAATATTCGGATGGAAAAAAGCCCTTTGGGTTACCCGGTTATTTTGCGGGGGGAAGTTGTATTGGATATTCCGATTTCGTTATCGCATGATGGGGATTTTGTGAGTTATAGTGCTACCGTTTACAAAAAAGAGTAATATTTTTTGAAATTATTTTTTGTCTTGCCCGTCTTAATCAATAAAAGATGTCGGACAATAAATAATGAACATACTCGAAAATAAAAAAATAGCAATTGTGGGCGGTGGCCCCGGCGGGTTGACGCTTGCAAGGCTTTTGCAGATTAAAGGCGCCGACGTGAAGGTATATGAACGGGACCTACACAAAGATGCCAGGGCGCAGGGCGCCACGCTCGACCTGCACGACGAATCCGGTTTGGCAGCACTACGAGAAGCCGGTTTAATGGACGCGTTCAAGGCGAACTACCGGCCGGGCGCTGAACTGGTGCGCATTATAGATAAATATGCTACGATCATAGCCGAAGACCTTCCTACCCCGGAAGAAGAAATTGGCAGGCCTGAAATTGACAGGGGACCGTTGCAACGGATATTACTGGATTCACTGCAACCTGGTACGGTGGTTTGGGGTAGTCATTTCGAAGCGCTTTCGCCGCAGGGCGATGGTTGGAAATTTACTTTTAAAAACGGGACTTTAGCCTTTGCCGACCTGGTGATCGCTGCGGATGGGGCAAACTCAAAACTCCGGCCCTACATTACGCCGATAAAACCTTTTTACTCGGGCATTATGGTAGTGGAGGGATCGGTGTACCATTCGGAAATTGCGAGCCCGCAAATGCATAAATTATTAAATGGCGGAAAAATATTCGCTTTTGGTGATAGTAAAACCCTGATTGTAAGTTCTAAAGGCGATGGCAGCCTGGTGTTTTATACCGGTATTAAAGCCGGGGAAGATTGGGCTAAAGATTGCGGGATAGATTTTGGCGATAAAAACCAGGTATTGGATTGGTTTAAAGCTGAATATGAAGGATGGGATAGTGTTTGGCAGGAATTGTTTGAAAATGCCGCCGTGCCTTTTGTTACGCGCCCGATATATTGTATGCCACTGGATCAGACATGGGAAGCGTTGCCCAACATGACCTTAATAGGCGATGCCGCGCACCTGATGCCACCGTTTGCCGGGGAAGGCGTTAATATGGCCATGCTGGATGCGCTTGAACTTTCTGAATACCTCACAGGCGGAGACTTTAACGACTTGCAATCGGCAATTGCGACTTATGAAAAACAAATGCGCGAAAGGGCATCGGCAACTGCACAAGATTCGCTGGATTCAGGGGAAATGCTCCATTCACCTGGCGCGATCTTTTTTATGCAGCATATAGCAGGCATGGGAGACAGGCCCGAGGCATTATAGCATACAGCGCACTAATATAATGTCTATTTTTTCTTAGAATCGGTAATCCCACCTTTTTTAGTGTCTCTTACGCCTTTTCTACTTTTTTAAGTACAAAGGGATCGTTGCTGTGACTATATTTTGAATGGTCAATATGATTCGCAACTTGTGATACTATTTCAACGCTCTCAGGTTTTTGCCCCGTTTTATGATACTGAGCAATAGCCTGGGCAATATCTTTTTTTAGTGTTTTCGGTTAAAATTTACCCGGCTACAAACAAGTCGATATTTTTGGGCTCTTTTATATATCCCACTTTTTAAACTTTAAAAGATAAATTACAAGGGCTTATATTTGCGTATCTTTTTAGGATCTTGCCGGTTGTCGATAAACGAAATAAGTTCTATTTGTCTGCCATTGCTTTTTACGCGGTAAATTATGGATACCTGTTTTAGTATCAGCCCCATGTAAACATTTTTTAGCCTACCGGGCTTTTTGCCGATATAAGGTGTTTCGGCTAATGTTTCAAGATAGGTTCGTACTCTTACCTTAAATTTCGAGATCTCTTTTTCAGTCCAGTGAATTGTTAAATATTCAATCCTTTCTTCAAACGTGGTAACGGCTTCACTCGTCCATATTATATCATAACTCATAAACCAAGCCGGGCAATAGCTTCCTGGTGGGTTATGGTTTCGCCTTTGTCGGCTTGCTCCAAGCCACGCATCACAGATTGTTGCTGCTCATCGCTCAACTCATCAAACCAATCCATTTCCTGTCCGATCAAAAATTCTTCAACCGCTTTCACCAGGTTAATATCTTCAATATTCAGTACCGCTTGTACCAGTTTTAATTTTTCAGCCTGTAAATCCATTGCCATTTATTTTACACTAAGTTACTAAACATTTAAATGATTTGAAATTATAGATGTTTCGTGTCAAAATCAATCTTGCTATCAACCTTTACCTCGTTAGCGGAATTGCATCCCCAAACATTCCCCCAAATTTTAAGTTATATAACCGTTCTGTCTTTTAATTGAAACCAATTTGGCCGCAAAACAACAAATCGAGGTTGTTAAAAAATTTAACGTCTCCAAATTATTACTGATACTTGGCGTGGCCATACTTTTATGCGGCGAAGGTTATTTCGCTTGGCGGCTGCATACCCTTTCTAACCAACAGAAACAGATTAAGACAGATTATTCCAATGTCAATAACATCACTTTCGGGTTATTTTCGGTCGACCAGTGGCGCGATAAAGTCGCCGGTATCGTCAACCACCAGGTTAAGCATTTTAAATTAACGCCTAAACAAAAAGCGGAGCTACAGACCGAGGTTGAACAGATTATTATGGCGCTGATCAATAAAGCAGAAGCGATGATAAACAAACCCCAGAAATCGCTCGGCGGGAAGATAAAAAAGCTGGCGGTCAAAACCTTTGTAAATACTGATAAAATAAAAGCGCAAGTCCCCGCGTTTGCAAAAAACATTATCGCTAAAATTGATAACCCGACCAATAAAAATAAGCTCAGTACACTGGCAATGAATAAGTTTGCCCAGGTGCGAAAAAACGACCATGTCGACAGTACCATGACCGCTAACGATTCGGTTATGAATAAAATGTACGCCAAATACCACGTCTCCTCGCCGGATGAATTTAATAATAAGCTGACGGCTGAATTAGCTGACATCCGCACCGTAACCTATGGTTATTCGTTTGCCATGCTGGGCTGCATCGTGATTGTTTTGATGTTATGGTGGTTTGTGCGTAACCGCGTTGAACTACATGCCACGCTTTTTATACTATCGCTGCTATTTGCTTTTATTTTGCTTGCGGTAGGTTTAACTGCTTCGATGATTGAGGTTGATGCGCGCATCAAGTCACTTGACTTTGTGCTTCTTGGAGAGCATGTGGTATTCAAAAACCAGGTTTTATTTTTTCAAGCTAAGAGCATATTGGATGTGGTTAAAGTGCTGATAAAGCAACCAGCCGTCGATTCTATGCTGGTCGGTATCCTCATACTGGTGTTCAGTATCCTGTTTCCGTTGATGAAATTGGCATCTACCGGCATTCATTTGCTGAGTAAAAGGAAACTTGCCGAGAACAGGTTTATCAAATACTTCGCGTTTCAATCGGGCAAATGGAGCATGGCCGACGTAATTGTTATAGCCATACTAATGGCCTACATCGGCTTAAACGGCCTGCTCGAGAGCGAGTTGGCCGGCCTTAATATTAAAACCGGACCGTTAACAGTGCTTACCACCAATAACACGGCTTTGCAACCGGGCTATATCATATTCATCAGTTTTGTATTATACGGGCTGGTGCTATCAACCATATTAAAGTTTATTACGCCGTACGATTCAGAATAGATCATGTTAAACTTAAGTAAAAAGCATTGACAAATCAACAACATAAACCTACGGTCAGGAAATTCGGTCTGCCGCATATCCTCCTTATTTTGGGATTGGGTGTGCTGCTTTTTGTGGAAGCGTATTGCGGTTATCAGCTTCATTCACTGTCCAGCCAGCGAAAGCAGATCAAGGAAGATTACAACGCTATTAACAACATCACTTTCGGATTATTTTCGGTAGATCAGTGGCGCGACAAGATCGCCGCGATCATCAACGGCCAGGTACAGGATTTTAAAATGACTCCGGAACAGAAAAAAGCCTTACAAAAGGAAGTTGAGCACGCCCTGCACAGCCTGGTGCACAAGGCAGTAGCCACCATAGACAAGCCGCAGAAGAGTATCGGCGGCAAGTTGAAGAAATTAGCATTCAATGCGATGGTTGATACCGACCAAATACAAGCCCTCGTCCCATCCTTCGCCAAAACCATTGTCGACAAAGTGAGCAGCCCCTCAAGCACGCACAGGCTGAAAGATATTGCCACCGGCAAACTGAACCAGATGGAAAACGAAACCTACGACAGCACCGAGGATGCCAGCGCAACGGTTACCTCCTATATGTACCACAAGTATCATGTTAACAATGCCGAAGACTTTGACAAACATCTTAAAGCGCAAATAGCCGAAATAAGGCATACGACGTTCAACTACCTGTTTGGTATGCTCGGCTGTATTTTGGTGGTGCTTGGTATTTGGTGGTTAATACGCAACCAATATCATTTAAAAGCTACTATGTACGCCATGTCGTTGTTGTTTGCTTTTGTGCTGGTAGCGGTTGGTGTAAGCACTTCAATTATCGAGGTCGATGCGCGTATTAAAACCGTAAACTTTGCGCTGATGGGCCAAAGAGTGGTTTTTGAGAACCAGGTGCTGTTTTTCCAGAGTAAAAGCATATTGGGCATAGTTGAAACGTTAATTAACCAGCCCAAAGCCGATGCAGTGGTGGTGGGTGTGCTCATATTGGCGTTTGTTATTGTTTTCCCGGTTTTAAGGCTGATATTCACCGGCGTACATATCCTCACCAAAAAACAATTCGCCGAAAATAAAGTGGTAAAGTATTTTACCTTCCAATCAGGACATTGGGCCATGGCCGATGTGATGGTAGTAGGCATCCTCATGACCTACATCGGCCTCAACGGCATATTGGAAAGCCAGCTCACCGATCTCAACATACACAACAGTTTCCTAAACTCGGTAACCGAAAACATTACCTCGCTGCAATCGGGTTACTTCATTTTTGTGGCGTTTGTGCTTTTTAGTTTGGTGTTAACTACCATTATTAAAAGGATTACGCCTTATGATGCGACGTGATTTGCAAAACGGCATAGAGCAGATCCATTTCGCAATCCACTTATTAAACGCACGCCAGAGTTGGTGTAAATTGTTTAAGTTTGATAAAACAAATTTAAGATATAGTTCTTTTTGGAAATGATGGTAAAATTATTTGTCGGTGGCTATCCGCCGGAGTTTACAGAATTAGATATTGTGCAGTTGATAGCCCCTTACGCAACTGTAGTAACCATTAAAGTCGTTCGCGATAAAATCAGTAAAAAGCCAAAAGGGTACGCTTTCCTTGAAGTAGAAGACGTTGCGGGGGCCGACAGGGCCATGGATGCGCTGGACGGTGCTGAAATAGGCAAGAAGCGTATGTTGAAAGTGAATAAAGTTTTTTAGAAGGTTCCTTTCGTTCTTTCACTTAACAGGGTTTCCTGGAAGAGGCTTCGTGCACGTAAAATAATGTGGATCAATTACATATTTCATATGTTGGACGCGAATTGTTTGAGTTGGGCCATCTAACGTGATACTGCATAATTTAATACCTTTTTATTAAAAAATAAATTAGGTAAATTATCCTCATGAAAAAATTAACTATTATCACTTTATTGTTTGTACTGTTGTTGGCGCATATCGATGTTCGTGCCCAATTGTCTTCAAGGCAGATCGATTCACTTGCTCAAAAATCATTACAAGCGTTTAATGTTGCCGGCCTGGCAGTGGCGGTAGTAAAAGATGGAAAAATAATCTTTGAAAAGGGGTACGGCGTAAGATCCATTGCCACTAAACTGGCGGTCGATGTGCATACCAATTTTCAAATAGCTTCCAACAGCAAAGCTTTTACTACAGCAGCCTTGTCTATTTTAGTAGATGAAGGAAAATTATCATGGAAAGACAAAGTGCGAAAATATCTCCCTGAGTTTAAAATGTATAATGACTACGTAACCGAGAATTTCCTGGTGGAAGACCTGCTTTGCCATCGCAGTGGCCTGGGTTTGGGTGCCGGCGATCTGATGGAATTTCCTGATAGTACAGATTTTACTATCCAGGACGTGCTCACTAACTTTCAATATTTTAAGCCCGCATCTGATTTCAGAACGAAATATGATTATGATAACCAGCTTTATTTTGTTGCCGGCGAACTGATCAAAAGGATCAGTGGCATGAGTTGGGAAAAATTCATCCAAACCAGGATATTGGACCCACTGCAAATGAGCAATTCATTTGCATCGGCCGGTGAAATGAAGGATAAAACCAATATGGCCACTCCGCATTCAATCGAATCAGGCACTCTCAGAACTATTAATATGTACCAGTTCAGCGATAAGATCAATGGGGCTGCGGGCGGCATCCTGTCTAATGTAGACGATATGGGCAAATGGGTGCTGATGCAGTTAAATAACGGAAAATATGGTAGTAACCCTGAAAAACAACTGTTTTCACCGGCAAGGCAAACGGATATGTGGACCATACATACGGTAATACCTTCGGCCCCTAACCCGCGTTACAATACTCATTTTAGCGGCTATGGTTTTGGATGGGGATTGAGTGACTTGAAGGGCAATTTAAGGGTGGGCCATACAGGAGGTTTACCGGGTATGCTGACTAGCGTTACCATGATGCCCGACCTGAAACTCGGCATTATCGTATTAACGAATACCGAAAGCGGCGGCGGCGCGGCATTTAGCGCCATTACACAAAGCATTATTGACAGCTATTTGGGGCTGGACGATAATAAATGGATAGATAAATACAGTAAAGTAATGCGGTCAAGGCAAGCAGGCGCAGATTCAGTTACAACCAGGGTGTGGCAAATCGTCGCAGCTAACAGGGGCCTGGCGATCAACCCCGCAAATTATACAGGTATATACCAGGACAAATGGTTTGGGAAAGTAGAAGTGTTTATGAAAAATAACCAATTGTGGTTCAGGAGTTTTCGCTCCCCAAAACTGAATGGTCCTATGCAGTTCTATAAGGCTAATACCTTTGCCGTTAAATGGCAATACCAGGATATGAACTGCGATGCATTTGTGATGTTCGGTTTAGATGAAGAAGGCAGGGCACAAAGCATAAAAATGAAGGGTATCTCACCAAATATTGATTTTAGTTTCGATTTCCAGGACCTTGATCTTCAAAGAATAGAAAAATAGACAGTACCCAAATCTGGTGCGAATGTTCGTGTTGGGCTTGGCCAAGGGACTACTCGTGACAAACGGGCATCCCAGATTACGATCCCCTCTTTGGCTTAAACACCCCTTAATTTTGTCCTGACCATCCTCACACCAAGTGATACAGGTGATTATATTTGATTATGAAATATCTTCTCACATCTACAGGCATCAGGAATAAAAGTATTTATGAGGCGCTGGTTGGGCTATTGGACAAACCGATTGCCGAATGCACTGCGCTCTGCATCCCAACCGCAGGATACGCCAATTCCAACGGCGCTGAGATGGCATGGAAATTTATTAGCGGGCAACAACCCATTTGCCCGATGTGCGACCTGGGCTGGAAATCCGTGGGCGTATTGGAGCTTACCGCGCTGCCCAGTATTGATAAAGCGAATTGGCTAAAGTGGGTGCAGGAAACCGATGTATTGCTGGTTAATGGCGGCGATGCCCTCTACCTGAACTATTGGATGCAGCAATCCGGACTGGCAGAGATATTACCATCGTTACATAAGACGGTTTATGTGGGCCTGAGCGCCGGTAGCATGGTGATGACCCCAAGGATAGGCGAGGAATTCGTTGGCTGGAAACCGCCCGGCGGCAGCGACAGTACGCTGGGCCTGGTTGATTTTTCGATATTTCCGCACCTGGACCACGAGCGGTTCCCGGAAAATGCGTTGCCCTTCGCGGAAATATGGGCGGAAAAAATAAAGATACCAGGTTATGCGATTGACGATGAGACTGCTATAAAAGTGAGCGATGGTATTGTAGAAGTTGTTTCCGAAGGGCACTGGAAATTGTTTACACCTTAGTTCAAAACAGATCGTCATTGCGAGGAACGAAGCAATCTCTCCGAGGGAGTCCTTTGGACTGCGCTTGCAAGTCAAATAGTATGATGTATTTCAATGGCTAACGCCGCATGTCGCCAACCTGCAAACGCAGTCCAAAGGACTCCCTCGGAGAGATTGCCACGTCGTTGTGCTCGCACTGCCCTGCTCACTCCTCGCAATGACGGGTTGGGATTAATAATTTACTATTTCACCACTTGAAAACGAAAGGTCTGACTACCCGCTGTGCCATCTGCGGCCATGCCTTGTATTACGCCGATGTATTGCCCGGTTTGATCGGAAGTATAGAAGCTGAGGTTACTTTTACCATTCGTATCGGTATTCACATTCGGCTGCCAGTACAATACGCTCCTGAAGTCGGGTATGCGGCTGGCGTAGGCTTTGTCGGTATCATAGGCAGGCGCGTAAAAGATGCGCTGCTGCTCCAGTCCTTCGTAATCCATTACCACGGCATGTGGGTCAATCTCCGTGCCTGCAAGGTCGCCTTTGTAGCTGGTGTAGCTGAAAATGCCTTCTTCAACCGATGGCCCCCAGTAATAAGTAAAGGGCACGTCTTCCAGCTTGCGTATTTTGAGCGGGTCAACGGCAAACAATTTATTCATATTGAAAAATGGTATGCCATCTATCAATACCATCGGGTCATTTTCCCGTAGGTAACCTTGACCGCTGATCACTTTTATATGGAAACCATCTCTTGGGTGGATGATATTTACTTCAGTTACATACTCACGCATTACTTCTTCCATCGTTGTAAAGCGGGTATAGTTGTCCAACAAATAGGTTTTATAGGGAGCGCCGTAAAATGCGCTGCTGTCAATCCCGTCATCATAAAATTGCCGCATCTTTTCGCCGTTATAAATGCTTTGCACCTGCAGGTTAAAGCCCAAATGCTGCACGTCAGCCTGCGCATCGTTTATATCAGCTAAAGGCGGCAGGGCTATTTTGGCGTATTGTTCAGAAAACGGGTTTAAAATATCGATATGATAAATGGTATCAATGGTAGTATTGTTCTGCACCACAATTTCGCCGGGGCCAAAAAAGTCCTTCATGTTAAATGTCAGCCTGCCAAGCGAGTCGCTGGTTGCCGCGTACATTTGCACCCGTTTGCCGGGGATGGCGAGGTAAGTGATAATATCCTTTTCGGGTTTGCCGCTTAACTGGTTAGTGAGTTTGGCTGATATAATCGGGCCGTTATATTCCGGCAGAAAACTAAATCCCGGCGTTTTATTTTGAAGGATATTGTCCCAATCAAAGCGCCGCCAGCCCTGGGTAAGCAGCAGGTTGTCTATCGCCTCATCGGTTTCGGCATTATTGTTCCTGAAATAATAAACAGGCGATTCGATAGTACCTTTCAGGTCTGATGTTAACCACAAATAGCTTTGTATGTCCCCGCTATCCATATGCTGCAAAGAATCCACCCTGTAAATGGATAGCGACAGGTTAGCAGGTATCTTCGTATCGATAGCGATAGCCACTTTTTTGCGGGTGCTGTATTGCAACTGGTCGCTTGCTGCGTTAACGGCTAATTGTTTGGCAGGGCGTTTAAAGTACAGCCTTTCGCATACCGGCTGCCTGTCGTTATTAAAAACGGTGAGGTGCGATATGCCATCGCCCAGTTTACTTTTATCTATGATGAAATGTGCGCTACCATTATCAACAGCAGTTTGTTCCACATCTTTTACAGCGCCGCGGGTTTGCACAAACAGGTAAACGTTTGAGGCCTGCGTATTGGTGTTAACCGTTACAGCCAGCTGGCCGTTATTGTCGGTCACGCTCATTACATAACCGCTGTCGTAAATTTTAGGAAGCTCTTTTTCAATTGTTTTGCCATCAATCTTTACTACGGCGCGATAACCTGTTACATCATCCGGCTTAAATGAAAAACGGCCTATGCCAAATTTAAAGTTCGCAAAGCGGGAAACCGTGTCGTTGTTTTTATTAAGTATGATACCTTTAAAATCTGCTCCCTTGCCCCATTGATCGGTGCTTTTTACACCGACTGTACTGGTAATGCCCTTTACTAAATTACCGCCTTCGGGGAAGAACTGTATATCATAAACCGGTGCTGTGGCTTTAGCTGCTTCGGCAGTTTTTAGCGGATTGATGACGGTTATTTTTTTATAGAAATAAAAATCAGGACTAAAGTTTTTCATCCAGCTGGTATAAGCCCGCAACAAATAATTACCGGATGCCAGGTTTACCGGTATAAAGGCCGAGCCGCTACCCGTACCGTCTTTTAATGCTATTTTACACTGCACTACGGCATCCTGGTCTTTATCCAATATTTCAACGTAGGCTACTTTGCTCATATCGGCAGGGCGGTTATATGTGCCATCTACATAATAAAGCTTAAACCACATCAGTTCGCCTGTAGCATAACTGCTTTTATCGGTATGCACAAATAGCTTTTCCTGCGGCGTATGTTGGTTGTATTGGTCAAACTTCGCCTGCATGTCCTGCAACGATTGCGCATAGCATTTAACCACACCCATTATGGCAAGTAAAAATAAAATGCAGCCGGTTTTTATATGTTTTTTCATTGCCAGAAACTTGGTTTTATTAAACTGCCCCGTATGCTGCAATCGCCGCACTGACGGTCGGTGCCTGTATGGCCTATCAGGGTGCCGTTGTGCACAATTGCACTTATGGGTACCCATTGGTCGGGTATTGCGCCTTTATTATAATTGAAAGCCTGGTTCTCCTGGTTAACGATCATGTTGCCAACTTTTGCACTTAGTAAAAAGCTATCGAGCTGGCATACATAAGGATAAGGGGCAACCCAGCTTAACGGAAGCGAGGTGTTGTACACAAAAATACGTTTTGATGTTATGGTTGAAGCGCTTATATAGCCGATAACAGGTTCGCCAGGGTCAGTAATGCAATGGATATTGCCGTTTATTGTGGATGGCAGGGCATCAAAAATACTCCCTAACTGTTCTGTGTTCTTTTTAAGGTTCGACCAGAAGGTATAAGCATCGCTTGTAAGTGCATATTGGTCCACTATAATGCTGTATTCAGTTTCTACTTTTTCGGAGTTTGATGCAACGAAAGTAATAGGGGCCGATGCAATAACATCCTGTGTAAGTTTTGCCGAGGAACCAAGCAATATATTGGTTGAATTATCATTGTTGTAGCAAAAATATATCTGCTGTGCCGGCGGCCGGTATATTACCGAATCGCCGGTTGTAACATAATCGGAATAATATTCGGCATGAAACTCCCATGTTTCCGTATAATCCCAGCGATAATAGTGCGTATTATTTGCGGGGTCGTGCGTATTTAAATTTACCTGCAGGCCGGCGCTCTCAATTACCGGGCTTATGCTATCGATAGCAGGGGTAACCTTTACCGGTACGTAGTCCGACTGGTATTCTTTACCATCGGTGGTTTTTATGTCTACGCGGTATTCTTTGCTGTCATTGAGGTTTAGCGGAGCCGAAGTATATACCCCTGCCGAATTACCGGTTAATGTATAGCTGCTGTTATCGTTGCCTTGTATGGTAAATTGTGCGCCAAGTACGGGTGCGGTTGTAGTTGTACTGGTTAAGGGCACGGTGCGGCTGAGCGTGAATTTTGTAGAATCGCTGCCCGGGTTTATTACACCTTCAACCACCAGGTAACCCGACACCGACTTTATAGCCGGCGGGTTATACGGTTTTGTACAGCCTGCCATAAACACAGCAAGCAAAAACGCCGAACACAATATGAAATTTTTCCCTTGCATCTTTTTTTAATCTATTGCCAAAAACTTGGTTTAATAAGGCTGCCCCTTATACTGCAATCCCCGCATTCGGGGTCGGTACCGGTATGCCCCAATACTACCCCCTGCTTACTGGTTATTTGTTCCAGCGGCACCCATCCGCCTTTTGGCGCACCTTTATTGTAATTAAAAACCTGGTCTTCCTGGTTAATATAAATACCGCCTACTTTCTCTACAAATAAAAAACTATCCAGCGGGCATGTATAAGGGTAGGTAGCTACAAATGTTGCAGGCAGTACCGTGTTATTTACAAAAATCCTTTTTGATTGAATAGTCGAGGCGCTTATATACCCAACTACAGGTTCGTTGGGGTTGGTAAGGCAATGGATATTGCCGTTTATTTGCGATGGCAGCGCATCAAATATGCTGCCTAATTCTTCCGTGTTTTTCTTCAGGTTTGTCCAAAAGTTATAAGCATCGTTTGTAAGCGCGTACTGGCGCACGTTAATACTATATTCCGTTTCTATTTTTTCTGATGTTGAAGGAATAAATGTTATCGGGGCTGTGGAGATAACATCCTGTGTAAGCTTGGCCGATGAACCCAGCAAAATATTGGTGGAGTTATCATTGGTGTAGCAAAAATATATCTGTTGCGCAGGCTGCCTGTATAACACCGTATCGCCGTTTGAAACAAAAGCTGAAAAATATTTAGCATGAAACTCCCATGTTTCGGTATAATCCCAGCGATAATAGCGGGTGTTATTTGCCGGGTCGTGGGTATTGAGGTTTATTTGCAGGCCGTTGCTTTCAATAACATAATTTATAGTATCAATGGGCGGCGTTATTTTCACGGACACGTAATCCGACTGGTATTCCTTACCATCGGTAGTTTTAATATCCAGGCGGTATTGCGAGTTGGCATTAAGGCTTAAGCTGGCGCTGGAATAAATACCGCTTGCATTGCCTGTTAATGGATAACTGCTGTTATCGTTGCCCTCAATCGTCACCTGCGCACCCAATACAGGGGCAATTGTAGTATCGCTGGTTAAAGTTACCGTATGGCTCAACTGAAATTTAGATGAATCATTAGCATTGATAACGCCTTCTACTACCAGGTACCCGGTGACTGACTTTATCCCGGTTGGATTGTAGGGTTTTGTACAGGCTGTTATGGCCAGCACCGGCGCTATTATAATATAGGTAATTATGCCACCTTTTCTCATCTCTTTCACAGTTAAAACCTTATATTATAATTTATGAACGGAATAGGTTTTGCAAAAATGGATAACTGGTACCCGTTAATAGCGCCGCCCTGCTCGGTAAAATAGGTTGAATAGGCATTAGCCCGCCCTGTTAAATTGTAAACGCCTATGCTCCACGAATTATGCGTTAGCTGGTGCACTTTGTGGTTGCCTTCGATATTGATCGAAAAATCCGACCGGAAATAATCGGGTATGCGGTATTCGTTCCTGTCGCCGTAATAAACGCGTTCGCCGCCGCCGTATTCGTACTTAGCCTCGGGTAAAGTTATTGGCCTGCCGGTGCTGTACACCACGTTTAGCGAAATGCTGTAACGATGGGTAAAGCGGTAATTGCCTGTAAAGTTAAAATCGTTCGGTTTATCGTAGTTGGCCGGGTAATAATCCCCGTTATTGATCAGTTCGCCGGCATAAGGGTCGTCCTGCTTTAGGAAGGTGCGTGAGTAGGTATAGCTCATCCAGCCGTTCAGTTTGCCTTCTGTTTTCTTCACCAAAAACTCAATTCCATATGCTTTGCCCTGGGTGTTTATGGTTTCCTGCTCGATATGGTCATCAAGCAACAGGGTGGCACCGCTCCTGTAGTCGAGGTAATCATATATCCATTTATAATAAGTCTCGACAGACATTTCGATGGTGTTTGATGCTGCATTGCGGTAATAGCCCACCGACACCTGGTCGCCGCGCTGCGGTTTAATGTTCGGGTCGCTCAACTGGTAAACATCGGTAGGGGAAATAGCCGTTGTGTTCGAAATGAGGTGTAAATACTGTGTTAACTGGTTATAACTCGCTTTTACCGACGAGTTATCATCCAACCCATAACGTAACGACAACCTTAACTCGGGGTTGAGATAGGTTTTTATCACCTGGTTTTTGGTATAAGTGGTGCTGTCGACCACATTATCGCTTATCCTTGGCAGGTTAGGCGCGTAGTGGTCGACGGTTGCCGGGCCTAAGTCATTGTAAATGGATAGCCTTACACCTGCATCAAGTGTTAGGTCGGGCGTGATATCATATTTATCACCAACATATAAACCGCTTTCCAAAGCCTGCTGGGCCGGAACAATTTGCGGCGCTACCAATGATTTGGTGTTAAATGGCTGAAAATCGCCGGGGTTCAGCTTATAGTATATCGAGCTTAAACCAAAGCTGATGGTATTTTTACGGTTGATATAATAGGTGAAATCGTATTTCAGGTTTGATTGGTTGATATTATAATCCAGGTTGTACCCATTTACCGGGATGGCATCGCTCGAAACTTCGTATTGATAACGATCATACCCGACCATTAACAGGCTGAACAGTTTGTCGTTAAAATTATGCTTCCATTTAATATTTGCGTTCCTGTTGCCGTAGCTGTAGGTGGTATCGCTGTTCAGCCTGAAGGCATCGTGGCTGAAATAACCATTTAAATAAAGGCTATTCTTGTCGTCTACCTGGTGGCTGATGCCGAGATCGATATCATAAAAAGATGCAGAACTGTGTTTATACTCTTCGGGCAGCAAGCTCAGGAGCCAGTCGGAATAGGAAGTACGTGCGCCTAATATGAACGAAGTTTTGTCCTTATCTATGGGGCCTTCTATGTTCAACCGGCTGGTGAGCAGGCCTATACCCGCCGAACCGGAAAAATCCTTTTTGTTGCCTTCGCGGTCGGTTACATCCAATACCGATGCCAGGCGGCCGCCATACTGCGCCGGGATGCTGCTTTTGAATAGCTCAACATCTTTCACCAATTCAGGGTCGAAGGCTGAGAAGAACCCAAAAAAGTGCGATGGGTTGTAAATGGTAGAGCCGTTCAGCAATATCAAATTCTCATCCGCCGAACCGCCGCGCACATTAAAACCCGTGGTAGCTTCGCCAACAGACTGTACGCCCGGTAATGTTAATACCACCCTTAATATATCAGGCTCGCCAAATACGGCCGGTACCTGTTTAATACTTTTTGCATCAATGCGGTCAACACCCATTTCGGTGCTGCGCACGTTACGCACCTTATCAGCTGATATTTTCACTTCCTTTAGCGCGTATATCTGTTCCTGCATTTCAATATTCAGCCTGCCGTCGCTGTATAATATAATCTGCCGGCGGGTATCGCGCATGGCAAGGCCGTGAATGGTAAGTGTTAGCCTGCCCTTGGGCAATTTAATGGTATAATAGCCAAATTGATCGGTAGCTACGCCGGTATTGCTGCCGGCTAAAAGTATGTTGGCGCCTACAATTGCCTCGCCAGATTTAATGTCCTTTATATAGCCTGATAGCGTAGCATAACCGGGCTGGATATGGCTCGTTTTCTGTCCTATTTCGTATAGTTTATTTTCAGTTGTGGCCTCGGCGGTGGGGTGTTCCTTATCAGTAATAATATCTGCCTCAACGCCGTTAGCGCCCTGCTGGCTGCCTGGCTGCCCGGCATTGGCATAGCCGGCAACAAGCTCCGAATTTATCTGCCTCCCCCTGGTTAAAAATACAGCCATTTGCGAAGGCACAATGTTGTAACGGTAAACCGTATTGGCAAACGCCATGTTCAATATGCGTTCAAGCGGCTGGTCATTTGCCTGGAGGGTTACTTTCAGGCTATCAAACTGGGCGGTATCTACATAAAAATGATAACCGCTTTTTGCCTCCAGCTCATCAACAAACTGTTCAACCTTAGTTTTCTGAAAATTTACGCTGATGGTTTTCGCGGGATTATTCTGCGCCGAAACCAGCCTTACAATCAACAGGAAAATAAAAGAAAGTATTATTTTTTTCATGTTAATTGGTTATATGGTCGTAATAAGCTGCCACCTGCGCCATTGATTGTTCCTTTTGCTGTTTGTTAAACTTAAGTTTATTTGCCCTTATGTATTGCTGCAGGTCGCTTTTTTTATCTTTCAGGAGTTTTAGGAATGATCCGCCGCTGCTGATAGAATAATAAACGCCGTTTTTATACAGGTAATAGTCAATTGTCGCTGAAAAGTACGAGTCTATGGCGCCGTTAAAGCCGTTGGTATGCTGTATGCTTTTCTCCCGCTTTGCAAGTACTTCTATTTTTCCCCCATAAAGCTCGTCATAAAAGCCTGTTTTGGGCGAGGATGGGTTTGCAGCATCCTGCTCTACATATATGATATGATGGCCAAGCAGATCGAAACTTTTTACCCGGTCTTTTATCAGTTGTATTTTTAATGCACTTTGATAAGCCAGTGTAATCACCTGGTCGGCATAAATGTCATATAACAACGGTACGTTTTTGTATCGGTAGCCATCATAAACTACCGCGCCGGTATTCCATGAAGCATTATCAAGGAAATACCCGTTGCCTTTCATGGAAGGATCGTAAAACTCATAATCGACGCCATTAAAGAGACGCGATTGCGGGCCGATCGCGGTATAAAAATTATCTTCAACGCTTGCGAAAACCGGCTTGCTAACGCTGTCGCTTACGGCCTGGCCAAAGACATTTTGCGAAAAGATTGTAACAGCCGCGCAAAATAATATCGGAATAATGTAGGTTTTTGACATTCAGGCAATGATTGGTGTTGTAAGTAAATGAATAATATTTAATAAAGCAAGAAATAACTGCTTTGTATCATTTATGTTAGATTGGCTTCGTTTTAGCAGATAGTGTTTTCAGTACACCAGGCAGTTGCGGCATCGCTTTTTAAAGTTTAGCATAAATAATTCTCCCCGACACCATAAATGGGACGGCAATTAATCATGAATGTGTTTTTTTATTTTTTGCCGTTCGGGTTTAGCCAACGGATAGCTTTAAAATGATTTAATTGGCTTTAGCCACAATTTTCGCCTGCAATATTTTTACAAGCGATTTCCCTCACCAGGCAGTTTAACGAGATTTAATTTGAAAAAAGATTTCTAATTTTAGCTTTTGAAAGTACCGCCGGTTATCAAATGAAATTAATCAAACTATTGCTGCTGTTGGGTTGCCTGTGTGAAATTACTATCACCGCTCATGCGCAATCGGTAACGGATAGTTTATTAAACCAGTTAAATACCGCTTTAACCAATAAGGACGTTTATGTAAGCAGGAAGCAGGAAGCCATAAGCGAGCTGAAGCAGCAACTAAGTAACGCCGGTACCGATAATACAAAGTATGGCATATATGAGCTGCTTTACGAGCAATACAAATCATTTAACTATGATTCTGCGTATGTTTATTCAAAAAAGCTGCAAGCCACGGCCATTGCACTAAATAACCGGCAGCTTATTGCCTCCTCCAAAATGAAGCTGGCCTTTACGCTGCTGTCATCGGGCCTGTTTAAAGAAACGCTTGACGAGCTGAACAGCACCAACCTGCAGGTTTTGCCCGTACAGGGAAGAATAGACTATTACTTTTTGAAGGCGCGCTGTTATTTCGATTTGTCGGATTATGACCGCAACCCCGACTATACAGCTATTTACAACCCTGCAGGGATAAACTGCATCGATTCGGCGCTGGTTATGTGCCGGCCGGAAACGTTTAGCTATCTCGAATTAAAAGGATTAAAAGACCTGCGCACGGCGGATAATAACGACGGACAAAAAACTTATATCGCACTTTTAAAATTGCCCAACCTTAGCCCGCATGACTTTGCCGTGAACGCCTGTTGTCTCAGTTATATATATGAGGTAAAAGGCCAGCAGGAAAAATCTGTTGAATTGCTGGTGAGGGCCGCTATTTCCGATATACAGTCGGCGACAAAGGAAACGGTGGCTATTTATAAACTGGCCGATTTTCTGCATAAAAAAGGCGATGTAAAAAATTCATACATATATATACAGCAGGCAATGGACGATGCCACCTTTTATGGCGCATTACAGCGCCAGGTGCGTATCAGCAGTATATTGCCCATCATCGAGGCGCAGTGGATAAACCAGATAGAGCACCAGAAAAAGCTTCTTTATATTTATTCGGCCATTATTACGCTGCTGGTTATAGCTGTAGTGGTTTTTGCCTTCATTATTTTCAGGCAATTGAAAAAGCTACGCATTGCCGATGAAATAATAAAAACGGCCAATATTTCCCTACAGGAAAACAACCTGGCGCTGGAAGACCTTAACCGCAACCTGAGCACGGCCAATAAAATAAAGAACGAGTACATCGGCTATTATTTTAATATCAATTCTATATATATTGAGAAACTGGAGAGCTTCCAAAAGTCGATTGAAAAGAAATTAAGCAGCAAGCGCTATGAGGATGCGCTGGCTGCCGTTAAAAACCTTAACCTGGAAACAGAGCGCCAGCACCTGTTCCATACCTTTGACCAGGTGTTTCTGCGGCTGTTCCCCGACTTTATTAAAAAATTTAATGAATTGTTCAATGCGGGTGAAGAAATATATATCCCCGAAGGGCAGTTACTGGCAACCGAGCACCGCATATTCGCCCTCATCAGGATGGGCATTCATGATAATGATCGTATTGCCAAATTGCTGGGTTATTCGGTCAACACCATTTATTCCTATAAAAACCGCATCAAAAACCGCTCATTCGTCCCCAATGATGATTTTGAAGACCGCATAATGCAGATAGAAGCGGTGTAATTCAACCAGCAAAGGCGATTGAAAAAAGTTTTGCTATGTCTTCCCGATAGCTAACATAGTGTGTGGGCACAACTTTAATTCACGCGACCCGGTAGACTCACCCTCCATAGGAGTCCTTCGGACCGACGACGCTTCGCTGGTCGGCCCTCTCTTCGCTGCGCGGAAAGAGGGCAAACCGATAAATTCCACAAAATATTTCCGTTTAATCTGTAGTTACCCTCTTTGCGCAGCAGAGAGGGCGGTCGATCCGCCAATTGGCGGAAAAGACCGGGTGAGTCTACCGGGTCGCGTGGATAACGGACTGATATTATTATAACCCCCTCAAACCACAAAACCCATTGCAAATCTTAAAAGCAATTCCCCCGCCCGGATGCCATTTAAGTCCCGATAAGTGAAAGAATAGTATCATAAAAGGAAAAAAATCAATTTTTTCGCAAAACTTAAATCTATATTGGCCCTATGCAATTGCTTTATAAATATTTGATAATCAATTGTTTATTTTAATAATATCGCAATTCTTTCTATATTGGGGTGTCCGCCTGTTGTCTTTGATTTTTCATCCTCTTTCCTTTGGTTCGGAATTGGCGCGAATGGCCAATCATCTTTAACCAATTTTTAAACCATTAAATGAATGAAAAAGATTTACTTTTTAAGGTACAGTTTTCTGTTGCTTTTTATGAGCCTGTGCAGCCTGGCAATGGCGCAAACGGGCAGCATAACGGGCCGGATAATTGACGAGGAAAATTTGCCTCTGCCTGGTGCAACCGTACACGTAAAGGGCACTACTATTGCTTCTGCTACCGATGCAAACGGGTATTTCAAATTAGCCAACGCACCTTCCGGTCAGCAGGTGCTGGTAGCAAGTTTTATAGGCTATGTTACACTTGAACAGCCTGTGACGGTTAACGGCAAAACAACTGTTAACCTGCAAATGAAATCCATGTCGCTGGCTATCAGCGAGGTGGCTGTTATCGGTTACGGATCGGTTAAAAAAGCCGATGCTACGGGTGCTGTTGACGTTGTTACGTCGAAGGATTTTAACAAAGGCGCCGTAAACTCCATACAGGATGCCGTTGCTGGCAAGTTGCCGGGTGTGGTGATCACCTCAAACAGCGGTGCGCCGGGCAACACGTCAACCATACGTATCCGTGGTACCACTTCGCTCAATGCCAGTTCCGACCCGCTTCTCGTAATTGACGGTGTACCCCTTAGTAACGTGGTGCCGGGTGGTACCGACAATATTTTAGCGGCAATTAACCCCAATGATGTTGAGAACATTACCGTTTTAAAAGATGCATCTGCAACCGCCATATACGGTTCGCGCGGTTCAAGCGGTGTAATACTCATTACCACCAAACGGGGCTCAAAGGGAGCTCCGGTAGTTAATTACAACAATACTTCTTCATTATCGGTATTGCCAAAATATGTTCCGGTTTATACCGCTGCCCAATTTCGTAATTTGATCAATACCAGTTCAACTTTTGCCACCCCGGGCACCCAGGCTGTTGCCCAGGCCCTTTTAGGCAACGCTAATACAAACTGGCAAAGTGAAATATATCAACATGCTTTTGGAGATGACAACAATTTAAGTGTATCGGGCAGCACTAAAAATATGCCTTACCGTGTTTCGGTTGGCTATGATGATGCCGACGGTGTTTTAAAAACGTACAATTTTCAGCGTACTACAGCTGCTGTAAATTTAGATCCCAGCTTTTTTAATCATACGCTGAACGTGCACATCAATTTAAAGGGTTTATACAACCTGAATGATTTTGCCGACCAGGCCGCAATAGGCAGCGCCGTAAATTACGACCCTACCCAACCGGTTTATAACGGCAACACCCGCTGGAGGGGCTACACCACCTGGACTACAGGCGGCCCAAGCGATATAAACGGCCCGCCTGTAACGCTGGCAACTGCCAACCCGGTAGCCAGGCTTAATGAAACAGACAATAAATCAACCGACAGGAGAAGCATAGGCAACATCCAGCTCGATTATAAAATTCCGGGTATCGACGGCCTTACCGCTAATGCCAACCTGGGTTATGATTATGCTTTGGCCTTCGGCCATGATAACGTGCTCGACAGTACGCAGTGGGTGTACCTGCCGGTTGCTTCGGGTGGCCAAAAGGTATATTACAATACCATTAACCGCAACCAGCTGGCTGAGTTTTATCTGAATTATAAAAAGGACCTGAAATCGATCAATAGCGTTATAGACGCAACTGGCGGTTACTCATGGTCGCACTTTTATACCGAAGGTAATACCATATCATCTGATTACCTGGAAACGACTTTTAACCCGCCATCGCCTTATAAAACAGAGTATTACCTGGCTTCGTTTTTTGGCAGGGTAAATTATACTTACGACAGCAAATACGAATTGACATTTACTTTAAGGGACGACGGTACTTCAAAATTCTCTCCTGCAAATCGTTGGGGCCTGTTCCCGGCAGCTGCATTTGCCTGGAAAATAATGGACGAGGATTTTATGAAGGGCAATAATGTATTTTCTGATCTGAAATTACGCCTTGGTTATGGTACCACTGGCCAACAAGATTTGACTAATAACGATAACTATCCTTATCAATCAGTATTTACACAAAGTGATGCCGCGTCAAGGTATCAATTTGGCAATACGTATTATTATACGCTTCGCCCCAGCCCGTATGATGCTAATATTAAATGGGAATCGACTACTACGGCCAACATTGGCCTCGATTTCGGATTTTTCAATAACAGGCTGACGGGTAGCATCGATGCTTATCGTAAAAAGACATCAAATTTGCTGAATGTGGTGGGAACCGCTGCGCTAACCAACTTCGGCTCAACAGTATTGGAAAACATTGGTAATATGCAAAATATTGGCGGTGAGTTGAATTTAAACGCAGTTATAGTACAACAAAAGGACTGGCATTGGCAATTGGGCTATAACATCAGCTTTAATAAAAATAAAATTACCAATCTTATAGGTTCTTCTTCGCCAGACTATATCCAGGCGAACCTGAGTTCAGGTATTTCAGGAACAACGTCGGGAACGATACAGGCCGATAAAGTTGGGCTGCCGATAAATTCATATTATGTTTTCCAGCAGATATATGACAAAGACGGCAAGCCTATACAGGATGGCTATGTAGACCGTAACGGCGACGGCCAGATCAACAGTGCCGACCAGTACTTCGACCATTCGCCTGACCCAATCGTAACGATGGGTATAAATTCAGATGTCGGCTACAAAAGGTGGGATTTCAGCTTCTCGGGCAGGGTAAGCTTAGGCAATTATGATTATAACAACGTTGCCGCCAACAGCAGCTACGGTGGTTTTTACTCATCTTTAGGTTACCTGCAAAATCAAACAACAGCTGCAAGCCTTACACAATTCACCAGGCCGCTGATGGAAAACCAATCGGATTTTTATATCCAGAATGCGTCCTTCTTCAAGATGGATAATATGGCGATAGGTTACACTTTTCCAGCCTATTTGAAAGACAAGCTGAAATTGCGCGTAAGTGCAAGCTGCCAGAACGTGTTCACCATAACACCATACAAAGGATTGGATCCGGAGATTGCGGGCGGTTTAGATAATAATTTCTTCCCGCGGGCACGTATTTATCAATTGGGTGTAAACGCATCTTTTTAAATAAGATATTATGAAAAAATTTAGAATACTTTCAATCACGGCAATCATGACAGTCATGTTTGTCTCGTCCTGTACCAAGGATCTGAACACAGTACCGATAGACCCCTTGGTTAAAACATCGGCCAACGTATATGATACACCTGTATCGTACACCGAAGGTTTGGCAAAGTTGTATGGTTCAATGGCTATATCAGGCCAGTCCTCAAACTTTACCCAGCCTGATGTGGCTGCATCTGACCAGGGTACAGCATGTTTTTTACGTGAATACTGGGCTGCTGAAGAAGTAACCACTGACGAATGTATCAACGCCTGGGGCGATGGCGGCCTGGTGGAGTACCATGGCGGCATCTGGAGCGACGAAAACCTCTATGTACAACTGATGTACGAACGCATATTTGTAAATATAGCCTATTGCAACGAGTACATAAGGGACGTAAAAGCAAAATTAAGCTCACTTTCGGGACAGGAATTAACAGACGTGACAGAGGATATAAATGAGGCCAGGTTCATGCGCGCTTATTTTTACTACTGTGCCATGAACGAGTATGGCAATGTGCCTTTTGCCGATGAAACCCAGCTGCCTGGAACATTTTTACCAAAACAGATAACCCGTGCCAATCTGTTTAACTGGATAGAATCGGAGCTGACAGCAATCGCACCAAATATGCCTGCACCAGGTCAAAATGTGTATGCCCGTGCTGACAGGGCTGCTGCCTGGGCTTTGTTAAGCCGCATGTATTTGAATGCACAGGTGTTTACCGGCACACAGCGCTATACCGATTGCATCACTTACGCCAATAAGATCATTAGCTCGGGCGTGTACTCGCTGCACCCAAGCTACCAGCAATTGTTTTTGGCTGATAATAACACGGATCGTGACGAAATAATACTGCCAATAGCTGAAGACGGTGTAAATACGCAAAGCTATGGCGATGTGTCATTTATCATCCACGCCGGCGTAGGCGGCTCGGAAGATGCAACTAACGAATTTGGTATAGCATCGGGCGGCTGGGCAGGCAACAGGCTTACCATCACTTTTGTTAATAAGGTATTTAGCGACAGGAATGACAGGAGGGCGATATTTTATACTTCAGGCCAGGATACTACCGCCATTGCCGACCCAACTGTATTTGGCGAAGGTTACCTTGACGCGAAATGGAAGAACGTAACGTCTACAGGCGCTCCGGGATCAAACAACACGTTTGTTGATACCGATTTCCCGCTGTTCAGGCTCGGAGAGGTTTATTTGAATTATGCCGAGGCTGTATTGCGTCAGGGATCGGGCGGCGATGCAAACACAGCACTTGGGTATATAAATGCATTGCGTACACGCGCCTATGGTGGCAAAACCACAGGCAATATCACTGCGGCACAATTAACGCTCGATTTTATATTAGACGAACGCGGCCGCGAGCTGCACTGGGAAATGTTCAGGCGTACCGATTTGATCAGGTATGGCCTGTTTACAGGCGGTACTTATTTGTGGGACTGGAAAGGTAATGTTCAGGCCGGCGTAGCTACAGATGCGCACCTTAACCTGTTCCCGCTTCCGGCTTCAGACTTGCAGTTGAACAGCAACCTAAAACAAAACCCGGGTTATAATTAAAAACTAAAATTAAAATAGTTATGAAAAAAATATTAATCATGGTGGCAGTTTTAAGTATTGCATTGTTTTCGGCATGCAAGAAGAATGAGCTGGCTACTGTTTCAAACAATATCACCGGGCCTGTGCTTAAATCGCCCGCTGCCGATACGGCGATAGTGGCAACGCCGGCCGATACGGCAAATATCTTAACCATTTCATGGTCGAAGGCCAATTTTGGTGTGCAGGGTGTTAATACCTACTTTATCCAGGTAGACTCTGCCGGCAGCAACTTTAAAAAGTATTTCACGCTTGCAACTGTTAATTCGAGCACATCCTATTCATTGTCAATCGGCTCGCTGAACAGCCAGCTGCTTGGTAATTTAGGCCTTGCTTCCAACGCTGCCACTTCTCTCGACTTGCGTGTGGGCGTTGCATTGTATGGTAAGGACACAACTTATTCAAAATCAGTTAAAATAGCACTTACCACGTACCAGCTTCTTTTAAACCCTGCTGCCAAATTATGGTTACCGGGGTCATATGAGGGTTATAACCCGGCTGCAGCCCCATACATTTATGAGCAAACGCCTGGCGCCTATGAGGGGTACGCTACCTTTAGCGCGGCGGGCAACTTTAAGTTTACCTCGGCCCCAGATTATAACCATATTAATTATGGCGATGGCGGAAACGGTACCTTAACTACCAATGGTAATGCAGGCGGGATCGTATATAATTCTGCGGGCGTATACCTGCTTGATGCAAATACCACGGCTTTAACTTATAGCGCTCAGCTGATTACCGATATGGGCGTAATTGGCCCTGCTACGCCAGGTGGATGGAATACCTCAACAGAAATGACATACCTCGGGAATTATAAATGGAGCATAACCATGGCCTTAATAGGGGGTAACCCGCTTAAATTCAGGGCTGACGATGCCTGGACCATTAATTACGGGCCTGCCAATTCAAATGATCTTGTAGGTACGCTCCAGTTCAATAATCCGGGATCTATTACTATCCCGAATAGTGCTAATTATACTATAACGATAGATATGAGCCAGACATCGATGAACGGCTATACCTATTCCATAGTTCAAAACTAATTTATTAGCAGGCAGCGGCTACAAACCGCTGCCTGCTTTCATCATTATTTCAATGACCAAAAAATATATAGGGATTTTTTTATTTATTATTTTATTTGTCACAAGTACAGGTTATTGCCAAAGCTCGATTACAGGTGTTGGCGACGTAACCGATATTAAAATTGATAAACAAAAAGTAACACTAAAAACAACTAATGCCATTGCAGAGGTAACCATTTATACGCCATCGGTTATAAGGGTAAGGATAGATAACAAACCGTTCAAAAAAGATTTTTCATACGCCGTAGTCGGCAAGGAGTTGCCTGTAAAGGCTGATATATCACAAACCACCGATGAAATCGATATTGTGACCGATTCGCTTAAAGCAGTTATCAGCAAAAAGCCTTTCGCCATATCATTTTTTACGCCGGATGGCAAGCTGATAAACGAGGATGATAAAGGCCTGGCCACTTCGTGGGCCGGTGAGGCGGTAACTACCTACAAAAAAATGCAGGCCGGCGAACGTTTTGTTGGGTTGGGGGAGAAGACGGGCAACCTCGACAGGCAGGGCAGCGGCTACACCAACTGGAACTCGGATGTTTATGGCTATACCACTACCCAGGACCCGCTTTATTCCAGCATTCCTTTTTATATTGGCATTCACCATAACCTCAATTACGGCATATTCCTGGATAATACCTTCCAAACCGATTTTAACTTCGGCGCCAGTAACGACCGTTTTTCATCATTCGGCGCGCGCGGAGGCGAAATGAACTATTATTTCATCTATCACAAGCATCTTGCAGATATTATTGCGTCCTATACGTATTTAACCGGCCGTATGCCATTGCCGCCGCTGTGGGCATTGGGTTACCAGCAAAACCGCTACAGTTATTACCCGCAGGATGAAGTATTACGTATTGCACATACGCTGCGCGATAAACATATCCCGGCCGATGGTATTACGCTCGATATTCATTACATGGACAGGTACCAGCTGTTCACCTGGAACAAAAATCGTTTCCCCGACCCGGCAAAAATGACCGATGAGCTCAACAAAATGGGTTTTAAAACAACGGTTATCGTCGACCCGGGTATAAAGGTTGAAAAAGGTGCAGAGGCCTACGAAAGCGGGTTGAAGCAAGGCATTTATATCAAATATCCTGATGGCGAGCCTTATCGCGGCGCGGTTTGGCCGGGATGGTGCAATTTTACCGATTTTACCAGCCAAAAGGGTCGTGATTGGTGGCATAGCCAGGTTAAATTTTTTGCCGATGCAGGCGTAAGCGGTATCTGGAACGATATGAACGAGATATCGACCTGGGGTGCTAAAATGCCGGATAATGTTTTATTTAACTATGATGGACAAGGCGCTAACCACCTGGAAGCACATAATGTTTATGGCCTGGAGATGGCGCGTTCGAGCTATGAAGGGGCATTGCAGCAGTTTAAAGAGCGGCCATTTATTTTAAGCCGTTCGGGCTTTGCAGGCCTGCAGCGTTATTCAGCTATCTGGACAGGCGACAACCGGCCGGAGGATGACCACATGCTTGCGGGTGTGCGTTTGCTGAACAGCTTGGGCTTAAGCGGTGTATCATTCACGGGGATGGACATCGGCGGCTTTACCGGCAACCCAACTACGGAGTTATATACCCGCTGGATGGAATTGGGCGCATTTATCCCTTATTATCGCAATCACTCGGCCTATAATAACAAGGCGGCTGAGCCATGGACGTTTGGTGAGGATGTGCTGGAGATATCCCGGAATTACATCAGCCTGCGTTACCAGTTATTGCCTTATATCTATTCAACATTTTATGAGTCGACCCAAAACGGGATGCCGGTAATGCGTTCGCTGGCTATCGACAATACCTTCGACCCTAAAATATACTGGGCCGAATACATGAACGAATACCAGTTTGGCAACGCGCTGCTGATATCGCCTTATGAAAGCACGAAGGATTTTGGCAAGATATATTTCCCCGAAGGTACCTGGTACGATTTGTATAATGGTTCGCGCCAGGATGGTAACCAGGAAAAAGTTATCCCGCTGAATATTAATAAGCTCCCGGTTTATGTAAAGGGCGGCAGTATTATCCCCATGCAATCGCTGGTGCAAACCACCGCCGAGCAGCCTTTGGATACCCTTTATGTACACATTTATAATGGCAACACAGCAAACCGTTTTGTTTATTATGAAGATGACGGCAAGAGTTTCAATTACCAGCAAGGCGATTACTACAAACGGCCGATCATTTTCGACCCGGTAAATCATAGCATTATTTTTGATACTGTTGAAGGTAGTTACCAGTCGCACTTTAAATATATCAAACTGGTCCTGCACGGCTTTGACCAGGCCGACAAAGTGCAATTGGTTAACCAGGAACTAAAACTCTTGAATGGTAATTTTCAGTATCTTGGCGCTGCGGCAGGCGGCGACCCGCAGGGGGGCGCATACGCAACTGAAAGTTGTGCCGTTAAGTATGTTACCATCAATAATGACAAAAACAGTATGAAAATAAACTATTAAAAATGAGAGGAATTGTGAAAATGAAAAGCACTACACAAAAATTAACTACGGGCGGATTGTTATTTGCTGTAATACTGGCCTGCGCTGGTTGCAGCAAGCATAGTACCCCAACACCGGTAACAAAAAACACTGATACCACAACTACCAGCACACTTACTCAATACGGAACGCCATACGCCAATATGCCGGCAACAAGCGATATTGTAATTTACGAGGTAAATGAAAGGACAGTTACCCCGGCAACTTTAAATGGCGTTACTGCGCGGTTGGATTCTATTAAGGCACTCGGCGTAAACGTGATATGGCTAATGCCAACTTATCCTATCGGCGTGCTAAAAAGCGTTGGATCGCCTTATTGTGTAATGAATTATGAACAGGTGAACCCATCTTTAGGAACACTGGCCGACCTGCGCAACCTGGTCGCTGCGGCACATACACTCGGGATGGCCGTGATTTTAGACTGGGAAGCTAATGATACTTCATGGGACAACGCATGGATAACCAGCAATCCAAATTGGTATGTGCAAAATTCGGCCGGTGTAATTCAGCAGCTGTCGACTTATACCGATGTTGCCGCGCTGAATTTTAATAACGAAAACATGCGTTTGGCCATGATAAAAGCGATGAAATACTGGGTATATACCGCTAATATAGATGGTTATCGCTGCGATGATGCCGATAACGCCCCTGCCGATTTCTGGACGCAGGCCCTTGATACGCTAAACAACATTAAAACCCATAAGCTGCTATTCCTGGCCGAAGGGACTAATGGCGCTGAGATTTCTTCCGGGTTCCAGTTAGGTTATGCGTTTAGCTATTACAGCACTATTAAAAGCGTATTTGCCGGTGGTGCGGCCACAACCTTAACACAAACCAATGCCGCCGAGGAAGCATCATTACCATCGCCGGGATTAAAGCTAAGGTACATAACCAACCATGACGATGCCAATACCGATGGCAGCACTATCTCCGAATATGGCGGCAAGGCAGGCGCTGAGGCGGCGTTTATCCTGGCAGCTTACATGGGTGGTGTTCCGCTGATATACGACAGCCAGGAAGTAGGCTATGCAAGTGCTATCGACTTTTTTAATGTAACCCCCGTTGATTACACCGCAAACCCTGATATGGTAGCGCTTTATAAACAGATACTTGCCTTCAGGGCAGCGCATGCTGCTATTAAAACCGGCACTTTAACTGATTACAGCGATAGCAATATCAGCGCATTTTCAAAAGTATCCGGAACGGATAATGTGGCGGTTTTGGTAAATACCAAAAACGGCAGCGAAACCTACAGCATCCCGGCGGCATTGCAAAACACCACCTGGAAAAATGGTTTCACTGGCGCAACTGTAACATTAGGTACCCAATATACTTTCCCGGCTTATCAATATTTAGTGCTGAGCAAGTAATTGATAAAGATATCTGTTATAGGCATAACCTTAGATCAGTTATGCCGTTCTCTTCATGAAATATAACAGGTTAATAGATCGCCCATGATCTTTTGGTTTTGATTATGGGTAAAAAATGATGACGGCCGGTTCTCCACCGGCCGTTTTTTTAAGAAGATTTCAGCTGTTTTTAAGTGATTTTCCTTCTTTTTTTTGAAAAAATTGCGTGATTATTCCCTATACCGAAAGAATATTCGCTTATTTTATAATAAGCTAATTTTAAGCGTATTATGTAAAATTAATGTAATAGGGGTGTAGCGTTGTAGCTACGAATACGAGTATACGCTATATACAAAAGCTACACTGACAAAATCGTGTCAGCAGGCAGGCCGTAGTGCGGTTATGCCTGATATTAGCAGGTAGTAGTAATAAACAAACAGGAATTTTTACTGCCATGCCTGTTATTTAGAGGAGGAATTATGCGCTGAGGAGATATTATACAGGTATAAAGCTAATACCAGGCGACGGCGCTGTCATCTCAAATTATATAAATGAATGACGGGTGCATTATAGCTTTATAATGCATTGCAAATCAATTTATTGCCGTTATTTACACCTGTTTGATACGCTTTGTTCCTGACCGGCGGACAGGTTTAACTTCACAATTCACATCTATGGCGACCGCTGAAATTTGCTAAATCATTTAACCTAACACGTGTATTTTATACAATTAATGCCCTTTTTGACAACAGGAAGGGCGTTTTTCATTATTTGCCTTTTTTGAGAGCAAAAAAAGCGATATGGAACAAAGCGTATCATTTTTTTTACATTAAAATAAGAAATACAGCTTTTAAGCTGATTATCAAGCATAATATGATTTATAGCGTTGTGATTGAAGCGTTTCAAAATCAACATAAATACTTAAAAATCAGCTATTTATGTAAAAAAAATTTGCATATATATTTTAAACTTTCCTAAGTTTGATGCACCAAAGCAGGAAACCTAAGTAATTCCCTGTTATTATTATTTATTTATTAATTAAAAATAAGCTATGGATAAACCATTCTACTGCCTTAACGCGTATGGGTAATTATGCCCGGAAAAGTTCTTTTACGCAAGGGACATTTAATCTTTAAACACTTATCAAAAACCAACTATTAATTTTTTTATTCATGAGAAAAACAATTACATTTTTATTCATCTTCCTGTTATCGGGCATGTCAATTGCCTTTGCGCAGAACATAACCATAAAAGGTGCTGTATCTGACAAAACAGGAACTCCGTTGCCAGGGGTAACCGTAAAAGTAAAAGGTACCCAAAATGGCACACAAACGGACGCTAACGGACATTTTAGTATTAGCGCTCCGGGTGATGCAACACTTAGCTTTTCATTTATCGGTTATGTAACCCAGGAAATAGCTGTTGGCGGTCGCGGGGTTATTAATGTTTCGCTTAGCGATAACACAACAGGCCTTAACGAGGTAGTGGTTATTGGGTACGGTACGCAAAAGAAAGCTACTGTTACCGGGGCCGTTTCGAGCGTTAGCGCAGATGATCTGAAAGATCAGCAAATTACACGTCTGGACGATGCTTTGGAAGGCCGCGCTGCGGGTGTTTTGGTTACGCAAAGTTCAGGTGCACCGGGTGCAGGGCCCAGCGTTTTGATTAGGGGGTATAATACGATCAATGGCGATGCCAACCCTCTTTATGTTGTTGATGGGCAAATTTGGGATAATGGTGGTTACGATGCGATCAACCCCAATGATATCGAATCAATACAGGTGTTGAAAGATGCTTCAGCAGCTATTTATGGTTCTCGTGCAGCAAACGGCGTTATACTGATCACCACTAAAAAGGGTAAAGTAGGCGCACCAAAGCTGACATATAATTTCTATTATGGTTCGCAAACAGTGGCTAAAAAGCTTCAGATGACTGATGCTTCCCAATATGCCCAGTTAAGGGATGAGGCGGTAACGAATGATGGCGGTACTGCACCATTTGCAAATCCATCGCAGTATGGCACAGGTACAAACTGGCAGGATCAAATATTTGGTTCAGCGCCAATAATGAGCCAAAACCTTTCTGTAAGCGGTGGCACCGAAACATCAAATTACTTTACCTCGTTGGGTTATTTGGACCAAAAAGGTATAGTTAGCCCTGATCAATCCGATTACAAAAGGATGAACTTCAGGGTAAATACAAGTTTTCAGCCTAAAAAATACATTAAGTTTGGTGAAAACTTTACCTATAGCTACACGAGGAGCACAACGTTCTTCAATACCAATAGTGTATTCGGTGGCCCGTTAAGTGATGCAATCAACCTTGATCCGCTTACACCAACGGTTGTTACCGACATAAATGCGCAACCCAATGCGGCTACATACAATAATCCAGCTTACGCACCATATCTTGTGCGTAATGCGCAAGGATTGCCTTATGGCATATCAAACTACGTAAGCCAGGAAATTGTTAACCCGCTTGCACAGGTGCAATTACAGGACGGTAATTATAATTGGTCGCACAACTTGTTTGGCGATGCTTATTTTGAAGTCGACCCGATAAAAGGTTTATCGATCAAAACCGAAATTGCTGCTAAACAGGCATTTTATGGTACAGAGTCATTTACACCGCTATATTACTTAAACTCAAGCACTTCCAACCTTGGGCAAAACAGCCAGTCGCGTTCAATGAACCAAAACCTGGAGTGGAACTGGGATAATACTGCTACATATACCCGTTCAATTGGTAAGCACAATTTTACGGTTTTGGCAGGTACAAGTGCTGAGCAGGAAAGCGGCTATGGCGTTGGAGATACTAACTTTGGCGAGCCTATTACATCCTATCAACAGGCCTCTTTTGATTTTAGCTTACCGCAAACAGATAGGCAAGGGTACGGCAGTGATAACGAACCGCAGAAGCATGCTTCAATATTTGGTCGTGTTACTTATGACTATGACCAGAAATACCTGATACAAGGTGATATCCGCCGTGATGGTTCATCAAAATTCGGCTCGGATAATATCTATGGTACTTTCCCGTCGGTGTCTGCAGGTTGGGTGGTTACCAAAGAAGATTGGTTCCCTAAAAACACTTTTGTTGATAATTTGAAAGTACGCGCTTCCTATGGTGTACTGGGTAACGAATTGTCGTTGGGTGAATTCGAATATACACCTATCGTAAGCGGTGTTGGCAGTTATGTTTTCGGCCCTTCGAACAGCCAAACATTGGTTACCGGTTATGGCCCGTTAACTTTAGCCAACCCCGCATTACAGTGGGAAAGGGACAAATCGACAGACCTCGCCTTTGATGCCGTTTTATTCCATGATTTCACTGCAACGTTGGATTTTTACAAAAAAGTTACCGACCATTTGTTAATGCAGATAAACCTGCCGGCTTATGCTGGTGTTAATAACCCGCCATATTCAAATGCGGGCGGCGTTACCAACAAAGGGGTTGAGCTACAGTTGGGCTATAACCATAAGTTTGGCGATTTTGGTGTAAACCTTAACGGAAATATTTCCTATAACAAAAACAAAGTTACAGACCTTAACGTGCTTTCATTCCTTACTGCAGGCACCTGGCAAGGTGGTAACCCATCACAAATACAGCGTATTACTGTAGGCGAGCCGATTTATTATTTCTATGGCTACAAAGTTACCGGTATATTCCAGTCACAGGCGCAGGTCAATGCATATAAGGATGCCAGCGGTAACCTGTTTCAGCCAAATGCAAAACCGGGTGACTTGATTTACCAAAGCGTTACCGGCGTTGGTCCGATAGGCCCAAGTGACCGCCAGGACTTGGGCAACCCTTTCCCAGATTTGTATTATGGCTTTAATTTTGCGGTAAATTACAAACAATTTGACCTGAGCGTATTTGGCCAGGGTGTTTCGGGCAATAAAATATTCCAGGAATACCGCCGTTTAGATATAGCTACTGCTAACTACCCGATAGCGGCGTTAAATGCCTGGACGCCAAGCAACACCAATACCAGCTATCCAAGGTTAACAGATAACGACCCTAATGGTAACTTCCATGATCCAAATAGCTTCGACCTGCAAAGCGGTGCGTATTTGCGTATTAAAACATTGCAATTGGGTTATACGTTCCCTAAGTCGCTTACCAGCAAATGGGATGTTAGCAGGGTACACGTATATGTAGGCGGTGACAACCTTTTCACTATAACAAAATATAACGGTTACGATCCTGAAATATCAGGTGGTATTGACCAGGGCGTATACCCAACAGCTAAAACTGTTCGTGTAGGCCTTGATGTTACATTATAATTATTGAATTTTTAAAAATATTTATATTATGAAAAAAACTTATATCAAGTACACGGCGGTTTTTTTGCTGGGGGTAGGTATTTTCCTGTCCTGCAAAAAATCCTTCCTGGAAACTACTCCAAAGGGGGAGTTCCTCCAGGCGAATTATTATTCCACACCCGACCAGGCATTTGCCGGCCTGGCCGCAGCTTATGACCCGTTAGTAACAGAAACGGGTGGTTTAGATGGAACCTACACTGACCCAAGAGGGCCATTAAACGCCGGCTCGGATGATTGCTACGCGGGTGGCGGTGGTTCAACCGATACGCCTGACTGGCAATTGTTTAACGATTACCAAATGTCCGCTGGCGCAGGGCCGCAACAAGGGTACTGGCCAATTAACTTTTTGGGTGTAAGCCGGGCAAATACCATTATTAATGTATTGCAAACAATCACAATACCAGGTTTAGACGATGCTACCAAAAACAGGTACATTGCTGAAGCCACCTTTTTGCGGGCGCATTACAATTTTGATTTGTTAAGGTTATTTAAAAATATCCCTTTAATAACCAAGCCGCTTGCGCCGGCAGATATTTACAACGTAACACAGGCTGCCCCTGCGGCAGTATATGCTTCGGTTGAAGCTGACCTGCAGGCTGCAATACCTAACCTGCCCGCAACAGTAAGCGGCAGCGAACTGGGCCGTGTTACACAAGGCGCTGCAATTGCATTACTGGGTAAAGTTTATCTGTACGATAAAAAATACACCCAGGCAGCAACCGAGCTAGCGATTGTAAACGGTACGCCAGGTGGCACTACGGCAACTTATGGTTATCATTTACAGTCAAATTTCGGCCAGATATTCAGCCCGGACAACAAGTTTAACAGCGAATCTATTTTCGAGTGGAACTTTACCCCGAACCAGGCATATACCTGGAATAACTGGAATTCGTTTAAAGGCGACGTTTATACCCAAATGGTTGGACCAAGGAATTACAGCGGCGCTCTTTATGCCGGCGGCTGGGGCTTTAACCCTGTTACTACCCAGTTAGTAGCAGCGTTTACCACCCCGTATGACGGCAGCGGTGTAAAAGACCCAAGGTATGGTTATACCATATTGAATATGGACAGCCTTGTTGCTTTACAAAACTCAAGCTACCAGGCTAGTTACGAAAACACAGGCTATTTTACATTGAAATATGCCCCGTTAACTAAGTACATCGAGCCACAGGGAACTGTTGGGTTAAACTATCCTAATAACTACATAGAGATACGTTTAGCTGATACTTACCTGATGGAAGCGGAAGCTTTGGTACAAGGCGGCGGCGATGTAACAAGGGCTGCAGCCTTAATAAATGCAGTGCGTGCCCGCGTTGGTTTAGCGCCTGTAACTGCAACTTTGGCTAATATAAAAGCCGAGCGCCGTTTGGAACTTGCTACCGAAGGCCACCGCTGGTTTGACCTTGTAAGGTGGGGCGATGCACCGGCGGCACTTGCCTTTAAAGGTTTTACAGCAGGTAAAAACGAAATTTTGCCTATCCCGCTTACTGAACTTACTAATACCAAGCTTGTTCAGAACCCAGGATATGCTAAATAATGGTTAATAGATAATTGGTGAATAAAACTGCCGGGTAATACCGGCAGTTTTTATGAAAAAACAACTACAACTACAAATGAAGACTAACATTAATGTACGGGCTGGAATATTAATAAGCGCGGTTATGCTTATTTTTTCGTGCGGAAAGAAAAGTGATGGAGGGAATGGGTCGTATGTTTATGTTGCTCCAGTCCCGATAGATTCCAACTGGAGCTTTGAAACTACCCCGGCGTGGTCGGATGAATTTAATTACACCGGCACACCTGATACCAGCAAATGGACCTACGACCTTGGCGGCGGCGGCTGGGGCAACAGCGAACTGGAGGATTATACCAATGCACCAGCCAATGTGAGCGTAGGCAATGGTGTTTTAACAATTACAGCTTTAAATCAAAGCGCCGGCGGCGAAGCTTACACCTCTACAAGGATAGTATCAAAAGGTTCCACAACTTATGGCCGTATAGAAGTACGCGCTAAGCTTTGTTCGGGCCGGGGCACATGGCCTGCTATTTGGATGCTGCCCAATGTTTATACTTACGGCGCCTGGCCTGCATCGGGCGAGGTTGATATTATGGAAATGGTTGGTTATGACCCCAATGTTGAGCATTTTAGCGCCCACAATGCTACCTACTATGCCGGCAATGCCAAAACAAGTACTGACAGCATCCCGACAGCAGAAACAGACTTTCACTTATACCGCGAAGACTGGACCCCATATGCCATAAGAGGATATTATGACAACGTTCTTGTTTTTACTTATATAAATACAGGCGGCGGTACGCAGCTTTATCCTTATAACATCCCATTCCATTTATTAATGAATATTGCCGTAGGCGGCAGCTGGGGTGGTTTAGATGGTGTTGACAACACTGCTTTTCCAACTTCGATGCAAATAGATTATGTACACTTCTTCAACATAATCCACCAAAAATAAAATGTGCTCCTGATTAGTGAAACCGGAAACAAATACTTATGAAAACTATACGATTTTTTGCAACTACAACAACTTTTTTGAGTTTAACCTGCGCACTTTTAGGCTGTAGTAAAAATACAGGTGGCGGCGGCGGGGGCGGCGGTAAAAATACCGGCGGCAGCGGCACAACCACAACTACTACAACTTATGTAAAAACGCAGGTTAAAATGTGGCTTACCGATGCGGACCAATCGCAATTGCTCAACCGGCAGAACATAGCCCTTAATTTTAGCACATCAACCAATAGTAATACTACAATTAATGTTGACAGCACCACAACCTATCAAACCATTGATGGTTTTGGCTTTGCCCTTACAGATGGCAGCGCGCAGGTAATCAACGGTTTAACCAGTTCGGTAAATGCATCACTGATACATGAGCTTTTTGCGCCCGACAGTACGGGCATTGGTATAAGCTATCTTCGTGTAACAATAGGTGCTTCGGACATGAGCGCCGAAGCGTTCACTTATGATGATATGCCTGCAGGTTCAACCGATCCTAACCTCACCAGCTTCAGCATTAGCCCTGATGAAACCGACCTCATCCCAACATTAAAGAAGATACTGGCTGTAAATCCTAATATAAAAATACTGGCCTGCCCATGGACTGCGCCGGTTTGGATGAAAACAAACACAATCGGTAATGGCGGCTTTGAAGGCGGCAGCCTCAATCCGTTATATTACCAGGCTTATGCCAACTATTTTGTAAAATACATACAGGCAATGACAGCTGCCGGTATAAACATTACAGCCGTTACCCCGCAAAACGAACCTTTGAATGCTTATAATACCCCGGCTATGTTAATGCAGGATACTGCCGAGGCTGTATTTATCGGTCAATATCTCGGCCCGGCTTTCCATTCGGCAGGTTTAAGCACCAAAATTATTTGCTACGATCATAACTGCGATCAGCCAAACTACCCGGTATATGTATTGAACAATAGTACGGCAAACCCTTACGTTGACGGTTCGGCATTTCACTTGTATGCCGGGGATATCTCCGCACTGTCCACAGTCCATACGGCATTCCCTAACAAAAACCTTTATTTTACCGAACAGGCCACTTTTTCAACCGGCACATTTGCCGGCGATCTTAACTGGCACGTTACAAACCTCATTGTTGGGGCAACTCTTAATTGGAGCAAGAATGTGCTTGAATGGAACCTGGCTTCCGATGGAAATTATGGCCCTCATACCGTTGGCGGCTGCTCAACCTGCCAGGGCGCGGTAACCATAGCCAGCAGTACTTCATTTACGCGTAATGTTTCCTACTACATCGTAGCTCATGCATCAAAATTTGTCAAACCCGGCGCGGTAAGGATAGCTTCAGATGTGTCGACCAACCTGCCCAATGTGGCATTTCAAAATACCGATGGCTCAAAAGTGCTTATTGTGCTTAATGCTACGGGCAATACCCAAACTTTCAATATAAAATTTAACTCAAAAATAATAACCAGTACATTAAGCAGCGGTGCCGTGGCTACATACACCTGGTAACAAAATATACACCCTTATAAATGAATAATAAACTATTATCCCTTCTTTTTTTAGCTACCATCGGCACAGCTTCGGTTTTACCCGCAAAGGCACAATCGCATTATACTGATGCACAGATATCGGCCAAAAGCGACAGCCTTATTAAATTGATGACTTTGCAGGAAAAGGTGAACATGATACACGGCAGCTCATCTTTTACCTCCGGCGGGGTACCCCGTTTGGGAATTCCTGAACTGGTAACCTCCGATGGCCCTCACGGTGTACGTGTTGAACACGGCAGGGGCTGGGACGAATTGAAAAATGTAGCCGATTCGGGAACCTATCTGCCAACCGGTGTTTGCCTGGCCTCCACCTGGAACCCGGCTTTGGGGTATGCATTTGGATCGGTATTAGGCAGCGAAGCTAATGCAAGGGGTAAGGATGTGATATTGGGGCCCGGTATTAATATCATGCGTTCGCCATTAAACGGGCGTAATTTTGAATACGAGAGTGAAGACCCGTACCTGGTTACCAAAATGGTGGTAGGCTATATTAAAGGCGTTCAAAGCCAGGACGTTGCTGCCTGCGTAAAACACTATGCCGGCAATAACCAGGAAACCGGCCGCGATTATATCGATGTACAAATGAGCGAACGGGCGCTGCGCGAAATTTACCTGCCCGGTTTTAAAGCAGCCATAGAAGAGGGCGGCGCTTATACGCTGATGGGATCATACAACAAGTTCCGTGGCGAATGGGCAACGCAAAATAACTACCTTATTAACCAGATATTAAAAAAGGAGTGGGGCTTTAAAGGCGCGGTAATTAGCGATTGGGGCGCAGTGCACAGTACATCACAAGCTTTATGGAACGGTACCGACCTTGAAATGGGCACGGACCTGGGCCAGCACCCGATCAATTACAGTAAATTTTATTTAGGCGATACCGTTGTTCGGCTGGTGCAAAGCGGTAAGGTGCCGGAGTATTTGATAAACGAAAAGGTAAAGCGTATTTTATATGTAATGTATAAAACCAACCTCATTGGCGGCTTTACACGCAAAAAAGGCCAATACAATACAAAAGCCCATGAGCAAACTGCCGAAAAAATTGCCGAAGAGGGTATAGTGCTCCTTAAAAACGATAATAAAATATTGCCGCTGGGCGCAAACGTTAAATCGATTGCCGTAATAGGCTACAATGCCGACAGGAAGCAATCGATGGGTGGCGGCAGCTCGCAGGTGAAGGCATTTTATGAAATAACGCCGTTACAGGGATTGAAAAATATTGCAGGCGATAAGGTAAATATCACTTATGCAAAAGGCTATAATATTGCCCGCGATGCAGGGCCTGACCAGGCGATGATAGATGAAGCAGTAAAAGCAGCATCAAAAGCTGATGTTGCTATTGTAGTAGGCGGATGGACGCATGGTTATGATTATTCCGTTTGGAGCGATAATGCTTATGATACGGAAGGTTATGATAAGCCTGATATGAACATGCCTTTCGGTCAGAATGAATTGATCAAGGCTGTTTTGGCAGCAAACCCCAACACGGTTGTTGTATTAATGGGCGGCGGCCCGATAGACATGTCGCAATGGGTTGACCAAACAAAAGGCATTGTTCAAGCCTGGTACCCTGGTATGGAAGGCGGCAATGCGCTGGCAAAAATCATATTCGGGCAGGTAAATCCTTCGGGTAAATTGCCGGTTAGTTTTCCAAAGAAACTCGCAGACGCACCGGCCATTAAACTCGGCGAGTTTCCGGGCAATAATGTTACCGTTAATTATTTCGATGATATTTATGTAGGCTACCGGTATTTCGATACCTATAAAGTTGAACCGCAGTTCGCTTTCGGGCACGGTTTGTCGTACACAACCTTTAAATACGCTGGTTTGGAGGTGAAACCGGGCAATAAAACTGCTACGGTTTCCTTCACCATAAAAAATACAGGACCGGTAGCTGGCGCCGAAGTGGCGCAGCTTTATGTAAAGCAGGAAAAATCAAAGCTGCCAAGGCCCGATAAGGAGCTGAAGGGTTTTGATAAGGTGTTTTTACAGCCCGGCGAAGAAAAGCGGGTTACGCTAACGCTTAATGAAAATGCCTTCCAGTATTTTAATGATGTAAAAAATAGCTGGGAAATGGATGCAGGGGTTTTTGATTTCCTTGTAGGAAGTTCGTCACGTGATATCAGGCTACAAGGTAAAGCCACTTTATAATACAATGCACATTTAAAGCACTTATACTATTGATAAATTTTTATAAATGAAAAAACCCTTATCATTATTCATATTAAGCGTATGCCCTTTTATCGTATTCGCACAGGGAACGGCGCACCACAAAAAAACCGCCGCATATGATGCTAAAAGCAAATCTGTGGCGGTTTACACCACTGCCGAAAATACGGATTACCGCCTAACCCGCACCGAAACGCTTAGCTTTAAAGAACATGGCCAGCCGCTTGAAAAAGAAGTATGCATTTTTGTAGACCCGGCGAAAACATTTCAGTCGGTACTGGGCATTGGTGGCGCCCTGACCGATGCCTCGGCGGAAACATTTTACAAGTTGCCAAAAGATAAGCAGGATGAGGTATTAAATGCCTATTATAATGATAAAACCGGTATAGGTTATACCATCGGCCGCACACATATACAAAGCTGTGATTTTTCGAGCGATACTTACAGTTATGTTGCCGATAATGATGTTTCGCTTAAAACTTTCAATATCGATCATGACCGTAAATACCGCATTCCGTTTATCAAATCCGTTATTGCCGCTGCTGGTGGAAAACTAACCTTGTTCGCTACCCCATGGAGCCCACCAGGATGGATGAAAACTAATAACGATATGCTCCATGGCGGGAAATTGAAACCTGAATACGACCAGGCATGGGCCAATTTCTATATCAAATTCATCAAGGCCTACGAAAAAGAAGGTATCCCGATTTGGGGATTATCGGTACAAAACGAGCCGATGGCTGTTCAAAAGTGGGAGTCGTGCATTTATAGTGCCGAAGATGAACGCGATTTTGTAAAAAATTATTTAGGCCCGACGCTGCATAAAAGCGGTATGGCCGATAAAAAACTGATTGTTTGGGACCACAACCGCGATTTAATGTACCAAAGGGCCAGCACCATATTCGAAGACCCTGAAGCAGCAAAATACATTTGGGGTATGGGTTTCCATTGGTATGTGCATGATGATTTTGAGAACGTAAAACGCGTACATGAATCCTTCCCTGATAAAAATCTGCTATTTACCGAAGGCTGCGCCGATACCTATGATGCCGCCAAAATAAACGACTGGAAATACGGTGAACTGTACGGAAAATCGATGGTGAATGATTTTAACAACGGCGTAGTAGGCTGGACGGATTGGAATATACTTTTGGATGAGACCGGCGGCCCTAACCACGTGGGTAATTTTTGCTTTGCACCTATACATGCCGATGTAAAAACCGGTGCGCTTACTTATATGAACTCCTATTATTATATCGGTCATTTCTCTAAGTTTGTAAGGCCTGGCGCTAAGCGTATCATCAGCTCATCAAACAGGGATGGTTTAATGACGACAGCTTTTATCAACAAAGACAATAAACTTGTTGTAATTGTATTAAATTTGACGGATGAGAAGCTGCCTTATAGTCTTTGGATTAAAGGTATGACGGCAAATACAACCAGTTTGCCGCATTCAATTGCTACACTTATTGTTCAATAATTTAAACGACGGCTTGCATTTCGTGGGTTATAATAGTTTTCAGCGCTGATGAAAAGTAACAGGAAATTAATTTTAGCGTTAGTGTTTTTAATTCCGCTAACCGTTATTTTTTCGCAGTGCCTAACCATAAGCCACAAAAGCCAGGATCCGCGCGGCGATGCTTATGCCGGTGCGACAAAATGCCTGCAGTGCCATAAGGAAATTTATAACGATTACTTGCATACGGCACATTTTTCGAGCACCCGCCTTGCAGATATACATACCATGAACGGCGACTTTACGCCAGGCCATAATGTGTATTATTTCAGTAAAGACCTAAAGGTTGTAATGGAAAAACATAGTGATGGCTTATACCAGGTTGCCTATTTGAAAGGAAAACAAATAAAATCGGAGAAATTTGACCTTGTTTTTGGGGGAATAAAAGCTGAAAGTTACCTTTATTGGCATGATAATGAGCTTTTCCAATTGCCTATATCCTATTTTAATGCTTTACACCAATGGACGGACAGCCCTGGTTTCGACACCGTGAGCGCCAACTATACACGTATGATCGGCGACAGGTGTTTCCAGTGCCATAGTTCATACATACAGCAAATAGCATCAGGTTCGCAGAGTATTACCAGCCCGGTTATAAAGTATGACCCGGCATCGCTTATTATGGGTGTTGATTGCGAGCGTTGCCACGGCCCCGGCGCCAACCACGTGGATTACCAACTAGCACATCCTGAAGATAAAACCGCGCATTTTATGGTTTCTTATAAATCGCTGCCACGTGCGCGTAAACTGGATATGTGCGCAGTATGCCATTCGGGCAATAAAGAACTGATGATAAGGAATATTTTTGCTTTTAAACCCGGTGATACGCTGGCCAATTTTAAAGAGGAAGACCTTTACCAGCACCCGGCGGTCGACTCGGCAAAACTAGATGTGCATGGCAACCAATACCAGCTGTTATCGAGCAGTAAATGTTTTTTAAACAGCAATATGGATTGCGCCACATGCCATAATGTGCATGCCAACCAAAGGCAGGATATCGCCCTGTTCTCGCAAAAATGTATGGATTGCCACAAAACGGCTACCCATAATTTTTGCCCGGTGGCTTCCAAAATCGGCGGGATAATCAAAAGCAACTGTATCGATTGCCATATGCCGGCGCGCTCGTCAAATGTTATCGCGGTACAAACGTCGGGCAAGGGCAGGGCAGTGCCTTATTTGGTGCGGACCCATCACATCGCTGTTTATCCCGATGCATCGCAGGCAGTTATCGATTATTTAAAAAAATATAACAAGTTACAGGCGGATTAACCATCCCAAAGCAAAAAGAAATCATCACCATGAAAAGGAAATTATTTATTGCCATAGTTGTAATACTGATAGCTTTTCCGGCAGTGTTAATGGCACAATCTGAAAAATTTATCTCGGTTGAGGGAAAAAATATCATCGGGCCGGATGGCAAACCGTTTTTAATGCGCGGCACCAATCTCGGGAACTGGCTTATGCCCGAAGGCTATATGTTTAAGTTCACCAAGATCAATTCGCCAAAGCTCATTAACCAGGCTTTTACGGAAATGATAGGCCCCAGCGAAACCAAAGCCTTTTGGAAAAAGTACTTAGCCACCTATGTTACAAAGGCCGATATACACTTTTTGAAAAGTACGGGGATGAACACCATTCGCATACCGTTCAATTACCGTTTATTTACCGATGAGGATTACTTAGGCGAAAATAACCCCGACCGTGGATTTGAACTGCTTGATAATGTGATCGGCTGGTGCCGCGAAGAAGGTATATATGTAATACTGGATATGCATGCCGCGCCCGGTGGGCAGACAGGGGATAATATTGACGACGGCTATGGCTATCCGTTCCTGTTCCAGGATGCCGGGAGCAGGGAACTAACGGTTAAAATATGGACGAGGATTGCTGATCATTACAAAAACAACCCGGCAATATTAGGTTACGATCTGTTGAACGAGCCAATAGCCCACTACTTTAATAAAGCAATATTGAACCCGTACCTCGAGCCATTCTTTAAAGAATTAACTAAGGCCGTGCGTACAGTTGATAAAAACCATATAGTAATATTCGGCGGGGCGCAGTGGGACAGCAACATGCATATGTTCGGGCAGCCATTTGATAGTAAAGCGGTTTATACTTTCCATAAATACTGGACCAAAACAACCGGCCCCGAAGTGATACAGGAATACCTCGATTTTCGCAATAAATATAACGTACCCATCTACTGTGGCGAAACCGGCGAAAATAACGATGAATGGGTAAGCGCATTCCGCAAAACACTGGAGGATAATAACATCGGGTGGACATACTGGCCATACAAAAAAATGGATAATAAAGCAGGTATAGTAACATTCCCGCGCCCGGCAGGCTATGACACTGTTATTAATTATACCGAAAAACCACGTATGAGCTTTGAGGAAATACGTAAAGCGGCGCCAACTGACCGCGAGCAGGTAAAAAAGACTTTATACGACTTTATCGAGAACAGCAAATTTGAAAATTGTACGCCAAATACAGGATACATTGAGGCACTTGGTTTAACTGTGAAAAAATAATTTAAACCTGTTATATTTGCAGCAGCTGAATTTTAAAGCTATATTGCATAAGCAATAGAACCAATTATTCCTGTAAATAAGTGTGTTAGGATTGGGTTGCCCCCCGGTTTTTGAAAATATGGTTAAATATTTACTGAAGCTATTATTTTTTAATTTTATTGTTGTTGCATGTGCATTTAGCCGCGCGTATGCCCAGCAACCGGTAACCTTAAATGATACCATTTCCCAGCATGCTTTCTCTTATAAAGAGATAGTCCATTTTGAAGACCCGACGGGCAAATTAACACTTGACGATATAAAGAAGCCGGTTTACGCCGCGAAGTTTGTCCCAAGCGGCTTATACCCAACAACTTCCGATGCGCGTACAACCTATTGGTACCGCATTACCATCAACCACGTTCAGCAAACCAAAAATGGCTACCTGATTGAATTTTTCGACCAAACGATTGACGATATAACCGTTTATGTGCCTAATGTAAATGGCCAGGGTTATTCAGTATCGGAGTTCGGTAGTAAATTTCATTTTAACGAAAGGCTTTTCCAGCATAAAAACTTTACCCTCATTCTTGATAAAAACCTTTACGGCAGCCAGGTTTATTATATACGCGTAAAATCGCACCTGCCATCGAATGTTATTGTGGTGCTGCGGTCGGTAAGCTGGTTTATTCATTATGCGCTGGATGAATATTTCTTTTTCGGTGTTTTTTATGGTATGCTGCTGGTTTTCGGGCTGTACAACCTTATGATGTTTTTTGCCATCAGGCAGATACAATACCTGTATTACATTATGTACAACCTCAGCATTGGTTTGTACGAGATGTGCACCGATGGTATCGCTTACCAGTACCTGTGGCCCAATTCCCCTTTCTGGAACCAGTATGCATATGGCGTGGCGCTATTTTTTGCCAGTGTGTTCGGCATGCTGTTTACCCGAAGCCTGCTTTATGTAAAAGCCAAAGCGCCGGTGCTTAACCGTGTGATATGGCTGGTTATTGCGCTGCGCACCATATTCTTTATTTTATGCCTCACCGTAAATAATGCCTGGTTCAACTACCGTATAATTGAAATAGTACCGCTATTGGTAGCCTGTTATACCGGTTATTATGTGCTGAACAAGGGTTACTGGCCGGCGCGGTTTTTTGTGGTTGGTTATAGCTTCCTGTTCCTGGGTTTTATTATAAAGGTGCTCGAATCTACCTCGAAATTGGGTTTTGGGCCGCTTACGCATTACAGCATGAGCTTTTGCTTTATTATGGAGATGTTGTTTATCTCCTTCGCGATAGCTGAAAAGGTGCGCATCCTAAAAAAGAAGAAAGACCATGCACAGCGGCGCATCATCCGCCAGATGAAGCAGAATGAGGAACTGAAGGATAATATAAACCGGCAACTGGAAGAGCAGGTGCGCGAACGTACCCACGAATTGCTCGAAAAATCGCAGGTAATTGCCGAGCAGAACGAAGAACTGCGCTCGGTTAACGTATTGCTGAAGGAACAGTCTGAAGAAATATCGCGCATAAACGTACTGCTCGAGACTGACAACATCACCCTGCATACCAATATAGAAAAGGTAACGCATGACCGTGTGATGTCGGCCGCAGTTGATTTTGAGGAATTCAGCAAGATATATCCCGACAGGGAAACCTGTTTCAAATTCTTGTCTGACCTTAAATGGGATAAGGGATACACGTGCCGCAAATGCACTAATACGCATTATAGCAACGGTCACCTGCCTTATAGCCGCCGCTGTTCGAAATGTGGATACGAAGAATCGGTTATTGCTTACACGTTATTGCAAAACACCCGCATACCCATCAACAAGGCCTTTTATATGATATTTTTAATGTATTCCACTAAAGGGAAAATATCATCGCACAAACTCTCCGAAATAGTGGCCATCCGCCAAAGCACCTGCTGGGCTTATAGTACCCGCATTAAAAAGATCATGGATTACAAGAAAAAGCAGCTCAGTAATGCCGGGAGCAAGGGCTGGAGCATGCTGGTAATTGATGACGTTGACGATTAATTGAGATTAACCTCTTGCTTAAATAATGCGTTCATTTTCATAATACCTGCAATAAATTAATTGCTTCGCAAAAATTACCTCTTATTTTAACAGAATAGTAATTTTTTGTTCCCAAAGCATAAAAAAGCTAAATTGGCATGCCTTATTTTATTTGGTATAACCCATTTTTGCACTAATTAGCGCCTTCTGGAGCCGGGTTTATCAACTTTGGCGGTATTTTTTGAGACTTTTTGTCATGTGTATGATACGTGTCAGTATTTGTGCCAAAATGGCAAAAAAATATTTCCCGATAATTAATATAGGTATAAGTACGCTATTTAAACTATTTAGATGTGCACAATGGTTTGCAGGTGATTTTTAATCCGTGTAAGTGTAAATTTCAGGGTGATATTTTTTCAAAATTCTTCAGAAATTCAATCGTCCGCTTTTTTGAATTTTTACAGGGTATAAAATCAAAAATTCGGTAAAAACACTAATTTTTTCTCTTTGTGACTAAAATTTTGAGGTGTTGAAACGAAAATTTCAGCTTTTTTATAAAAAACAGGCAAAATTTTAAGTGTATTTACAGATTTTATCAAAAAACTATTCCCCGGATTTTTCCTTAAAACAGCGCTATTGCAAGGTGGCATATTTTTCGCTAAACCCTGTACGGAAAACAATAATTGTTCTTGTCAACCTAAACCGCGGTCGCAACGATCAAGGGAATTGAAAAGAGTAATGGTTTCCACATAAAGTATTAAATCATTTATTCATAATTAAAAATTAAAGTCATGTTAATCGCATTAGAAATCGCAGTATTGATAGCTATCATCGTATTACCTTTAACCCCTGCTAAAAAGAGCGTTAAAAACTAATTACAATATATCTATTGTATAACAAAAATGGGTAGCACAGGCTACCCATTTTTGTTATGGTATATTTATGCGTTTGTTACCCCTGGGGCAAATTCACCTCGAATGTTGCCCCCTGACCGGGTTCGGAATAAATATGTAGTTCGCCTTTCAGGCTGTCTATCAAATGTTTCACCAGCGCTAAGCCAAAACCAAAGCCCTGTTCGCCAACCGTACCTTCGGTTGATGAAGCATTACCCTTCAGTATAGTCTCAATTGCTTTTTTATCAAGCCCAACGCCGGTATCGGTAACTTTTATGCGCAGGTGGTCTTTCCTGCCTTTTTCCACCTTCAAATTAAGGTCAGCCGTCACTGTGCCATCTTTAGGGGTAAATTTCAGGGCATTTGAAATAAGGTTACCGGTTATTTGCAGCAATTTATTTTTAGAGAACGGCACACTTGCCGAAGCCGGCGACAAATGCACTTCAAAACGGATGTTTTTATTTAAAGCCTGCGGCAGGTAAAGCTTTTCGAGTTTATCCTTAAACACATTAAGGTTAAATTCATCGGCTTTCAGCGCCTGTGTTTTCTCGGAGGTTAATATCTCGTCGGCAAGGTCTAAAATAGAGCGGCCGCTTTTGTATATCAGGTTTATAAATTCCAATACCTCATCTATCTGGTTTTCCTTACCCTGTTCACTTATTACCTGTGCCAAACCAATAATGCCGCCCAGCGGGCCGCGTATATCATGTGCTACTTTCTTTTTGGTTTCATTAGCCTCATGCAGCTTGTTGCGCAGGCTGTCGATGGCTTTAAAGGCTTTAAGGCGGTTTACTATTTCACCGGCAATTATTTTTAGCAGCTCGAGTTTTTCGGGGCTAAGCTCTCTTGCTTCCCTGTCAAGCACACACAGCGCACCGAGGTTACTGCCTTTCTCGGTTTTTAACGGGATACCATAATAATAGCGAAGGTGTGGCGCGTCGGTCACATAAAATTTATCCTTAAAACGATTGTCGGCAGTAAGGTCTTCTACTTCAAAAAAATTGTCAGTCATTATGGTATACTGGCAAACGGAATCTTCGCGGGGCATCTGTTCAATTTCCAACCCATAATTTGATACCGACCATTGGGTAAATGTATCGATAAGGTTCACCAACGAAATGGAAGTCCCGGCAACTTTAGCGGCAAGTTTGGCCAGGTCTTTAAAACTTTCATTCAGGCTTGAATAATCCAGGTCATATTCCGAAAGGGTAATGATCCTTTCCATTTCATTAGCAGGGATGGGCGGGTTTTGCATGTGTACTTTATAAGTTAGTAGGGGTTGAGATACTTATAATAATTGTCAGGCCCTAAGCTATTAAATGGATATAAAAAATGTGACTGATTGCCCTAAAAAATCTTAAACAAAAAAAGAGTGAACATAAATGCCCACTCTTTTAATATATATCGTTAAACAATGAAGCCCACCGGTTTAGCCTCACCTAAATCCTCTCCAACCGCGTACGCCTTAGCTTTAGCGGTGGCGCAAGGAGAGGACTTAAGCTCACTCCATCATTAGAACCCTCTCCATTGGAGAGGGCAGGGTGAGGCTTAATTATTAGGTGCTTCTGAAGGCAAACCTACAACTTTATAAGCCCTGTTGCCATTGTTGTCGGTAGTAGCCTGGTAGTAAACATCATCAGGGGTTACAAACATGCGTGTGCCGTTAACGGTTACGCCGCGTGAATCCTGTGGCAGGTTTGGAACTATATCACCAATGTGAACGTTCGACCTGTCGGCTGTACCATTGCCATTATCTGCAGGTGGCGCCTGTTGTGGTGCTGCGCTGTAGCCATTACCCGGAGCAGCCGGTGCAGGGGCATATTGGCCGCCGTTATCCGGTGCGCCGCCCTGGCCACCCTGGTCGGTATTCAACTCGCCGTCTTTACCGGCAACCTGGTAAACTAATGAGCCGTCATCTTTGGTTACAGCTACATAATAAACACCATCAGCTTCATAAAACTGCTGACCGTTTATTACAATGGATTGTGCGTTTGATGGCAAGGTGTTAATTTGTGCGCCAACCGGTGGTTCAACTACGGTGTATTGGTTATTATTGTAAGTGTAGTAGTAACCATTGCTATAATAGTATTGGTAATCGCCCCACCAGAAAGGGTAATAGCCGTAAGGCAAAAATCCTACCCCAAAGCCTATGCGAGGCCAGTATAAGCTGGCATAAAAGCCGCTGTGGAAATAAAAGCCACCTGCGCCAAACCAGCCATGATAGCCATAACCTCTGTAGCCATAATATCCGTGAGGGCCTGCATAGCCAAAGCCGCGATATCCGCCGCCGGCAATAGCATGGCCACCTGCGTAAAAGCCACCTCTGTAGCCTGCTCCGCCGCGATAACCTACCGCACCATGGAAACCAGCGCCGCCACGATAAGCGTTAGCAGCACCCGGCCTGCCTGCGTAAGCACGGCCACCATAGTTGCCACGGTTTACTGCCCCGGCGCGTGTACCCCCGGAATAGGCAGTATGGCCGCCACCGGAAAAACTTCTGCCGCCGCCGCCAGAAAAACCTCTGCTGCCGCCACCGCCGTGGAAGCCACCACCGCCGCCATGAAAGCCGCCGCCACCTCCACCACCATGGTGTTGAGCGTTAGCGGCAGGAACAGCTAAAAACAGGCATACAAGCCCGCTTAAGCTCAAAACAATCAAATTTCTATATAACCTTTTCATAATGTAAATAATAGTCATCCAGCAAAACTGTGCTGATATTAAATAGACAACTGTGAAGTTAAAAGGTTTAATCATTTGTTTGAGTAATTTTAATGTATTATTCCTGTAACAATTGATAGCAGCATTGAGGTTAGATAATAAGCCCAGCTATTATTGAAATACGGATGATTAATATAGTTAGTAGTCAACCAATTTGAGAAAGCCCCTCTATTTCAACAATTCTTTTCGAAATCCATTTCTAAGTCAATTAATGTATTATTCGTGTAACATTTCAACATAATAGCCGCAAAGGTGTTTAGGTTATAGAATAATATACATCATGAATAAATCATCGTTATATCCTTTGTTATTTAAACCTATATACCAGTACCGGCTTTGGGGCGGCAGGCGCTTAGCCAACCTGCTTACCGAACCGCTGCCAGATGGCCCGGTAGGGGAGGCGTGGATATTAAGCGACCGCGACGACCATGCCAGCGAAGTAACCAACGGCCCGCTTAAAGGCAAAACCTTACCGGAGCTTTTTAAAAACGACCAAAAGCAGCTGATGGGCATCCATGCCGGTAGTTTTGACCGCTTTCCGCTGCTGCTGAAGTTTTTGGATGCGAAGGAAGTGTTATCGGTACAGGTACATCCGTCAGACGATCAGAAAAAGTATATACCCAAAGGCGATACGGGCAAAACCGAAGCCTGGGTGGTATTGGAAACCGGGGCCAAAAGCCTTATATATGCTGGTTTAAAAGCCGGTACAACTGAAGATATACTAAGGCAAGCGCTGGCGGAGAATAAAGTTGCCGATGATGTACACTGCTTTACGCCGAAAGTTGGCGATGGTGTTTTTATCCATTCGGGGACGGTACATACACTGGCTGATGTGGTGGTTTTTGAGATACAGGAGAACAGCGATACCACCTATCGCTTATATGACTGGAACCGCACTGACGAAAAAACGGGCAAGCCCCGCGAATTGCAGGTTGACAAAGCCATTGCCTGCATAGATTTTAATATCACCGATATTGGCCCGGTAAAGCCCGTAATAGAAAGTGTTGGGTATATTAACAGGGATGAGCTTTTTAATAATGAACATTTTATACTGGAGCGGATACGCACAGTTTTAAAGTTTGATATTGCTACCGGTAACGAGCCGCGTATTTTGATATGTATTGATGGCGTAGCGCAGGTTGAGTATGAAAAAACAGCATATTCAATAAAAAAAGGGGATGTGATATTGCTGCCTGCCGCTGTAACTTTGGTTACGATTTTACCGCAGGGCGAAATAACTTTACTGGAGGCTACTATTCCGCCTAAAACAAAACTGAAAGGGTAATGGCATGTTAGATATATAATTTAATTAATGTGTAAAGAGAAGAAAAAAAGCGCGGGTAGGTGCGATTCCCCTCTTGAGAGGGGGGAGGGGTGTGTTTAGCCAGCGTTTAACCGACGATGCCTATAAACGCTGGTTAAACACACCCCTGCAGCCGCACAGCCCTTCGCGCCCCCTCTGCGCCACCGCTAAAGCTAAGGCGGCACGCGGTCAAGAGGGGAACTTTAGCTTTCAAACATTCACGTTGCATAAATAACTTATCATAAATTGAAAAAACTAATCGTATTCGACCTCGACGGCACACTTGCCGAGAGCAAGGCATCGCTTGATGCAGAAATGACGGCTATATTCAGCAGGCTGATCGACACGGTAAAAGTCGCGATCATTTCGGGCGGCGACTGGCCGCAGTTTGAGAAACAGGTGTTATCGCACCTCACTGCGGAAAAGCACCTGAAAAACTTGTCGATATTGCCCACCTGCGGCACAAAATTTTTCAGGTATAAACATGGGTGGAAGGAACTTTATGCTGAAAATTTTACGGATGATGAGAAGAAAGAGATCATCAGTTCGCTGGACGAAGCCGTAAAAGAATCGCATACGGAGGTAGCCAGGACCTGGGGCGAGCAGATAGAGGACAGGAATACGCAGATCACCTTTTCGGCCCTTGGCCAAAAAGCCCCGCTGGATGCCAAAAAGGTATGGGACCCCAAATTCGCGAAGCGTAAAAAAATAAAAAAGATACTGGATAAATCACTTAAAGGATTTTCAGTACAGCTGGGCGGTGCAACATCCATCGACATTACAAAACCCGGTATCGACAAGGCGTACGGCATTCGCAAACTGAAGGAAATCCTCGACATAAAAATAAGCGAAATGATTTATGTGGGCGATGCCTTGTTTGAGGGCGGTAACGACCACCCGGCGATGACCACCGGCGTGGACTGTATACAGGTGCGTGACCCCGACGAAACCAAGCGCGTTATAGAGGCCATAATTTCCTGCCTGGGTGGTAAACAGCCAAAACTTAAAAAGAAAAAGGATAAAGAGAAAAGCGAATGAGCGAGTTTAAATTGGAGCGTTTAGGTACGTTAATGACGCCTGAACCCGGCAATGAGCTTGAGGTTGAAGGTGTGCTGAACCCGGCTGCTGTACGTGGGCCTGACGGCCACCTGTACCTTTTTCCGCGGTTAGTAGCTAAGGGAAATTATTCGCGCATAGGGATAGCCCGTGTTACATTTAATGATGCCGGCGACCCGGTTGGTGTTGAACGTTTGGGCGTTGCCCTTGAGCCGGAGGCCGACTATGAAAAGCATTCGGGTGGTGGAGGGTGCGAAGACCCGCGTATAGTTTACCAGGAAGCGCTACAGCATTATGTAATGAACTATGTAGCATTCGGCCCGAATGGCCCCCGTATAGCTATTGCCCGGTCCAATGATCTTATTCATTGGGAGCGGGTAGGCCTGGCACGTTTTGCGCCATACAAGGATATAAAATTTGAGGGTGTTGATAATAAAGATTCGGCAGCTTTCCCACAATTGATACCAGGCCCGGACAAGGAGATGCAAATGGGTATTATCCACCGGCCGATCTTCCCGGGTACCAGCCCGGAAGAACTACAGGGAGAGGGGGGCAGCGACAGGGATGTAGATATCCACCTGGAGAGTATCTGGATTTCTTATTGCCCGTTCGATCAGGGTATGCACAAGCCGGTTAAAAATGCCAATTTTACTTCGCACCATCGCCTCGCCGCACCGGAGGCCGATTGGGAAAAATTGAAAATTGGCTGCGGCACACCGCCGGTGATGACCAGCCTGGGCTGGATGCTCATTTATCATGGCGTACATGAGACAGAAGGAACAGGCGATGAGAAGCAGCGGCTCACCTATTCAGCAGGAATAATGGTGATGGATAAAGATGATCCCTGTAAAATATTGTATCGCTCAAAAGAACCGATCCTGAGCCCGGAAAGGTCGGACGAACAGGTTGGCCTGGTAGCCAATGTAGTTTTCCCAACGGGTATTGATCAGCGTACAGATATTGGGATGCCTAACCGTTTTGATATTTATTACGGCATGGCCGATGACCGCATAGGTGTAGCAAGGCTGGATATACCGGATGAACTGCCCGCAAATTAAAACAACGAATATTTTGCAAACCTGAAACAGGTGTAGGTGATTATCGGTGATGCTACAATATCAATGGTATAATGGATATGCTGGATAACCAATAATATAGCTGTTGCGATAACGGCAAGGAACGCGATGATCTTATCGTTACGCTTTTCGAGGCACAGGAATATCAGCGTAACTGTTGCGATATGGCCTGAAAAGAAAAGATCTTTAGTAATGGTGGCTTCGCCATAAAACACACCTGTAAGCGGATCAACCAGTTTTATCAAACCTATTGGCGGTTCAAGGGCCACAAGGGTAATGCTGATCATGCGGGCAATACATACAAATATGAGCGCCCAAATGTATGTAACATATATTTCGGGCTTATAAATGGCCCTGAACAATATGAGCAGGCCCATGCCCCAGATAACGATAAAAATAAGCGCCGAAACATTGTGCGGTGGGATAGCAGCAAGTAGCCAGTCGTTTAAAACTACACCTTGTCTTTTTTCTATCCTGGTAAAAAAGTGCGGTAATAATGAAAGTATGGTAAATAATATTACCGAGCCGCTCAGAAGCCTTATTATTTTAGGCGAAGTGCTGCATGCCTCCTTCCACCTTTCCTTAACTTTTAAAGTAATGTTCTGCGCCACAGTTTTTAATTAGTCAGAGGCGCAAAAATAATACTTGTTAATTAAATATTAAATTAATTTAACGATAATATATCTTTTTTATCTTTTTCGTGGGTCGATGCGTTTGTATTTAACAAGCAGGGAGTTAAATTTATCATCAACAGGCTTTTGATAGAGTGTAGTACTTGCCGGATATTCGTTCAATAAACCCGAAGGCCGGGTCGGTCTTTTCTCAAATCCTCCGCCACAATTTGGGCAAACGTTGAATAGGATATTTTCAACACAATCGCGGCAGAAAGTGCATTCAAATGTGCATATCATGGCCTCGTGGCTATCATTCGGCAGGCTCTTACCGCAGTTTTCACAAATGGGCCTTATTTCAAGCATCTTTTACTTTGCAGGTTGACTGGTGATGTACCGGGAAATTAACCGAATTAGCTATATAGCACATTTTGTTGGCCTCGTGGTGCAGCGAGTTGGCTTTATCAATCATTGCGGTATCCGTAACGGTAACTTCGGGATATAAGGTAACCTCCTTAAAATAACCGGCGCCATCTTCCGTTTCGGCCATTGTGCCGGTTGCGTTGTCTTTATAATCAACCACTATCACGCCATTTACCGAACACAAATGCAGGTACCATAGCATATGGCAGCCTGAGAGTGATGATACCAGCAATTCTTCAGGATTATACCTGGAAGGATCACCGCGAAAAGATGGATCGGCGGATGCAGGGATGACGGGCTTCCCTTCAACAGCAATATCGTGGTTGCGTAAGTAAGCCCTATAATTACTGGTGCCCGTACCCTGGTTGCCAACCCAGTTTAAGGTGGTTTTGTAGTGGTGTTCTTTCATGGGATAAAATTAATGCAAAATAATTATAAATGACATGCAGACGAGAAGAGGTTGTCTCAAAAGCCAACTCTATTAGTAGCGTGATAAATAATATTTGTCTCTGTGTCCTTCGTGTTCTCATCTCCGTGACCTCTGTGGTAAAACTTAACCACAGAGGTCACAAAGAAGGCACAGAGATGCGCAGAGTTTTTATAAAGTAAAATATGATTTGCTGTCATGTTTTTTTTATTCTCTTATAATACAAGTTCTTTTGTCATTCACCACGAAGAATAAGTCGTGTAAGTTATTGATTATCAGCCAAAATGTCTAATCAACCAATTTCTAATCTCTTTTTTTAAAAAAATTAAAATGTTTTAAAACCTCATCCGTCTTATCTTTAAATGCACAATACATTGGTTACAGCAGTAATGCCCGAAGATAAGAACAGCCACATCATACAAACGATAAAATCGTATGGTAAAAATTTGCTGGGCTTTATCAGGCGGAGGGTGAACAATGATGCCGATGCCGAAGACATTCTGCAGGATGTTTGGTACCAGTTCAGCTCGGTAATTAATTCGGAGCCTATTGAACAAACGGGTGCATGGCTATACCGCGTGGCCAGTAATAAAATAACCGACAAGCACCGGAAAAAATCAGAAACGCTGCTCGACGATATGGTGGTTACCGGTAACGACGAGGACGATGACATAACCGATTTTAAAGACATACTCCTCACCGAAGCAAAAACACCCGAAACCGAATACCTGCGCAACCTGTTTTGGGAAGCGCTGTTCAACGCGCTGGACGAGCTGCCCGAAAAACAACGGCAGGTTTTCATCTGGAATGAACTGGAGGATGTATCATTTGCCGAAATGGCCGACCTTACCGGCGAAAAAGTACAAACGCTGGTAACACGTAAACGGTACGCGGTGCTGCACCTGCGCAAACGGCTTAAACAATTGTATGAAGAGATTACACAATATTAAAAATTAAAGAAAATGAAAAGAGTATTTTATAGAGGACGTTTTATTTTTATCCCGCTGGCCATAGCAGCTTTTTTAGCGCTGGCCGGTGAAGTGATAATGCAATTATGGAACTGGTTGATGCCGGTGATATTTCACCTGGGCGTGATCACCTTTTGGCAGGCTTTGGGCTTGTTTATCTTATGCAAGCTATTATTTGGTTTTGGCAAAGGCGGCCATCGGGGTTTCGGCGGTGGTGCCCCCTGGATGCGCCATAAAATGGAAGAGCGCTTCAGGAATATGACACCCGAAGAACGCGAAAAATTTAAACAAAAATTCAGGGAGCATTGCAGCTTCGGAGGCCCGCGCGGTTTTGGCCATCATACCCGCGACTGGGACAGCTTTACCGAAACGGAGACTCCTAAAGCAACAGAATAAGAATAAATAGAATCAAGAGATAAGAATCAAGAGCCAAGAAAATACACAGCTAGTCAATTTCTATCTTGTCTCTTGATTCTTGCATCTTGACTCCCTCGCAAACAACTATGAACATGGATATAATGGTATTTGTAACAACAGTTTTTGACCGTGACGCCGTTAAACAGGTACAGCCCCTGCTGGCTTCGGTCCCGTCTATCAAGCAATGGAATTTCGACCTGGAGGATTGCGATCATATACTTAGGGTAGTCTCCAATAACCTTTCCCCGCGAAAAGTGGAATCGCTGCTACATACAGCGGGGTTTGATTGTTATGAACTGGAGTATTGATAGATGATAGTTACCAAACCAATTTCAAACCGATTGATTTGTATTGGGCTACGGCTTTATCTTTGCTTACCAGGATAAGGTTGTTATTGATGGCTTGCCAAATCAGCATCCTGTCAAAAGGATCGCGGTGCCAATCCGCATTGAGTTTATGGTAATTGGCCGATTCGATAGGTGATAGTGATAAATGTGAAAACCCGGTTTCGATAGCAATCCCCGGAAGTTCATCCGGCGAAACTCCCCGCAGATCGAGTTTGCCTAATGAGTATTTCAATGATATTTCCCAGAAAGTTACTGCGCTTACAAAAATCTCATTAGAAGGGTTTTCCAATATATCAACTACTTTTCCGGATAGCTTTTCGGGTTCAGTTATGGCCCATATCAGGGCATGCGCATCAAGCAGGTAGCTCATCCCAACAGTTCTTCGTCAGTCATATAAAAATCCTCTTTGAAATCTGCCTTTGCATTGCCGGCTAACAAACCCAGTTTACGTTTGGGTTTTGATAGCCCCGGTTCAGGCATAAAATAGCCTACTACCTGTTTTTTCCTGCCATAAGTAACAGCAAAACCGGTGCCTTTTTTAACCTGTTCTATTACTTCTGCAAATCGCGACTTAAATTCGCCAACCGTCATTGTTTTCATCGCAAATAAATATAAAACAATAATACTTATTTATAGACAACTTGTCAAGTTTCTATATTCTTAATTTACTATCCAGTAATAAATATCTTTTTGATGAAAGCTATTTGTAACAATTTTTAATTAAACCGGTCAATATATTTTTAAGGTTCGGATAATATTATAATTTAGCACCAGGCCTGATATATGACCAATACCGACTCTCCAACAACCAAACAGCGCATCAATTCCATCGACATTTTGCGCGGTGCGATAATGCTCATTATGGCTATCGATCATAGCCGCGATTTTTTCTATTTCACCGGTCCGGGTACCGATCCCACCAATATGACTACCACAACACCCATATTGTTTTTCACCCGCTGGATAACCCATTTTTGTGCACCTACCTTTGTTTTTTTAAGCGGTGTATCGGCTTATTTGGCCGGAACCCGCCGTACCAAAGGCGAACTGACCGGTTTTTTAATAAAAAGAGGTTTTTGGCTGATTGTAGTGGAACTGGTATTTATAACACTCGCCCTAAGCGCCGACCCGCTTTACAATGTGCTTATATTACAGGTATTATGGGCGATAGGCATGAGCATGATATTGCTGGGTTTGCTGGTAAAGCTGCCGCTAAAGTATATAGCCATCATCGGCGCTTTGTTGTTATTTGGGCATGATATTATCGATGGAATGAGGTTGCCGCAATCAGGAGCCTGGTTTGATATCGATTCGATTTTTTTAAGTGCATTCGGCACGGTAATCCCAATCGACAAAACACATGTGATATTCGACCTGTATGCCGTTCTCCCGTGGACGGGTATTATGCTGTTAGGCTATGTTTTCGGCTCGCTGTACCAGCGTGGTTACGATCCGCAGAAAAGAAAAAAAGTACTGCGTTATTCAGGTATTGCCATACTATCCTTTTTTGTGGCGATGCGGCTGGTTAATGAATACGGCGACCCCAATCCATGGGCTATACAGAAAAACTGGGTACATAGCCTGCTTTCATTCTTCAACGTAAGCAAATACCCGCCGTCGCTGCTGTATTCCTGCATGACGCTCGGCGTATCCATCCTTATACTTTCCGCCACCGAAAAAATAAACAACAGGTTCAGCCGCATGCTTATTGTGTATGGCAACGTGCCGTTCTTTTATTATGTGCTGCACTTTTACCTGCTGCGTATAATCAGTATTATTATGTTTTTTGCATCGGGGTTTACAGCCAATCAAATCGGCACCCCGCCGCTACTGTTTAAACCGCCGGGCTATGGTTTCCCGCTTTGGGCGGTTTATCTGGTGTGGCTAATTGTTGTTATAATACTATATTTCCCGTGCCGCTGGTACAGCCGGTATAAGAAAACACATAACCAGTGGTGGTTGAGTTATTTGTAGTGAAGATACTAGGATGGTGGAATATTAGAGCCCCCCTCTTGAAAGTACTAGCCTGTGAAAAAACGGTTGACAATTTCGAAGAGCAATTCCCTCCCTCGGGAGGGGTGTGGCTGGATGAGCGCAAAGGCAGGGAGGGGTTTAGTCCGCTATGCATGTTCGTAAACCCCTCCCTGCCCCTCCCCGTGGGAGGGAATCGCACAATCCACCACTTCCGTCTAACATAAATAGTACAAGATTGTAGCCTTTACAACACTACCCCATCCTGTGTTAACCTCAAATCAGTACCTGCCAGCGCTGAGGTAGCGTAGCCATCATCATTAATATAAAACTTTTCGTTCTCGGCCAGTATATGCAGCCCGTGTGTTAAAAAATCGCCGAAAATACGTATGGCGGCAAGCGGCAGGTTCACCTCAAACTCAGCGGTAATGTTATGTTCAAGGCCCATAGCGGTTTCGTCGTCCATTTGTATCACTTTTATGATGTTTGTACCGTCTGCCGATAAAACCTGAACGCTTTTACGGTCTTCAATAACCTTTAAACCGGTGCCCAATGCTTTGTTATCGCTTAAAATAACCCCATTGCCATCGTTATCCTGTATATCCAGGTCGATGCTGAAGCGGGAGCTCGGCTCGTTATCGTGCCAGAGCGAATTCACCCTTAAAATTTCGGTTGTAGTATCCTCACCGGCGTAATGTATAACACCTTTGGGCACAATAAAAGCACTGCTGCCCATAACAAATGCGTATTTCATAGTTTTAATTGTTTAAGTGTAAATATATAATACTTCGCCCGAAAAAATGTTTAATCAAATGACTAATATTTTTTGGTATAATCAGTTAAACTTGTAAGTTTGCCTTATGTTTTTGTTGATTGAGTTGATTAGGTTAATTGGTTGATTAAGTTTAAAAAACCATTCTCACAGTCTGCCCTGTCAACTATAAAAATCAATAATTCACCAACTCAATAATTCAATAATTATTATGATCACTGCCCTTGATGAAAAAACTGCCCTTGTACTTATCGACCTGCAAAAAGGTTTATCACAGTTTCCTACCGTGCATTCTTTTAAAGATGTGGTAGCAAATGCTGCCACGCTGGTTGAAGCTTTCCACAAAGCCGGTTTGCCGGTTGTGCTGGTAAATGTCGACCCGCGTAATTCAAAAGCTTTTGCTGTGCGCAAGGAACCTGCAAACTTCACCATGCCGCCAATACAGGACGAATTTGTACAGATTGTAGCGGAATTAGGTGCTAAACCGGATGATATTTATGTTACCAAAACAGCATGGGGCGCTTTTGCTACTACCAACCTGGATGAAAAACTCAAAGCGCTTGGCGTAACCGGTATAGTTTTAGGCGGCGTATCAACCAGCATTGGTGTGGATACCACCGCGCGCGAAGCCAATGCAAAAGCCTACAATGTAACTTTTGTAAGCGATGCCATGACCGATACATCTGCCGACGCACATGACTACAGCCTTAAAACCATTTTCCCACGAATAGGGGAGATAGATACTACGGAAAATATCCTGAAGTTTTTGTAAGGCTGCTAAAAGCAACCGGCTATTAAAACTAAAGCCTAAACCCTCACATCGCGTGATAAAGTTTAGGCTTTTCGTTTTTGACCTTACGAGTACGTGGCTTAGGTATGTGGCTAAAGTAGTTTGTTTCGAGTTTTAAAAAAATCCCTATTTATGGGGATTTTTTGGGAGGATGTATATCCATTATGTAGGGATACTGTAAGTAATTCTAAATTGGTAATTAAAATTTGTCGCCACTATCAGTTTGTGTCTTCATTTGCCCGCCGCCACAGGCTTTTACTAAAAATAGTACCGCGTTAACATACCTTTCGCTATAATGGTGGTCGTCTGTTAAGGGTCCATATTGATATATATGCTGTAATGGCCTTACTACTAAATATTCGGCAAAGTTTTGAGGAGGGGAGTTACTTACCCCGACTGATTTTCCATTAATGTTGATGGTTTCTGTACTAGATATCTCGGTAATATCGCCTGTATTATTTGCCCTAAAAGTTTTATCTAATAAATTTTCATTAGGCCCAAAATAAATATTTTGTAAATTTATAGTTACCGTGTTCGTATGATATTCAGTCATGATATCATTTACCATGATCAACGGTACATTAGCATTATTAGTTCTGAATTTCATCGTGAAAATTAAATTACAGCCGTCTAATCTCGCACTTATGGTTTCAAAACCTTCATAGTGTAATCCTGCCTCATCCAGGTTACCCTTATATTCCACTAACACTTTATTAATAAAATCAATCGCATCTTGTTTAGTTGGAGCTTCTGTTGACTGTGCGTAAGCCAGGTTGCTTAATAACAATAAGCACAGAAAAAATAATTTTTTAATCATATTAGTAAATTAAAATTTGTCATTGGAATCAACCTTCATTTTGCCACCGCCACATGCTTTTACTAAAAATAGCATGGCTTTAAAAATCCTGTCATCATAATGATTATTAATATAAGCAGGATCCCTCTCAGCTTGTTCACGGGCACCATTAATAACATTGTCTATAGCTATACCCGTAGCTATATGGTGGTTGTCTCCTCCAGGATAATATTTAGGATCGCTGGTAGACCATTTGATTTTGCCGTTAGCTTTTCTCACTTCATTATGATATATATTTACAATATCGCCGTTAGCATTAGATTTAAAGGCATGTCCATCAGTATAATATACCGACGATAGATCAATTATGTCTACAGTGGTAGTATAGGATGTACAGTCACTGCTAAAGCCCAAATTAGGGCTGGGAGGTGAGTTCCAATTAGATGTAAGTATTAGCTTACATCCATCCATTGTGGCCGTCATGTGTGCAATAATTTTTTGTGACATATCGTCAGTGTATTGAAGGGGTGGATATGCAGTTAAAACTTTATTTATAAAATCCAATGCATCCTGCTTAGTGGGTGCGTCAGCTGGATTTGTTTGCCCATAACCTTTATAGCTGGTTATCACCAATAACAACAGGCAAAATAGTTTAAATTTATTCATGTTTAAATTGTTTTTTAGATAATAAATAGTTTTTTATATCTGCATATTGGCTGCTGACTTTCAGTATATAACCTGAACTGCTTATTAAAAAAATAACAGGCAGGTCTGTCACATGATAAGCTGCGGATGAATCATTATCAATACCATTCAATTCGCTAACTTCAATGCCGGTAATGTTATTGCTTTCAATAGCTGATGTCCACTGGTACCTGCTGTACTCATTAGCTATGCCAATAATAGTTATTCTTTGGGTTGATAAAAAAGTATTATCAGTTGTGGCATTTTTAACTTCTTCAACACTTTTTTGATTGTATGAACCCCAAAAAATAAGTAGAATATTCTTACCTGCGTAATCTGATAATTTGAACGTTCCATTGTTCTGGGCAAAGTCAATATCCGGCGCTTTTGTATTTATAAGCGTTAAATAAGCGGGCGGAGGAGGCTGATATTGATAACTGTTAAAAGGAGGGTTCGGCGTGTCAGTAGTTGGTGGAACATAGGTATTTGTAGTATTGTTATCTTCGGCAGGTGGTGGAGGGGGGGTATTTTGCTTATTACTACTGGATATGGTAGATATTAAATTACCCAAAGCCCCTGCCAGATTACTTGTAGCCTGTGCGTTTGAGGTATTTTGCTGTTGTTGTATTTGTTGAATTTGTTGCTGCTGCTGGGCCGTGCTACCGTTATGGACCCTCGCTTGTATCCTGGCAAGGTTTAAAGCAGTTGCTTGCTGTATGGCATCACCTGAATTATTCTGAGCATTGTTAATATATTTTTGTGTTTGCCGCTGCTGGGCGTTAAGCCCGGCCGTATTGCTATTTATTGTATTTACTGTTTGGCTCCCGTTATTAATATTAGCTGCGTTATTTGGCCTGAAGCTATTGTTTGATAAGGTCGTGTCCGTTTTATAAACCAAACGAACGTCGCCTTCCATGCTTACATAAGTTTGCATCGTTGACAAAGTGCTTTTTAGCGAGGTTAAGTTGGTATTTAAACCGTCACCATTTCCATTCTTATAGTTATATACGGCTTGCTTATAGTAAATGGTGAACTGCGCTTTGCAGCTATCCAGTTTTGCTGCATAAGCCCTTTCCGCCTGTATATTTTGAATAATAGGCAGCTTTTGGTAAGCAGTTAAATAGGCGCTGTTGAAAGTATTTATCACCAAATTTAAATCGGGTTTTAATGAGTTTGCGATATTGCGATTGGTTGCCGCGCTGTCAGCAGTAGATTGCCCCATCGACCTACCGTTAGTTGAGCCAATATTTGCACTTACCGGTTGAGGGATAAACGGCACTACATCCCTGAACTGTCTTACAATTCTTGACCCGATGTACCATGTACCTGTAGCCGAATAATCTACTTTCGGGGTATCTAACAACACCGTTATGCTCTCGCTTTGCAACTTTCCATCACAGTCCAGGTAATCAAAGTAAAAACTTACGTTTCCATTTTCAATACTAAAATCACTTCGGGTGCGATAATAGGAATAGCCTAAACAATTACGGTTTTGCTTAAATGATATTTCTACTTTGTTACCGGTAGGATCATAATTCAGCGGATATACCTGGACCCAGGCTGTCCAGGTACCCGATTGGGCTTTTGCCGAAATTACAAAGGCTATGAAAATGAGCAGGAATAAAAATGTAGATTTTATATTCATAGCATATTTTTGTTTTAGTTCGGTTGATGAAACGTTTTGTGGTTTATCCGCTTTCGGCTTTCACAAATCAATATAAAGTTATTTGGCTGATAATCAAAAATAATTCCCTATTTATATGGATTTTTATCATAACGGTTCAATGCCATTAAAAACAATCAGTTAGTCGTTATCGATTGATTAGGAGTGGTAGAATATCCTGAACTGATAACCTGTATATTCAAGCATGAGTTAGAATTTGATAGTTTTATCCACCCGTAATGCCTTCCATCCGATTTCTTAATGGTAAAGCCGATATATTGGGTAGTGTTAAGAAAATATCCTTCAGATTCATTATAAGTATTGGGCGCGTACTGTGGGCCTTCATAAACATAACTGGATGTGCAATCCCAGGAATTTCCAACAGATTCAAAAGCGGCAGAAATATTCGAGTAGTTTGCAACTGTTTGCACATAGGGTATCTTGTTGCTTATAACATCGCCCGTATTGAAACCACTGGCATAAACAAAAAATTGCGAGTCTCCGCCAAAATTATAAATGCGCGACCAATAATAATTAGCGTTCGCATTTGTTATAGCAATCAGTGTACTATCCTGCAACGAATAAATATAAGAGGCTTCTATTGTACGGTAAGTTTCTTTATAGCTATCGTAGTTACTATTGTATGCAATAATTGTAAAATCTTTAATTTTATCATTATCCACATCAACAGATACAGAATCGTAATTTTTATTGGCAGCAGAAAGGCTAATGTTATAATTATTGGTTATAACGGTATTACTGTTGGTTAAATTAGTTGTTTTGGCACTATCGCTTTTTTGGCAAGCCGTAAACAGCGGCAATCCAACAGAAAATATATATAGCAACTTTTTGGCAATGGAATTTTCCATAATTCTATAGATTTTAGATTTTGCCACGTCTTATTTTCGGTATATTATCGTTGGCATTGGTAATATTACAAGCATGGCAGATTAATTTAATGTTTTCGCAGGTCCCCGGCAAGGTCCTGCGAAAACTAAAAATTTTGGCGAATAAGTAAATTTATTTAAGTTAAACCTAAATCTAAATTTGCCACTACCCATCACGATTTTGCAACCTCATATACTATTAAGGCAACAATAAACGCCCCGAATACAGCCCAAACAATGTTCGCGCCGCCGGTCCCGTCATCAATTGCCCTGTCCTCTTTTTTTAGCGCTTTCAGCTCTGCGCGTAACTCACCGCGTTGCACTTTACTTAAATTCGATTTATCCATGTTGCGTATTTCTTCAATTCGCAAACGGTTCTCTGTTAAGCGGGCTTTTTTCTGTTCCAGGGTCATTGCCGGGGTGTTATTTTCATACCCCGATGTATCTTTTACTGCTATGTTTTTTTTGGCAAAAGATGTTAAACTTAACATCATCAATACCGATAGTATTAAAAGTTTGGTTTTCATGATCATTTAATTAAAAAATTGTGATTTTATTTAGTTAAGGATATATAATTAAAAAGGATGTCAGTTGCCGCATTCTATATATGGCTTCGAGGCGTCATCGTCACCGAAACGCACTTTATCAACCAAAACCTCACACCTGTAAGCATTGGTTGTTAATGCCCAATCTTCCCCGTTTGATGAACCGTTTGCACTTATAGATTGCCTGTCGCCGGTTTCAGATTCATCTCCTGGTTCTGTTATTTTGAAGTTAAAACTGATTTGATCTTCATAACGATTTCTAAACTGTGCCTCCCACTCATATTTGGGGCCATTGAAACTATCTTCCTGCGTTCTTCTAACCCTGAAGTCTAATCCCTTATAACAGCTGGTGGTTTTCCATGGGCCCCACTCACCCCACTTATCGCTTTTGTGGTTAAGCATAGGTTTAGGTACAATACCATTTTTAAAAGCAAGTGAAAAAATTACGGCAATCCCTAAAAAAGTAAATAATAGTTTTTTCATAATAAACATTGCCTACTCTATGTCCCGTTTTCGGCTTTACCGGATATTATCATAAAGTTATCTGGCTGATAATCAAAAATAAATCCCTATTTATATGGATTTTTAAAATATTAATTATATTTAAAGGAATATAAATTAACCCGCTAATTAATTTAATGAAACTTGAGCTATTTAGTACCGAAGCTACTACCATCTGGAAAAAAGCTGCCGGTAAATCCGACCCCGAACAATTACAACTTGAACTTGATCTTTATAAAAAGCTGTTGAACTTTTTCCAGGTGGGTAATTATTATTACCTGTTTTTTAACCTGGCCATTATGGACCTGGAACTGGTTAGCAAAGAAATTATCCAGGTATTGGGTTACCAGCCTTCTGAATTTAGCTTGAGCACTTTTTTAAATAAGGTACATCCCGACGACCGGCCGTGGTTATTAAACTACGAAGACAAGGCCGCAGAGTTTCTTGCTACTTTACCGGTGGATAAATTGATGAAGTATAAAATAAGGTATGATTTTAGGATCCAGAAAAGCACCGGGGAATATATAAGGGTTTTACACCAGTCGATGGTAATCGACCATGATGATGCCGGGCAAATATTGAGGACGTTTGTAGTGCAAACTGATATCAGCCATTTAAAATCGGAAGGTAAACCGATGTTATCCTTTATTGGGTTCGATGGTGAACCATCCTATATTGATGTGGATGTGGAGAAAAAGTTTGCTATAAGCAACGAAGTTTTAAGCAAACGCGAAAAGCAAATATTGATGCTGATAATGGACGGTAAGTTGAGCAAGGAAATAAGCGTTATGCTGAACATCAGCAAACAAACGGTTGATAGCCACCGCAATAATATGCTCACCAAATGCAATGTCACCAATACCAGCGAGCTGATAGCTAAGGCAATAAGGCAGGGATGGGTGTGAGCAATAACTGTTTTACTATTAAATAAGGTTTATTCATAAACATCTTTTCTGTGTCCGATAGTTATAATATCAATTATAAGTTCGGTGTCAAAGATTTCATAAATAACACGATAAGTTCCCACCCTTATCCTGTAACCATCTCTGCCTTTTAATTTTATATAGCCATGGGGGCGCGGATTTTGGGTCAGATCAATAATGACTTGTTTTATGTTGGAGTAATAAGGCTCGCTAATCTTCTCCAGTTCTTTGATCGACTGTTTACTAAAGCTTAAAGTATAAGCCATATATATCAGCCTTTGCGTTTAGCCTCGATCGATTTAAATGCTTCTCCCATCGGAACACGTTCGCCCGTATCATTTTTTTTTGCCTCGTCATAAAGCCGGATATCTTCCAATTCTTCCAGTTCCTCCATAAGTATATCGAACTCATTTTGCGGAAGTATTACAAGGCTCTGTCCTGCTGTATCTTTAATATATTGCGGGTGTATAGTAAGCATATTCAAATATAGTGAATTAATTTTTTTACTGCACCTTCTTGTTATATTTGGCCACCTAAAACAATTTAACGTTCATGGATCAAACTATACCGGCTAAGGAATATAAGTGGCTATACCTGTTTATTGCCATTGCGGCAGCTGTTAATTTCAGCGGACTTTTTGTTACGCTGATGGCGCCCGATGCTACCTTGTATGCCACCATTGCCAAAACCATGGTGCAGCGGCACGATTATGCCAACATCATACTGGATGGCCGCGACTGGCTGGATAAACCACATTTCCCGTTCTGGATGGCCTCCCTGTCGTTTAACGTTTTTGGTTTTTCTACATGGGCCTATAAGCTTCCCGGTGTGCTGTTTTTGATGATGGGCGCTGCTTATACCTATCACTTCGCTAAAAACCTTTATAACAAGCAAATTGGCCTTTGGGCGGCATTGATATTACTAACTGCCGAACACATTGTAATATCCAATAACGATGTGCGCGCCGAACCTTATTTAACCGGGCTGGTTATCGCTTCGGTATTCCATTTTTACCGGGCTTATACACGCGGCAATTACTGGCAACTGCTGGCAGGCTGTGTTTTTGCCGCTTGCGCTATCATGACGAAGGGTATGTTCGCCCTTATCCCCATCGGCGGTGCAATAGCAGGCCATTTGGTTATTACCAAACAGTGGGGAAAACTGTTCAGCTTACGTTCGCTTATTGCCATTGTGCTTACCATGCTGCTGATAGCGCCTGAACTCTATTGCCTCTACCAGCAATTCGACCTGCACCCCGAAAAGGTGGTTTTCGGGCAAACAGGCGTGTCCGGCATAGGGTTTTTCTTCTGGGGGAGCCAGTTCGGGCGTTTTTTCAATACCGGCCCTATCAAAGGCAGCGGCGACCCAACTTTCTTTATCCATACTACGCTTTGGGCGTTTTTACCGTGGTCGCTTTTACTGTTTGCGGCGGTATATCAATCTATTAAAAAAGGCATTAAAAATGTACAGGCGCATGAGTGGTATTGCCTGTGCGGCGGGCTGCTTACATTTTTGGTGTTCTCGGCCTCAAAATTTCAATTGCCGTTTTATACCAATATCATCTACCCGTTTTTCGCTATTATAACAGCGCAGTACCTGTTTAACCTTCAATCGGCAAAAAGTATAAAAGCCGTGCGTATTACACAAATAATGGTTATTATTTTGATAATGATAACCCTTGGGCTGCTGGAGTACATATTTGTGCCAGATCACTTAAAATCGCCGGTTATTGCATTGATATGCCTGCTGTATGTTGTACTGATATTTGTGCCTGATATGATAAGCAGCGCCGTGCTTCAAAAGATAATCCTCAGTACGGCTGCGGCTTCGTTTATTGTGAATATTTTTTTCAACCTGGCCTATTATCCTTCGCTGGTGCAGTACCAGGCCGGTAGTGCAACCGCCCAATGGTTAAACCATTTTAACGCTATGCATTACCCCGTGGTGCAATGCGAAGCGAATAACTGGCCTATGGAGTTTTACCTGGAGCAGCCTTTGTTTACTATTGATCCGGATACGGTAAAAACTATTCCTACAAAAACTTTTTTGCTATATGCATCACCGGCAGTGCTTAAAACACTTGCGGCGAAGGGATGGCAATATTCGCAGGTTGATAGCGCACTTAACTACCCCATAACACGCATTAAACTGCCATTTTTAAACGTGCGTACGCGCAAAAACCAGGTTACACCCATGATGGTTGTTACGGTAAACCAACCTATACGGCATATAAATATAGATAGGTCGAAACTGAAAAAATAAAAATTGCTGCTGTAGCGAAAGGGTTAAACTTTGCGTAATTTAGATTAGTGTAAACCAATAATCAATTAAGCTATGGCAGCCAAACATAATGTATTTGTTTTATGCCTGCTTGCGGCTTTTCTATCGTGCAAAAAGAGCGATACAAAAAAGCCTGCTGTTACTACAGGCAATAAACTGGTGTTAAATTTAGCCGAACAGCAAAAAGCTGTTACCGACAATAGTTTCACCTTTAAATTGTTCGATAACCTGGCGGCCGGCAATTCAAACGGCAGCAACCTGTTTATTTCGCCCTTAAGTGTGAGCATTGCAATGGCCATGACCAGCAATGGCGCTGCCGGCCAAACACTTACGGCCATTGATAGCGCGATGGATTTTAACGGTTTTACGCAGGCAGAGCTGAACTCATATTACAATAAACTCATCACCCAATTACCTGCCCTCGACCCGAATACCACGCTTAATATTGCCAATTCTATCTGGTACAGGCAGGGCTTTGATGTACTTTCGCCGTTTATAAGTACCGACAGCAATTACTATAAGGCGGAAATAAGCGCGCTTGATTTTACTTCACCTACTGCGGTAACTACCATTAATAACTGGGTAAGCAACAATACCAATGGCAAGATAACCCGGATTATTCAGAGCATCCCGCCGGCGGAGGAAATGTACCTCATTAATGCGCTGTATTTTAAAAGTTCCTGGCAAGAAAGTTTCGACCCCTCAAAAACCCAAACTTTGCCATTCTATGTTTCTGTAGGTAACACTGTACAGGCACCGTTGATGACCGGCAAAATAGATATCAACAGCTATTATGATGCTAATGTCACAGTATTTGAGCTGCCTTACTCCGGCGCTACGTACAGCATGGTGATCATAGTGCCTCAAGGCAGCAAAACACCCATTGATGTAAAGAATTCGCTTAACCAAAACCAATGGCAAACCTGGATGAGCGCCCTAAAGCCAACCCAGCAACAGGTTACGCTGCCCAAATTTACTTACAGCTATGGCACAAGTCTTAATGATGCATTAACCGCAATGGGCATGGGCGTGGCTTTTAGCGATGGCGCGAATTTTTCAAAAATAAGCACACAGGGCCTTAAAATAAGCGATGTTGAGCACAAGGCCTACATTGCTGTAGACGAGAGCGGCACCGAAGCTGCTGCTGTTACCTCGGTAGGTGTAACTGCCACGGATGTGCCTGCGATACAGCCCGATTATAACGTAAACCGCCCGTTTATTTTTGCCATACGCGAGCGGAACAGCGGCCTGGTTTTGTTTGCCGGGCTGGTGAATAACCCGCTGCTTACGGGTTCAAACTAATTACACAACCCGCCCCATGAACGGATCGCTGTAGCTGGGCTTGCCTGTTTCTACACGACCAGCATAACGTTTCGTAAAATGGGCTGCGCCGGTTATTCTAACGGTAAAATCATACCAGTTATGGCTTTTCTTCAGGTCGATGATGATCGAGCTGGCGCTGTTGTGGGTAATAACTTTGCTCCAGTTATTGGCCTTGTAAGCATTATCGGTAATTTGGATATGATAATCGTTTTTATCGCTCCAGTTGGTGAGTTTTAGCTCGATGTTTCCTGAAAGGCCATTGCTGGTGAGGTTATTTTGATAGTCGCAGGTGAGGGTCATATCCGGGTCGGCGCTGTTGCCTGTATATTCGCGGAAAAAGCCATTCGGGCCATATACACGCAGGTGGTAGTTTTTGCTGTCGAAATCATTGATGTGCCATTCGTCGGTTATTTCATCGCCGGCTATCAACGCATAGGCCCAGGTGCGTACGTCCTCGCCTTTAAACTTATCGGGCGCGTACACATTGAACGGGGAGCCTGATGATACTTTGCCAAAAACGGTATTTCCGGCTTTAAAGCCTATTTTAAACTGCTTTTTATTGGCACTCAAATTACCGTCGGCATACAACTGGTAGGGCAGGGCATTGGATGGTTTTATGCCTTTTTCCTGCTGCGGCAAATGCGGTGATAAATGCGGCGTATGATTAGCTTCGCTGATCTCGGCGGCCGTTAATAGTTTATAACCCGACGGAAGTTTTTTAAATTTGGCGTTATGAATGCTTTCCACAAAAGTATCACGCGCTAAAAATGCCGGTTCGGCTATTTTCTCGCCATGATAAGTGCGGAATGCAGAGGTTAGGTCGCCGCTAACGGTACGCCGCCATTGGCTGATATTGGTTTCCGTGATCTTTTTGCCTATTTTTTGATGGATGAAATGTTCCAGAAATTGCAGGGATGAAGTATGGTCGAATACTTCCGAGTTTACCCAACCGCCACGGCTCCAGGGTGAGGCGATCACCATCGGCACACGGAAACCTAACCCAATCGGGCTTTCGGCGCTGTCCGCTTCCGGGAAACCTTTGCGTTCCTGCTCCTGTTGCAGCGTTACAAATTCAACGCGGGTATCTATTCCTTTTGAAACTTTGCCGGTGTCTTCCTTGTGCGAATGCGGTGCCACGAACGGCGGTACGTGGTCGAAATAGCCATCGTTCTCATCATAAGTTAAAATGAAGATGGTTTTTTTCCATACCTCGGGGTTGTTGGTTAGGATATCCATCACTTCCGATACATACCAGGCGCCATACCAGGGCGCGCTCGGGTGGTCGGAGAAGTTTTCAGGCGCAGTGATCCACGACACCATTGGCAGATTGCCTGTTTCAACATCCTGCCTGAACTGTGCCAGCACATCGCCTTTAGGAACCTTCATTTCGCGGCGCGTGCCGTTATCATCATAAGCCAAAGTAGTTAACTCGTGATAATGCGGGTCGATCTCATTGGTCGAGAAAGCTTTGTTATGCAGGTTTTTATCCCGTTGCGAAAGCTTGTCAAAATCACCCGGATGGATGGTAGACAATTCCTTATTTACGCTATCAAGCTGGTTTTGCAGCTCTTTTAATTTGCCTTTTATATGTAAGGCCTGTGCACCGGCAGTTTGCGGGTCATTTAGCTTTTTTTGCAGGTCCGTTATTTGCGTTGGCAGGTCGATAGCTTGTTTTTGCAGCCAGTCGACATGCTTTTTATTCAGCTTTACATTGTACTGCGCGAAATATTCCAACTCGTTATCTGAAAAATTCGACAGCCATTCTGATTCTTCGTCTGTTAATCCAATATCTACGCCGACCTCATTTTGGTAGCATTTCCAGGATATATCGTGATCTTCCAGCCTTTCAGGGAAAGTGGTCCATTTCAGGTCGCCAAAATCGGCATCATCGTTCCAAACCAGCGCGCGTGAATTTTCATTTTGCTCTGCGCGGATCGTTCCAGTCCACAAAAATGTCCGGTTAGGGCCTGTGCCGGTAAGGCTTGAGCAAAAATGCTGATCGCACACAGTAAAGGCATCGGCCAAGGCGTAATAGAATGGAATATCCTGCCGGTTATGGTAGCCCAGCGTAAGCGGCATATCCTTATAAGCGGGGTTTGACGAGCGTTTGGATTCGAGCCATTTATCAAACTTGCCATCGTTACGGGCGCTCACCTGGTTGGCCCAGGTATGCGGTAGTGAGCTCATCCAGGTTGATTTGGTATTTTTTATGTCGAGATGAAAGGGCGCGTAAGTTTCGCCCTGGTCGTTTGATTGCAACCATACAAGGTTTTTGTTTGGCAGGGTAATGGCCCTCGGGTCATTATAGCCGCGTACGCCGCGCAGGGTGCCGAACGCATGGTCGAACGAACGGTTTTCCTGCATCAGGATAACGATGTGTTCCGCATCAAGGTAAGTACTTCCCGTGGCAGGATTAATGGCTAAAGCTTTTTGAATAGATGCCGGAAGCATGCCCGACAAACTTGCCGCGCCCGTAAGCAGCGCAGCTTTTTTTATGAAATCTCTTCTTGAATCCATTCAGTAAAGATAGTATGGTTAAAGAGGCCCGCTCAAAAGTTGATTTTATCAAAAGGATACCAAATAATATTTGTCTCTGTGCCCTTTGCGTCCTCATCTCCGTGATCTTTGTGGTTGAATTTTTACCACAGAGGTCACAAAGAAGGCACAGAGCGCCACAGAGTTTTATAGCGCAAAATATAATTTCGTATCGTCCTTTTTCATTTTACTTTTGATACAGCCTCCTGCAAATTAACAATTCAAGTATTAATTTGATGTTCAATAATGTTGGTTATTTCGTTAACGTTTCCCGGTTCAACCCAATGCATCTCCTTATCTTTCCTGAACCAGGTGAGCTGTCGTTTGGCAAAGTTGCGGGTGTTTTGCTTGATGAGGTTAATGGCCGTATCCAGGTCGGACTTCCCATCAAAATAATCAAACAACTCGCTATAGCCTACCGTATTCAATGCATTCAAATGCCGGTACGGTAGTAAAGCTCGCACCTCGTCAATTAATCCCTGTTCAATCATCATATCCACACGGCGGTTAATGCGGCCGTAAAGTACTTCCCTCGGCAAATTCATGCAAAATTTAACAATGTTGAAAGGACGTTTGTTTGCCGCAGCTTTACGGAACGAGGAAAACGGCTTGCCTGTGCTTTCAAAAACCTGCAAGGCGCGCATAATTCGCTGGGGGTTATTTAGGTCAACCTGCTGATAATATTCCGGGTCGGCTGTTTTGAGTTTCTCCTGCAAATAATGTATGCCCATTTCGGTGAAATCCTGGTTCAGGCGATGACGGATACCGGGATCAGCATCAGGCAGATCATCAAAACCTTCACAAACCGCTTTAATATACAGGCCTGACCCGCCTGCAAGTACAACAACGTTGCGTTCTTTAAAAAGCACATCCAGTAATGCCAACGCCTGCTTTTCGTAATCGCCAACATTAAAATCTTCGGTAATGGAGTGGGAATTAATGAAATAATGCTTCGCGGCAGCCAGTTCATCCGCATTGGGCTTAGCCGTACCGATGGACATCTCGCGGTAAAACTGTCTCGAATCTGCCGAAACTACAACAGCACCGTAATGCTTTGCCAGCCATATAGCCGTATCGGTTTTCCCAACTGCCGTAGGCCCGGCAATGACGACGAGGGTCTTTGTTGTACTGTTGTCCATAGTCGATGGACCATAGACCATAGCAAAATTATAGTCCGAATAGCTGTGGACTATAGACCACGGTCCATGATCTAATATTTGTTATATTATTTATTGTCCATAGACCGTGCCACAGAATTTTTTCGATTAATAGCTATGGACCATGGACTATGGTCTATCGACTAATAATCATCACCTGAATGCCGCTCATCCTCAAAGCCTTCGTTATCCGAAAACTCACTGCCAAACTCATCTTCTTCTTCCTCGTCGGCGACTTTGTCCAGGTCGTCACCTTCTTCTACTTCGTCTTCATCAACTACTTCGGTCAGGTCTTCTGCTTCTTCGGGGTTAAAGCTGGTATCGTCAAATGCTTCAAATTCTTCACTGGTAGAAGGGACATTAACCGGGGTAAATACGTTGCCAAACTGCTTAGGCGCTTCACCAACCGATTTGATAACAGCAGGATAAGTAACACCGGGTGCATCTTCCAGTATGATCTTCATCAGTTCAACATGAAAATCAAAAGGGCGATCGAAATTAAAAGTATAATAGAATTTTTGGTGCGGATCATCAATGCGGTTGCTCAGCTTTACCTTTTCCATCAGCACCACGCCACGGTCTATCCTGCGCTGGTTGGGCAAATAGGTAATTTCTTCACCCTTGATCCATTGGTCGTTACTGATATAGAACGATGAAGGATATTCAGCGTTATAGCCCGTCGACTGGTGTATAGCGCGGTGCAGGTCTTCAAATGTCTGATTTGATTTGACGTCGATCTCGCGGATCACATCATCATAGTCTTCAAAAGCAATTCTGAAGCGGTATAGTGCCATTTTTTAAGTAGATTTTAGCAAAAATAAATAATGTTTTAATTTATTCGGGATTTTGATTGCGATTTAGGCTTAAAATTGAACCCAAATCAAAAATCTCACACCTTCGCAACAACTTTTAAGCCAATTTCTTCACCTTTTGTAATAGTGAAGGCAATTGCCTCTTCGCGGGAGTTCGGAATTTCGCCTTCCAGTATGGCCTCGCGTATCTGGTTTTTAATAATTCCTACCTCGCGGCCTTCTTTGAGACCAAAAAGTTGCATAATATCGTTTCCGGTTACGGGCGGTTGCCAGTTGCGTATTTTGTCGCGTTCCTCAACATCCTTCAGCTTTTGCTGAACGAGCTCAAAGTTTTGGCGGTATTTTTTTATTTTATATTCATTTTTGGTGGTGATGTCTGCTTTACACAACAACATCAGCCCGTCAATATCATCGCCTGCCTCAAAAAGTAAACGCCTCACTGCCGAATCGGTTACGATAGATTGCGACAAAACAATCGGCCGCAAATGCAGCAGCACCAGTTTTTGCACCTCTTTCATTTTTTCGTTCAGCGGAAGTTTTAGCTGCGCGAATATTTTAGGCACCATCCGCGCGCCACGGTCTTCGTGACCATGGAATGTCCAGCCGTGGCCCTGTTCAAAACGCTTGGTAGCGGGTTTGGCAATATCATGCAGAATGGCCGCCCAGCGCAGCCAGAGGTCGCTGGTAGTTTCACAAATATTGTCTAAAACCTGTAGTGTATGGTAAAAGTTATCCTTATGGCCTTTACCGTCGATATAATCAACACCATAAAGCGCTGTCATTTGCGGGAATATTTTATGTAATAGCCCGGTATCGAACAAATAATTAAACCCGATGGATGGTTTTGGCGAAAGGATGATCTTGTTCAGTTCGTCAGTTATCCGCTCCTGCGATACAATGCTGATGCGCTCCACATTATTTTTAATGGCAGCTACGGCAATATCATCTATCCTGAAATTGAGCTGCGAGGCAAACCGGATGGCGCGCATCATGCGTAGCGGATCATCTGAAAATGTTTCCACCGGGTTAAGCGGTGTGCGGATGAGCTTGTTTTCCAGGTCGGCCAGCCCGCCGAACGGGTCGAGCAATTCACCGAACTGGTCGGGGTGCAGGGCTATGGCTAATGCATTAATGGTAAAATCGCGGCGTTTCTGGTCGTCTTCCAGCGTGCCGTTCTCTACAATGGGTTTGCGCGAATCCAGCCGGTATGATTCCTTACGTGCGCCCACAAATTCTATCTCCAGATCCTGGTATTTCAATTGTGCTGTGCCGAAATTTTTGAAGACGGCCAGCTTTACTTTTAGCTTCTGCGCCACCTGTTCGGCGAAATCTATCCCATTGCCAAGCACCACTATATCAATATCTTTTGACGAACGCTTTAAAAAAATATCGCGCACAAAGCCGCCAATAGCATAAGCATGCAGGTTGTTTTCGCCTGCAATTTTTGATATGGTGTTAAATACAGAATGGGTGAGGTGCTGCTTCATTACTGTGGGCAAAGATAATCACAGATGAAACTGATTTTTAGATTACGGTGATTTATTTCGGTGGAAGGGGGATTTTACTGTTGAAATTACGATGCTATCTAATTGAAATATACATAGTTATTTCATAAGAACAGACTTACGAAGTTTTTGAAACTTCGTAAGTCAATTTTTGGTGCATTATTAAGTCAATACACATTCTAATATGTTATTCCACCAGCTAACTACTCACCAATCAACCTACTCACCAATCAACCTAATCAACAACTCACCAAACCTAATATGGGTCAACATCCGGCTGAATAATGCTTCCCTTGCTCAATTTTGTGGTTTGAAATTGCGTGATCACATCCCTTATCAATGCTTTTGCCTTATTGATGGATATTGTATCCTTTTCAAACTTCAGCAATATCGACTGTATATAAAAATTGCGTATGCGGCTTACCAGCGGCGCTTGCGGGCCGATCACCCTGTCTTCACCGAAATGACTGCGCAATTCTTTGGCCAGGTATACGGCTTGATTGTGTACGATCTCCGGGTTTTTATGCTTGATGTCGAGGTTAATGAGGCGGTAGAAGGGTGGATATTTAAATCCCCGGCGCTCGTTCATCTCGGTAAGATATAAATCCTTGTAATCGTTTTCAATAACCTGCTTTATTACCCTATGGTTCACATCATAGGTTTGTATCACCACCTTGCCCTGCTTGCCCCGGCGGCCCGCGCGACCGCTCACCTGTGCCAGTAACTGGTAACTGCGCTCATTGGCCCGGTAATCGGGGAATTTGAGCAGGCTATCGGCATTGATGATACCAATAACCGTTACATCCGCAAAATCCAGTCCTTTAGCAACCATTTGTGTACCTACCAGTATATCTATCTTCTTTTCTTCAAGATTGTTAAGGATATTTTGCAGCGAGTTGCGCGAACGGGTAGTATCCAAATCCATTCGGGTGATGCGGGCTTCGGGCAATATCAAACTCAAATCATCCTCTATCTTTTCGGTGCCGAAACCCTTATATTCCAAATGCGTTGAGCCGCAGGCCGGGCATATTGTAGGCGCATCTTCCTTGTAGCCGCAATAGTGGCAATGCAATTTACCGCTGCTTTTGTGGTAGGTGAGGCTCACATCGCAGTTAATGCATTTTGGTGTGTAAGCGCATATTTTGCACATCAAAACCGGGGCGTAACCACGGCGGTTCTGGAATAAAATAACCTGTTCCTTGTTTTCCAGCGCCTGCTTTATATCTTCAATCAATACACTGGTAAAGTGCGACTGGATGGTTTTCTTTTTGGTTTCTTCGGCAATGCTGACTACCTCAATTTTTGGCAGTTCCACGCCGCCGTACCGTTCGGTGAGTTCAGCAAAGCCGTATTTATGCATACGTGCATTATAATAGCTTTCAAATGAAGGCGTGGCCGAACCTAACAAAACCTTCCCCTGGAACATATTGGCGAGGTAAATGGCAGCGTCGCGGGCATTGTAGCGCGGGGCGGGGTCGAATTGTTTGTAGGATGTTTCGTGCTCCTCGTCAACAATAATCAGCCCCAGGTTAGTAAACGGCAGAAATACCGATGACCGCGCACCCAGTATCACTTTGTATTCATGATTTAGTACTTTTTGCCAAACCTCAACCCGCTCGGCATCATTAAAACGGGAGTGATAAACGCCAATGTCAGCCCCAAAATATTGCCGAAGGCGTTCGATAACATGGGTAGTCAGGGCAATTTCGGGTAGCAGGTATAAAACCTGCCTGCCGTTGTGTATCATTTCCTCAACCAGCTTTACATATACCTGCGTTTTACCGGACGAGGTAACACCATGCAACAAGATCACATCCTTTTCGGCGAACTGGGCTTTTACATCGTGCAATACCTGTTCCTGCTGCTCGCTTAGTTTAAAAGCATCTATCTCTTCGTCTTCTTCCTCAAAATGCAGGCGGCTCACATTCCTGTCCTCTGCAATAAAAACTTCCTTCTCAATAAGCGACTTAATACTGGCATCGCCCGCGCCGCTTTCGTCAATCAGTTCGTTTTTGGTGATATTTTTCTGATGCCGGGCCAATTTTATATAAGCCAAAACCGCGTCGGCCTGTTTAGGCGCTTTTTTTTCGAGGATAATAAACAGTTCACGCAAATTCTCCTGGTCTGTGTAAACAGGGTTGAGCGTGATGAATGTACGCTTGCGTGGTTTATAGCGTTCGCTTACCTCTTCTGAAATGTGGATGATGTTCTTCTCGAACAGCATTTTCAGGATCGGCATTACCGTTTTTTGGCCTAACAGCTTTACAATGTCGCTTACAGTCAGCTCAGGCTGCAGGTCGAGCGCCTCAACGATCAAAAACTCCTTATCGTGCAGGGCCGAGCGGTCGAACGCAAAATCTTTATTGAGCATGATGCGCGTTTCGCTGGCCAGTTTCAGTGCCGACGGCAGCGCGGCGTTCATCACTTCGCCTATAGTACACATATAATAATCTGCCAGCCAGTACCAGAACTGCAATTGCTGTTCGGTAACTGCGGGGCGGTCGTCCAACACCTCGACGATATATTTGGCCTCATATTTCTCCGGCGGCCTGGTGCCAATGCCTGCAATTACAGCCGTGTACAGCTTGCTTTTGCCGAATTGCACCACCACGCGTTTGCCAATGGCAACCGCACCGTTCATTTCAAAAGGCACCCGATAGGTATAGTTTTTTGCTATCGCGAGGGGAAGGATCACCTCAACAAAAAACGTTTCCCGGTCGGTATATATGGCTTCGGCAAATTCTAACATTGATGGTTATTTTTTTAAAGCGCCCAGCAACAACATCAGCCAGCCTAATATAAAGCACAGTCCGCCTACAGGCGTAATGATAAAGATCCACTGCGGCAGGTTAAGGTTTAACGAATCCTGGCAGGCAACGACATATAGCGAGCCTGAAAAAAATATTATTCCGAACGTAAAAAGGTAATAGCTGGCTGTAATTAGCTTATTTTTGGAATGTGCAAATGTTGAAAGAAACAGCAAAGCAAAAGTATGGTAAAACTGGTATTGTACAGCAGTATGCCATATTTCGAGCTTTTGCGGCGTAAGCCAGGCCCTTAAGCCGTGCGCCGCGAAGGCGCCTGAAATAACGGCCAGCATCCCGAAAATTGAAGCTGTGATAATGATGTTTTTGTTCATGGGCGGCAGAAAAGGCTAAGTTAACCAATTTGGCAGCATTGTTTATTTGCGCATGGTAAAAATATAGGCTATTTAGCCTCACATAAAGAGGCTGTATCAAAAGTAAAATGAAAAAGGGCGATACGAAATTATATTTTGCGATATAAAAACTCCGTGCCTCTCTGTGCCTTCTTTGTGACCTCTGTGGTAAAATTTAACCACAAAGGTCACTGAGATAAAAGCACAGAGAGCACTGAGACAAATATTATTTGGTAACCTTTTGGTAAAGTCGACTTTTGAGACAGTCTCCTTTTAACCGCTCTTTTTTTGAACCCTCTCCTTGGAGAGGCGGGGTGAGGCTAAATACAAAATCTAATAAGGATGAAGAAGCTAATTATAACCACCGCTATATTACTGGCAGCAACTGCCTGGATAACGGTGGTGTATTTTAAAAACCTCAATCCGCCGGGCTCAAATACAAGTCGTGTTATGGATAATATCCCGAATACGGCTTCGCTTATAGTTCAATTTAACAACGAAAAGAGCTTTTACGATATTTTTAATAACAACAAGCTGCTCGAGTCGCTCATCGGCCCGGATGAAACTGCGGATATTGATACAGTGCGCGACCAACTGCTCAGCAATTCCCAACTGCTTAAATTTTTTGACGGGCAGAGTGTGTTCATTTCGCTGCATCCCGTAAAAAATAGTCTTGATCTTATTTTTACCCTTTCGGCCGGTAAGGGTTTTGACGAGGCGATGATAGACCAGTTGGCCAAACAACCTAATAGCGGGCTGCTCATCACCTCGTTAAAGATCAGCGGTAAACAAGGATATGGCATCTTTTTTAAATCGATAAAAAGGACTTTGTATGTGGTGGATAAAGAAGACAATGTTTTTTCGGGCAGTTTTTCAGAAGAACTCGCGATAGAAAGCGCGGGCTACAAGCCCAAAAGTGAAAAGAGCGATTTTGTGCTGCTATCCGATCAGCAAAGTTCTAACTCGCTGGTTAATTTATATGTCAATTATGCGCAATTGGGGCCGTTGCTCGACCACGTGTTCAAAAACAAGAACACCGACATATTGCGCGGTTATAAGTTACTGCCGGCACTGGCGGTTTTGAGCCTGAATTATAAAGATGATGCCTTTATGTTCAACGGCATAACCACCATGCAGCGCGGGCAGCCGACCAGCTATCTGAATTTGTTTGCCGGTCAGCAGCCTATCGAGAACCATTTGAAGGATATATTCCCCTCAACAACCGCTTACAGTACCAGTTTTGCCGTATCCGATCCATTGAAATTTTCGGACGACCTGGTTCAATGGCATGCCAGGGCAGGTATGCAAACTGAAAAGGACAGCTTATTTAAAAAGGTAAAAGCGGCGTCGGGGATAAACCTGCGTACAGAGTTTTCGAAACTGCTGGGCAATGAATTTGCTATTGTAACCACCCGTTTTTTTGAAAAATATGCTATTGTTTCGGTAAAGGACGGGTCACAATTGAGGCCGCTTATGGTGAACATCAGTAATATGGCGACCGACGATATTGGCCAGTTTAATTACAATAAGCTACCGTTTTTTTTGCTGGGCGACCCGTTCAATGTTTTCAGGAAGCCGTATTTTATGATAATAGATAATTTTTTGATACTGGCGAACAGCGAAGCCGAATTAAAGAGCTATCACGATACATATTTTAACCGCAAATTTATATCAAAAACGGATAATTATAACGCGTTTGATTTATTGCAATCGGAGCGGAGCAATATCACTTTTTTCATCCATTTTAAAAATGCGCAGCCGGTTTTTAAGCGGGATATGGATGATAACTTCTTTGCCGCCTTTGAAACATACGAACCAGGCTGGAAGGATTTTTATGGCGCTACCTGCCAGTTTAGCGCTGCCGACAAAAACTTTTATACTAATTTGTGTATGAAACTGAACAATATTGATACTGCAACCGTTAAAAAGTGACTAAAATGAACAAACAATAGTGAGCGAAAGGCCCGGCGAAAATATAGTCAGGCCGAAAGCGTTAAGCTATTGATTTATAAATTATTTTTAAGCCAAACTTGCAAAGGGCATTTATGAAGAAATCCTTACTTATTCTTTTCCTGCTTTTTTTAACTTCAAAAATATTTGCCCAGAGCTTTGCTCAATATAATACCGGCACGTTATACGATTCGTTCGAAAACCCGGCGCAACGCGCTTTTATACCGGACAGCAGCCGTAAGTTTGCCATTAACCTGTTTGTGCCCAATTTAGATGCCAGCTTTACCCTTTCCGGCGATGCGCAGCAAACGCTCAAAAATAGGGCATTTAATAATTACTACTTAAACAATGCGCTGAATATAGGGTCTGGTACTCATTACAATTACCTCCTGGCCAATGCCAATGCCTACCCGATAATGTTTAAAATGTTTACCAGTTTTAACGGTGATGCTGAACTTGGCTTTTTTGTACAAAGCAAGGCTGAAACCCGCGGCGTTATCACCGATGAATCCGTAGCGCTATTTAATGGGGCCGGTAGTTTTCCTAATGACAGCTATACCAATGTTTTAAATTCGCGTTATCAGTTCCAGATATATAACGAAGTTGGCTTTACCTATCGCGAGCAAATCACCAAGCAATTTGCGCTGGGCTTTAAACTAGCCTATATAGCAGGTTACGAGAGCGGCAAGGTAAATATTGGCCAGTCGAGCGTTAGTTTCGATCATACAGCAGATACAGCAGTAATTGCCTTGCAGGGCGAGAGTTTGAAAACGGGTTATGTAAATACGCAGCCGTTTAAAGATCCGGGGATGTCGTTCAGTTTAGGTACCATGTTCAGAACATGGGACGGCTTTTTGCTCCAGGCAAATATTAAGGACCTGGGCTTTATACACTGGGACCGTTTTGTAGATATATATGATTTTAGCGGTTCGGCTGATATAACAGACCTCATTAGCTCTGCACGCGAATCGGCTGTTGCTAATGCATACAATAGTATTATTACGCATGGCAAAATAGAAGATTACACATATACCACCCCTACAGACGGCAGGGCGGAGCTAAGCGTTTCAAAAATGCTTTGGGCCAATGATGATAATACCTTAAAATATACGCCTACGCTCATCACCTCAAAGGAATTGTTTTACACGGGTTTTATAGCTGCATTGGCAAATCCGATAACCTACAACGATAAGTACACGTTAACCCTTACCGGTTCATATACCGATATGAAAGTGTTTAATTTAGGCTTGCAGTTTATGATCAAATCGCCTAACGCTGAGTTTTTCATCGGCACCAGTCAGCTGCCCAGTAGTTTCTCTTTGGTGTCGGCTGCTACTAAAAACCAATCTGCCATTAATTCCATGAGCTCATTTACCGGTGGGGCTATTTCATTGGGTTTTTCGCTGAAGTTTGGCGATGTAGTTGAGCACCCAATGAACTCCAGCATCATCCCGCTCGACCCGGACCAGGGCTTAATAGGCAGGTTATGGCGAAAAATATTTAAGCCAAATGACGGGACTATTCAAAATTACTAAACAGCTTTCTTCCCGGCTATAAAATCCTTCAGGTAATAAGGCTCAAAATAGGCCACATCCTCAAATTCCTGCACCTTGAATTTTTCAAAAGCTTTTTGAGTAAGGTATGCTGCCGAATTATCAAAACCGGTTAAAAACCGTGCGTTTGGGTTTGCGCCTAAAACAGCCTGGCATTTTGCCGCGCCATCGCCAAAAAATAAAATAGTATGCTCGTTTAGCAGATCGCTAAAGCTGTTTTCCTCAATTATCTCGGCAGTGGTAGGCTTTACCCTTTTGCCGACAGTATTAAAAAAAGCAGTATAAACTTCCATACGGCGGGCGTCTATCATGGGGCACAGTAAAATATCCTTGTCGGCAGGTGTAAGTTCAGTTGCAGCACCACAGGCCATTGCCTCAAGCGTTTCTACGGAAATGAGCGGCTTATCCAGTGAAAAGCACAGGCCCTTGGCGGTCGATACCCCAATGCGCAGCCCGGTATATGATCCCGGCCCGCTGCTTACAGCAACAGCATCCAACTGATCGTAGTTTATTCCCGCTTCTTTAAGCAATCCATCAACAAAAACGGTGATCACCTCGGCATGAATATTACGCTCGTTTATTTGCTTAACCGCCAGCGTTTCGCCGTCCCTTGCCAAAGCAACGGAACAAACGGTGGTGGCGGTTTCTATTTGGAGGATGTAGGTCATTGTTTTATTTTTCGTAGCGATGGGTTTCAAACCCATCGCTATATGTATATATTTAATATCACCGCGTTAGTGATAGAAGCGGATACCGGCCACTCGCGCCTAACGCCTGCGCAGTATGAGCGGATAGCACGGCCGAAGGCAACGCCCAACTACTGTCTGTTACCTGTTGCTCCACTTTACCCCCTCCGTCTCCTTCGTCGACACCCCCCTAAGTTTAGGGGGAGGCCGGGTGGGGTGGGATTTTAAGGCACCGGATCATGCCCATGCCCGCCCCAGGGGTTGCAGCGGGCAATGCGCTTTAAAGTTAGCCATCCGCCTTTAAAGGCCCCGTATTTTTTTATTGCTTCGGCCCCATATTGCGAGCAGGTTGGCGTATACCGGCAGGCCTGCCCCATTAACGGCGAAATAAAGTACTGGTATATTTTTATCAGCGCCAAAAAAACATTGCCCAGCAGGGTTGCTATTATATTGTACAGCCACCTCATTTTACTACCTCGCCGTTTAATTGCTGTAACAGTTTTAGCATTTTTTTGCCGATCAACTCAGAAGGCAATATTTCCTTGCCCACATAATTGATAGAAAAAACAATCCGTTTCCCGGCCTCATCCAGTTGCTGATATAAATGCTGCTGCTTATTGATCCGGAAGGCTTCGCGGATGCGGCGCTTCACCAGGTTACGGTCCACCGCGCGTTTGTAGCGCTTTTTGGGGACAACGATCATTACCTGCGACGGGTAGGGCATGGCCTCGTCAACCAAAAGCCACGAAACCCTGAAGGGGTAACATAAAAAAGAAGAACCGCTATGAAAAAGCCCGTCGATGAGCTTTTTATTACATAACCGTTCTTCTTTTTTAAAAGTGTACATTATTGCTGATATGAACCGAAAAGGATGTTTGCCGGCCCATCGCCCCGCTAAAGGAACGTACCCAGCTTATGCTTTGTGCCTGCGCTCGTCAGAAACACTTAATTTTTTTCTGCCTTTAGCCCTGCGAGCAGCTAAAACGCGACGGCCGTTTGCCGAAGCCATGCGCTCACGGAAACCATGTTTATTTCTTCTTTTTCTTTGCGAAGGCTGGAAAGTTCTTTTCATGACTGTATTACTCTAATCGTTGCTTTTTGAAACAAGAGCGCAAATGTAGTGATTTGTTTTGGTTGTTGAAAGTGGTATTTGAAAAAAGTCTTGAACCAGGATTAAACGGATTTAATAGATTTTCGGGATGTATATTTATAAGTTAGATATTAACTTCCGAAGTTTAATTCGGTTATTATTTATTTTTTAATGGTCTCGTTGAGGGCTGCGCCGTTTAAAAACTTCGGAAGTTTGTTTGTAAGAGCAATTCTTTAAATTAATTCGAAACAGTCTTTAATATAGACTCCGAATTGTTCCGTATGCTTGTCCAATATTCCTCCCTCACATCATCATCAATTTGTACCGGGATTTTTTCTCCGTAAAGCCTGTCGGCGCCATCTTTATGACAACCGGATATCCAATATTCATCGCCGGTTTCAACCTCGATGCAATTATGCTTAAAGCCATTCTTTACTTTCAAAAACTCTTTGCCATCATAATACATTGTCCGCATGGTTTTTGAAAACGACACCCGCCCGATCCTCGCTTCGCCGCTTAAAGAAACGGACTTGTTTTCGATATACATTATACGGGATTGCATAGTCAAATATAGGAAAATTTGGGCGTTGCCTGCGGCCCGCGCTTTCCAGGGCTCTGCTGTCGCTGCGGCCCGCCTACCGCAGGCTAAACCCTTCCAATCACTAACTCGGGTCACGGATTAAACAGATTTAAAGAATGGACTGGATATTAGCAACCAGATATTAACTTCCGAAGTTTCAAAAACTTCGGAAGTTTGTTAGTTAAACGTCATGCACTGGTTGGTGTGTATAGTAAGTAAAATGTATCTTTATAACTATGGCAAAAATAAAAACTCTTATAATTCTAGCGAGCGTTTTCCTTGTTTTTTCGCCAAGACTGAAAGCCCAAGGCTCAGGGTCAAATTCCGTGGTAATTAATATAAATGGGTCTTCATTTACTGGCGATAGTGTATTAGTAATTGTAAATATTAATATCCTTAAAAAAGATGATACTATTAAAATAGCGCAATCATCTGATAACATTATAAAAAGAGATTTAAAAAACAGCGATTCTACTTACATCAGATATAAAGGAAAAACCTATAAAAAAGAATTTAATGCCGATGGTTCATTTAAACAATACGAATTTTATGAAAATCAGCTTACTACGTTTAAGTCTCCCGTAAGAGAGAGTAAAGACTCAGTGGTTTATGCTGTCTGTTCGAAATTTATCGATTCTATAGCCCGAACAAAAAAAGAAATTCTTGAAAAAATAACCCCTCAAAATAATTTGCCTTATTCGATTGATGATGGCAAACCCACAATTACTTATGAAATTGTAACTCCTGCTGAAAAAAAAACAATAAAGCTAAATTATCCGGAATCAATGTCTAATTCGCTGCTATTTGGGTTACTAATAAGTACTTATGTAATAACTGAAAATAATTCATTTAAGAAATGACTTGTTTGGTTTGATTATACCGGTGCTTTAAATATCAGCGGGCCACCGCTGGCAAAATATACTCCTCCATCATTTTATCCACCTGGGTATGCGCGTAAGGCATGCCATAGGCTTTAGCGGTAATCACAATCACCAGCGGTTGGTCTTTAAATATAAATATGGAGTTGCCACCGTTGCCGGAGCAATACCAAACCTCGTAACTTTTGCCGTTTGCATGATAGATTTTGTTCCAGAACAGGTAGCCGTAATATTCACCGGGGCGACCGGGCAATGCTTTTTGTTTGGTGAAGGTTTTAGCTATCCATTCTTTAGGAATAAGTTGCTGCCCGTTCCACTGACCGTCATTTTTATAAAGCTGCCCGAATTTGGCAAAATCGAGTGCTTTCAGGCGGATGCCGCCAGCTGTATTGGGCACATTTTGCGGCGTATATTCCCAATGGTAATCGGTAATGCCAAGCGGTTTAAAAAGTTTTGCATCGGCATATTTTTCCAGTCCGCCGGGTACGGATTTATTAAGTATATCGCCTAAAACAATTATCCCTGCTGTAAAATAATGCCATTGTCCACGGGGAATGGTTTTGCTTACCGGTACATCCAGCGCAAATTTTACCCAGTTGGCGGTGGGGTACATATTATCCTCGTTTCCGGGGGAATTGCTGTCGTCATCATTCCCGTCAAAAACCGAGCTCATAGTAAGCAGGTTGTACAGCGGCATGTTTTCCTTTTCAGGAGAATAATTGGCGAATAATTTCAGGTCATAAAAATCCTTTAGTGGTTGAAATTCGTTTTTCAAATAACCGTCGTGTATGGCAATGCCAGCAACGGTTGAAGAAAAAGATTTGCCTACCGAGCGCGGGTCATGCAGCGAGTCGCGTGTTTCGCCATCAAAATATTCCTCTACCAGTATTTTGCTATTTTTTATGACCACCACACCGCTGATGTGTTTAAAAACGGCTTCATCGATATTCCCTTTCAGTTCTTTGATTTTATCCGTATTAAATTTATCTGCCGATACGGGGAAGCCATCATAGGGTTTAACAGGAGTAAGGCTAATGTTAGAAATATTAATTTTAGGCTTGCGGAAAACATCCAGGTTTAATTCGCCTGAAGCGATAATATCGCCCACTTTTGTATCGGCCAGTTGTACATAGGGCCTTATTTCCATCCGTAACAGGTGTTTGCCTTCGGTTAAGGCGCTGTCACCGCCGCTGCGCATAAACCTTCCCCAGAAAAATTGACTCCACCACACGCCTTCATTCTCATTATCTATCAACGGTTTGCTGATAAGCGTAGCCGTATCGTTTATATGCGGACGCGGCGCACCGGGATAAAGATTGCTGCTATAGATAAGATGATTATCCACAAACAATGTAAATTGGTAATCGCCGATCTTATCAATACTGTCTGCCTTTAGCTCCGGGGCCAGCTTGTGCATGTAGTTGGTAAGTGAATTGCCCATAAAAACCGTAATGAACAGGTCGCTTTTGTTGGTGAGCTGGTAATTGGTAAGGAAATCAGAGGCTTTTAATTCCGATGGCGGGATGTCTCTCGACGTAAAAATGATATGCCCGATATTTTCCCGGTGCAGCGGCGAGGTAATGCCCTGTGTTTTTGTTATCAGGTCGGTTTGCTGTGCGCTGAGGCGCAATGAACAGCAAAGACAAAGTATGATTAATAGATAATGGCGCATTT